>Ga0079037_100002614_pt1 | contig 10033 bp, 8 predicted proteins | sample Mud3Dept4metaG_FD_71479 | JGI IMG/M metagenome (GOLD analysis project Ga0079037, IMG submission 71479) | Freshwater wetland microbial communities from Ohio, USA, analyzing the effect of biotic and abiotic controls - Mud 3 Core 4 Depth 4 metaG | ecosystem: Environmental > Aquatic > Freshwater >... | reverse complement strand
TCGATAGTGAGATCAATAAAAAGCTGTCCGAATTTTCTTTCAGGGGAAGGGTGATCTGCAACTATGAGATGGAAAGTTCGGCAATCTATGGATTGTCCACCTTGCTGGGACATAAGGCATTAACAATTTGTGCAGTAATTGGCAACAGGGTGACAGGTGAGTTTATTATTGATTACAAACCGCTTATCAGGGAACTGGCAATAAGCGTAATGCAGATCATCTGATCATATATTTGCAATAAGCCGTATTATTTCTACTTTTGTTTGCAGATATCCTAAACAAAATGAAATGTCGAAAAATCCTGAATTAAAAAAGACAAATAATGATGAGATTGATCTTCTGGATCTTTTCGGGAGAATGGGAAAAACATTATCGAAATGGCTCAGGGTAACGGGGAAAGGCCTCCTTGTTTGCATCATATTTCTGATTCGGAATTTTGCAACACTTCTGGTGAGCCTGGTAATGGGTGTCTTTGTTTCCTACATTTTTAAATGGAGTACAAAGCCGGAATATCTTTCCGAGATCACATTCAGGAGCAATACCGTGCCCAATGCAGAGATGATTTCATTTATCAATAAATTAAAACTTCTGCTGCAAGAGAAGAACTACAACGCAATTGCCACTTCACTCTCGGTCTCAGTGGAAAAAGCAGAAAGAATTAACGATATTGAAGCCTTCTGGGTAATTGACATGACCTATGACAGCATTCCTGATTTCACTGACTACAGGAACAATCATAATGTCTATGATTCCATAAATGTGCGGATGAAAGACAGGTTTGTCATCAGGGTTGAGACTGGCGATCCGCAGGATTTTCCGCAAATGAGAGACTGGTTGGTTTATTACGTCAATAACAATGAGGAATTCAGACAGCAGAATGATTTCAGGCTTAAGAAAACCGATGAATTGCTTGTCAGGCTTAATTATGACATCAAACAGCTCGACAGTTTGCAAAAGGTAAAATATTTTGAGGAAACAAGGAATACCAGGCCTGAACAAGGAGGACAGATGATCTTCATGCAGGAGCACACGACACAGCTTGTATATGGGGATATTTATGCTCTTTATGAAAGGAAACAGGAACTTGATGAGGAAAAAAACCTTCATCCCGGATTACTGACCGTAATCAGTGACTTCTATCAGCCATTGAAACGTAATAACGGTGGCGGGTATTATGGAAAAACGGTAATCCCGGTTTGCGTTGGGCTAACCCTTTTATATCTAATTTTTCTGAGAAACCGCAGAAAGCTGCGCGAAATCTACAAAAAATACTAAAGAAAAAGGGGCAGGATTATTTGCCCCTTGTTTATTTCATGGCCTGCCAGAGTCAGATCATACTTCAGTTCTGCCTTTCGGGATTGTAAGAAGGCAATAAAAAAGAACGAAGAACATAATACCCCATTGTCTTACAAGAATTGATTCAAAGATCATACTTACAGAAATTATTATCAGGAATGGAATTACCAGTTCAGGATTCCACATTTCTTTGCGTCTTATCAAAGGTGTGAGCAGCATCCAGAGCAAAATAATAGTTCCGGGAATACCGAATGTGAGCTGGGTTTCAAGAAACTGATTATGGGCATTCAGCCTTAACTCAGCTTCAGTTTTATAACCCTGCCTGGAATACTCTTCCGCTAAGATATTCGTGGCATTCAAACCTACTCCAAAGACAGGTTTTTCCTTTATAAGGTTAATTGCTGAAAACCACGATTTAGTCCTGGGATCCAACCCTTTGAACCCGGCTTTTTCGATAGATGACCTTTCAACTATCTCCTCGAGTTTATGATTCAACCTTTTATTCAGACTATTAACCCGAATAATGACGAAAACAGCCACCGGGATCATTATCAGCAGAAGAAGCGTTTTTCGTATGGTTTTCAGATAATCATAGGTAAAATATATAAAAAGAATTGCGGTTAATATGATTCCTGCCCTGGATGAAAGGAAGAAAATAAAAACTGATAACAGCAGAATGAAAAATATACGTAAAGACACTTTAATATTCAGAAATTGTCCGGCTGAATATAACAGTGACATGACCCATAATACTTTAATAGTAAGATATGTGGGATGTTCAAATGTGGAAAGCATGTCCCAGTGAAATCTTGATACTTCTTCATTCACAACCGGATTGAATTTAAGAACACCGTTGGTGATTTCTATGCTTTCCCATGACGCCCGGCTGAACTGGAATATGCATATTAGAAAGATCCCAAGTATGAAAGCTTTAAAAATGGATCTGATGTTTTCAAACAGATAATCTGAAGTAAAAATAGGTAATCCCAGCAGAGGGATTAAAAAGAACATTAATCTTTTTTCCAGGTAGTACCATTCAGGATTAAGGATGAAGTAAACGCCATGTAGAACGAAGTATACAACTGGAGGAAATATCAGCAGGATTTTTCTTGTAAATAGTTCTTTGATCAGGTTGAATTTCGAAATCCATTCAAGCAATCCGAAAAATAGGAATGCGCCAAGGGGGTAGAGTGACCAGCTTCTGGGAAATGAAATTAAAAAGAATGTCAGGCAAAGTGCATAAAAGCCGGCTATCGACCATTTATCCTCCATCTGGAAGAATCTCTGAATAATTGCCATCCGATCAAAAATGAAAAAATAACAATTAACCGGGTATTGAAATTTTCTTCTTCCTGTGTCTTAGCAACAGTCGGGGTATAACCGATAACAGTGTGGCGATAAGAATGATGAGCACTATCAGAATCACATTACCTGTCCATTGCAGACTTACTGCAAGGAGATAAAGAATCAGGTTACAGGTTAATAATATTACAGTGGCCCTGATGTGTGAATTACCAAGCATCAAAAGAGAATGGTGCATGTGGTTCCTGTCTGCCTTGAAGGGTGATATTCCGTTAAATAAACGCAGGAAAAATACTCTGGTAGTATCGAAAATAGGAATTATAAGCAGTCCGAATGCAACAGCCAGTGCAGATTCAAACTGGTATTTTAAAGGTGCGTCTTTTTGTAATTCAATAAATTTTACAGTAAAAACCGCGATTATCAGACCTATGGCCAATGATCCGGTATCCCCCATGAATATCTTGTTTTCTTTTCCGAATACATTAAACCTGAAGAATGCAATCAGGGAACCTGTCAGTGCAAAGCACATGACTGCATAGGTTATATGATTTGTAAGAATAAACCATATCCCAAACGCAATCGATGAAAGAACTCCTGTACTTGAGGCGAGTCCATCCACACCATCAATAAGATTAAATCCATTAATAAGTATTATGAAGAGAAAAATCGTCACCAGAACGCTTAGAATAAATGAGATTGATCCTGTACCAGGAGCCGAAAAAAAACAAGATATCCTTATATTGCCTAAAAGTACAACTATAAATGAAGCAATTATCTGTCCTATAAACTTCTTCTTCGGATCAATTACAAGGATATCATCCTTCAGCCCGATAAAAAACAGGACGGCCATTCCTCCAAGGATGAATTTTATTTCATCGGACTCCTGATTTAGCGAGAAGATCACTAATGAAACAATAAATCCTGCAATTATTGCCAAACCGCCCAGGTTCGGTATTTCATCTTTATGGGATTTCCTTTCATTAGGATAATCATACAGGTTTTTGAATTTAGCGATCTTAACTATCGTAGGAATGGAAACCAATGTAATAATAAAGGCAGTCAGGAATCCTCCGGTAATTTTTATCCAGTATGGCAGATTTAAATCGATAAGTCTGAAGTCAGAATCCATTTAACTAATTAAGGATTATACGAAACCAAACGGGTTACTCGCGTTTTTTGTGAAGTTAATAAAAAAACGCAAATGAAATGCGCTTTTTTCTGCTTCAGGAATTTGCCTGCTGATCAATCATTTAAATTTATCATAAGTTTCAATAAACAGGCTTTCATACTTTTTATAAATAATCTCCCAATTATAATAATCGCGGATCCTTTTTACACCTGATTCTTTCATAATTGTTACCTGTCCGGGCGACATTGATTCCACTTCGGCAATCCTGTTTTTAAAATCTGCAGCATTTTTAAAATAAAACTGACTATTGGCAGTTACTTCGCGGTTAAAAACATTATCATGGCAAATAATAATGTTCCCGCAACCCATAGCTTCCAGAAGAGATGGATTAGTCCCTCCTACCGAATGACCATGAATATACGCTTTGCAGGCATACCTTAATGAATTAAGTTCTGACTTGTCATAAATGGACCCCAGAAACCTGATCCTGTTACTTTTATTACCACCCACCAACTTTGTTACATACTTATTTTCAGTTAAATTGCCAACAATAATTAGAATCTTTCCGGTCTCTGAGGCAAGGAATCCATCAATAATCATGCAAACATTATTCTCAGGTTCCAGTCTACAGACTACCAGGAAATACTGCTCATACCGTAATTTGTGCTTCAATAGAACATTTTCATCAAAGGAATTGACAACAGGGGCTCCGTACTCAATGGTTCTTATCTTATAGCGTGCAACCCTGCAAGATTCGGAAAGGTGTTTCTTTATAGCATCCGAATCAGCAATCACAAAATCGGAAAACCAAACAGCCAGTCTTTCAGATATTTTCAGAAAAATTCTGTGAGGTAATGGCCACTTAAGCCGTTCTGATTCAAGACCATCGGTATTTGTAATTATTGTTTTTTTCCTGAAGAATTTCATGAAATAGAACATTGCGCCTCCTGTACCGGCTACAAGGACAATATCTGATTCGTTCAATGCCAACTTCAGTCCCTCAAAATAATATTTAAAAGGATTGTTTGATTTTGTGGAAGATGAATAAAAAAGGCGGACTCCCCTGTATACATCTGGCTTTAACAGACTATTATCACACTGAACGAGAACATCATGGCCATATTTTACAAGCAGTAATGAAAATTCTTCAGCGAATGTTTCAAATCCCCCGTATTTTCCAGGAATTCCGTGTGTGCCTATTATTGATATCTTCACTTCTGATTAATTGATTATTTGAGCCCCGATTCCAACAAAATCCGGTAAAAATGTTTGGCTGCATCCTGCCAGTTATAATTAAGTCTGATAAAATCTAATTCATTGTTGGAATAACCAGTAGTGTTTCCGAGATATTCTGTGATCTTCTCTTTAAGATCATCAAGTGACGTCGGATCAAACATCCTGTCATTCAGGAATTTAAATTCGCCCATTGCAGTTGATTTCGAACAGATCATTGGAGTGTTTGAGGCAACAGCCTCCAATGGAGGGATTCCAAAGCCTTCTGCAATGGATGGAAAAACAAAAAGTCTGCAGTTTCTGTAAAACGATTTAAGCTCATTGCCATATGAACTGTCTATTAAATATACAGTTGCTCTTATTTTATCGGAAAGGCTATTTAGGTAATCATCAAAATCAACTGATGGAATAGCCCTTCCACCGATCAATACGAGTTGAAAATTCTTTTCCCAAAGTTTCAGTTCAACAAATGCCTTTAAAAGCATTATATGGTTTTTTCTTGGCTCAATCCTGCTCACATAAAGAATGTAGTTGCCTAGCCCGAATTTTATTTTAACATCGGGGAGTTCTCCGGCAGGTTCAAAAAAATCAGCAGATACTGCATTATGAATTACGATTATATCTTCTTCACTTATCTTAAAATGTTCTGCTATCCTGTTTCTCGAGTAGTCCGATACTGTAAGCAGGACATCAGCTCTTCTTGCGGATCTCTTAAAAAAAAATCGGTTTTTAACCCTGTACCCTATTGGAAACAATTCGGGGAAGTCTATGAACAGGACATCATGTATCGTAACAATTTCCCTTGATAGTTTTAAAAGTGGAGTTATGTACTGATAATGTGATATATCTATCCTGTATTTAAGTATAATATACGGGATATCGAAGATCAAACGAACATATTTATTTCTGGTGATGTACTTAATGTACCGAATTTGCGAATGATCTCCGAACTCTTTCCTCAGGTTCTCTATATTAAAGGCACCAAAATAAAATTCAATAATTGTGTCTTGTCGTATAAGCTCTGTATATAAACCCAGAAGATGAGTTCTGCTCCCCTGCAAGGGATCATCGAATAGATGAGCATCTAAAAATAACCTGATTTTTCCCTTTGTCATTCCGGCTTGTTAAAATGCAATGATATTCCAGAAAAAAAACCAAGAAGCAGGCAGGAGGAATCGAGTGCAGACTTATTATAAAGGCCGGTAAGTACATACGTTGTCAGTAAGGCAGTCAGAATGATTGCCTTGAAAAGCAATTCTGTTTCTTTCCCGGGCTTGGTCCTGTCAGCTAATCTGAAAATGTAAAAAAAGAATATCAGGTACAGCAGTAGGCCGGCAAATCCGGCTTTCAGAAGAATTTCCAGGAACCCGTTATGAAATTTTGGAATATTTTCAAGACTCTCTCCCAGATAGCCTCTTTTGCCAATGTAGACTGTTTTCCCGAACCCATATCCAAAAAATCTTTCAAAGAGATTCCCTTTCCTGATCTCCATTTTGGTAAGATGAGCCTCATAGCCTCGCCAGTTCCGGTTGAGAACAGCATTGGATGAAAATGGACCGGGATATGTGGTCTCTTTGACAGAGTTCAGATATTTTTCGGTAAATGCGTGAGTTAGCGAATCCTTGTTGCTGATCCGGTTAATAATAACTAATGTCAGGATGATAAACAAAAGAATCAGCAGGATCTTAACAGTGGATTTTACAAAAGTATTTAATCGGAATGAAAAGAAATCATTCAGAGCAAGCAATGAAATTATAAGTGAAAAAATCAATGACCTGGAAAAGGACAGCAGTATTGAAGCCGAAAGGATAGTTATAATAAGCCATTTCGGCAGATAAATGTACTTTTTTACATCAGAGTGATTATAAAACAGCATCATGAATGCCAGTGAGTAAGCTTCAGTAAGGTTGACAAAACTGGTCCGTATGCGGATGGTATCCAGAACCAGATCTTCTGCCGGTGATGTGATAAAGAAAATAACAACCCTTATAAGATGCTGGATTGCAGTTACCAGAGACAAATATATGAGAATACTGATTATTATTTCCTTTTTTAATTTCATGCGGTACAGATATAATCCCGCCAGAAAATAGATAATTGGTTTTGTATAATACCACATATCCTTGGCGATCAGATACCCAAATCCTTCAGAAGCCACTTTAATATGAAATAGTGAACCAATAATCCCAATAATAAGTATCAGGAACAGAGGAAGTATCAAACTTATCTCCCCTTTATTTATTTTTATCGATCTGTTAAATATAAGAGCAAGAATCAGGAAGCCTGCAACAAGAGAAACACCTGAACTGATAAAAATTTCCGAGAGAAAAACCATTATTATCAGTAAGACAATTACCAGATGATCAGCGGACTTGCTTCTTATCATTTGTTTCCGGTTTCGGTTTTGTTAAACAGTGATATCAGGAAGAGCTCCGCAGCCAGAATAAGGAAGAGGAACTTCATTGTAACAATAAACAAATTGCCTGCTTTGTGATATGTTTTCCAATAATATAATTTGCTGTCAAGAAGCATTTTGTATTTTCTGTAAGGTGAATAGACCATTTTCATCGTTTGTGCGTGAAGATGTTTGTATTCAAGATCACCAATCAGGTAGTTGTACAAATTAATTTGTTTTATTTTCAAACCAAGGATAGTTTCCTCATAATAAAGGAATGTATTCTCATCTAAGTAATTTATTCTCCGGAAGATCTCAGTAGCACCCATAAAGAATGATCCTGCAAGACAATCAACCTTCAGGTATTTATCCTTTCCTGCAGGTATTTTATAAAGAAACCTGTTGTGATACGGCTGGGTTAAAATTTTCACTAGAAAGGTGGAGGAAAGAACTTCTTTTAATTTTACCGGCAATTTCCATGCTGAGAATTCCCTGCTTATATTTTTATTAATTATCATAACAGGTGAAATAAAAGCAGCGCTCTCAAGCGTATTATATATCCGTACCATCTTTATTAACAGAAAATTATCATCAATTTCAATATCGCTGTTGGAGATCAGAATATAGTCACATTTTTTTTGCTCAAGATATCGGATCCCAATGTTATTTCCTGCAGCATAGCCATTGTTTGAATGATTTCTTAAGATTTTGATGCTGTCATACCCGACAAAAGTATCTTTTAAAACCTTAAAACTTTCATTGGGTGATGCATTATCAATCACTGCAATCTCCAGATCAATTTCCCTCTGACCAAGTAAATATTTCTGTACATAATTAATTGTATCCGGATAATTCAGATAATTAACTACAACCAAACCTATGCTCGGACGATCTTTGTTCAACTCTTTGACAAGAATTATTCAACCAATATCACTCAGCCAGTTATCAGTAAACTCATTCACCATCAAGTATTTGGATTATCTCTTTAATTCTTTCGTCCCAGGTGTTTTGACAACAAAAAGCAACACATTCCTCTGACGTTTTTTTCATTTGAAGTATTCCCTCAATCAGACGGCTGATAAGGGTCAGATATTCTTCAGTTGTGGAGAACAGGTAGACGAAATCCCTGAATTTATCAGTTTCCGGGTATTTCAGGATTATTGACAGCTTACAGCCTGCTATATATTCATAGATTTTTACAGGATTTACCGACCGGACCAGATCATTGTCGCGGAAAGGCATAACTAGCGCATCCGAAATTCCGAATAGTGATTTGATTTTAGTGTGACTTACAGGTCCCAGATATATGATTCTTTCATGAGATGGAATATTAATTTCAGCAGGGCCTGCCAGAAAATACACTATGTTCGGGAAGGTTTTTAAACTTTCGAGGATGAGGTCAAAATCAAACCATGCAGAAATTGTTCCAGTATAAACCAGTTTAAAGTGATTATCATACTTTGTAAAATCCTGAGATATTAAATCCTTATCCCTCAATTGCCAGATGAATTCCTTCGATACAGCATTGTTAATTACAGAATAATCCCTGGCTGATTTGTACCGTGAAATGACTATATCTTTGAGATGTTCCGCTGAAAATATGAGAGTGTCCGCAATATTTACCAGATTTTTCTCACTTTCAAAAAGTTCCGTTAGTTGCTTCTTATTCCTTTTAACTGATGGGAATTCGAGGTGATCATCCATGCAATCATATACAATTACAGAATGATTTGGCAATACCCTCTTTATCTGATTATAAATAATCGGATGTGAAAACCAAAAAAAATTATATCGCGAAATAAATGGGAGTATTTGCAGCAGGAATAAGCTCCTGTTCAAAAACCTGATAAGCCTGAATCTGTTGAGTGGAAGCTTGAATATCTGGAGTAATTCCAGGTCAGTGCTGATGTCAGTCGGAATTCCTGCATTTTTTCTGTTTCCGTAAGTTTTTGGATAGACATAGGTGACCTTGTAAAACTTCGACAGACCTTCTGCAATGAACTGAGGTCTTTGTTTTGCCCACCACCAGTTTGTAGTTGTCAGGTAAAATATTTTTTTTTTATTTTCCGGCATTATAAAATAAGAATGGCCTACAACCAGAGTTCTCCCAATCTAATTGAAAATGAACATAATTTGTTGCCTCACCTTAATTCTTTTCCTACCGGCCAGAAACCGGAGAATATTTTTGAAATATGTTGAGTACCAAAGATCAAAACCGTATTGAGACCATCCCCTGCAATTGAATACCCTGTATCGTTTTTTCCCCATGTTACCAAATGATCGCTCATCGTATCTGTTGATATGTTCCACGTCTGAATCCAGATCCTCTTTATAAGGTACAATTATAAAGAGTATTTTACATTTATGCTTCAGAAAATCAGCTATTTTAACATCATCCTGCAGGTGTTCAATAACGTTTGATGCTATAATGATATCGACTGAAGGAACCTGGGTAAAATCGCAACAAATGAATTCCGCAATTTTTCCGAATTTCTCCTTGCATTTCTTAATAGCTTCCTTCGAGAAATCTGTTCCGATCAGCTTTGCATAAGGAAAATGCGCTGCATAAACAGGTATTGCATCACCCAATCCGCAGCCAAAATCCAGTATAGTGCCATTAAAATCATTCGGTATTTCGAAGTATTTTACTTGCGATTCAGCAAAATTACGGGTTTGTT
>Ga0079037_100002613_pt1 | contig 10034 bp, 8 predicted proteins | sample Mud3Dept4metaG_FD_71479 | JGI IMG/M metagenome (GOLD analysis project Ga0079037, IMG submission 71479) | Freshwater wetland microbial communities from Ohio, USA, analyzing the effect of biotic and abiotic controls - Mud 3 Core 4 Depth 4 metaG | ecosystem: Environmental > Aquatic > Freshwater >... | reverse complement strand
TCGCTGGTCGGGCCGCAGGGCCGGTCGGAATAGATCACGGGCGCGCGGCTGCGGCAGACGAAGATTGGACGAGTCTTTCGCGGCTGGCTGCCGGCAGGCGGTGGCTCGAGCTGCATGCTGCCACCCCCACCGGCCGGGTTCACGCCGAAGTCTTCCGCGAGCGATGAGTTCCAGAGTGCGGCGAACGCCGAGCAGCCGACCAGCAGGCAGGCGTTGAACATCATCGCGAGAGTCGGGGGAGCGTTCATGATCTGCCCTCCATGGCTGATGCATGACGATGCTGCGCTCGTTGGCGGACGCAAGCCCCCGCCATTCGACACGCAAACGAGCAGAAATGCCGCGGGCCGCTAGTCGTCCCGGCGGCCTTCGGCGTCGCGCTGGCCGCCGGTCGCTGAGGCCGGAGCGGTTCCAGCCGCGTCGCCGAGCAGCTGGTTCAGTTCGATGAAGTAACCGTCCGGGTCCCAGACGGCGCTGACGCGAACCGGGATCGTGCCGTTGCCGTCGGGCGACGGGTATTGCGTCAGTTGTGGTTCGCTGGCGACGTGCACGCCGGGCGTCGAGCGAACCCTCTCGAAGCGCTGGTCGAGGTCCTGTGCATTGATCACCAGGATCACCTCACCGATGCCGGGACGTGCCTGCACGACGGGCGGCTCCGGGAGCCTCGGCGACTCGTACTCGAGCAGTCCCACGACGCCCACGAACGAGTCATTCGCCCTGAGCAGCGCGAGCCGCATCTTGCGTTCCGTACCCGGCGGATCCTCCGTGCGACCCGGACGAACGATCATCTGGTCGTAGACGAGCTTGAGCCCGAGTGCGTCACGGTAGAACGCCAGCGATCGGTCCACGTCGCGCACGATCAGCGTCGTGCGCCGCACGTCCACCGGGATACGCTCCGCGTCGGGGACCGGCTCGCCACGCGCCGTCAGCACTGCGGTGCCGGCGAGGAGGGCGACGGCCAGGGTCCGCGTCAGCGCGCGTCGCATCACGCGCGTCCGACGTTCGAGTCCGTGGGGGAGTGGAAGTACTGGCTCTCCTCGGAGAATTCCTTGAGCAGCCGCCGCAGCTCCTCGAGGCGACCCTCGGCGGTGCTGATCGGCAGGCAATCTTCGCACCGCGGATCGCCGCAGGGCTGGCGCGTGTAGAGCCAGTACTGCACGGCACCGGCAAGCAAGCCGTCGGCAATGTCCCAGACGTCCGCCTTGTCGTCGTTGTCGGCGATCTGGTTGCCGAGGTCGACGGCCCTGCCGAAGGCCTCGTCGAACGGATGGGAGTCTTGCTGCATTGGATGTGGGTTGGCGGGCGCCCGGCCCTAAAACGGCTGCGGATGATACCAGAACGCGACGGCCGCCGCTCTGGAGAACGGGGCGAAAAACCTTTCAGAACAGTGCCTTACGGCCGACATCAAATGCCGGCCTTGCCGAGTGCGTCGATGACGGCCCTGAGCGCGGTCGCCACGCCAGGGTGCCCCGCCTCGAGCCTTACGGCCGCGCCCTCGAGGGCATCGGCGCGCTCCCCGGGGGCAGGCTGCTGGGCCGGCGTCTCGAGCACGCGCCGGATGTCCTCGAGCAGCGTCTCGAGCATCGCGCGGTCCTCAGGGTCGAGTCGCTGTGCCCGATGCAGTTCTTCGTGCAGTCCGCGCAGTGTGTGTTGCAGTTCGCTCATGGATGTCCCGGTCCTTCGTGCTGACCGTCGCAGTCTAGCAGCGCCGGGCATGCGCGGGCCGTCCGGAAAATCGCCGCTCACGTACAATCGCGCAATCGGCCGCGGGTTGCGGCCCGTCGCAAGGTTCTCGGGAGAAGATTGCATGAACAAGCTGACCTGGATGACTGCCGCCGCCGCCGTCGCGCTGCTGGGCACTGCCTCCGCCCGGGCCGACGTCAAGCCAGCTGCCGAAATCACCGGCTACGTTGGCTATCGGATGGGAGGCGAGTTCGACGTGAACGATGCGACCACCGGCGACGAGAACTCGGTGGACCTGCAGGACAGCGGCAGCTGGGGCGTCGACATCGGGATCTATCGCGACGCCACGTCGTTCTACGAACTCCTGTACAGCCAGCAGTCATCGGATCTCGACTCGGGCGATCCCTCGCTCAAGCGCGCCGACATCAAGGTCGAGTACTTCCAGTTCGGCGGCACGCTGCTCTATCCGTACGACGACAACTGGTTCATCCCGTACCTCTCGCTCACGATCGGCGCGACCCGTTTCGACGTCCAGGGCGGCAACTCGCAATCGGACACCCGGTTTTCGGGCAGCCTCGGCGGCGGTGTGCGCATCCCGATCGGCGCGAATTTCGCGGTGACGGCCGGGCTGCGCGGCTACCTGACCGCCGTGGACTCGGACAGCCAGTTCCTGTGCGTCGGCACGGGCGGCAGCGCCAACTGCCTGATTCGATCGTCCGGCAGCGCGTTTTTCCAGGGCGAGGCGCTGATCGGCTTCACGGGCATATTCTGATCGCGGCGCGCGCCGCTCAGACCAGCACGCGCTCGATCCCTCCGTCGTTCGCGCGGCGGACGTAGTCGGAGAGCCAGTTCTCGCCCAGCACGTGCCGGGCGATCTCCACGACGACGTAGTCGGCTTCGGTCGACGCATCGTCGTCGTAGCGGCTGAGCCCCTGCAGGCACGACGGGCAGGACGTCAGTACCTTCACCTTGCCGCCGAAGCCGTCCGCGCGCAGGCGGGCGGCACCCTGTTCCATCTCGCGCTGCTTGCGGAAGCGCACCTGCGTAGCGACATCCGGCCGCGAAATCGCGAACGTGCCTGATTCGCCGCAGCAGCGCTCGTTCTTCTCCACGGGCTGCGAGGCCGTACCGACCAGCGCGTTGACGACCTTGAGCGGATCGTCGGTGCGGATCGGCGAGTGGCAGGGGTCGTGGTACATGTAGCGCACGCCTCCGACACCTTCGAGCCGGATGCCTTTCTCGAGCAGGAATTCGTGGATGTCGATGATGCGGCTGCCCGGGAAGATTTCTCCGAACTGGTAGTCCTGCAGCTGGTCGTAACAGGTTCCGCAGCTCACCACCACGGTGCGGATGTCGAGGTAGTTGAGCGTGTTGGCCACGCGGTGCAGCAGCACGCGGTTGTCGGTGATGATCTTCCGGGCCGCCTCGAACTGGCCCGAGCCGCGCTGAGGATAGCCGCAGCACAGGTATCCCGGCGGCAGCACGGCCTGCACGCCCGCCTGCCAGAGCATCGCCTGCGTTGCGAGCCCGACCTGCGAGAACAGTCGCTCGGAGCCGCAGCCGGGAAAGTAGAAGACCGCTTCCGAGTCGCTGCTGGTACGCGCCGGATCGCGCAGGATCGGCACGTAGTGGCGGTCCTCGATGTCGAGCAGTGCCCGGGCCGTCCGTTTCGGCAGCCCCGCCGGCATCTTCTTGTTTACGAAATGAACCACCTGTTCACGCAGCGGGGGGCGCCCGCCGGTCGTCGCCGGCGGACTCGCCGTCTGCGCGGCACCGAGCGCGCCGAGCATGCTCGCCCCGAGACGCTGTGCCCGGTAGCCCCAGTCGATCATCAACTTGCGTGACAGCTTGATCGTGTCCGGGTCCGTCGTGTTCAGGAACAACATCGACGCCGCGGTACCCGCGTTGAAGCGCTTCTTGCCGAAGCGGCGCAGCAGGTCGCGCATCGCCATCGAGACGTCGCCGAAGTCGATGTCGACGGGGCAGGGCGTCTCGCACTTGTGGCAGACAGTGCAGTGGTCGGCCACGTCCGAGAAGGCGTCCCAGTGCTGCAGCGACACGCCGCGGCGGGTCTGCTCTTCGTAGAGGAATGCCTCGATCAGCAGAGAGACGGCCAGGATCTTGTTGCGCGGCGAGTAGAGCAGGTTGGCGCCCGGCACATGCGTCGCGCAGACCGGCTTGCACTTGCCGCAGCGCAGGCAGTCCTTGATGGCGCCGGAGATCGACGCGATGTCCGACTGCTGCATGATCAGCGACTCGTGACCCAGCAGGTTGAAGCTCGGCGTGTAGGCCCGCGCGAGGTCCGCGCCGGGCTGCAGCTTGCCCTTGTTGAAGCGACCCTCCGGGTCGATACGCTGCTTGTACGCGCGAAACCCGGCAAGCTCCGCCTCATCGAGGTACTCGAGCTTCGTGATGCCGATGCCGTGCTCGCCGGAGATGACGCCGTCGAGTTCACGGGCAATGCGCATGATCCGGCCGACCGCACCGTTGGCCTGCTGCAGCATCACGTAGTCGTCGGAATTGACCGGGATGTTGGTGTGCACGTTGCCGTCGCCCGCGTGCATGTGCATGGCCACGAACAGTCGACTGCGCAGCACCCGGCCGTGGATGTCGTCGAGGTCGTCGACGAGCGGCACGAACGGCCCGCCCGAAAAGATCCGCCGCAGTTCGCGGCGCACTTCGGTTTTCCAGGACACGCGAATCGTGCGGTCCTGCAGCAGGTCGAAAATCCTGAAGCCGGGCTCCGCCTCACAGCGCCGGGCGAGATCCTCGCGCAGCGCGCCGAGGCCGACGGTCCCGAGCCTGTCCAGTGACGACGCGACCGGGTCGTCCAGGTGCGCCTGAAGCCACGACCACCGCGCACGGGTTGCGCCGATCAGGTCGAGTGCGAGTTGCGGGCGGTCGCCGAGCACGTCCTCGTGGGGCAGGCGGTCGACGTCTGGATCGCCCACCTTGCCGACGCGCGGCTTCCCGCCGAGATACGCCGCCAGCGCGTCGAGCAGCGACAGCTTGTTTGCCAGCGAGAACTCGATATTGATGCGCTCGATCGCGTCGGTGTACTCGCCGAGTCGTTCGAGCGGGATCACGACGTCCTCGTTGACCTTGAACGCGTTCGTGTGGCGCGCAATGGCGGCCGTACGCGCTCGTTCGCGCCAGAAGGTCTTGCGCGCCTCCGCGCCGACTGCGACAAAGCCCTCGCCGGCGCGCGCGTTGGCGATGCGCACGACTTCCGAGGCGCAGCGGGCGACCGCCGTTGCCTCGTCGCCGACGATGTCGCCCAGCAGCACCATTTTTGGCAGCGTGCCGCGCTTCGATTTCGTCGCGTAGCGGACTGCCTTGAGATAGCGCTCGTCGAGGTGCTCGAGACCGGCCAGCCGAACGCCGCGGGCCGGGCCCTGCGCCTCGAGGTAATCGCGTATCTCGACGATGGCCGGTATCGCTTCGCGCGCCTGGCCGAAGAATTCGAGACACACCGTGCGAACATGCGGCGGCATGCGATGCAGCACCCAGCGCGCGGACGTGATGATGCCGTCGCAGCCTTCCTTCTGGACGCCCGGCAGCCCCCCCAGGAACTTGTCGGTGACGTCCTTGCCGAGGCCTGCCTTGCGGAAGCGTCGTCCCTCGATCTCGAGCGTTTCGGTGCGCAGCACGCGAGCGTGGTCGGGCGCGTCGCGTCCGTTCTTCCAGGTGAGTTCGAAGACGGCGGTGTCGGCCTCGTGGATCTTGCCGAGGTTGTGGCCGATGCGCGTGACTTCGAGCCAGTTGCCGTCGGGATCCACCATGCGCCACCAGGCGAGGTTGTCGAGCGCCGTGCCCCAGAGCACCGCCTTCTTGCCGCCCGCGTTCATGGCGATGTTGCCGCCGACGCACGAGGCGTCGGCCGAGGTCGGATCCACCGCGAACACGAGTCCGGCTTTGTGCGCGGCTTCCTCCACGCGCCGCGTGACGACGCCTGCTCCGGTGTGGACCGTGGCGACGGGTGTCGCCACTCCCGGCAACTGCGTCGCGCCGACCGGTCCGACGTGCTCCAGCTTCTCGGTGTTGATCACTGCGGCGAAAGGCGTGAGCGGCACGGCGCTGCCGGTGTAGCCGGTGCCGCCGCCGCGCGGGATGATCGTGAGCCCGTGTTCGACACATGCGCGGACGAGCCCGGGGATCTCGTCCTCCGCATCCGGCGTGAGCACCACGAACGGAATCTCGACGCGCCAGTCCGTCGCATCCGTCGCGTGGGAGGCCCTGGCAAACGGGTCGAAGCAGACGTTGTCGCCACGCGTGTGGCGCACCAGCGCGCGTCTCGCCTTACGACGCAGCGACTCGATGGTCTCGAACGAGCGCGAGAACTCCAGGACTGCCCGCCGCGCCTCGGCGAGCAGTCGAGCAACCAGCGCGTCCCGCTCGGGGTCCTCTCGATCCCGGCGTCGCTCGATCTCCGCGAGCCGGTGGTTCAACGCCGCGATCAGCAGGCCACGACGCTTCGGGTTGGCCAGCAGGTCTTCCTCGAGGTACGGGTTGCGGTGCACGACCCAGATGTCGCCAAGGACCTCGTAGAGCATCCTCGCAGACCGGCCCGTGCGCCGCTCCGAACGAAGCTGGTCCAGAAGTCGCCAGCCCTCCTGGCCGAGCAGCCTCGTCACGATCTCGCGGTCGGAGAACGACGTGTAGTTGTAGGGAATTTCGCGCAGGCGGGCTGGGAGGGCGTTCACGTTGGTTCGCAGGTCGAGTGGCAACCGGCCGCATTTTGCGTCGGCGCGCCGGTCGCCGGTACTGCGGGTTGCCGTGGGGCTGTGCCGCGCCGAGAGGAAGATTCGTTGATCGCGGCCGCGAAGAAGCAGGCGAAGCGGAAGCAGGCGCCGCTCGATCCCGGATCAGAACTTCCAGCCCAGGTTCATCTGGAAGCCGTCATAGGACGGCGTGCCTTCGGCGTTGTCGAACGACACCCATTTCATCCTGTAAAGGCCGTCCGCGACCAGGAATTCGTTGATGTCATAGCGCAGGCCGAGCCCCAGCTCGTAAGCGAAACCGCTCTCGGTCTTGGTGTCCTGCGTCGACGTGCAGATATACCCGTACCACGGATTCCACCAGCAGCCGACGTCCGGCGGGCCCGTCGCGATGTTGGTATCCACCGAGGACCAGCCGAGGCCGGCGGAAACGAACGGCGTAAGCGGGCCCGTCAGGAAATTGTAGGTGCCATCGAACATCAGCGAGAGGGTGGTCAGGTCGCCTTTCAGCTTGAAAATCTCGCCGGGGTCATCGCCGGGCGCTTCCGCCGTGTAGTCCTTGCTGTCGTAACTCAGGCTCGCGCCGGCGGAAAGTCGCTCGCTGAAGTTGTAATCCACGCCGACGACGAAACCCGTGCCGCTGGCGACGTCGACCGACGTGCCGCCCTTGAAGTCGGTCTCGCTCGAGTTCTGCAGGACGAGGCCAGCGCGCGCCTCCCAGCGTCCGGTCCGAGCGGCCCCGCCCGGAGCGCGCCCGTCGGCATCCGGCTGCCCGCCGGACGTCATCGCCAGACCGGCGCCGGCCCCCGGCGCGACGGCCGGCAGCGCTGCGTTCTTCGTGTACGTGCTGCTCGCAAGAAGGGCGAGTTCCGGGAGGCCGAGCTGCTCATAGCTTTCAGACATGATCTGCAGGGCTTCGAGTGCCGCAGGTGAGCCGTCGTAGGTCTGGATCACTTCGCGAGAGCGATTGACCGCGGCAACGTAGGCGCCGCGCTTGACGTAGTAGCGGGCCACTGCGAGCTCGTAGTCGGCGAGGCGGTTGCGCAGGTAGACCATCCGCTGACGGGAGTCGGCTGCATAGGGACTTTTCGGATATCGCTCCAACAGCAGCTTGAACGCCTGCAGCGACTTGCGTGCCTCGCCGGGCGGGCGCTGCGTGACGTCGGCCCTGAAGACCCGCTCGAGCCAGTTCGCGCCCGACTCGAAATAGACCAGCCCACGGAGGTAGTACGCGTAGTCGACGCGCGGGTGAGTGGGATTCTCGCGAATGAACTGGTCGGCCTGGTCCACCGCGGACTCGAGGTCGTAGTTCTTGTAGTAGGCGTACATCAGGTCCAGCTGGCCCTGCTTGGCGGCGTTGCTGAACGGGTAGCGCGATTCGAGAAGTTCGAGTTTCTGGGCCGCGCCCTCGTAATTTCCCGCCCTGAGCGAGTCGGCCGCATCGGAGTACATCTGGTCAGGGCTGCCGTAGACCTCCTTTTCGTCGCCCCCCCAGCTCTTGCAGCCGGAAAGCGACATTCCCGCAAGCAGCAGGGCCAGTGCAGGCAGGATCTGACATGTTTTCCGGGCGACGGTCTGGGCTGCTGTCATGGGCGAGGGGCTGGCTGGCGTGGGGTCCGGCTTGAAGGGGCGAAAGTATATAGAAACGGGGTCCGGCGCAGGTGGCCGGTACACTCGCGGGCCTGCATCGGCCAGAATGCCTGGTCCCATGACCACTTCGACAATCGAGATCACCCTGAAAGTTCCCGTCGAGCAGGCGGGGCAGCGGCTGGACCAGGCGCTCGCGGCGCTGTTGCCCGACTATTCGCGCAGCCGTCTCAAAGCGTGGATCGAATCGGGCGAGGTACAGGTCGATGGCGCGCCCCGCCGGCCGCGCGACAAGGTGTTCGGTGGCGAGACCGTGTCCATCGGGGCCGCGTTGCCGGAAGACACCGCCGTCGTTGCGCAACAGATCCCGCTCGTGATCGCCCACGAGGACCGTCACGTGTTCGTGGTCAACAAGCCCGCCGGGCTCGTCGTGCATCCGGGCGCCGGCAATGCCGACCAGACCCTGCAGAACGCCCTGCTGGCGCTCGATGCGAAGCTTGCGGCGCTGCCGCGCGCCGGCATCATCCACCGGCTCGACAAGGAGACGAGCGGACTACTGATCGTGGCCCGCACGCTGCCGGCGCATACGGCGCTGGTGCGAATGCTCGAGCAGCGCGAGATCCATCGCGGCTACGAGGCGATCTGCCGGGGCGTCATGACCGCCGGCGGCACGGTCGATGCCCCGATCGACCGGCATCCGACCGACCGCGTTCGCATGGCTGTGCGCCAGGGCGGGCGCGATTCGGTGACCCACTACCGCGTCATCAAGCGATTCCGTGCCCACACGCACGTGCGCGTGCAGCTCGAGACGGGCAGGACCCACCAGATCCGCGTGCACCTTGCTCACGCGGGATTTCCGATCGTTGGCGATCGCGTCTATGGAGGCAGGCTCGCCCTGCCCCGAGGCGCCAGCGCGGAACTCACCGCGGCCCTGCGCGCATTTCCGCGCCAGGCGCTGCATGCGGCGCGACTGGAGTTCGCGCATCCCGTGACCGGCAAGGCCGTCGCGTGCGCGGCGCCGCCGCCGGACGACATGCGGGATCTGCTGCGCGTTCTCGCGCTGGACGCGGCGTCCCAGTGAGCGGCGAAGTCCAGTGGCTGGAGCCGGAGTGGCCCGCGCCGCCGGGCGTGCGCGTCATATCGACGTTGCGCCAGGGAGGCAGCAGCGAGGGTCCGTATGCATCGATGAACCTGGCCAGTCACGTCGGCGACGTGGCCGCCAGCGTCGAGGCCAACCGGCGACTGCTGCGCCGCGCGGCGCACTTGCCGGCCGAACCGATGTGGCTCGAACAGGTGCACGGTACGGAAGTCGTCGTCCACGACGGGCGCAGCGACGTGCCTCGCGCCGACGCCGCCATGACGCGGGGGCGAGGACGCATCTGCGCCGTGCTGACCGCGGATTGCCTGCCCGTGGTGCTGGCCGATCGGGCAGGCTCACGGGTCGCCGTCGCGCACGCCGGCTGGCGCGGGCTGGCACAGGGCATCGTGGAGGCCACTGTCCATGCGCTGCATTGCCCGCCTGCGGAGTTGCTTGCCTGGCTTGGGCCCGCGATTGGCCAGCAGGCGTTCGAGGTCGGAGTCGAGGTACGCGACGCGTTTGTCGCCCGTTCGGCGCAACTGGCCGGTTGCTTCGCCGAGAACGAACGAGGGCGCTTCCAGGCCGACCTTTATGGGCTCGCGACAGCGGTGCTGGCCGAGGCGGGAGTCACTGCGGTGCACGGCGGCGGCTGGTGCACGGCAAGCGATCCGACGCGGTTTTTTTCATTCCGGCGCGACGGAACGACAGGCCGCATGGCGACCCTGGCCTGGCTCTCGTGAGACGCGTGCTACGCTCATGGACACTGCAACGGCGTTGACGGCACAGTGAATTCCCTCGTCTCGATCGTACTGTTGACCGGCCTGAGCGGCTTGCTGAGCGCGCTGGCTGCGTCTTTTTTCCTGACGCTCAGCGAGCCACGTCGTGCGGCGACGGTCCCGCACCTGGTGAGCTTCGCGACCGGCGCGCTGCTCGGAGCGGCCTTCCTCGGGCTGCTGCCGCATGCGATGGAC
>Ga0079037_100002611_pt1 | contig 10035 bp, 3 predicted proteins | sample Mud3Dept4metaG_FD_71479 | JGI IMG/M metagenome (GOLD analysis project Ga0079037, IMG submission 71479) | Freshwater wetland microbial communities from Ohio, USA, analyzing the effect of biotic and abiotic controls - Mud 3 Core 4 Depth 4 metaG | ecosystem: Environmental > Aquatic > Freshwater >... | reverse complement strand
GCGACTTTGTTGCTAGGTTCATTTCCGTGTGGTCGACGTAGCAGACGTCATGCGGCCTTACGCCGTGCACTGGGAATGAAAGATCGAGGTTCTGGGCGATCGCGGCTTCCTGATAGGCAACGCGCTTCCCACCACGCGCACGCAATGACTCCTGATCATCGCAGCGCATACAGAACGTCGGATAGGACATCGGGCGAATCTTGATCTTGGCGATTTCCGACTGAATTGCGCAGAGCTCAACGTGTCGGGCGAAAGCGCCCTTCTTTGTGCGGCCCTCGGGCTGGTTGTATCGCTCCTTGATCGCCTGTGACGCGAGTTCCTCTACGATGGCGGGCAACCTGGGCGTACGATTTCCTCGATTCCTGAAATTGTCCACGCAGGCCAACAAAGAAGAAATGGAGTCATGCGCTGCGCTTACTTGAAGCTCGTAATGTCTGAACGTCTTTGCGGACATGGATTCAGGCTTGCCCGAATAGATCTCGTTAACGCGAACGACGGCCCTATCCACCTCCTCTTTCGAGTATTGAGCCATCTGGCGGACCGCCGAAGCAGCATTGCTGCCGCCATTGAGGTCCTTCTCCTGCGCCAAGAGATTGGCAGCGGCATTGCGGGGTAGCACCAGCGCAAATCCGTCTGAATCGCGAACTACGACGTCTCGTTCACCGGGCAGAACGACTTCGTACCTCTTCTCGTTAAACGTCAACTTCGAGCCAACGCGAATGTCTACGCCGGGAAGTGGCAGCGGCGGTTCGAGCCTTGCGACCGTCGCGGCACGATGTGCTTGATAGGTACTCGCGTCGTCGTAGATCCAAAGATTGTCTGGATCGGCGAGATTCTGTTCCTCTAGGTTGACGTACACGCGTTCATCCGCAATTAGTCTGAATATCTGGTCCGCCGTGAAGTTGTTGGAATCCAGGAGTTCGCGGAATGGAACAGCACGGCGATCAACGATGATCTGCCGAATGTATTTGGCAACTTCATCGGGAACGGGTGGCGCCGTTACCAAGAGATAGTCCTCGAGGAACCGTGTATTCGTTACGATTGTCGCCGGCAGCGAACTGTTACTTACCACCTCGAACGCCAGCCCCAGCTCTGCGAAACACTCCTCTGCAGCCCGGTAGTGCCATCTGCCCGTATCGTCTCGATAGAACTGATACCCGTTCTTGGCGGATCTGCTCACGAGGAAGCCCTCGTCGCGGTACTCCTTTACCGCAAGTCCGGGGCCGATCTGCAACATGTCCGGCGTGTACAGATGTCGAGTGAGAAGGCGGCCATCTTCATTCTTGACGAAGACTTCTACGGCCGGTGGCTGCATGAAGTAGGCGTGGACCGTGGGATCGCGGTCCGCCAAGACCGCGGCTGGAAATTCGCCCCGCCGGCTCTCGAGCAATAGGCTCCCCATCTTCGTACTGACGAACGCAATCACCGAGTTGCCGAATTTATTGTCCGGATTGCGGGAGGGGCCTTCTCGGAGCGCCTTGAGGACGTAGTCGCGTCCTGAAACGGGGGTCGCCGCTGCGCTGAACAGGCCTTGGACGTACGCTTCCAGCTGGGATTGAGTGAACATGACGTAGTGCCCGGCGGATCGACGGCTTGTTTAATCATACACTTAAAACACAAAACTATGCAAGTGCATAGTACAACATTGTGTGCATATGGACGTAGTTGCGCGTTCCTCTGCTAGCATTTAATATGCATAGCATCTGACATACATGATGCACTAGCCCCTATGACACCCAAAAATATCCGGGACTTGCGCCAGGTACTTGGGCTGACCCAAGCGGCAATGGCCGCCCAGCTGGGTGTCAACTTCGTGACGCTGTCTCGTTGGGAGTTGGGACGCAGTCGCCCCTCCGCGATGGCGGTGGCCCGTCTCCGCGAGTTGGAGCGGACGGCTGCGTCGCCTGCGCCCGCCGCAATGACTTCTGTGGATGGCGCAGAACTCCAACCGCAGCAGCTCGATTTCCTCGGCGACCCCAGTCAGGTACGTACGCTCGTCGAAGGCGAGCGTTTGTCCTATGGACACCTGTTCAACCCGGTGTTTGCGACCGAGGTGAGTCAGGTCGATCCGCTGCCGCATCAGCGCATTGCCGTGTACGAGCGGATGCTTCCTCAGGCGCGTCTGCGCTTCGGGTTGTTCGACGATGCCGGTGCCGGCAAGACCATTATGACGGGGCTCTACATCCGCGAAAGCCTCTCGCGGCGGACATTGAGGCGGGTGCTCGTCGTCGTGCCTGCCGGACTGGTTGGCAACTGGTTCCGGGAGATGAGGAACCTCTTTCAGCTCTCCTTCCGCATCGTCACCGGCAGCGACGCGCGCAAGGGAAACCCATTTACTGGTCCGGACAGTGATCGGGTGATCGTCAGCGTCGACAGTCTGCGCGGTCAGGGTCTATTCGGATGTCTCAAGGATGCTGCAGTGTCGCCGTACGAACTCGTCGTGTTCGACGAGGCGCACAAGCTCAGCGCCAATCGTGATCCCGATGGCACGTTCAGAGCTACCGATCGCTACCGCCTTGCCGAAGCGCTGGCCGGCGTCCGCGACGTCCCCGACGAGTGGCGACTCGGCTGGAGCGCGCATCACCTGTTGCTCCTCACGGCGACGCCCCACATGGGGAAACCGTTCCCGTACTACTGCCTATGGAGGCTGCTGGAACCCGAGATCTTCTCGACCGAAACGGCATTCGGCTCCTTCCCGGCCGATACCCGTAAGAAGTACTTCGCTAGGCGAGTCAAGGAGGAGATGGTCGATCTGCGCGGTGCACCCTTGTATCCGCGGCGAGTATGCGACACGCACAGCTACGACTTGAGCCAGGGGCCACTCAGCGAACAGGAGCTCTACGACAGGACCACCGCGTATATCCGTCACTTCTACAACCAGGCGCGGCTTCTTAACCGGTCCGCGGCGCGGTTTGCGATGACCATCTTTCAGCGCCGCCTTGCCAGTAGCACCTGGGCGCTGCTGCGCTCGCTACGCAATCGTCTGGAGAAGCTCGAAACGCTAATCGACGACATTCAGTCCGGACGAATCCCCGAGGACCAACTTCGCGAGCAGCAGAGGCGGCTCGATCACCAGGTTCGGGACACGCTCGACGAGAAGACCGCCGATGAGGAAGGCGCCGACGGAGGCGTCGAGGAACACGAAAAGGACGAAGCGCAGGCACTTGCCGCGTTCGTCGCGACGAACCTAGGCGAATTGGTCGCGGAGCGGGAGAAAGTTAGAGAGCTTGTCGGACTTGCCGAGGCCGTCTACGCGCGGGGACTCGAAAGCAAGTTCGAGAAATTGCGCGATCTGTTGCGCAGCCCGGAGTTCGAGCGGGAGAAGGTGATTATCTACACCGAGCACCGCGACACGCTCGATTTCCTCGTGCGCCGGCTCGAAGCGATGGGGTATGCCGGTCAGGTCGCTTACATCCACGGCGGCCTCGACTTCGAGGCGCGCGATGCGCAAGTGGAGTTTTTCCGCCGTCCCCACGGGGCGCAAGCCGGGCCAGACGGCGCTGGCGCGCGGTTTTTCGTCGGGACCGACGCGGCAGCCGAGGGCATCAACCTTCAGTTCTGTTGGGTGCTCGTGAACTACGACGTGCCGTGGAACCCTGCGCGCCTCGAGCAGCGCATGGGCCGGATCCACCGGTACGGGCAGAAAAAGGACCGTGTCGCGATCCTCAATCTCGTCGCCGGCAAGACTCGTGAAGGTCGCGTCGTGCAGACCCTGCTGAACAAGATGGAGGAGATCCGCAAGGAACTGGGGTCGGACAAGGTGTTCGACGTTATCGGACGGGTGTTCGAGGGGCTCTCGCTCAACGACTACATCAACCGCGCGATCGTTTCCGACGACGCGGCGGATCGCGAGGCTCTCGATCTGGCTGGCCATCTGACAGTGGAGCAGATTCGGGCGATCGCGGCGCGGGAGGAAGCCATCTTCGGCCGCGGCGGCGAGGTCGTGAAGGACCTGCCCAAACTGCAGGAAGCGATGCACATCGAAGAGATGCGCCGCCTGCTACCCGGGTACATCCGCCGCTTCCTGGAGCATGCCGCGCCGACCATCGGTGTCGATCTCGTAGGCGATCTGGATGGAATCTTCTTCCTGCGGGCTCGCCAGCGGGGTGCGTTAGACAGCGTCATCCCGCTGCTGGAGACCTACCCCGAATCCGTACGCACGCAGCTGACCGTGTATCGCCCGGCCGACAGCCGCGACGCCGTGTTCCTGCATCCGGGCGAGCCTGTATTCGAGCGCTTGTCCGCCATCGCGGTAGAGCGGTGCCGATTGGCAGGGCGCCGCGGAGCCGTCTTTGTAGATGTCTCGGCATCGGCGCCGTATCTGTTCCACGTCATGCGCGTGAGTGTTGTGCGACGAGGCGATGAGGGATTTCCGGCCCTGCAACAGGAAGAGGTGCTTGAGCAGCGCCTGGTTGGCGTGAAGCAGTTTTCGGATAATCGCATCGAGGAAACCTCGGTCGAGCAAATGTTGCTGCTTCGGCCCGTCTCGAAGGTGGAAGCCGCCAGCGTCGCGTTCGTCGCGCGGGGCAACGAGTATCGGCTGGCGGCCGAGGAGTTCGTGTCGGGCACCCTGCTGAACCGGATGAGCGAGATCCGTCGATTCGAGGCATTGGACCGCCTGCGCTACACGGAGGACTACCTGCGGCGCGCCTACGACTACCAGGAATCCGAACTGGCATCGGCACGCAAGCGATTCACGGAACGGGCCAAGGACGGCGACAAGCGCGCGCTGGCCGAGCTCGAGCGCATCAAGCAGCAGCAACGCGGGCTGTATGAGCGTCGGGACGTCGCCATCGCGCAGGCGGGTCGGGAAGCTGATCTGATCCAGCCAGGGCAAGTCGAGCTCATTGCAACCGCACTCGTCCAGCCTTCGACTAGCCCCGAGGACATCAAGGCGCTCGACATCGAGGTCGAGCGCATCGCCATGGAGATAGCCATGGCCTATGAAGCGGTGGCCGGCGCCGACGCGCGAGACGTCTCAACGCCTGACCGGGCCAGGCTTGCCGGATTGACCGATTACCCTGGGTTCGACGTGTTCTCCAAGCGCTCAGACCACGAGCGCGCGATCGAGGTGAAGGGGCGGGTGGAAACCGGCGATGTGGAACTCACCGAGAACGAGTGGGCAAAGGCGATCAACCTACGAAGCAGATACTGGTTGTACGTCGTCATGAATTGCGGGTCACCGTCCCCTAAGCTGTTCCGCGTGCAGGATCCTTTCGGCTGCCTCCTGGCGCGTGCCAAAGGGTCGGTCCTGCTTTCGGCGGCGGCGATCCGCGAGGTTGCAGAGGTCGCGGCATGAAATCGGGCATCACATATCACACGCCGGGGTGGGCCGATGGCGCATCGCATCGATACTGGTGGCTACTGGCGTCGTCGCGCGCCCGTGAGGTGATACATGGAGATTGAAATCTTCGATGTTGAGCACGGGGCATGTGCCCTCGTGACGGCAGATAACGGCAAGCGAGTGCTGTTTGACTGCGGCCATAACTCCCGCACCAATTGGCGACCATCGACTTCCCTGCCCTCGCGCGGAATTACGCGGGTCGACAGTCTCGTGGTTTCCAACTACGACGAGGATCACGTCAGCGACCTGCCAAACCTTCTCCTCAACGTGCATGTGCCCATCCTGGTTCGCAACCCGTCGGTGAAGCCAGTCGACCTGTATGCCCTCAAGGCCGAGAACGGCGTCGGCCGCGGAATTGGAACCCTTGCCTACATGGCCGGCAACCACTACACCGCGCCGGTTGCCGCCCCGCAGGACTTCGGAGCTTTGCAGATATCGCACTTCTGGAACGCCTATCCGGGGATCGACGACGAAAACAACCTGAGCCTCGTGACCATCCTCCGTTACTACAACCTGGGCATCATCTTCCCGGGTGACCTTGAACGGCGCGGCTGGTACCAATTGCTCGCGCGCGCTGATTTCCGCCTTGCACTGCGCGGGGTCAACGTGTTCGTCGCCTCGCATCACGGGCGTGAGGGTGGCTACTGCCCGGAGGTCTTCGACTTCTGCACGCCCGAGATCGCGATCTTCTCGGACAAGAGCGTCGAGCACGAAACGCAGGAGTCCGCAACGCTGTATCGGCAGCATGCATCGGGCGTTCGCTTCTTCGACGGTGAAACGCGTTACGTCCTCTCGACGCGAAACAACGGTGCGACTCGACTCTCCCAGCATGGACCCGGAACCGGGTTCATCTGGATCAGCCGCAGGTAGTCGCATGCGCCAATTCGACTTCTACGAGTTCACCGGCATCCTCGTTCCAGGCGCCGCCGCCTTGGCCGGCGTACTCATATTGGTGCCGAGCGTCATGCCGATCTCCGCAGTCAAGGATTTCAGCGTCGGCGGCTTTGGCCTGTTCGTCGTACTCGCATACGTCGCGGGGCACCTGGTTCAGGCGGTCGGCAACCTCCTGGAATGGGCATGGTGGAAGGCGTGCGGCGGCCTACCCACTGATTGGGCTCGCACGGCCCCGACGCGCCTGCTGGCCAACACGCAGGCTTCAATGCTTTCGAAGGCCATCGCTGAGCAGCTCAAGCTTTCCGGCGTCGACATTCGCGCTGCGACAAGCCCCGAGTGGTACTCGATCACTCGACAGATCAATGCCGCGGTCGAGGCCTCTGGTCGCGCATCACGGATCCAGACCCTCAACGGCAACTACGGTCTCAACCGGGGACTTGCTGCCAGTCTCCTCGTATTACTCGTCGTCGCAGTGGTGATTCAGTCCATGCACTGGGTTGTTGATGGCGGGTTGATCGTGGCGATCGGCCTTGCACTCGCGAGAATGCACAGATTTGGGAAACACCACGCGCGCGAGCTGTTCGTTCAGTTCCTGCAGCTGCCTGCTCGAGAGCAACCTTCGGAGAAGAAAGCGTGAGTGACATGAACGGCAAGCGCCTGATCGAAGTCGCCTTCCCGCTAAAACAGGCGTCGATCGACTCTGTTCACGAAAAGAACGTTCGACACGGACACATCTCCACGCTTCATATCTGGCCCGCGCGCCGGCCGCTGGCGGCGTCGCGGGCCGCACTGATTGCGACCATGCTTCCCGACCCTGGGGATAAGGAGAAACGCGAGGAGGTCCTGAAGCGGCTTGGCGGAACTATCGTCAAATCCGTCAAGCGTAAAAAGTTGCCTTCGGGGAAGGTCGAGGAAGTTGTTTCGGAAGAGACCCAGGGCGGCATCCTGCATTGGGGGCGAGAGTCGGGCCCGGACTTGGACTGGTTCCGCGAGGAGATCCGCAAGGCATACGGCGGGCGAGCCCCGAGAGTGCTGGATCCCTTCGCCGGCGGCGGAGCGATTCCCCTCGAGGCGATGCGCCTTGGTTGCGACGTGACCGCAGTCGACATCAATCCCGTGGCGTGGTTAATCCTGAAGTGCACTCTGGAATACCCGCAGAAGCTGGCCGGTCAGAAGCAGCGCCTGCCGGGCTTCGCGCTCGCGGATCGCGGATTCATGGCGGGATACCTGAAGGCGTTGGGGCTCAAGCCGGTGGCCATCAGGACGCAGCTCGATTTGCTGGCGAAGGAGATGCCCAGGGAATCCCAGGGGGAGATGTTCGAGCACCTGCAGCTCGATCCCTCACTGCTGAAAGCGGATCTCGCGTGGCATGTACGTGCGTGGGGTCGGTGGGTCCTTCGGGAGGCGCGCAGGGAACTCGCCCGGTTTTACCCGACATACGCGGAGTTCTGCTCCGTCCAGCCCTACCAGCGGGTGCCGCTCGCGCGTGAAAACGCGGCGCAGGTCAAGTTGGTGCCGACCAACGACGCAGGTGAACCACAGGTCGAACTGCTCAATGCCGGGTTCGACAGCGCGTACCTGGAAAACGAGCAGAACCCGCGCTGGGTGGCGAAGCCGACGGTTGCGTATCTGTGGGCGCGGACGGTCAAGTGCAAGGCCTGTCGCGCCACGGTGCCGCTGTTGAAGACTCGTTGGCTTGCGAGGAAGGACAACAAGCGGGTAGTGCTGACGATGGAGCCGAACGCGGATCGCACGGGTGTGGTGTTCGGCCTCGACTCCGAAGCGAAGGTACAGGGCGGTAACGCGGCCCAGCGGCGCGAGTACGACAAGAAGCTCAGTGCCGGCACCATGAGCCGTGCAGGCGCCAAGTGCGCGATGCCGAGCTGCGGAACCATCATGACCATGGAGGACGTCCGTCTCGAGGCGCGCGCCGGGCGCCTTGGTACGGTCATGACCGCGGTAGTGGTCGACGGCCTCGACGGCAAGGAATATCGGCTCCCGACCGCGCACGAGATCGAAATGGCGCATGCCGCTCACGCCGAGTTGGAGCGGGTGTTCGCCGAGGTGCCGTACGGTTTGCCCAAGGAGGCACTCGCGGGCGCTGATGCACTCGGCTTTAGAGTTCCGCTTTATGGCTTCGATCAATGGGACAAGTTGTTTACTCCGCGGCAGTTGGCTGCCATCGGTACGCTCGTCTCCAGCGTCAGAAGGCTTCGCGAAGAGTTGTCCACACATTCGACGTACTCCCAGGCGATCCAGGCCCTCATGGCCATTGCACTTGATCGGACCGCAAATTATCTGAGCACGATATGCATTTGGGAGTCTCAGGCGGAAGAGGTCAAACAAACCTTCTTGCGATATGCGCTCCCGATTACCTGGGACTTCGCCGAAGGAAATCCATTGGCCCCCAACGACCGGTTCTTCCTTGGGGCGGTCTCGAGCGTCGCCTCGGTCCTAGATCGTGTCCTGGTGGATCTCGCGGTCGACACACCTCCTGTCGAGGTCATCAACCAGAGCGCAATCACAGTATCGGGCAATTGGGACGTCGTGGTCACGGATCCTCCGTACTACGACGCCATTCCCTATTCGGACCTAATGGATTTCTTCTATGTGTGGTTGCGCCGCACGCTGCTTGGCGTCTCCCCCGAATACGATGCCGCGTTCGCAAAGCCGCTCGCGCCGAAGTGGGATCACGCAGCGAGCGACGGCGAGCTGATTGACGATGCTTCGCGCTTTGGCGGAAACAGGGAAGCCTCCAAGCGAAACTACGAGGAGGGAATGGCGCGCACCTTCCAGGCGTGCCATCGATCGCTGGGCCCAGATGGTCGGTTGGTCATTGTCTTCGCTCACAAGCAACCCGATGCCTGGGAGACTCTGGTCTCCGCGATTGTCAAGGCCGGATTCGTCGTCGACGGAAGCTGGCCCATTGCAACGGAAATGCGAGGGGGTGTCCGCAACTTTGGTCGAGCTTCGCTGGGATCCTCCATTTGGCTCGCTTGTAGGAAGCGCGATCCAGCAGCCCGCGCAGGCTGGGATGCTCAGGTGCTCAAGGAAATGGAGACCGGAATCATCTCGAAGCTTCGCGACTTCTGGGATGCCGGCATCCGCGGTCCGGACTTTGTCTGGGCCGCTACAGGCCCCGCATTGGAAGCCTATAGTCGATATCCAGCAGTCAAGAAGGCGTCTGAACCCGGCGCGTTGATGTCGGTAACGGAGTTTCTACGACACGTTCGCCGCATCGTTGTTGACTTCGTTGTCGGCCGCGTGCTAACGCGGGGCGAAGCGGCGGTCGCGGACAGCGCAAACCTTGACGATGTGACCACCTATTACCTCCTACACCGAAATGACTTTGGCCTGAAGGATGCACCCGCCGGCGCCTGCATCCTATACGCGGTCTCCTGCAACCTCTCGGAACGGCAGTTGGCCGATCAGCTCGAAATCCTCAGCCGCGGCAAAGGATCGAGCGGCGAGGAAAGCGAAGAAGTGGATAGTGAAGAGGAGGCTGAGACAAGCGGAAGTGGCGGTACCTTCCGGCTCCGTAGTTGGGCGCAGCGCAAGCATCGGATGCTAGGTCTGGATACCGATGGAGGGCGCGCAGCGCCACTCATCGACCAGGTGCACAAGCTGATGCATCTATGGAAGGGCGGGGACGTCAACAAGGTGAACGAGTACCTCGACTCGCGTGGGCTTCGTCGAAGCGGCATCTTCTCCCAATTGCTGCAGGCGTTGATCGAGCTGGCCCCACCCGGGGACGAGGAACGGTCGATCATGGAGAGTCTGTCGAACCACGTCCGCAG
>Ga0079037_100002609_pt1 | contig 10038 bp, 6 predicted proteins | sample Mud3Dept4metaG_FD_71479 | JGI IMG/M metagenome (GOLD analysis project Ga0079037, IMG submission 71479) | Freshwater wetland microbial communities from Ohio, USA, analyzing the effect of biotic and abiotic controls - Mud 3 Core 4 Depth 4 metaG | ecosystem: Environmental > Aquatic > Freshwater >... | reverse complement strand
GCTCAGGAAAGCAGGGATAGAGCCTTTCGGAGGACCGTATGAGGTGACTCATTACGCCTCCGAGATCATGGACAGATACGGGGAGACCTCCAAGGAGGTTCTGGATGCCACGCCCGCCACTGCCACTGTTGCGGGCAGGATCGTGGCAATGCGGGACTTTGGAAAGGCCGCCTTTGCACACCTACAGGACTCTTCTGCAAAGATACAGGTCTACTTCAGAAAGGACATTCTCGGGGAGAAATACGGCATCGTAAAAAAGCTCGATATCGGAGATATTGTGGGTATCACCGGCAAGCTCTTCAGGACAAAGACCAATGAACTCACCCTTGAGGTGGATGATTTCACGCTTCTCACCAAGTCGCTGAGACCTCTTCCCGAAAAATGGCATGGCCTCAAGGATATCGAGACCAGGTACAGGCAGCGATATGTGGATCTGATTGTGAACCCCGAGGCCCGCAAGGCGTTCGAAAAGAGAAGGATCATTATAAGGACGATGAGGGAGTTTTTCGATTCGAGGGGCTTTGTGGAAGTGGAAACGCCCATGATGCACCAGATCCCCGGAGGCGCAACCGCCAGGCCGTTCAAGACACACCATAATGCCCTCGGTATAGATTTATATCTCAGGATTGCCCCTGAACTTTACCTGAAAAGGCTCCTGGTCGGGGGATACGAACGCGTCTATGAAATCAACAAGAATTTCAGAAATGAAGGGATATCCACAAAGCATAACCCTGAATTCACCATGCTGGAATTCTATATGGCATACAAGGATTACCTTTTCCTTATGGCGTTCACAGAAGAACTTATCACCACCATTGCACTAAAGGCAACGGGCTCCCTGGAACTCCAGTATGGCGACACCCTTATAAACCTGACGCCGCCATGGCCGAGGATTCCCATGTATGAAGCCATGAAATCCCGCGGAGTACCCGAGGAGATATTCTCTGACGCAGGATACGCAAAGGAATGGGGAAGGAAAGAGGGGCTTGACATCGAGACCGGGGCTTCCCATGGAAAGATCCTGGATGAGATATTCAAGGAGAAGGTGGAACCTGAACTCGTTCAGCCCACCTTTATCACTGACTATCCCGTGGAACTTTCTCCCCTCGCAAAAAAGAAGAAGGACCAGCCCGAGCTTGTTGAGAGGTTTGAGCTCTTCATCGCATCCCGTGAAATCGCCAATGCCTTCTCTGAACTCAATGACCCCATGGACCAGCGGGAACGGTTCTTCAGGCAGGTTGAGGCCCGGCAACAGGGTGATGAGGAAGCACAATGGATGGATGAGGACTTTGTGCGGGCGCTGGAATATGGTATGCCTCCTGCAGCAGGAGAAGGGATCGGCATCGACAGACTCACCATGCTCCTCACCAATTCTCTCTCCATTAGGGACGTTATACTCTTCCCGCAGCTAAAGCCTGAGCAATAGGACATGCAGAATATGACGACAGGAATGTTCAATTACCCGACACCCGTTTTTTCTATTCCGGACACCGGATTCTGAACGTCCATGGCCCTTCCCTACCAGATATTCGTTGCCCTGAGATATCTCAAGTCCAAAAAAAAGCATAAGGGCGTTTCCTTCAATACTGCTATCTCCATAGGGGGCGTCGCGCTGGGGGTAATGGCTCTTCTTGTGGTCCTTTCTGTCATGAGCGGATTTCACGAGGACCTCCAGAAAAAGATTCTGGGAGTGAATGCCCATCTTGTCGTACTTAATTTCAGAGGCACCCTGGATAATTATGGGACGGTCATTGACAAGATAAAGGCTGAAAAGGAAGTTGTCTCCACCTCCCCGTTCGTCCTTGGTCAGGTCATGGTCTCCTTCGGCTCTAAGGGACAGGGCGTGTACCTCAGGGGCGTGGATCCCGAGCTTGAGGAGAAGACTACCGATATCGCCAAGCATATCAAGGAGGGGACTATCAATGATCTGAATACTCAGGGCGGACTGCCGGGGATCATCCTCGGCAAAGAACTTGCCCTGAGACTGGGTGTAGTGAGAAACGATACGATCACCATCCTTTCTCCCACAGGAGAAATCGGGCCCCTGGGCATGCTCCCAAAGATCAAGTCATTCAGGGTGGTGGGAATATTTGAGGTGGGAATGTTTGAGTACGATTCCAATCTTGTGGTGACCGGCCTGAAACCTGCCCAGGAATTCTTCGGCCTGAAGGGAGACGTCACAGGGTTAGAGGTAAGGATATCCGATATTTATAAGGCAGCGGACGTGAGGGCGAGAGTTCAGCAAGTCCTCGGGTCCCCCTACCATGTGAGGGACTGGATGCAGATGAACAAAAACCTCTTCTCTGCTCTCAAACTCGAAAAATTCGCCATGTTCGTCATCCTGGTACTCATCATACTTGTTGCCTCATTTAATATTGTGAGCACCCTGATCATGAATGTGATAGAGAAACAGAGAGAGATCGCGATCCTCAAGACAATGGGTGCAACCAACAGGGGGATAATGGCCATCTTCATATTTCAGGGATTCATTATCGGGCTTATAGGAACAGCCATTGGGCTCACCGGGGGATACACCCTCTCCTACATTCTCAACACGTACGAGATCATCAAATTGCCACCCGATATCTACTATCTCAGCCATCTTCCGGTGAAAATGAAACTTTCGGATTTTGTCACTGTGTCGGTCTCGGCGATCCTCATCAGCTTCCTCTCCACCATCTATCCTGCATGGCAGGCGGCAAAGCTCAATCCCGTTGAGCCCCTGAGGTATGAATAACGTATCGTTAACCCTTTACTATAAGATATCCTGAAAAGAGTATTATACAAAAGCTTGCCAGCTGACCAGCTATTTATCCTTCACCGTGAGATACCCTGAAAAGAGGATTATGCAGCCCCCCAGTACTGTCTTGTAGGTCACTCCCTCTCCCAAAAAAACTACTCCTAAAAGAATTGCGCAGACAGGTTCCAGATAACCGAGTATCGCAGCCCTGTTCGCCGTTACCACTTTGAATCCCCTGAAATAGAGCACCGGGGCTATGGTTGAATGCACTATGCCCATAACCGCATAGGCCCAGAGAAAAGAACTAGAAGACGCACCTCTCGCAGCAAAAGGAAGGAGAATGCCGGCGATCGTGAGATTCTGGAAGAATGTCATGACAAGGGGGTGATAGGAAGGGGCCAACACTCTGAAGAGAATCACGAGTACTGCATAGCAGAATCCAGAGAAGAGCCCTGCCAGTATCCCTCCTGTAGTTCTATCTCCTTCGATGATAAGGGAGAAGAACCGTTGTGGAGAGACATCCAGCATGATCCACAGGCCGAGTGTGGCAGCTGCAACGGCACCAAAAACCCTTATGGTCAGTCGCTCTTTAAGAAAAATAGGAGCGAGGAACGCCACAAGCACCGGTGCGGTATAATGGGTCAATACGGCATTCGCCACCGTGGTGTTTTGATACGCGTAAAAAAAGGAGAATGAGTTGGCGAGGCTTATGGGTCCGATAATGAGAAGGGGGGAAAGCTCCCTTCCCCTCGGTATCTCCTTCCGGTATCGTTCCTTCAGAAACATAAGACCTATGAGACACGAGGACACAAGGCAGGAGAAAAATATGAGGAGATGAACTGGTGCTCCTGAAAGACGGATCACAACCCCAAGGGAACTCCAGAGAAAGATGGCAGAGAGGATATAAAGCATGTCTAGTCTCTGAGGTCAACTCTTTCCATCTGGCCAAGCACATACTCTCTTATCGCCTTATGGGACGCCATGTCCAGAAGGAGGTTCCCTCTGTTCAGAACCGGGACGAGTATGTCATGAGCAATTCCCCCACACCCGCATACAGCAGGAGTATCCCTCAAAGGAACAATGTTTCCCTTGCCGCATGCGGTGCATCTCAGGACGCGCTTGCTCCCGGACCATTTTCCCCTCTTGGCAAGTGGCTTTCCTTCAAGCTCCATGATGTCCATCGCATAGTCGACGACAGGTGCATTGCTGATGGAGGTGCCGATACCGTATCCGTCAACCACAGGGTTGAGGACATCAATGTCTTCCTCTTTTATCCCCCCGCTCACATAGAACCGTACATGTCCGTATCCCCTTATATCAAGTTCCCACCTGCACTCCTCCAATATCCTGAAGAAGTTGCCCCGCCTCGAGCCAGGGGTATCGAACCTTACGGCAAAGAGCTTCTCGCCAAGGGCTTCCGCCACATTCAGAACCTCGAACTTTTCATCAAGAAAGGTATCAATTAATGCAACCCGTTTCAGTTTCGGTTCCAGCACCTCATCGTACGCCTTTATCGCTTCAACAGTGGATCCCATGCAGAGGATCAATGCATGGGGCATGGTACCCATAGGGTCTTCTCCGATGACCTCACCTGATTTCACCACCGACACACCGTCACACCCGCCGATATAGGCATTTCTCTCGATCATGGGTGCAAGGATGGGGTGCATCCTCCTGGCACCAAAGCTGATCACTACCCTCTCCCCTGCCCGTTTTTTGAACCTGGCCGCCTTTGTCGCAACACCCGACGCCTGGCATATCAGACCAAGGAGAGCGGTCTCGTACACACAGAAGTCCTGATACCTCCCTTCGATTTCCATAACCGGCTCATAGGGATAAAAGACCGTACCTTCTCTCATCGCTCTTACTTTTACGGAGAGATGTTTCATGAGTGACATGGCCTCCTCAAGTCCAGCGAAGATCGCCCATCCCCAGTCATCGGGAAGGCTCTTCGCAATGAATTCCGCCTTCACCACCGGGTTTATTCCCCTTGCCTTCAATATGGCAAGGGTTCTTTCGAAATACACATCGGTAATCTTGCCATTAAGGATATCCTGCGGATCCGCCACATGAAACATATTCCTCTCCCTTCTCAAAAGGTGTTTTTTGTCCGTGAGGGCTCTGGGTGTTCCGGACCATGGAGAACCATGTCCGTATCCTTTCTTCGTGACTACGCTTTTCAGCAGCTATTGGACGGTAGATGGTTTAAATAATATCCTTGCGTCAACAGCTACGCAACCGTTTCCCCTGTCAAAAACAAAGAGGGGATTTATCTCCATTTCCGCAATCTCGGGAAAGTCCTCGATAAGAGCAGAGAAACGCAGAAGCACCTCCTTCAGCGCCTCCGCGTCCTTGGGAGGACTGCCGCGCCAGCCCTCCAGCAACGGAAGACCCTTCAGCTGTCTGAACATATAATCAGGGTCTTTATCGGTGAGGGGATGGAGAGAGAACGCAACATCCTTTAGGAGTTCCACATGGATTCCGCCCAGTCCCACCATCACGAGAGGCCCGAATACAGGATAGTGAGACATGCCGATAATCACTTCCTGGCCTCCCTCCATCATGGGCTGTACCACAACGCCTTCCATTTCAGAATCACTACCTCTCTCTGTGAGACGTCTCCTCAGCTCATGGTAAGCCTCCTTCACCTCGTCTTCCCCCTTCAGTCCCAGGAAGATCCCTCCCACGTCGGTCTTGTGGGTGATTGTCCTGGACCTGAGTTTCATTGCCACCGGAAAGCCCGCGGCCCGCGCAACACTGGCCGCCTCCTCGGCGCTAAACGCGGCCCTGGTATATGCAACCGGTATCCCGTACTCCTTCAAAAGCCTCATTGCAATATCAGGGGTTAACCAGCCGCCCGCTCCCTCAAGCATTCCCTCGGTTTCGAGAAGCTTCCTCGCCCCCTCCTCATCAATGTCGGGAAAGGCAATGATATGTCCTTCGTCCGCACTGCGGTACTGAGAATAGGGATAGGAATGGGAGAGGGCCTGCACCGCGTCTTCTGGGAAAAGGTAAACTGGTATACGTGTCCCGGAACCGTAACTGAGGTCGATCCCCTTTGTGTCTGACATCATAAAGCATGCCAGCACGGTCTTGTCGCACCCATGCAAAGACATGGTTTTCCTGATTTCCTCCGCCACCTCTTCAGGGGGCCTGATGGGTATATTAATGATAATAATGGCGTCGATATCCTGATCACCCATGAGGATTTTCAGGGCTTTGCCGAAATGTTCTCCCGTTGCAGAGGCGATAATATCCACAGGATTGGAGAGGGAAGCCTCACCGGGAAGGAACTCGGCGAGCTTCTTTCGCGTGTCATCAGAGAGCGTGGGCACGGTTAGTCCCCAACCCACTGCAGCATCAGCAGCCAGAATCCCCGGGCCGCCTGCATTGGTGAGAATGGCAACCCGCGGTCCGTTGGGCAATGGCTGATGGGCAAGTCCTTTTGCCACATTAAACATCTCCCCTATGGTATTCACCCTTATCACTCCTGCCTGCCGGAAAAGGGCATCTACCGCAATATCCGATGCGGCAAGAGCTCCGGTATGAGAGCTTGCCGCCCTTCTCCCCACCTCGCTCCTGCCCGACTTCATGGCAACGATGGGCGTTTTACGCGAAACACCCCGCGCAATACGGCTGAATTTGCGGGGGTTTCCAAAGCTCTCCAGATAGAGGAGAATGACCCTTGTGTTCTCATCATCCTTCCAGAACTCCAGGAGGTCATTGGATGAAATATCAATTCGGTTCCCGATGCTTGCGAAGTGCGCAATGCCCAAATTGTTGCTTTTCACGTAATCAAGGAGTGCGAGTCCCAGGGCACCACTGTGGGACCCTATGCTCAGGCCTCCCCGGGGGGCAGCAACTGCCGCAAAGGTGGCGTTCAGGTTTACTCCAGGATCGGTATTGATAACCCCCAAACAGTTGGGCCCTACGCACCGCATTCCATAAGAAAGGATTTTTTCCCTTAGAGCTTTTTGTCTCTCCTTACCCTCCTGGCCGGTTTCGCCGAACCCTGCAGATATGATGACCAGTCCCCTCACCCCCTTCTTGCCACACTGATCGATCACCTCCAATACCTTGGGGGCAGGCACCACTATCACCGCAAGGTCCACATCCCCAGGGACCTCGTTGACCGAAGGATAGCACAATACCCCTCCCACAGAAGTTGCTCTGGGATTTACGGGGAAAATAGTACCAGTGAACCCGGCATCAAGAAGATTATGGAATATCTTCCACCCCACGCTTCCGGATTCCCTGGATGCGCCGATCACTGCAACGCTCCTGGGAAAGAGGATCTTACGTACCCCTGCAGAACGTGCAATGTGTTCCCGGTATGCCTGGCGCCTCGCGTACTCTTCCTGGTCTTCAAGATCAAAAATAATCTGGTATGCGCCCTCATCGATTCGCTTCTGTATTCTAAAACCGCTCTCCTCAAAGACCTCAAGCATACGCGTGTTTTCCGGAAGCACACGTGCGATAAATTTCTTTATTTTATGAGCGAGGGCTGCATCCGCAAGTTGTTCGAGAAGGGCAGTGCCGATCCCTCTCACCTGGATGTTGTCTTCCACAGCAAAGGCGATCTCTGCGTTTTTTGTATCCTGGGCAAGAAACCATCTGCCCACCGCCACAATCCTCTCCCCATCCCCTTCCCCCACGAGGGCCACGTATGCGTATGTGTCAGGGGGGGTCATCTCTGTATAATAGGTGAGTTCCTCATCACTCAGATAGGTCTTCATATACCCGAAACGGAAGTAACGCGTCTGGGGGCTCAAGCGGTAAAAAAAGTCCCTAAGTTTTCCCCTGTCCTGAGGTTCAATAGGTCTCACCTTGAGACTCTGTCCATCCCTCAGTATTAGCCTTATAGCCGAGACGTCACCCCCTCTTTCCATGACTATGCCCTTCCCTTTCCCTCTCTTTTATCCGAGGCCTCACGTATTGCCGCATTATCTTCTAGTATACACTCATTCCGTATGTCTGGACATATCCCGTGGAAAAGGGTTACATTGGTACATGGAACTCTTCAGGACTGAGACGGTGAAAGAACCCCTCGCGTATCGTATGTGTCCGAGGACACTTGATGAATACATGGGGCAGGAACATCTCCTCGGGGAAGGGAAGCTTCTCAGGAGGGCGGTAGAAGCCGATAGAATCACCTCGCTCATCCTTTACGGACCTCCTGGTACAGGGAAGACCGCACTGGCCAGGGTCATAGCCTCAAAGACAAAGGCCCACTTTGAATGGCTTAATGCAGCCACTGCAGGCCTGGATGACCTCAGGAAGGTGATCCTGGCTTCACGCGCGCGCAAGGCAAGGGGTGTCCCCACCATTGTCTTCCTCGACGAGATACACCGGTTTAACAAACTCCAGCAGGACGCCCTCCTCCCTGATGTGGAGGAAGGAAATATCGTGTTGATTGCCGCGACCGTTGAAAACCCTTTCTTCTATGTAAACAGTGCCCTTCTCTCCCGGAGCCAGATTTTTGAACTGAAACCATTATCGGGGGAAGCGCTCCTGGGTATCCTGCATAACACCCTAAGGGATAAAGAGAGGGGTCTCGGAAACATAAAGATAGCCGCTGACGAGCGCGCCCTTATGCACATTGCGAGAATGGCTGATGGCGACGCGAGAAAGGCCCTCTCCGCCCTCGAAATTGCGGTGCTCACCACGGCCCCTGACGAAAGGGGGATGGTGAGCATTACCCTTGAGATCGCTGAAGAGTCCATTCAGAAAAAGGTGGTGGTGTATGACAAGAAGGGTGACCAGCACTACGATACCATCTCAGCCTTTATAAAGAGCATGAGGGGCTCTGATCCTGATGCTGCCATCTACTATCTTGCGAAGATGATGTATGCGGGAGAAGACCCGCGCTTTATTGCGCGAAGGATAGTCATATGCGCGTCCGAGGATGTGGGAGAGGCTGATCCCATGGCACTGGTTATCGCAACCTCTGCATTGAGGGCAGTGGAATTCATAGGTATGCCTGAGGCGAGAATACCCCTTGCACAGGCCACTATTCATATCGCAAAGGCGCCCAAAAGCAATGCCTGTTACAGGGCAATAGAGGCGGCCATGGAGGATATGGGAAAGGAACAGACCCTTGAGGTCCCCGATCATTTAAAGGATTCCCACTATCCAGGCGCTAAGAAACTGGGCCATGGGAAAGGATACAAATATCCCCATGACTACGGCGGGCATGTGGAACAGGACTACCTGCCAGAAAAAAAGAAGTATTACAATCCCTGATGTCTCCGGACCTTCTTTGTCTTGATAATATAAATTTGGCAGAGGTGTCCGGCTCGAACGGCAATCCGCCTGAGGCGGACGGGTTATGTGCTTGTCCGCAAGGACGGACATTGACAATACATAGGAACGTAGTGTGTTAGGTGTGCAGAGTCTGGTACAGTCAAGAAGGGCTATTGTCTTGTCTGGAGACGGATGCCTCTCCACAAATAAAGAACCCCATGAATAAGGTGGGTCAGACCTCTCCTCCCTTCATCCTTTGCTTGCAGCGCTTTATCTCCTTTCTTGCCAACCGGTCGCACCGCTCATTTTCGGGATGTCCGTTGTGTCCCTTTATCCAAACCCACTCCACCTCATGGGGTTGCGATGCCCTCAAAAGCCTTTCCCATAGATCCCTGTTGAGCACGTTCTTTTTCTGGGCGTTCATCCAGTTCTTTCTTATCCACGTATCAATCCACTTGGTCATGCCCTTCACCACATAATCGGAATCTGTGGTAATCCTCACCCTGCACGGTCTCTTGAGCGCTTCAAGGCCGCAAATCACTCCCAGCAGCTCCATTCTGTTGTTTGTGGTCAACTCTTCACAACCGGAAAGTTCCTTCTCTTTCTCGTCCGCTCTTAAGAGTGCACCAAACCCTCCAACCCCCGGGTTTCCACTGCATGCGCCGTCCGCATAAATCTCCACAAATGGTTGCTGAGCTTTTTTCATCGTTTATTTATTTTACATTGTTTCGCATGACAGATCCAAACCAGACAATCCTCCGGTGCTATAATACACCATCGTTCCTCCCCTAAATTGGTTGAGGGCCGAACCATAACACGGTTATACCCGATGTAAGGGTACAAGAAAGGAAGTGGACATGAAACAGGGCGCATGGAACCTTACCCGCCTCTTTGAAAGCGACGACGACCCGCGCATAGAAGAAAAAAGGAACCTCCTGGAACAGAAGAGCTATGCATTCATCAATACATGGAAAGACCGCAAAGATTACCTCGAGGATCCTGATGTGCTCAGAAGGGCATTGGATGAATACGAGGCATGGAACAGGGATTACGGC
>Ga0079037_100002608_pt1 | contig 10039 bp, 3 predicted proteins | sample Mud3Dept4metaG_FD_71479 | JGI IMG/M metagenome (GOLD analysis project Ga0079037, IMG submission 71479) | Freshwater wetland microbial communities from Ohio, USA, analyzing the effect of biotic and abiotic controls - Mud 3 Core 4 Depth 4 metaG | ecosystem: Environmental > Aquatic > Freshwater >... | reverse complement strand
GGTGCAGGTGCTGGAGCGCGTTCCTCCGGATGTGCTGGCGCGCGCCGTAGCTCGCGATGAGCATCTCGGCGGCCGGCACGCGCCCGCCGCCGACGCGGGGCAGCAGCATCTGCGTGAGCACGGCGCCAATCCCGACGGCCAGCTCCGCCCGCACCGTGTTCTGCCGCTCGGGCGGGAACGCGTCGGCCACGCGCGCGATGCTCGACGTCACGTCCGGCGTGTGCACGGTCGAGAACACGAGGTGCCCGGTCTCGGCCGCCGCGAGCGCGATCTGCATCGTCTCGGTGTCGCGCATCTCACCGAGCACGATGACGTCGGGCGCCTGCCGGAGCGCGGCGCGCAGGGCGGTCGAGAAATCCGGCGCGTCAATCCCGATCTCCACCTGCTCCACCACGCTCTGGCGGTGCGGGTGCTCGAACTCGATCGGATCCTCGATGGTGATGATGTGCCGCGCATCGCGACGGTTGATCTCCTCGACGATGGCGGCGAGCGTGGTGGACTTGCCGGCGCCGGTGGGGCCGCCGATGAGGACGAGCCCGCGCGGCAGCCGCGTGAGCGCCTCGACGGAGGGAGGCAGGCCGAGGTCGGCGAGGCGGGGCGGCCTGGCCGGCAACGCGCGGATGGCTGCCGCCGCGCGGCCGCGTTCCCGGTGGAGGTTCAGGCGGAATCGACCCAGCCCCGCAAAGCGAATGGACGTGTCGGCGATCGAGCGGTCGTGATAGTGGCGGCGCGCGTGCGCGGCGAGCGCCGGCAGCACGGCGGCCTCGATCTCGTCGCCGTCGAGCGGGGCCTCGCCGGCGAGCGGGACCACGCGGCCGTCGATCCGGACGGCCGGCGGCGAGCCCGCGACGAGTAGGAGGTCGCTGCCGGCGAGCCCCGTGAGCCGGGTGAGCCAGCCCTCGAGTCGCCCGGCCTCCGCGCCGGCGCCCTGCGGCGCCGGCGCGATGCCCAGTTCGTCGACGAGCCGGTCGAGGTCGCGGGGATCGGTCATCGTGAAGACGAAGGGGCGCCCGGTCGCCGGCGCCCCACGGTCACGCCCGGGTTGGGGGGCACCGCGCCGTCGGCGCCCTCCCGGTGACGTCAGCCACGTGGAGGGCGCCGCGCCGTCGGCGCCGTCACGTTTACCGCCAGGACACCCGCAGCCCGAGCTGGATCTCCCGGGGCGACCGCGTGCCGGTGATCCGGCCGAAGTTGCTGCCGGTGGTGCACACCAGGTCCGCGCCGGCGATGCACACGTTCTGAATCGCGTTCGGATCCAGCTGCGTGTGATTGAAGGCGTTGATGAGGTCGGCCCGGAACTGGAGTCGCACGTCCTGGAAGGGGTACCAGTTCTTCGAGAACGTGATGTCCCACTGGTGCACGCCGGGAAGCCGGAAGATCGCACGGCCGGTCTCGCCGTAGGTCCCGTCGGCCGGCGCGGCGTAGGCGAACGGGTTGAACCAGTACACGCCCCCCGGAGTGTCGGCCGGCAGGTTGCTGAACGGATCGCCGATCTCGTTGACGCGGATCCCGCGCCGGCTGCCGTTCGTGCTGCCGTTCACCACGCGCGAGACTGGCGGACCCGACCACATCTGGGTGATGCCGGAGATCTGCCAGCCGCCGAGCGTGGCCTTCAGGAACGCGTTGCCTTCCCTGAAGAACGGCAGCTCGTACACGTAGTTGAACGTCAGCACGTGCGTGCGGTCTGTCCGCGCAACGGCGTACTCGGCGTCGAGATCCAGCGGATTCTGTGGGACGTCCACCGCGTCCCGGTCATTCGAGGCGTCGGTTTTCGTCTGGCTGAAGGTGTAGGACACGTTGAGCAGGCCCGCCCGGCCCTGGTCGTGGCGGAAGCTCGTCAGCAAACCGTGGTACCGCGACCTGGCCGTTGTCTGACGCTGGTTGATGCCCGCGTAGCCGGTGTAGGGCCGCGCAGCGTTGATGACGCCGCCGAGCGCCACGACATCCTGCGGTTGCGGCTGGTTGATGTCCACAGGCCGGATCAGGTTGTCGCCGGCAGACCCGAGATAGCCGACGTCCACCATGCCGCGCGAGTACAGCTGGCGCTGCACGCCCACGTTCCACTGCTGCGTGCGGGGGATCTCGAACGGATCGCTCGTGGCAATCAGGGCACCCGCGGCGCGTGTGGTGGGCGACGACCCGGCGCCGGGGTTCGACAGCTGCGCGTTCAACACTTGCGGGTTCGCGACGAACGGAGGGTTCACGAACGCGTTCTGCAGGAAGATCCCGACGAGCGGCTGATCGTAGTAGATGCCGTACCCGGCCCGCACGATCATCTTCCCGTTGGATCCGGTGTCCCACGACAGGCCGACCCGTGGCTGGAAGTTGTTCTTGTCGGTCTGGTAGATGCCAGACCCGTACGGCGAGTTCCGGCCGGCGACGATGATGCCGTTGAGCGGGTCGCCCGTGCCGACGAGGATCAGGCCGGACGAGGTGAGCGTCGGCGCCCTGGACGCGCTGTAGCTCTCGGGATCGAAATTCGTGAGGACGTCGTTCTTGTCCGTCACCGATGGGTACAGTGCGTAGCGCAGGCCGACGTCCAGCGTCACGTTCGACCGCATCCGCCAGGAGTCCTGCAGATAGAACTCGTAGCGATTGAACCGGAACTCGGACGCCACCTCGAGCTCCGGCTCCGTGTAGGTGCAGGGCGTGCCGCACAGGCCGTCGCGGTTGCCGGTCAGGAAGTTCTGGAAGGCTGTCCGGCCGCCGCCGGCGAGGAAGCTGAAGCTGCCCTGGGTGGCGCTCCCCGACAGCTCGTCCTTCTGCTCGAAGGCGAACAGGAAGCCGCCCTTGATCGCGTGGCTGCCGCGCTGCCACGTGAGGTTGTCGGCGAGCGTGTAGTTCCGGTACTTGTTGTCGAACAGCTGGGGCGCGCCGATGCTCGACAGCCCGGTGACCGCGATGGTCGGGATGAGGTTTTCGCGGTTCTCCGGGAACAGCTCGGGAATCGTGAGCCCGTACGCCTCGCGCGTATTGCGCACGTTGTCGCCGTACACCGACGAGATCGCGTTGCCCGAGAACTGAAAGGAGAACTCGTTCAGGAGGTTGGAGCGCAGCGTGGTCGTCAACTGCGCCACGAACACCTGTCCCGGCACGTCGGTGAGCGTGGTGGCGATGTCCGGGATGAGCGTGTTGAAGTAGAGCCCGCCAGCCTCGGTCGTCTCCGAGAGGTCGTGCGTGTAGCGGCCCATCAGGCGCCACCGGTTGTTCATCTGCCAGTCCATCCGGATCACTTCCTGCCGGGTGTCCTGCACGCTCGGCAGCGCATTCTGGAACTGGCTGGTACCGGTATTGGGCGCTGGCCACGCCTCGAGCAGGCGCACCGCGTTGGGGTCGCGCAGCTCGGGGGCCACGTAGTTCGCGTTGGTGGGGTCGTTCAGCCAGGCCGACGGGATGACGTTGGCCAGCCCGGAGGTCGGCGCCCGCTCGATCGCCCGCCACTCCTGCGACCAGAAGAAGAACAGCTTGTCGCGCACCGCCGGCCCGCCGAGGGTGTAGCCGAAGTTGTCGTAGTCGAGCTTGGACGGGTTGTTGGCGATGTTCGGGTCGGTGCTCTGGTTGCGGAAGAAGCTGTTCGCGTTGAGATCGTCGTTGCGGTAGAACCAGTAGCCGCTGCCGCGGAACTGGTTGGTGCCGCTCTTGGTGACGACGTTGATGATGCCGCCGCCGCTGCGGGGCCACTCGGCGTTGTAGCCGCTGGTGATGATCTTGAACTCCTCGATCGACTCGAGCGTGGGCGTCGAGAGCAGCGTGACGTTGGACCCGACGTCCACGTTGGAGGCGCCGTCCACCAGCCAGTTGATGGCATTCCGGCGCGCGCCGCCGATCGACATGCTGATGGTGGAGGTGAGCCCGATACCCACCTCGTCGGGGAGTGACGAGTTCACGCCGGGCACGAGCGTGGCCAACTGGACGAAGTTGCGGTTGTTGAGCGGCAACTCCTGCACCTGCGTCGATCCCATCAGGTTCTGCACCTGCGGGGTGGCCTGCAACAGCGTGGCGCCGGCCACCACCTCCACCGTCTCGGCGACACCGCCGACACCGAGGGTGGCGTTCAGCTCGAGACGGTCGTTGACGTGCACCTCGATGCCCTTGAACCCGGAGTCCTGGAACCCCGAGAGCGAGAACACGATGTCGTAGGTGCCGATAGGCAGGAACGGCAGCGTGTAGACGCCGGTCTCGCTGCTGACCACTTCCTTGACGAGGTTCCGCTGGGTGAGGGTGGCGGTGACGGTGACGCCGGGCAGGATGCCGCCCGACTGATCGCGGACGGTGCCGGTGATCGTGCCGGTGATCTCCTGCGCGAGAGCCGGCGGGCCGGACGACAGCAGTGCCAGGGCGAGCAACACGAGCAGCGCCCGGGCAGAACGACACGGGGCGTCCATGAGTGGACCTCCAGGAGATGAGAGCGGGGGGCGCTGACACGCGGTTCCGAACGGAACTCGCCGCGGGGACACACTACCAGACTCTGCGTGGCTCGGAGAAGCGCGACCGATGCCGGCCCCGATCCCACGGTCAGCGGCGTTGCCGGACTTGGGTCGCCGATCACGAGGCGACCCCCGCCAGCCGCCAGCCGGGCGTCGAACGTCGCCTGTCGGCGTCGTGTCCCGGAGGACACCGCGCGTCGGTGCCGAGGGACAGGCGCCGTCGCCGGTTCCCGTTCACGCGCGTTCCCGGTACAGTAGCCGCATGCACGACCTCGTCATCGTCGGCGCCGGCCCCGTCGGGCTCGCCTGCGCCATCGAGGCCCGCCGCGCCGGGCTCTCCACCCTCGTGGTCGACAAGGGGACGCTCGTCAACTCGATTGTCGGCTACCCCGCGCGCATGGAGTTCTTCTCCACGCCGGATCTGATCGAGATCGGCGGGCACCCGTTCCCGGTGCAGGGCTACAAGCCCACGCGCGAAGAGGCGATCGAGTACTACCGCGGCGTGGCCGCGCGCGAAGGGCTCGACCTCCGGCTCTACGAGCGGGTGCGCGAGATCCGCGGCGCCAAGGGCGGCTTTCTCGTGGTCACCGACCGCGGCGAGCACGCGACGGCGCACGTCGTGATCGCGACGGGCTTCTTCGACCTGCCGAACCGCCTCGGGGTCCCCGGCGAAGACCGGCCCAAGGTCACCCACTACTACGCCGAGCCGTTCCGCTACACGCGCCAGCGGGTGGCGGTCGTCGGCGCGAAGAACTCCGCCGCCAAGGCGGCGCTCGACTGCCACCGGCACGGGGCCGAGGTCACGCTGATCGTGCGCGGCGCCGGGCTCTCCGACCGCATCAAGTACTGGATCAAGCCGGACCTCGAGAACCGCATCGCCGAGGGGAGCATCCGCGCGTACTTCGACACCACCGTCGAGGAGATCCGGGAAGCCTCGGTCGTGCTGCGCACGCCGCGAGGTCGCGAGGAGATCGGCAACGACTGGGTGCTGGCCATGACGGGATACCGCCCCGACTACGGGTTCCTCGAAGGCCTGGGTCTGGCCATCGCGGAGGACGCGCATCGGACGCCGGTGTTCGACGAGGCGACGTTCGAGTCGAGCCGGCCGGGCATCTACCTTGCGGGCACCGTCTGCGGTGGCCTCCACACGAGCCGCTGGTTCATCGAGAACGGCCGGTTCCACGCCCGCCAGATCGTGGCGCACGTCACGCAGGGCCGCGCCGAGCGCGTGCGGTTCGAGGAGATGCGCTGGAAGACGCAGGAGTAGGCCGGTTGGGACTTCTTCCGGACGGACGCCCGAGGGCGGCGTCTCGAACGGCGACACTCGCGTAGGGCACCCGAGCAGGGCACGGGCTCGGTGAGGGCCTGGATATGCTAGGCTTCCCGTGTCCACACCACGTCTGGCCGTGTCACGCAGCCAGCGGCCGGCCTGATCGCGTCGAGATGGAAACGGCTCACCACGCCTGGACGAGCATTTGCCCGCGCTGCGGCGCCCCGAACCCGGAGGTGGCGGCGTTCTGCATGGCGTGTGCGCAGCCGCTGAAGGCCGCGCCCCCGGGTGTGACGCTCGTTGGTCCCGGCCCGGGTGCGCCCGTGGGCTCCGCGACCGCCGCGCCGCTCGTGTCCCGGCCCGCGCCCGGCCCGGACGACCAGACCGTGAGGGTGGTGCCGGGCGTGACGCCGAGGGTTCCGCCTCCAGACGACCGCTCGATCCTGCTGCGGTCGGCGGCACGTACGACGTCCAAGTCGGGCCCCGCGAGTCCCGACGACGCGACCGCCATCGTGCCGGCCGGCACCGCCCGGGGGACACCCTCGCGAGGGGCACCGAGCCGAGGGGGCACGCCCTGGGTCTCGCGCATGAGCGTACTCTCGTCGCTCGCCGACGCCGGCTCGACGACGCTCCTCACCGAGGGCCTCGAGATCGCGGGCCGCTACCGGGTGAAGGGTCTCATCGGCCGGGGCGGCATGGGCGTGGTGTACCTCGTCGACGACATGGCGCTCGATCGCGAGATCGCCCTCAAGGTGATCCGCGCCGACATCGCGTCGAGCCCGGAAACGATCGAACGCTTCAAGCGCGAGATCCAGCTCTCGAGCAAGGTCACGCACCAGAACGTACTGCGCGTCTACGACCTCGGCGAGAGCGAGGGCGCGAAGTTCCTCACCATGGAGTACGTGCAGGGCGAGGACCTGTCGAACATCATCAAGCGCGACGGTCGGCTGCCGTTCGACCGCGTGATGCACTACTTCAAGCAGATCTGCGCGGGGCTCGGTGTCGCGCACGAGCAAGGCGTCATCCACCGGGATCTGAAGCCGCACAACGTGATGATCGACCCGACCGATCGGGTCCTGCTCACCGACTTCGGTCTGGCCACGGTGGCCGAGGGCTCGAGCGCGGCGAGGTCGGGCGGCATCATGGGCACGCCGTACTACATGTCGCCCGAGCAGGCGCGGGGCGAGGCGCTCGATCAGCGCTCCGACATCTACGCGCTCGGCATCATGCTGTACGAACTGCTCACCGGCGTGGTCCCGTTTGCCGGCGGCACGGTGCTCGAGGTGATGAAGCGGCGGCTCACCGAGAAGCCCCGCCCGATCGCCGAGCTCAACGCGGACCTGCCCGACTACATCCGGCAGGTGGTGGACAAGTGCCTGGCGACGGACCGCGAGGAGCGGTATGCCACCTGCGAGGAGATCCTCAAGGACATCTACGACGCGACGGAGGGCCGGCGGCGGCGGCGGCAGACGATGGCGGTCCTGTCGCTGGCGACGGTGCTGGTGGTCGGGGCGGTCAGTGCCTCGAGCTGGTACGTCTATCAGCAGAAGCTCGCGGCCGCGCTGAAAGAGCACGAACCCGTCACGGTGCTGATTGCCGACTTCCAGAACGAGACGGGCGATCCGGCGTTCAACGGCACGCTCGAGCCGATGATGAAGCTCGCGCTGGAGGGCGCCGGCTTCATCAGCGCCTACGACCGGAACGGGATCCGGCGCACACTTGGGGTCCGTCCCCCCGAGAAGCTGGACGAGCGGGCCACCCGGGAACTCGCCGCGAAACAGGGCGTGGGAGTGGTGCTCTCGGGCACGGTCCAACGCCAGGGCAGTCGGTACGGCGTCTCGGTCAAGGCGGTCCAGGCGGTGACCGGCAACCTCATCACGACCGCCTCGAGCCGGGCGTCCAACAAGGACCAGGTCCTCGGCGCGGCGACGAAGCTCGCCGGGTCGGTGCGCGTGGCGCTCGGCGACCGCAAGCCCGACTCCGCGCAGCGCTTCGCGATGGAGACGCTCTCGGCCACCTCCCTGGACGTGATCCGCGACTACGCCGGGGCGATGGAGGCCCTGTCCCGCAGCCGGTTCGACGAGGCCCTCCAGGGCTTCTCGAAGGCGGTGGCCCGGGATCCCAACTTCGGCCTCGCGCACGCCGGGATGGCCATCGCGTCACAGAACCTGGACAGGCCGCAGGATGCCAAGCGGTACGTCACCGAGGCCATCCGTCACCTCGACGTGATGACGGAGCGCGAGCGGTACCGCACCCGTGGCATGTACTACCTCCTGACCAGCGACTACCAGGCGTGCGTGAAGGAGTACGGAGACCTGATCTCGCGGTACGCCGCGGACGCCGCGGCCCGCAACAACCGCGCCCTGTGCCTGACGAAGTTGCGCGACATGCCCAAGGCCGTGGACGAGATGCGGCAGGTCGTGAAGATCCTGCCGAACCGCGCCCTGTACCGTGAGAACCTCGCGCAGTATCTGGTATACAGCGGCGACTTCCAGGGCGCCGAGGAGCAGGCGCGCGCGATGCCGGACCCGGGGCTGTTCGGCGTGCTGCCCCTGGCCTTCGCCCAGCTGGGTCAGGGCTTGGTGCCCCAGGCGATCGAGACCTTCCAGGCGCTCGCGCAGGTGGACGAGCAAGGCGCCTCCTACACCGCGTCGGGTCTCGGCGACGTGGCGATCTACGAGGGGCGCTTCTCGGACGCCGTGCGGATTCTGCGGGAGGGCGCGGCGGCGGACCTGGAGAACAAGGACGCCGACCGGGCCGCCGGCAAGTTCGTCGCGCTCGCCGACGCCCTCCTGTTGCGGCAGCAGAAGGGCCTGGCCATGGCGGCGGCCGAGAAGGCGCTCGCCAACAGCCAGGCGGTGAAGATCCGCTTCCTGGCAGCGCGCGTCTTCGTCGAGGCGGGCGCGCCGGCAAAGGCGGGCGCGCTCTCTGCCGGCCTCGCCGCCGAGCTCCAAGCGGAGCCGCAGGCCTATGCCGGCATTCTCGAGGGCTTGGCGGCGCTCGAGAGCAACAACCCGCGCGAGGCGATCAAGCACCTCACCGACGCCAACGCGCTGCTCGACACCTGGATCGGCCACTTCGACTTGGGGCGGGCCTACCTGGAGGCCGGCGCGTTCACGCAGGCCGACTCGGAGTTCGACCGGTGCATCAAGCGCCGCGGCGAGGCCCTGGCGCTGTTCCTCGACGAGGAGCCCACCTACCGCTTCTTCCCGGCCGTGTACTACTACCAGGGGCGCGTTCGGGAAGGGCTGCGGAGCGCGAAGTTCGCCGAGTCCTACCGCGCGTATCTCGACATCCGCGGGCGGTCCGCGGAAGACGTCCTCTTGCCGGACGTCCGCCGGCGCGCGGGCGGCTGAGACACGCCAACACGCAAAAAGGTGACACTTTCCTTTTCGGTAACCTCACGAAAAGGAAAGTGTCACCTTTTTTCAACCTGGTGCGCGCCGGCCGAACAGGCAGCGCAGTGCGGCCGATCGCCGTTACTTCAGCTTCACGGCAAACGGCCCGAAGGGGGTGTTGGGCGCGGCAGCGCCGTAGACCTGACCGGTCTCGAGGCTGCCGATGTAGACCTTGTACGTCCCGGCCGCGAGGTCCTTGGTCTGCCAGTTGAACTGCCAGGTGTAGCCGTTGCTCGCCGTGGGCGGCTGGAACGAGCTGCTCCCCGGATCAGCCGGGCTGAACGTGAGCAGACCCCCGGCCGTCAGGATCGAGACCTGCGGTCGCGCGTTCACGCTGTCAACGACCGTCCCGCTCACGGTGAACTGCCACCGCAACGGGACCGAGCTGCCGACGTTGAACGCCTTGCCCGACGGGGGCGGCAGGTTCTGCACGCTCACGAAGCCGTACTTCACCTCCACAGTCAGGCTCTTGGTCGTGTCGGGGCCCGCCGCCGCGAAGTTGCCACCACCGGCATAGCTGTAGGTGATGGTGTAGGGCGATCCCGCCGGTGACAGTCCGCCCGTCGCGAAGCTCGCAGAGAACGCGCCCGTGCCGGGGTCGATCGGCGCCGCCTGGGTGACGCCGTTCAGCGTGATCGAGACGCTGCCCGTCGGAATGAACGTCCCGGCCGTGATCGTCCCGCCAAGGAAAGTGGGCGTCGCGCCGGCGGCGATCGTCGGTCCGGCGAGATTGCTGAAGGCAGGTGTTGCCTGGCCGATCGTGAAGCTGGCCGTGCGCGTGCTGCCCTCGTGGTTGTCGTCGCCGTCATAGGTCGCGGTCGCGGCCGCCACGCCCGCATTCTTGTTGTTGGTGTAGGACACGCCGAGCGATCCGCTCAACCCGTCAGCGGTGGAATACGTCGCCGTGCACGGCGTCTGCGGCATGCCCGTGTAGGGAACGCTCG
>Ga0079037_100002606_pt1 | contig 10043 bp, 7 predicted proteins | sample Mud3Dept4metaG_FD_71479 | JGI IMG/M metagenome (GOLD analysis project Ga0079037, IMG submission 71479) | Freshwater wetland microbial communities from Ohio, USA, analyzing the effect of biotic and abiotic controls - Mud 3 Core 4 Depth 4 metaG | ecosystem: Environmental > Aquatic > Freshwater >... | reverse complement strand
GCATTTTTTTTCAGGATTCGATAACATATTATCGCCCCAACATTAACGGTATACTCTGGGAATACTCATCCAAACAGCTTTTAATTAATCTATGGCTCGATTGGACAAGCCGCCAGACGACGGTTAATCATGAAACATTCTTTGTTGGCTTCTCCGGAAAATATAAGCCGGGTGTTTTTTATTTACAACATTTTTCCTATATGTTTCATTTTGCCGGTAAAAAGGATCCAGTTATTGAGGAAGCCCTGCATGATAACCTGACGTTTCTCACATCAGCAGGACTTGATTTCCAGGATAAAACAATCTTTGACAGGCTTGAGATTAATGCAGGCTGGGTCACAGGTCTAGACCGCGCCCGATCCGATAGAACAGGCTGGTTTGTTCATCATGGATTTCTTTCAGAAGCCAGGATAGAATATAAACATATAGGTCTTTTTAATACATTTTATGCAGGCAACGGACAAATGTATTATTATGAAGATCATGAAAATGAACTCTACTGGGGCGATCCTTTTTACAGGACAAAAACCTACAACCGTTCTGATTTTTATATTGACTTCATAATAAGTAAAATTGTAAGTACAAAATTGATTTATTCTTTACATTTCACTGAGCACAACATATACCATGAGCAGGCTTTAAAAGTCTCGGTTAATCTGAATAGGATAAGATTTAACCACTAACGTACACCTATGTAATATGATCAAATTTCCCATCGCTCAACAGAAAGCAGGAAGCTATAAGAAAACATTTCTGTTCTTTCTGCTTTTGTGGTTCCTGATAAATCTGGTGCAGGCTATTTTCACGGAGGTTATCAGCGATGAAGCATATTATGGAATGTATGGCAGGTACCTGGATTGGGGGTTTTATGACCATCCTCCGATGGTGGCTGTACTGATAAAGATCAGCTCTTTAATTTTTAGCGGGAATCTTGGTATCCGTTTTATGACAATCCTGATTCAGCTGGGAACAATATTTCTGATCTGGAAAACAATTGATATCAGGGAACACAATTCACAAAGCGTAATTTACTTTTTTATTATTTGCGCATCAATCAGTCTTTTTTCCGCTTACGGAATAATTACCACTCCTGATGCACCCCTGTTATTCTTTACAGCTTTATTTTTCTTTTCTTACAAGAGATATATTGATGACCAGAAATGGGCAACTATTCTATTGCTTTCAATTTCAATGGCAGGATTAATCTACAGCAAATACCAGGCTGTTCTTGTGATTGGATTTTTGATACTTTCCGATCTGAAGTTGTTAAAATCATATAAATTCTGGATTGCCGGCATACTTGCTCTGTTACTTCTTTCACCTCATATATTCTGGCAGATAAAAAATGATTTTCCAAGCTTTCAGTATCATCTGGTTGACAGATCGGATAGTTTCAGGTGGAAATTTTTTATTGAATATCTGCCAAATCAGATGGCAGTCTTTAATCCTTTTACCCTTGGTGCAATATTTTTTATCCTGGTGAAATACAAACCGGCAGGACAGTTCAACAGAAGTTTGTATTTCCAGATTATAGGATTTATCGTTTTTTTCTGGCTGACCTCTTTCCGCGGGCACGTTGAACCCCACTGGACAATTGCATGTTCAATCCCTATGATCATTCTTCTTTCAGAAAAAAGCAGCGAAAATACCTCCCTGGCAAAATATGTCCGCATATGTATTCTGCCTTCACTTCTGCTTTTGCTCGCTGTAAGAATAATTCTGGTGACGAATTCTGAATTAAGCAGATCTGGTGGATTCGCAGGGAAAGAAGAAAAGTACAGGTCTATAGAGTCTGTTGCTAAGGACCTTCCGGTTGTATTTACAGGTTCCTTTCAGAAACCTTCACTGTATACTTTCTTTACCGGAAAAGAAGCTACCGTAATAAGTTCCATTTATTCACGGCAAACGCAGTTCGACATCTGGCAGTTTGAAAGAAAGTACCAGAATAAGCCTGCTTTTATATGTATAGATGCAGAAGGTAAATCGCAGAGTTATAATTCAGGTTTTCTGCAGTTTAGCGGATTCAAAACTGACAGTCTTCAGACTGTTAACAGGATGAAAATTGATTATGATATCACTGAAAAATCATTTTACACAGGCGATTCAATTAATGTAACATTTACCTTACAGAATACGTATAATAATTATATATGCTTTAGCCATCCGGATTTCCCGGTTAAGATCAGTCTGGTTCTAATAAGGGGCGAGGAAAAATATGTGCTGGATGTTTCCCTTTCGCAAAAGATCGACACTATTTTACAGGGTGAAACCATTAAAAGAAAACTAGTTGCATTGATCCCTGACATCCCTGGGAATAATTATCATGTTGCTCTCTGTCTGAACAATATATTCGGCCCGTCTCTTAACTCTCGTTTCACTAAAATTAATATTGAAAACGATGATTGACAGGTTATTCATGATGAAATTCCTGAAATTCTGTGTCGTGGGATTTTCAGGTATGATTATCGATTTTAGCACAACCTGGTTCTTAAAAGAGAAGGTCAGAATTAATAAATATATTGCTAACTCCTCAGGATTTATTCTGGCTGCAACTTCAAACTATATCTGGAACAGAGTATGGACATTTCATAGTGAAAACAGGTATGTTGTTACCGAATACTTTTCATTTATTCTGATCTCGCTGGCAGGTCTCGCAATTAATAACTTCATTATCTTTCTGCTTAATGATAAGTTAAGACTTAACTTTTATCTTTCTAAATTAATTGCTGTAGGAGTAGTTACAGTCTGGAATTTCTTAATGAATTTTATAATTACATTCCGCTAAACAGGGCAAGGGTGAATGCTGCAGATAAGGCTTATAAATTTTTAAATCAATTGTTGTATTAAATGAATCAATTTATATCTTTGCACCCTCGATACGATCTTTTACATTCAGTCCCGTAGCTCAGTTGGTTAGAGCGCTACACTGATAATGTAGAGGTCCCCGGTTCAACTCCGGGCGGGACTACAGAGGGGAATTAGCTCAGTTGGCCAGAGCATCTGCCTTGCACGCAGAGGGTCAAGGGTTCGACTCCCTTATTCTCCACAGACACCCTTCTGAATAAAAGCCAGAAGGGTTTTTTTATTTCAGAAAGCAGATGGACGTAAATATATGACGCCGCTACGCGTCTCATTCTTTAGTCCATATTCTGGTATTTAGGTTCAGATCCTCGACAATTTCGGTAAGAAGAATAAGGAACCTCAGATTCTCCTCCATGAAAGAGTAATCTGCCACAGGCTTAAATATCCTGGTCTCGAACAGGTTTTTATTCACACCGATAGCCAGATAGACTTTTGAATCACAGAATGAAAGACTGACCCTGGTATTCCATTTACGCTTAAAGGCCAGAATTCTTTCCATCAGTGACGAGCTCAGTATATATCTGGCTTCAACCTGGTCATCGCCATACACGCAAAACTCTTTCTCAAATACTGGGTCTTCAAGTCTTACAAGCTTTCCCCTGCCGACGGATAATGACTGCAATGTCTGCCCGAATTTTCCAAACAGTTTTTCAGCAGTATCGGGCAGAACAACAGTACGGGTTTTAAAGTACTTATTGAAGTCTGCAATAATAAACAATCCTTTGAAGAGTATTGTGTATTCTTCCTTCTGTCCCGACCCGGTATTCCTGATATTTCTATACTCAGCAGTTACTTCAGAGAACTCGATCTCTGTTTTTCCAATCTTACCCCTGAAATGATCTTCCCCTGTGAACCTGTCGCAGGAAAAGGGGAAAATCTCACTTTTAAGGAATTCTGATACAGGCACTGTACCTTCCGGAGTATAGGTAAGTCCTTCATCCAGGAAATTGGTTATCCTGGCAATGATCTTGCTTTTATATTCCTTACGGTAGCTTTTGCTTACTAATCCAGTCAGAACCAAACCGGCTACCACGGTTACCATTGGCAACATAATCCGAAACATTTCCGATCTGGCAGGAATCAGAAAGATCTCAGCAGTTATTGCGGCAGCTGCCAGAAATATTATTGTGATAACACGTTTATTGACCAGCTTTCTTTCGCGGTCGATTATCTCCAGATCGGGACGGAGTGTTTTTCGTAGAATTCTCTGAAGTTTTTATACCTGATCATACTTAATCAATGCTCTTCATCTGCTTTTGGTCAACGGAGTCATATCTGGTTTTACCTTTTCTGATTCCGGAATATCAAAAAGAATTCTTCTTCTATATTTCATCATCGAAGCTATAATATTTGAGGGGAATACCTCGACTGCATTATTAAACACAGTAACGGCAGCATTATAGGCTCTTCTTGAAGCAGCCAGCTGTTCTTCCGTTTCATTGATGGCTCCCTGAAGCCGCAGGAAATTCTGGCTTGCCTTCAGATCAGGATATTTTTCCACTGCCACAAGAATGTCAGACAATCCCTTCCTGATCTTGTTTTCAATGATAACGCGATCTTCATTGCTTAAATTATCTGACAGAGCTCTCGACCTGAGAGAAGTAAGTTCCGTCAGTATGCTCCTTTCATAAACCATATAGCCTTTAACAGCATCAACAAGGGCGGGAATAAGGTCATATCTTTTCTTAAGCATTACATCAACCAAAGCAAATGCATTCTCGATATCGTTTTTCTTCCTGATAAGAGAATTGTAAAGAATAAGCGCAGTAAGTGATAGGAAAACGACAAATGCCAGTAAGTAGATCATTATTCAAATGAATTTAATTACGATCAGCTCAAATCCCTTTTCATAAGGGATATGGTCAAAATAGCAAGATTTTTTAAACTTAAGACAAATAGGCATAGTGTGAATATGTCTCTGCTTTGTATATCTGGCTGTCTCGAATGAGAGTTTGGATGTTAATCTTAATAACCACGGTGTTACACGGTTATTCACGGAGTAACACTGTTTTTACGATCATAATCAGATAAGCAACTCCGTATTCTTCCTCCGTGTAACTCGGTGTGACTCAGTGGTTAATAAAAAATTATCAGATAATTTATGATTATTAGCTCTTCCCCGGTATTCTATTTCAGCTTTATGAATTCTCTGTTATAACTGAAAGTGTTTCCTGATAAAGTAATCACATATATACCCTCCGGTAAATGTTCCACAGGGACAATAAGTTCCTGACCAGAATCAAGTACCTCAATGACTTTCTGGTGGACCAAAGCACCTGCAATTGAATATATGTTAATGATATAATCATTCGCCGGAATAATGTTATTCAGCCTGAGAATTAAAATATCCGTAACCGGATTAGGATACAACAATATCTCTCTCTTTTCAGTCAGTTCAGTTATACCTGTAGTACCGGTAATCGCCGGACCACCGGGCTCTTTTATTGAACCGTTTACTGTTATATCCTCATCACCTCGAAGTCCGTCGACGAAATGTAATATTATGACATTCCCATTTATCTGGGCTCCTGTCTGGCCGTCCCATGCAAAGTCGTACCAGTGAGGGACCATATTGTCGGGTGTTATTCCATACTTATAGTACTTGTTTATTGAACTGGCATTGTGCAGTATCAGAGTGACAGTTACTGCTTCCCCCAATTCAAGTCCGTCAATTGAAAAATCAAAGAATCCGAAAGGGAACTGTGCATCGGCCGGAGTATCTGACTTTGAAGGGTTATCTGTCACTTTAATCTGTGAAAGTACAGTTCCCTGAGGCACTGTTAACGTTACATAATTCTGGTTATTATATGTCAGGAATGATGCTGCATTTGCCTGTTTATAATCCGCAGTTCCGTCGGAGTTTCCGTCAAAGCTGTCATCATTTCCGAGGGCTCCCTTCTCGCGGGCATCACTTATCCCGTCTTTGTCTTCATCCAGATTCGGACCATCTGCTGTGACCGGTTCAAGGACTGCCCCGGCCGTTAGACAAGTCAGATCATAGATCAGGCTGTTGCCATATTTCTTAATGATTTTTCTTACTGAATCTGTACGTGCATAATTCTGCCCTGAAAAAAGGTCTGATGGTTCATGCCCCGACCAGCCTATACCTTCATTATAAATTCCGGGATTTTCATGCTTTACTGTGTTGTTAAATCCAACTTCAATTTTTATTGTATCGCCAACAGCAAGGACCACTGTGCTGCTATCCTTTTGTTTGTTCAGATCAGACTGAAGTATAACCTGCCCCGACAAGAAATCTGATATGTCGCTCCAGCGCATGTATTCTGTTTTATTCCCTGGTCTGTTCATCATCAGTACTCCCTGGCTTGTTTTGGTCCCCTCACCCTCAGAAGAACTGTTTTCTAAAAGCTTCACTTTTATATTTACCGGATCACCTTTCTTAAGAGTACCTGTTGATTTAATCACAACAATTTTCCTCAGGTAACCGAATGATGCACCGTATCCCCATTTATCAGGGGGAGGATAACACATCTGTCCTGAAGGGAGCCAAGGTACGGGAGTACAAAACTTTACAGTGGGTCCGCCGACTTTTCTTGCTCCGAGCAGGCCCCAGATCTTCCGGTTCTCAGGCTCTATTACAATCAATTCCACCCCAGGATCCCATAAAGCCGATTGGTGGATTTCCGCAGGCAAATGTGGATGTATTGTAGATACCGTGAACTCCGGGGAAGCTAAATTCGGGATAAAGACCGCAACCCAGCGAAGGGAAGCCATATCCCCACCATCTATAGCCATGGGCAAACCAAATGCCGGCCGGGCGCTGATATTCCTGCAAAGTACTTTTACCATAAGGTCCGGGATTTGTTACACCGGTATTTGTGACTGTTCCGACCTCAGCGTTCACATACCCGTAACAATAATCGGGAACAGTAATAGAAGTTTTTTGCGATAAAAGATCTATTGTATTGCCCGCAAAAAGTAAAAGAACACTGATAAATACCGGAATTAATAGTGTTTTTTCATCTGATAGACCTCCTAATATTGCTTTTTTTCATACTTATTTTGTCTAAAATAATCCGGGCATTTCAGAGAACTTAATATTCTTAGGCAGGACAAAATATTTCCCATCAACAGGTACGTTGGTCTCAATTTTAGTCACTTCCTGATGCGATCCATACCCCATAATCTTCATATCAAGTAACATCAGTATTCCGTTCCATACAAGGACCTTTCCCATTTTACCTTTCATCGTCTTACATGTTTTTCCGAGAAATATTTCGTCGGGAGCTTTTTCAAAACCCATCTTTGCATATGTTGATTCGGTAAATGATTCAATATCGCCTTTTGAAGATTCTGATATCCATGTAATAAGAGGATTTTTCAACTTCATTCCTTCAGTCTGATCATCCGGATCCCACATATACTGGAAATCACCGAAAGAGACAACCCACCCTTTCTTCTTTTCTCCGTCTTCGACTACATCGGTGTGGATTGCGCTTTTCATGCCGTAATCGTCGAAATAGAGAGTGCCTTTCCCGACTTTATCACCGGAGTATAAATATTCGATTATAGCTGACTTGATACCGTAAGGCTTCAGAGTAGCTTCCTGTCCTGCCAGCCTGAGCAGAATGATAAAGAAACTAACTATTAAGATAGCAATTTTTTTCATGATTGCCAGGTTTAATGTGTTTATAATGGTTTCTTTTTTCTTGTTACACTCCAGTTGAAGGTCAGTTCCTTGCGACTTATATTTGATCCTTCAGAGTTATCGATAATCTTTTTGCCACTGCCTCCGAAGAATGTTACACCATCTCCGAATTTCACAAGAAGATCAGGTTCAACCTCTGCTTCTGATTCATCTTCTTCAGGGATTTCAATATCTGCAGGAAGAGGAGTTCCAAGATCCTTAAAATATTTTTTCAATGATCCGGAGATGCCTTTAAAGGTTGGATCGGGGACAGGTTCTTCAACAGGAGAAGCATCAAACTGATCTTCTTCATCTATGGGATCCGTTTCATTATCGGCGGTTCTGGAATCAGGGGTCCATCCTTCGGTGTACATTGTTTCAGAGCCTGACCACTTAAAATCAACAGGAAATCCCCCGGTTGCAATTTTAACAACCTTATTGGTTTTTTTATCTATTATAAGAATTATGTTAGACTGCAGCAAAAATTCCTTTGCAGCTACTTTCTTATTTACAGGTGATTTGGTTTTTACTATCGTGGTTCTGAACCCAAATCCGCCGTGTTCCCCATGATCATACTGTCTGCTTCTGAAAGAAGCATTAAAGTTGGAAAGATTGATTTCCAGTGGACGGTAATATTCCCATCTTTGGTCCAGAATGGGCATATCCCCTGCATTTTCCATTTTAAGTGGAACATAAAATGATGCCTCCCGGTTCTCCTTATGATCGAATGTTCCGTCTTCAACTCCATCACTGTCCTGGTTTTTGTATGATGTTCTTTCGGTTTCTTTATAACTACCCTTGATAGTCAGGGTTGCATCATATTCAAGCGGTTTAATGTATATTGTAGCTTCTCCTTTCACTTCCTCTGGATACCCTGGAGTTCCTCCGTTTGGACCGGTACTTAAAGTTCCACTCTGGTTTGTCGGATTTGTGCCTGGTCCCTGACCTGTCCCCGCCCCGGGAGATATTTCAGTTGAACTGTTACCTGATGTCGCATCCTGATTTGGTGAATTGGTGCCTGGATTATCACTTGAGGGAGAGTCGGGGGATGTATCGGTAGAACTGTTATCAGTTGTTCCATCCGGATCTGGCGGATTAGTTCCCGAATTATCACCTGTCGGTGACCCGGGAGATGTATCGGTAGAACTGTTGTCAGTTGTTCCATCCGGATCTGGCGGGTTGGTTCCCGGGTTATCACCTGTCGGTGAGTTAGGAGATGTGTTCGGAGTACTGTTATCTGTTGTTCCATCCGGATCTGGCGGGTTGGTGCCAGGATTATCACCTGTGGGTGTGTCGGGAGATGTATCTGAAGTACTATTATCTGATGTCGCTTCCGGATCCGGCGGATTGGTGCCAGGATTATCACCTGTCGGTGATCCTGGAGATGTATCGGTAGTACTGTTATCCGATGTTCCATCCGGATTTGGCGGATTGGTACCCGGATTATCACCTGTCGGTGTGTCTGGAGATGTATCTGTAGTACTATTATCTGATGTCGCATCCGGATCTGGCGGATTGGTTCCCGGACTATCACTTGTCGGTGATCCGGGAGATGTTTCGGTATTACCACCTGAAGTCCCCTCCTGGTCTGTCGGATAAGTACCCGGATTTTCAGTTATCACAGATTTGGGGGTGTATGTTGCAATGATCTTAATCTGTTTGTCTTTCTGTCCGGCTCTATAGTCAATGAAAGCAACACCAGCCTCATTGAGTGAGATCTTTCCTGACCTGTGACTGATTGTGCCATCTACCAGCCCCGTTACCCTGACATAAACCTCTTTACCGGCGCAACTAAGGTTTTCATTACCTTCCAGATCTACTTCATGAAGATCTATCTGAATGGAAGTTTGTTCCCCACTGTAGATTATTTTACGGTCTGGTTCCACCTGAAGTTCAAAATTGCTCTTATTGCTTGCTGAGTTAGTTCCAGTCTCACCGGAAGGATCAGTAGCTGATCCTTTTCCCACAATATTCCCGGGAGATCCGGTACCTTCAGTAGATTTTGATTCACCTGATGTTCCATCATTACCGGCTATACCTGAATTATTACCGGTGGTATTGCCCCCCGTAGGATCTGAAGAACCTGAATTTCCTCCGCCACCTGTGTTACCGGTTGTTCCCGAATTATTTCCGGTGGAATTGCCCCCGGTTTTATTTTGTTTTTGTGTTGAACTTGGAGTATCCTGGTCAATACAGTAAACAATTGATTTTTCGAGGAGAACACTGGAATAATCAACGGTAATATTTGACTCTATTTTGGTACGTACTTCTTTTTCAGCAGATCGACATGGTGTTATAAACAGAAAAAAAACAAGACTCAGTAGAAACTTTATAAACATTTTTGTATGATTTATATTCTTTCAAATTCAATATCTTCACCGGTATCTTCAGTATCACCATCGCCATTTGTGTCCCTGACAAGCCAGAGGTAATCCTCATCGGCTTCAAATTCCGCCACTATCGTCTGCCTGAAATACTGTATATTGTCAGTGTAATATTGTGTGCCGGGACCGTGCCACCGAACACCGGAGGT
>Ga0079037_100002605_pt1 | contig 10050 bp, 8 predicted proteins | sample Mud3Dept4metaG_FD_71479 | JGI IMG/M metagenome (GOLD analysis project Ga0079037, IMG submission 71479) | Freshwater wetland microbial communities from Ohio, USA, analyzing the effect of biotic and abiotic controls - Mud 3 Core 4 Depth 4 metaG | ecosystem: Environmental > Aquatic > Freshwater >... | reverse complement strand
ACGGTATATTTTCGGTCTTTGACAATCGCCCGGCATCGCTGAGTGGTTTGGGGTATTTAAGAATTGGATCACCTTCCCGGCGCGGAATCCCATGAAGTTCGAAGGTGCAACCTCCGCAGACAAGACCCTGCCCCACAACTCCACAACGGAAGCAACCAGAGTGCGCTCCAATAAAAACTTGCTTGGGTTCGAGTTCCGGAGGCGGTGGAGGGGGTGCCGCTGGTGCTGCTTCCTTGGCGCGAAGATGTAGAACACAAGGACCGCATACCCCGCCGGGGGTTGTGGTTACTCGTTTACATTCCTCGCAAAACTCGGGGCGCGTCGGTTCCGTTGCGGGTTTGCGTTTCTTACGCACCGGCTTACGCATCGGTTCCCGCCTCCGTTGTTGGTTAGTCATCAACAAAATGTAAAAAAACCGTTTCCTTTCCCCTGCCGGGGATCTCCTGCCCGGTCCGCCTGAAAGCACGCCGGGCACGGACCGCAAACTGATCTCGGGTGGAAATTGGCGCAGGAGGGGTATACCTCTGCCGGATGGAACTCCTGGATGGAACTCCTTGCCTTTCCCGGAGCGTATGAAGATAATTTAGAGAATTATCCGGCAGGAGACCGCGTCCTCATGGCCATGATCGTCGTGTGCGAATCGTGTCGGTCCCGCTTTCGCCTGAACGAGTCGCTGCTGAAGGAGTCGGACGCGATCCGTTTCCGTTGCCGCAAGTGCGGCGGACCCATCATGGTGCGGAATCCGTGCGCGCTCCCGGACATACCGGTTGCGGCCGTCTCTGCGAATATTGTCCCCCCCATGGCGGCCGACATCTCTTCCGCGGTTCAACCCGGGATCGAACAGGCGATCCCCGCTGCGCAGGCTCCTGCGCATGGCATCTCGGGAGAACCTCCGGCGCCACGCAAACGAGGGAATCCGGAAACGCCTCTCATCGGTGACGCCGAGGAGGCCGCGATCGTTCTCCCGGATGCCCTCGAAAACCCACTTTCCCCTCCCGCACCCCGCAGGAACGTTCGCCGCCGGAACATAACCGTCGCACCTTCCTCCAACCCGATGGTCATGATTCTCATTTCCGTTCTCGGGACGGCGATCGGATGCCTCTGCATCTACTTTCTGATTCTCGGTCTCACCCCGCCCCCGAGGTGGTTGAGCTTCCTGTTACAGTTGCGTTAGTCCCCTCATCCGACAATCCCTCCGCCCCCAAGTACAGGATGTCTCCACGGCTTTCGGGAAGACGTTGTGGCGGACGTTCTCCGTTGATAAGGAACCACTCCGTGGCTTTCTTCCTCTCCGGGGGATCCAACGGATTAATTGTTTCATCAAAAAAGCGGTGGAAAGGTGGGGGACGGCAACAACGATTCTGTCCTGTTCCGGCCGCGGGTACGTCCCGGTCCGGGGCGGGGGCCGAACCAGAGGTCAACGCGCCGGGAAGACGTGTCTCAGGAAGGGATGAAACGTCGGGGCGAGGAATTTTTCAGAAAACCGGAGGGCGGAAAAACCTGAAAAGGATGGAGAACAACTTTATTTTACGGCAATGGTGGAACGGACACGGTGGACCCCCGGGGGAACTTTGCGCCCGACGACCGTAGGATTCGGCCTTGCAGCCACATTCTGGGTGCTCCTTTGCGGGACGGTTGGAGCCGATCCGGGGGCTCGCGTCGGCGAAATCAGGCTTCCCCAGGGCTTCAGGGTCGCGCCATACGCCGAAGTTCCCAACGCCAGGTCGATGACGCTCGGCGAGAGAGGGACGCTATTCGTCGGCACCCAGACGGGGGAGGTATACGCCGTCCTCCCGGGGGAAACGGCGGAAGGAACCCACCGTGTCGTCACGATTGCCCGGAACCTGCACAGGCCCAACGGTGTAGCGTTTCGCGGGGGCGCACTCTACGTCGCCGAGGTCAGCCGGATACTGAAGTACGACGGGATCGAATCGCGCCTGTTCTCCCCTCCCGGGCCGGTCGTCGTCAGTACCAGCTTCCCGAAGGACGAACACCACGGCTGGAAGTTCATCCGCTTCGGTCCCGACGGGATGCTCTACATCCCGGTGGGGGCCCCATGCAACATCTGCAAACGGGCCGACCCGCGCTATGCCGCGATCCTGCGGATGCGGCCCGACGGAACGGGGCTGGAGGTCTTCGCGTCGGGGGTGAGGAACACGGTCGGGTTCGACTGGAACCCGGACACCTCGGAACTCTGGTTCACAGACAACGGCCGCGACATGATGGGGGACGACCTCCCCCCGGACGAACTGAACCGGGCGCCGGGGAAAGGGCTCCACTTCGGTTTTCCCTTCGTGCACGGGAAAAACCTTCCCGATCCGGAATTCGGCGCCAGAGGAAAACCGGCCCGGTTCACACCCCCGGAGTGGGAGTTGCCCGCCCATGTCGCCTCACTCGGCATGCGGTTCTACACGGGGAGGATGTTCCCTCCCGCGTACCGGGGGCACGTATTCATCGCCGAGCACGGTTCGTGGAACCGTTCGAAGCCGGTCGGGTACCGGGTCTCCCTCATCCGCCTGGAAGGGGACCGTGCCGCGAGCTATGAGGTGTTCGCGGAAGGGTGGCTGCAGGGGAGCCAGGCATGGGGCCGCCCGGTGGATGTGGAGGTAATGCCCGACGGTTCCCTCCTTGTCTCCGACGACAAGGCCGGGATGATCTACCGGATCTCCTACGAGGGGAAAAGCGGTTCCTTCGGTCGGTGAATCGAGGAGAACGGGAGACCCCCGTGACGAAGGGCCGGGAGGGGGGGAGGGAATTCGAGGGAATGGACGCGCGACGTTCGAAGTCGGTCAGGCATCAAGGGCGGGATATTACCCCTGCATGGAATAGATCATTCGAATGTCCCAGTTGGCCATGTCCTGCAATCGACGATTCCCAAGCGACCACTCGACTTCCGGCACGTCGGCCCTTACCGACCTCACGAGAAGGCAGGGCTGTTCCTGATCCACACCCACCCCCTCGTGCACTGGTTGAAAACCGACATCCCGCAGCAGATTCTTCGTCTCCGCACCGATAGTGGCCGTCCAGATGTTCAAATCCACAAAGGGGCTGAGACGGATTGCGGCACGCAGCAATCCCGCGCGGACACGGAGGGATGTCGCTTCCCAATCAACGATGTTGACCCGCACCTTGCTCAGCGAATATTCGGAGACATACTGTTGCAGGACCAGGTATCCTTCCAAGTCTTTTTCTTCCCAGTAAAGAAAAAGATATCGATGGAGCGGATTGCGAAAACGCCAGGAAAGATATTCTTCGTCGCGTACGTGGCGGATTCGTCCATCGTGTCCGATCCTCGAAATGAGATTCGCCATCTCCCCGGCCCGCGGCCCCTGCTCCACGGATATTCGAGACCCGATTTTCTTCGGGCGCATCCCGTTAGGATTGCACAGTCCATGAAGAGATTCCTGGCTCATCCCCCAGTGGCGATATGGCAATTTGTCGGCATACCGCCATATAAATCTCGTCTCTCTGGCGATGTTCCGGATCCGTTGGAAATATTCCGCCCGCCGGGAGTGCCAGTGCCGCGGTTGCATCGACCCTGCGCTTCGCCAACCCATCGCAAGGGATCCCAGGCGCGTGATTTTTCCGGCGCTCAAACTGAAAACATACGGGTATCCCCTCTTCTCCAGATCCTCGAATGCAGACTTCATCATTTTTGTGATGAGGCCTCGATTCCTGTGTTCGGGGACGATGACCAGATCGTCGGGGCATATCCCCGACATCCTCTTCGCGGGAATCCCGAATTCCCATCGGACTCCGAACATCGATCGCATCCCCACGACTTTCTGGCCGTGAAGGGCCAGGTAGAGCAAAGGGGGCTGCAGGTAGGGATTGCGCTCATGCTTCCATTCAAGATACGCGGCGTTCAACTCCGCGTCGGGGCTCCACAAGTTTTTCTGGAGTTCCACCACATCCTTCCTGAAATCCGGTTGGTACGTCACGATTTCATAGCCGGGGTTCATTTTCGCCACGCAGGGTTATCCTTCAAGGTGTTTCGCGACAAAGGTCAAGATCCCCTCGATCGAATCCCACTCTTTGGCGGGGTCAAGCGACTCGAGATCCAGCCTGGAGCCGGTTTCTTTTTCAATCCACAGCGCCAGACGAAACAGTCCGAGAGAATCCAGCAAGCCTGACCGTATCAGGGACGTGTCGTCTCCCAACTCGACGACGGAATCCTTGGTCCCCTCTTCAAGCAGGCGAACCAGCCGGTCCCTGATGGACATATCGCCGGACATCAGCGGGACAGCTTGCGCGTGTCGACGGGTTCGAGGAGCGCGCATTTTTGCGCCACGTGGGAACGATTTACCTTGCCGCGGGAAGTGCGGGGGATTTCATCGAGCAGGTACCAGCGCTGGGGCATCTGGTGTGTCCCCAAGTGTTGCCGCAGCCACTGGATGAGGTCCCGTAAATTATCCATGCGGGGTTCTTTCAGGACGACGGCGATACCCACGTTTTCCCCGAACAGCGGATCTTCGAACCCGAAGGTGCAGACATCCGGGGATTGCCTGAACCTTTCTGCGACCGCATCGATATCGCCCGGATGGACTTTCATGCCCCCTTTGTTGATCTCCTCGCGCTCGCGACCTTTGAGATAAAACCATCCGCGATCATCTAAAATACCGATGTCACCCGTAAAAAACCAGCCCTGGGAAACCACGTTCCGAGTCAGGTCGTCCCTCCCAAGGTATCCCTTCATCAGCGCCGGGGTATTGATCCATACATGACCTGCCTCCCCCCGGGAACACTCAGGGGTCAAACACGGCGGTGTATCGGTATCCGATTTATTCAGGATTTTGATGACAGCACCCCATGCCTCGCCGATCAACCCGTCTTCCGGCGTGAAGTCGGGTATCGTGGTGCCCGCCACCCAGCTGCCTGTTTCCGTGATGCCGTATGAATTGAAGATCTCTCCGGTCCCCGTCCATTCCTGAATCTCACGCCAGAGGAACGCGGAGAGGGGCGCAGAACCGCAAAACACCCGTTGCAAGGTGCGCGACCGGGGAGGTTTGGCTGTCTTTAGCGCGAGACGCCATACCGTGGGGACCGACGACATGAAGGTGATTTCGTGTTTATCCAGCAAGGCCCCCAACTGGAGGATCACCTCGGTCTTGAAGGGGGGCAGGATGAAGAGATCCTGGCCGGATAGCCAGGGGAACAGACAGTTGCAGATCAATCCATGACCGAAATGCGTCGGAAGAAGGCAGAGCGTGCGGCGGAACTTCCGGAGGCCGAGGGCTTGCCGGAGAGTCACCCATCTCGCCCGAAGCGATCTATGGGTGTGAACAACCCCTTTCGGGTCCCCCGTCGTCCCGGAAGTGAACAGGATCAATGCGGGGTGATCAAGTACAAGCGAGTGACCGGAGAAAGATACCGAGGGGGCTGCAAGACCCCCGTCGGCAACTTCCGAGGTATCCAGCACCTTGATTCCCATGTTCGAAAGGGCCCTCGCGGTACCCTCTTCCGGAGTCCCGAGCCAGAGGGAAAAGCGCGGCTCGGCTGCCCGCGCCAGCGTTGCGATCTCAAATGTCGTTAACCGGGAATCGATCGGGACCGCGCAACCGCCGAGGCTCCAAATCGCCAGAAGGTCAACGAAAAATTCGAGCGTATTCCCGTAATGCATGAAGACAATATCGGAATCCGACATGCCCTGCTTTTGGAGATACGCGGTCCGTGCGCAGAATCGACGCAGTATGGACGCCCGATCCCATCTCCGTCCGGTCAAGGGCTCGATCAGATCACCGACCTGCAGATCGAGAAACATGTTGCCTCCCCCGCAACTTTGATCGATATTGAATACCAAGATGGAATATTCGATTGCCTCTCTTTGTCAAGCCCGAAAGCTCTTCACCAATGAAACCGGAGGATTCGTCAATGACCATGGCATCGCGGCGCGGAAACGGGCAGATATCGATATCGGAGGACATCATTCCGGTCATCGGGGTGTACGACGTCTTTTCCGCATCTCTCGCGGCGAAACATTTTAAAGGCATTTTCGTCAGCGGATACGGATTTGCAGCCAGTCATTACGGCCTGCCCGACATCGGTTTCATTTCCTGGACGGACATCGTCGATTTCGTCCACAGGATACGAACCGTCCTGCCCGACCATTATCTTCTCGTGGATATCGATGACGGCTATGCCGACGTGGAAGTCGCCTGCCATGTGGTTTCCCTGCTGGAGTCCGTGGGAGCTTCGGGGGTGGTACTGGAAGATCAGAAGAGACCCAGGCGATGCGGGCACATGGATGGGAAGCAGGTACTCGACTTGGAGGAGTACCTGGTGAAATTGAGAAGAGTGCTGGCTGCTCGTCGAACCCTGGACGTGGTGGCCCGTACGGATGCGTCCGGGACCGATGAAGTCAAGAAACGTGCGAAGGCCTTCGCCGAATCAGGTGCGGACGCCATCTTGGCGGACGGGATCAAGGACCTTTCCCTGATCAGGGAAATGAAAAGCAATATCGATAAACCTCTCGTGTTTAATCAGATTGCGGGTGGAAAATCCCCGTCCTATAGTTTCAACGAATTGAAAGACGCCGGCGTATCGATGGTCATCTACAGTACGCCTTGTCTCTTTGCTGCCCAATCCGCTATCGATATCGCGGTAAAATCCATAAAGGAAAACGACGGGCATCTGCCGCAAACCATTGGAAAGCCTGTTGACTTAAAGACTTGCAACGCCATTCTTGAGGATAATCTTCTGAGACGGGATCGACGGGCAGAGGCACCCTGCGGCAATACGAGTCGCTTGGCAACGTGAGGCCGGACGATGCGCACTACGGAAGAAGAGAATCCTTTCCGGCGCGTCGGGAGAAATTAATGGCGGGTTCGAACCCCGCCGGGACCGCCACGGAGAACCGCCTGCCGTTCCTTCAGGGCGGGGTGGCCAGATCGGCGTCGACCGCATGCACCGTGAAGGTTCCGATCTTTCCCGGGGGATCGAAAAACACCACCATGAACGGGAGGGACTTGCCCGGAAGGATATCGCGGCGCTCCCCCCCCTCCCTGTATTCCATCTTCAAATCCGCTTCGATCGGGTTCCGGCTCATGCGGCGCAACGCCGGCCCGGATATCAGGTTCCCGGCGTGGGAGAAATTTTCCATCAGGACCTGGTTATCCTCGCCGAGGAGGATCGCCCGCATCTGTATACCGCGACTGGTCCCCTTCCCGACGTTCACCACCGTCCCGCTGACCACGAACAGATTGCCGGCAACCGCCTGCTCGTGGAACGTGGACTTCATCTCGCGAACGTCGTAGGCCGGTCTCGCGACGGGGCTCGCCGATGGCGCCGATCCCCATGAAGGGAACCACCTGCCAGGCAGTTCCTGCCCGGACATCGTGGCCCCGTAGTAGAGCACGCCCCCGCCCAGCAGGAGGATCGGCAACACGCCGACGCGGATGTTTTTCCAAAGAGACGGCTTGCGGCGGGTGGAAGCCCTCGGGCTTCCGGGATCTTTCCCGGGCGAAAAGATAACCAGGTTTTCCAGACGGGTAATCGTCGGGATGGGTGGAACGGGCGGGGCGGGAACGGCATTCGGGATATTGTACGTTGGCGGAGGGGGGACCGGCGTCTCGCAGGGAATCAGTTCTTCGATCTCCGGCTGAACCGCAGGGGGGATGTCGGCCGCCACGGGGGTAGCGGCATTTTCCGGTGGGACGGGTGGAACCGGGATGACCGGGGGCGCGTGCGGGTTCCGCACCATGATGGATCCGCCGCACTTGCGGCAACGGAAACGGGCCGCTTTCGATTTCTCCAACAGTGCCTCGTTCAGGCGAAAGCGGGCCTGGCACGATTCGCACTCGACGACCATGGCCATGAACGAAGCGGCCTCCTGTCGAAAAATCCTGACCATTATCGGCGTACGCCCCGAGAAAGACAAGGACCCCGATCCGGCGGATGCCTTCGATTTCAGACAAGCAGACCGAGGGGATTTCCGCCGACATGATGCGATGACATCCTGAGCAAGCGAGTCAAATCAGGCGATCATGTGTAATTAATTGCCCATTATAGGGAAGAAAAAACCACAACCGCTCACTCCCTACTTAATATCTTATTAATAACGAGAGGTTATGGCCCTGACAATTGGGTATGCATATTGCTGATAAAACATGCGGATTAATGCGGGACGATGCGGTTGAAACATGATTTTTTTCAATAGGTTCATCGTCCTTCCCCGGCAGGTGGACGGTAGTCCATCTGGATCCGTACCGGGATCGAATTCTTCTTGCCTGGAAATCTTAGGAAGACAGGGGGGGAATATGAGGTTCCCGAGATATCCGATGTTGGGCTTGTGTCTGCTGGTTGCAGCCTGCGGGTCCACGGCGAAAAACATCCCTCAGTCGAAACCTGCCCCCCCCGGGGCATCCTCCGCCGCCCTTCCCGGAGAGGAGTACAGGATCCAGCCGGGGGACTTGTTGGATGTCAAGTTCTTCTACAGCCCCGAACTGAACGAGCAGGTTCCCGTCCGGCCTGACGGGCGCATCTCCCTGCAATTGGCACACGAGGTCCTGGCGGGAGGGCGGACACCGGCGGAATTGACGGCGATATTGAAGGATACGTATTCGAGGGAACTCAGAAAGCCGGAGGTCACCGTCATCGTGCGCTCTTTCGGGAGCCAGAGAGTTTACGTGGACGGCGAGGTCGCCAAACCGGGCATGATACCCCTGACGGGGCCCACCACGGTCCGCCAGGCGATCTCCCAGGCGGGCGGTTTCTTATATACGGGCAACGCAACCGATGTCCTGTTGATCCGCCGCGGTCCCGGGGACCAGCCGCTCGCCATGATGGTGAACATGCAAAAGATCCTTGATGGAACCGATCTTGGCCAGGATATTTACCTGAAGCCGTTCGACATCGTCTACATCCCGAAAACCGCCATCGCAAACGCGAATCTCTGGATCGAACAGTACCTGACCCGGATGGTCCCCAGGATCGGATTTACCGCCGCCTATCCCGTGGGAAGCGGCATCATGGGGGTAGACACGTCGAGCACGATCATCACCCCGGTGAAATAATGCTTTCCAGAGGCCTTTGACCCGGAGTCGAACATGAACATCAGCGCGACAACCCTATATCTGAACGAAAGAACTCCCACCGGCGGGTTGCGGGAATTCCTGACGGTCCTGTTCAAACACAAGTCCAGGATCGCGGCGGTGCTCTTGCTCTTCGTGCTGATCGGCCTCGTCCTTTCCTTTCTGCTCCCGCCCGTCTACGAGGCCCGATCGACCGTTCTGATCAAAGTCGGGAGGGAGTACATCAGCAATGCCGAGGTCGGCAGTGCACGAGCCCTGCTCTCCCTCGAGCAGCAGGAGGTCCTGAACTCCGAGATCCAGATCATGAGCAATCGGGAGCTGATCGAGAAGGTGGTGACGCTCCTCAAAGTGGAGACCCTGTACCCGAATCTGGCGAAAAAAACCACGTCGAAGATCAGCCCCCGGGAAGCCGCCGTCCTCCAGGTGGAGAAGCACCTCAGCGTTTTGGGGGTTAAAAAATCCAACGTGATCGAAGTTTCCTTCCGGCATGGCGACCCGCAGGTAGCGGCGAAGGTCGTGAACCTCCTCGTCGAACTGTTCCGGGAAAAGCACCTCAAGGTCTTCAGCGACCCCCAGTCGACCTTCCTGGAAAAACAGCTGCAAATCTACCGGACCAAGCTCGGGCTGTCCGAAGAAAGCATGCAATCCTTCAAGCAGGGGAACCAGGTTTATTCCCTCGACGAGCAGCGGTCCCTGCTCCTCAAGCAGAGGACGGAGTTGGACAGCATCCTGAAAAATACGGACCACCGGATCGACGAACTGCGGGAGAAACTCCGCTCCCTGCGCAACCAGAGGATCACCAGCAGCGTAAAAAACAAGAGCGTGTACACGAACACCGAGAAAGACAAGATCCTCGTGGACGCGAAAGCGAAACTGCTCTCCCTCCAACTGACGGAACAGGACCTGCTGAAACGGTACCGGGAGGACAGCCGCCGGGTGGAGGACGTCAGGAACGAGATCCAGACGGTGAAAAAATTCCTCAAGGAACAGGAGGAGTACATCAGCGGAACGATGGAAACGG
>Ga0079037_100002604_pt1 | contig 10052 bp, 7 predicted proteins | sample Mud3Dept4metaG_FD_71479 | JGI IMG/M metagenome (GOLD analysis project Ga0079037, IMG submission 71479) | Freshwater wetland microbial communities from Ohio, USA, analyzing the effect of biotic and abiotic controls - Mud 3 Core 4 Depth 4 metaG | ecosystem: Environmental > Aquatic > Freshwater >... | reverse complement strand
TCGAGGCTGGCCTTCGCGTAGTAGACCATCTGGGGCAGGAGCCGCCCGACGTTGATGCTGTTGGCCGACGACAGCAGGAGGTTCCGGGCGAGCGCCGGGTCGACGAACGCTTCCTTCACCATCCGCTGGCACTCGTCGAAGGTGCCCGCGACGGCCAGTGTGCGCACGTTGCGTCCCCAGCACGCCAGCTGCTTTTCCTGCCGCGGCGACACGAGGCCGCGCGGATACAGCACGACGACATCGACCCACGGCCGGTCGTAGAAGGCCGCGGCCACCGCACCGCCGGTGTCGCCGGACGTGGCGACGAGGATCGTCAGGCGCCGCGGATCAGGGCGCGGCACGCGCTCGAGCGTTGCCGCGAGAAATCGCGCTCCGAAGTCCTTGAAGGCCGCCGTCGGGCCGTGAAACAGCTCGAGCACCGACAACGGACCCGCCGCGCCCCGGACCTCCACGAGCGGCGCCGGGAAATTGAACGCGTCTCGCGTGATCTCGGGCAACAGGTCGGCCATGACGTCGCCGGTCGCGAAAGGACGCAGCAGCGCCTCCGCCAGGTCGGGCAGCGTGCGACGAGCCGCAAGTGCATCGGGATCGATGCGGGGCAGTGTCTCGGGAACGTACAGGCCGCCGTCCGGCGCGAGTCCGCGCCCGATCGCCGCGCTCAGCCCGGCCGCGTGCGAAACATCCCGCGTGCTGAGGAACCGCATCAATCGCCCACCACGCGTGCACCTTCGCAATCGATCGGCGACACCCAGCTGTCCGTCTCGAGCCCGTGATTGCGGAATGCCGCGACCATCTCGGCGCGGACGTTCTCCGCGTCCGGCTGCTCTGCCCAGGCGAAGATCGTGGGACCGGCCCCGGAAATGGAGCATCCCAGCGCTCCGGCCGCCAGCGCGACCTGCTTCACGTCGACGAAACCCGGGATGAGCCGCTGGCGCTGCGGCTCGATCACGACATCGAGCAGCGACTCGCGGATCAGCGGCAGGTCCGACGTGTAGCACCCGGCCAGGAAGCCGGCCAGGTTGGCCTGCTGCCAGATCACGTCCGAGAGCTCGACCGTCCTGCGCAGGATCGCGCGCGCCTCGCGTGTCGCGAGCACCATGTGCGGGTGCACGAGCACACACCGCACGGACTCCGGCACCGGAATCTGCTTGACGTGCGGGTTGTCGATGCCGACCGTGAGCACGAGGCCACCGAACAGCGACGGCGCAATGTTGTCCACGTGCACCGAACCGCTCGCAACCGCCTCGCCCTGCATGGCGAACGTGAGCAGTCGCGTACGATCGAGCGGCGCATCGACCAGGGCTGCCGCGGCGACGACCGCCGCCACGGCGGATGCCGCGGAGCCGCCGAGCCCCGAACCCAGCGGGATGCCCTTCTCGATCTCGAGTTCGAAGCCGAACGGCAGCGCGAGTTCGCGGCTCAGCGCCAGCGCCGCCATGCCCGCAGTGTTTTTCTCGGCGGTCAGCGGCAGGTTGGCGACGACGCCCGTGATCGAGCGGATCGCCACGCCGGGCGCTGCACGCCTCGAGACGCGAACGCGATCGCCGAGTGCTGCGACGCTGTGGCCGAGGATGTCGAAGCCGACGGCGACGTTCCCCACGCTCGCCGGGGCGAACGCGGTTGCCGACGCACGTGCCTGGCTCACAGCTTCGCCCCCAGATACGCACAGACGCGCAGCAGGTCGGCGAAGACCCCCGCGGCCGTCACCGCCGGCCCGGCGCCCGGGCCCTGCACGATCAACGGATTCTTGTCGTAGCGCGCGGTCTGGAAGCGAACGATGTTGTCGGTCAGTGCGATGTTTGCGAAGGGGTGCGAGGCCGGCAATTCGACGACGCCGACCTCGGCACGCCCGTCCACGCTCACCGAACCCACATAGCGCAGCACCTGGCCGCGACTGCGGGCGGATTCGAGGCGCTCGAGCATCGGCGCGTCGAACTCGGTGAGGCGCTCGAGGAAATCCTCTACGCCACAGCCGGCCAGTGCGCCCGGCACCAGGCTCTCGACGTGGACGTCGGCGAGCTCGAGCCTGAGACCCATCTCGCGCGCCAGGATGATGAGCTTGCGCGCGACGTCCATGCCGGAGAGGTCGTCGCGAGGATCCGGCTCGGTGTAGCCAAGCGACTTCGCCTGTTTCACGACCGACGAGAACGCCTGGCTGCCATCCCAGGTATTGAACAGATAGGCGAGCGTGCCCGAGAAGATACCCTCGATCCGACGGATCTCGTCACCGGTCTCGCGCAGGTCGCGCAGCGTCTGGATCACCGGCAGTCCGGCGCCCACGGTGGCCTCGTACAGGTAGTGCGAGCCCGCCGCGCGCCGCGCTTCCTTCATGCGCTCGTAGTAGCCGTAGGCGGCGCTGTTCGCCTTCTTGTTCGGCGTGACGATGTGGACGCCTTCGGACAGCCAGTGCGCATAGCGGTCGGCCACCCCCGCATTCGCGCTGCAGTCGATGATCACCGCATGCGGGAACTGGTCCGCGTGAACGTGATCGGCAAAACGCTCGAGGTCCACCGGGTCGCCGCCCGCCGCGTAATGCTCGCGCCACTGGGTGAGGTCGATCGGGCCCTGCGACAAGAGCATGGCCCTGGAGCCGGCGATGCCGCGCACTCGCAGGTCCAGCTTGAAATCGCGCCGCAGGCGTTCCACCTGGGAGGCGATCTGGTCGAGCAGCGCACCGCCGACGAGTCCAGGCCCGATGAGGCCGATCGAGACGGTGTGGGCCGAGAGGTAGAAACTCGAGTGGACGGCGCGCAGGGCACGGGCGCTGCCTCTGCCATCGATGACCACCGAGATGTTGCGCTCGGAGGCACCCTGCGCGATCGCACGCACGTTCACCCCGGCCTTGCCCAGCGCACTGAAGACCTGTGCGGAGACACCATGCGCACCGGCCATGCCGTCGCCGACGACGGCCAGGATGCTGCAGCCCCGGTTGACCTCGACGCTCTGGATCTGCCCCTCGCGCAACTCGGGATCGAATGCCCTGCGCACGACGCGCTCGGCCCGGTCGGCCTCGATTTCAGGCACGGCAAAGCAAATCGAATGCTCCGAGCTGCCCTGCGAGATCAGGATCACCGAGATCCCCTCTTCCCGCAGCGCGCCGAACAGGCGGTGTGCGGTGCCCGGCACGCCGATCATGCCGGCGCCCTCGAGGTTGAGCAGCGCTATGCGCTCGACCGTGGTGATGCCCTTCACGAGCGGGCTCGGCGCCGAGCGGTCGTGGATCAGCGTGCCGGCCTTCTCCGGCGCGAAGGTGTTCCGGATCCAGATTGGAATGCGCTTGTGCACCGCCGGCGCCATGGTCTGCGGGTGGATGACCTTGGCTCCGAAGTACGCGAGTTCCATCGCCTCGTTGTACGAGAGCGCATCGATGACCTGCGCCTCGGGCACGAGCCGCGGGTCGGCGCTCAGCACGCCATCCACGTCCGTCCAGATCACGATCTCGCCGGCGTCGAGCAGCGAGCCGAAGATCGAGGCCGAAAAATCGCTGCCGTTGCGGCCCAGCGTCGTCTGCAGGCCCTGCGTGTCGGTCGCGATGAAACCCGTGACAATGACGGTACCGACGAAATCGGGCGCGACGTGCGCGTGCAGGTTCGCGCGCGACTGCTCCCAACGGATCCGCGGTCCGAGCGGCCCCCATTCGACGAGCAGCACGCGACGCGCATCGAGCCACTGCACGCGGCCGCTCGACAGCCCCCGGCGGCGCAACAGGCGCTCGAAGATGCGCGTGGACCAGAGTTCGCCGTACCCGGCGATCAGGTCACGCAGCGTGGTCGACGCGGAGCGAACCAGCCGCACCGTCTGCAGGATGCCGGCGATGTCGCGGCAGTCGTGGTCGAGTTCGACCACGAAATCGTCGTACAGCTCGCCCTCGAGCAACTCACGGGCGACGACGACATGGCGGTGCCGCAGCTCCTGGAGCCGCTCGTCGAGCGAGGGATCCTGCTGCTCGGCAAGCGCGATCAGGGTGAGGAGCGCGTCGGTCACGCCACGGCACGCCGAAAGCACGACCGCCTTGCGTATCGCCGGGTCGCCCTCGATGATGCGCGCAACACGCTCCATGCAGGCCGCGTCCGCGACGCTCGATCCGCCGAACTTATGGACTTTCCACGCTTCCACGTCGATTTCTTCCCTTGCGGCCGCCCACGCAAGCACGCCGACCGGTCGCAATCAGGCGACGGGCCGAGCCGGGTGCGGACTGATGGGAGACTCCTCGGTTACAGTCCAAGTCACTGTATCTTCTTGCACCGCGGCAGGCAATCTGGCGAGGGCACCACGACATGAGCACCCCGTCGTTACACGTCGCGATCCTTGCCGCCGGGCCATCGACGCGCTTCGGCAGCCCGAAACAGCTCGTCCGACTGGCTGGCACGCCGGTGCTGCATCAGGCTGTCGCAAATGCGGCGTTTGTCGCGGGCCATTCCGTGGCCGTCGTGCTTGGCGCCAGCGCCCGGGACATTGCCCCGTCCCTCCGGCAATCCGCCGTCTCCGTGGTGATCAACCGCGATTGGGAGGAAGGACTCGCGAGTTCCATCCGTGCCGCCGTGCACTCCACTCCACCGGGGAGCGAGGGGCTGATGCTGTTGCTCGCGGACCAGGTCGCAGTGACCGCGGACGACCTGAAGCGGCTGTTTGCCGCCTGGCGCCGCCACCCGGTACTGATCACCGCGGCGCTGTATGCGGGGGCGCCGGGCCTCCCCGCGATCTTCCCGCAGTGGACGTTCGGCGACCTGCTGCAGTTACGCGGCGATCGAGACCCCCGGGTCGTCATCCGCCGCAACGTGGACCAGCTGGTCCGCATCCCGATGCAGAATGCCGCCATTGACCTCGACACACCCGAGGACCTCCTGCAGCTGGAGGGCTCGATCGGGGATCGCCGGGAACTCTGATCAGGCTTATCATTCCAATGCTGTACGGCGCCTCGATTGTGAGCTGCGTCTGGATTTTCCGCTTGCGCCACCGGAGTTGACGCGCCGCGTGCTTACACTCGGCACTCGGGTTACTACAGGAGGCATGCGCATGCGCCGGACACAGTTGCTCACGACCCTGACGGGTGGATTTTCGATGCTGGTAGCGGGTGCCGCGGTCGCCGGCGCCGTGGGTGACCAGTTTCGCGGCGGCGCGTTCGGCCTCACGTGGGGCTCGAGCAAGGCCGCGGTCGAGGCCCGTTACCCGAGTGGCAAGTGGGACCAGGACGAGAAAGGCCGGCCGCGTTATTGCGCCCAGAGCCGTCAGTCGCTGCTCAAGCTGCCGACCCAGTACCAGACCCGCGAGCTGTGCTTCCTGATGGGTTCGGACGGTGCGCTGGCCAGCGCCACGGCGCGCATGGAGCCATCGCTTCCGGCGCTGCTCGCGGTCGTGAACCGCTCACGGACGATGTTCGGCGACTTCGACGCGGTGCGCCGGGACGACGACGCGATCCAGTCGCGTTCCACGGCGATGCTCTGGATGAAGGACGCGCCGTACGTGGTCCAGGTCGCCAGCTCGAACGACGCGAATAACCAGCCCGTGGATGTCACGTTCACGGTCGCGAACGACATCGGCATGCACGCGAGCGGCGTGGAAAAGGTGTCGAACCAGCCGAAGTTCAAGTAGCCCGACGGCGGGGCCTTGCGCCCCGCCCTCTCGCCGCTCAGCCCGAAGCGCTGAGCGTATCCGACCCCGGCTGGACGGGGTGCACCGCCGGGACGGACGGCTCCTCGATCGGTACCAGGGAGAACGACCTCCGGTCGAGCCACTCGACCAGCGGGCGAAACGTGTCCACGTCTTCCTGTAACAGGGCGCCCTTCATCTCGTGCAACCCCATGCCGGTCTCGGCGGAGCGCACGTACGCCTGCGAGTCCCGCAACACCGCCGCCACCGGGATCCTCAGGCTCCGCAGGAAGCGGATCAGGGACTGATAAGCCCGGGTGTACCGGCGGGCCCGGTTCGCCACGATGACGAGCCGCCTTTCCGAGCGATGCACCTTCGCCACGAGCAGCAGGTCCGCGATGCAGCGCGAGGCGGCGTGGATATCGATCTCCGACGGCAGCACCGGCACCACGATTGCGCCGGCATCGCGCACGATTTCGGGCATCTGCAGGCCCGTGATCGCCGCCGGCGTGTCGACGATGAGGCGCTCCGTGCCCGGAGGTGCCCGCAGCGCAAAGGCCCGGGTGACACCCATCTGTTTCTCGTAGGCCGCGATGGGGTGAATGCGCGGCAACTCCGGCGGGCGAATCTTGAGCCAGCGGATGCTCGACCCCTGCGGGTCCATGTCCATCAGGGCGACCCGGCTCCCCTTCCACGCGTAATAGGCCGCCAGGTTCGTCGCAACGGTGGACTTTCCCGACCCCCCCTTGGGATTCAGGATCACGATCTTCTGCAGCGGTTGGATTGTCTGTTCCATCGTCCGGGGGCGGTTGCCTCATATGACCGTAACCGACCCGGACCGATCCGGCAAGCGTCCGGGGCCGAAACTTGCAGCGCCACCGGGTCCGATCAGCCCTTCCCGCCGACCGCCCGGAGCTTGGCGGCGATGAACTCGCGGTGCGACACGTGCAGCAGGTCCGCAACCCGCCGGATGATGTGTTCCTCGTACTTGTGCACGAAATCGTCGGACCGGGCCACGCGCCAGAGCTGCTCGACAAGGCGCAGCTTGTCCCCGTGGGAATAGGTACGATTGATCTCGGACGTGAACTGGTAGAGGTCGTGGGCCTGGTCGATACGTCGTTCGGCGGCCTGCAGGAGTTCCTCGCATTCGGGCTCCCCCAATGCTAGGAGCGCGCGGATGGAATCGAGGACCTGGCGCCGCTCGGCAGGGGTGGTCTCGTAGTCCGCGCGCAGGATCTCCACGAGCAGCGCAGCCACCGCGAGGTTGAGGGACGACTCGTTACCAACGGAGGCGTCCCCGGTGTCCCTGCCGAGGTGCCTCGAAAGCCAGGTCGTCAGGCTCTTCACGACCAGAAGCTGAAGGTCACCGACCCGTTCACGCGGCGCGGCTGGCCGTAGAACTCGCCGTTGAAGATCGATGACAGGTACTCCTCATCCGAGCACTTCTTGCACTCGATCAGCGCCCTCCACCGCCCACCGTCGGACTCGTAGCCGATCGACAGGTTGAGCAGCGAGTAACTGTCGGCGTAGGTATCGAGCGCGTTCGGAGTCACGAGGGGCCCACCCGGGATCAAGCGCAAGGTCGGCGTGGCGTTGGATGCCGTCGTCCAGTATCCCGAATTGTAGTTCGCTTCCGCAGTGAATCTCAGCTTGCCGCCCGTCGCGGCGACCGGGAAGTCCCGGTTCACACCGAGCGCGAAGGTGCGCTCGGGCAGGCGTGACAGCTCGTCGTCCGGGTCGATCGCGTTGGTGTAGGACGTGCTCGTCGCCGGCGGAACCGGATTGGCGCAGGCGCCGTCCACGACCGTCCCGCCGTTGGTGCAGAACGATCCGGCCTCGGGATTGGTGCTGGAGTACTCTCCGTCCTGGAAGCCGGCCGAACCGTAGACGTAGAGATCGTCGGTCAGCTGCGCGGCAAATTCGAATTCCACGCCCTTGACGTCCATGTCGCCCGCGTTGTTCTGCGTGGAGAGCGTCGTTCCGGCAATGGGACCGGGTGTCGTGCAGGACGACTGCAGGTCGTCGGTCTCCGCATAGAATACCGTCGCATTCACGCGCAGCCGGTTCTCGAGGAACTCGCTCTTGAAGCCCGCCTCGTACGACCAGGTCTTCTCCGGGTCCATCGGCTGGAATTCCTGCGGCCGGTAGGCCGTGCGCGAGTTCCAGCCACCGGCCTTGAAGCCGCGGGTCGCGCTGGCGTAGATCATCACGTCGTCGCTGGCCTGGAAGTTCAGGCCGAGCCTGGGCGTGACGATGCTGGTATCGAGGTCCGTGTCGATGCCGGCTTCCCTGAGGTCGGCCGTGGTCATGCCGCCGTACTGCGTCGGCCGCAGGTCGACCTCCTTGGTCTCAGCCGTGTACCTCGCGCCGAGGATGGCCGTGAACCGGTCGGCGAGCTGCCAGTCGACCTGCGCGTACAGCGCGTAGGTCGTGGTCGTGTTGCCGATATCGCGCCAGCTCGAATAACCGAGCGCCCCGGTGAACTTGAACTCCTGCGAGATCATGTCGTACTCGCCGTCGTTGTTGAGCCCGAAGGGCCCCGGCGTCGTGTTCAGCCGCGCCAGCGAGAAATCCAGCACGAACTCCTGGTCCACCGACCGGTACCCGGTGATCGAGTTGAACGTCCTGTCGTCGCTCACACGCCACTCGATGTTCGAGATGAGCCCGAGCCCCGCCGTGTCATTGCGCAGGCTGCGCTTGGCCAGCATGTCGGCCACGACGTCGAAGGTCGCACCCTTCATCGTGTACACGGTATTGGTGGTGTCCCGGTCGCCGACGTTGGAGCGCAGGTACTCGCCCTCCGCCACGATGTATTCGGCCGTCAGGTCCCAGGTCACGCTCTCGCTCGGCAGGAAGCGGACCGCCGCCCGCAGGCCCCAGTTGCTCAATCCGTTCAGGTCCTCGCCATTGGTCCGGTTCTTGAGCCAGCCGTCGTCCTCGAGGAAGAATCCGGAGAACTTGGTGAGGAGGCGCTCACCGAGCGGCACGTCCACCGTTCGCGTGCCAGGCGGCTGTCGTAGCTGCCCATGCCGAGCGTCAGGTAACCGCCGAGCTCCTTGCCAGGCTTCCGGGTGACGATGCTGATCGCGCCACCGGTGGAATTGCGCCCGAACGTCGTGCCCTGAGGTCCGCGCAGCACTTCGACTCGCTCCACGTCGAACAGGGTGTAGTTGTTGGCGTTCTGCCTGGGAATGATGACCTCGTCCACGTACGCGGACACGGCAACGGGCACGCGCTGCAGCGACTCGGTGCGTCGCTGGGCGGTCACCACGACTTCCTCGAGCGCTCCGCTCCTGGCGGGTTCGGTCTGGGCAAGCGCCGCGCTGGTGGCGAGCGTGGCCGCAACGGTCACGGATAGCAGGCTGCGCACAGGTGTACCCACCTCTGGTCTTGCGGAACGAAGTAGCCTGCTGCGGCACCTGCTCCAGACGCCCGAGGGACGCGCATCCTGCCCCTTGTCCTACGCAGCGGCTATAAACATACCTTCGTTTTGCGGGGCTTGCACGGTCTGGCCGGGATCAGGCAAACGCACGGGCACGCTCCAGCAGCTCTTCGAGCCCCGGTTCCTTGGGATTGCGCGGCTTGCCCGGGTGAATGATCCCGAGCTGGCAGCTCTCGGCCGCCTCCACCAGCTGCCGGAACGTTCCCGCGGAAATGTCGGCAATGTAGGCCTGCTTGTTGCTGTTGTAAGCGAACATCTTGTCGTTGACCTGCGTGCACTCGTTGCAGCTCGAGCAGCGAATCGTCTCGATGTAAGCCTCGTCCGGCGAACGAGCCAGCTCCGGCTCCTCGGTGGCGGCCGGGGCCGTTGCTGCGACGGCGGTGTCGACGGCGGCCGCCGGCGCCGTTGCAGGCGCACGCGCCTCGACTTCCGCCATCTGCTGCTGCTCCCAGGCGGCTTTCTCGCGAGCCAGCAGGCGCTCGGCATGCGAGCTGCGCACCCCGCCGAGTTCCTGCAGGCGATGCCAGGTTTCCCGGCAACGCCGCGCCGCCTGGATGGCCCGCTCGTCGACGACCACCTTCTGCAGGGCGTTCTCGCTGTCGACCGCAAGCAGGTACGGCACGCGTCCGGTCGCGGCGGCGTCCGGCTTCGAGAGCCAGTCCGCCACGGGCACGAGGTCGTCGCCCCAGGCTGCGTATGGCAACCGCGCGAAGTGCCGGGCGTGCCGCGGGTCGCAGGCGAGGAAATCGACGAACGTGAATGCCAGGCGCTCCGCGACGCGCTGCAGCTCGGCGTCGGCGTACTCGAAGTCCGCCACGGTCCAATCGGACCCCGGGTCCGGATTGTCCTGCAGCGAGAATCGATCGGCGAGATCCGGGCCGGCCGACGGGTCGTACACGAAAGCCGGAAATGCCCTCGACTGCAACGCCGCCGCCGCGACCATGTAGACCGGCAGGCCAGACGCGCCGCGCGAGGGCGAGAATACGCTGAACAGCGCGGGCCCCGCTGTCGCCAGTCCACG
>Ga0079037_100002602_pt1 | contig 10054 bp, 7 predicted proteins | sample Mud3Dept4metaG_FD_71479 | JGI IMG/M metagenome (GOLD analysis project Ga0079037, IMG submission 71479) | Freshwater wetland microbial communities from Ohio, USA, analyzing the effect of biotic and abiotic controls - Mud 3 Core 4 Depth 4 metaG | ecosystem: Environmental > Aquatic > Freshwater >... | reverse complement strand
GCGGGCGGGCTCGGCCGCGCGCTGGGCCAGCGGTTTGCCCGTGCAGGCAGCCGGGTCGTGCTGCTCGACCGTGATGCCGCCGGAGTCGCCGCCGTGGGCGACGAACTGAGCCGGACGGGTGCCGACGTGCTCGCCCTCCCCTGCGACGTGACCGAGCCCGACGCCTGCGCTGGTGCGGTCGCTGCAGCCCTCAAGCAGTACGGGCGCGTCGACGTACTGATCAACAACGCAGGCATCACGCACCGCAGCGCCTTCGCATCCACCGAGACGGTGGTGCTCCGGCGCGTGATGGAGGTAAACCTGTTCGGCGCAGTCAACCTCACGCGCCCGGCACTGCCGCACCTGCAGCAGTCGCGCGGACTGATCGTCGCGATCTCGAGCGTTGCCGGATACACGCCGCTGATTGCACGTACGGGGTATGCCGCGAGCAAGCACGCGCTGCACGGGTTCTTCGAAAGCCTGCGCACCGAACTCGCGGGCGACGGTGTCGACGTAATGATGGTGTGCCCGTCATTCATCGCGACCGGGATCGAGAAGAACGCGCTCGGCCCGGGTGGCGGATCGGCGACTCACGCACAGGTCGTGGTGGGTCAACGGCTGCAGCCGGACGGCGTGGCCGACCGGATCTTCGAGGGGGCAACGCGCAGCCGCCGCCTGCTGTTGATCGGTCGCACGGCGCGCGCCGCCTGGTGGGTGAGCCGGCTCGCGCCGTCCCTGTACGAGCGCATCATGGCGCGGAAGCTGCGCGGCGAGATGATCGACGGCGGATAGCTGTCAGTCGGCGGAGCCGTGCGCCGTCGGGACGATTCCGGTCTTGGGTCATTCCGACCGGGCCGTCCGCCGCATGGACGCGGCGGCACGGAGCCCCCATGGATGGGTTCACGGCGTCCCGGGCGGGATGACCCAAGACCGGGAGCGTTCACGACGAGCGGTGCGGCGACGGCCGTTGGGCGTCGCGCAGCATCCCGTATGATTCGCGCATGCTCGCGATGGTGCTCAACGAACCGCGCGGCCGCCTGCAGGCGGTGGAGCGCCCGCTGCCGCAGCCCGGACCCGGGCAACTGCGCGTCAAGGTGACGGCGTGCGCCGTCTGCCGCACCGACCTGCACGTGATCGACGACGAACTGCCCGGCGTGCCGCACCCTATCGTCCCTGGCCATGAAATCGCGGGCAGCGTCGATGCCTGCGGATCCGCCACGTCGACTCCGGCCGGCACGCGCGTAGGCATCCCCTGGCTTGGCTACACGTGCGGCCACTGCGGCTTCTGCCGCGCCGGCCAGGAGAACCTCTGCGACGAGGCCCGCTTCACTGGCTACCAGGTCGACGGCGGCTACGCGGAGTATGTCGTCGCGGACGAGCGCTTCTGCCTGGCCCTGCCGGACGGGCTGGACGACGTGCACGCCGCGCCGCTGCTGTGCGCGGGGCTGATCGGATACCGCTCGCTCGTCATGGCAGGCGACGCACGGCGACTCGGGATCTACGGATTCGGCGCCGCGGCCCACATCGTGACGCAGGTGGCTCGCTACCAGGGGCGCGAGTGCTACGCCTTCGTCAGGCCCGGCGACGCGACGGCGGCCGCCTTTGCGCGGGAACTCGGCTGCACGTGGGCAGGCGACAGCGGGGAGACCCCGCCGGCTAGGCTCGACGCAGCCATCATCTTCGCACCCGCCGGCGATCTGGTCCCCCTGGCGCTGGGTGCGGTCCGCAAGGGCGGCACCGTCGTCTGTGGCGGGATCCACATGTCGGACATCCCGTCCTTTCCGTACTCGAAACTGTGGGGCGAACGGGTGCTGCGATCGGTGGCAAACCTCACGCGCCGCGACGGCATGGAATTCCTGGCGCTTGCGCCCAAGGTACCTGTCCAGACGCGCGTCACGACGTTCGCCCTGGCCGCGGCAAACGAGGCTCTCGCCGCGTTGCGCTCCGGCAGCCTGTCCGGCGCCGCGGTACTCGTGCCGGGACGGGGATGAATGCGGCGCGCAAGAAGGTATCCTTGCGCAATGACAGGCTGGCTTTAGAACCAATAGAAGGCGGGGATGCGGCGATGAAGATCCAGGTCAAGCATTCGCTCAAGACGGACGTCGGTTCGGCTTTCAAGCTCTGCACGGAGCAGAAGGCGCAGGAGAAGGTCTACGCCCAGCTCGGCGGCACCGATCTCAAGATCAAGCGCGACGGCCGCGCACCCAACGTCAACCTCAAGATCACGCGCAAGATGCCGGCGAATCCGCCCGCGGCGATCAGGAAGTTCGTGCCGTCGACGAACGACGTCTCGCACAGCGAGGCGTGGGGGGTGGACGGCGAGGGTTTCGCAGCCGACATCATCGTCGAGATCAAGGGTGTTCCGGTCAAGATCGTCGGCACGAAGATCCTGCAGCCGGAGAAGAGCGGCTGCAGCGTGCAGTGGAATTTCGACATCACCAGCGGCATCCCCCTGCTCGGCGGGCTGCTCGCTTCCTTCGCCGGCGAGGAGATCAAAAAGAACCTCGAGGACGAGGCGAAAGTCCTCAAAGCCTCGGTCTGAGCGGGCTTGCGCCAGCTGCTCACCGACCTGCGCGTGGCCGGGCGGCTTGGCGCGCGGACGCTGGCCCGCAGGCTCAGGGGCTCGTTCGATGAGTCGCCCGCGACCGACCTTGCGACCTGGCGCACTGAACTCGAACGCTGGGTCGGCACCGTTCCGGCCGCGCTCATCGAGGAGCATCGTTTCGTCGAGCTTCCGGCCACGCGGCCGCCATGGACGGGAACGGGACTGCACCTCGCGCAGGGCCAGGCGCTGACGTGGCTCGCGACCGGTCGCGTGTACCTGTCCCGCGCGCTCGACATCTGGGTCGAACCGTCCTTCCAGCTCTGGGGCCGGGTCGGCGATCACGGCGAAGTCTTCCGCGGCACGCGCACGACGCACTCCTTCGTTGCACGACACGCGGGCGAGCTGCACATGGCCAGCTATTTTCCCGGCGAGTGGTCCACGCCGGAGGGTGCTGTCGGCAGCGGCGCCGGGGACTACCACACGGTCTCGGGCGGAATGACGGCACTGCTGCTCAAGTGGCGCAATGGGATCGATCCGACGAAATGGCTGGTGGATGCCGCCCGGCGGCCCGATACGCCGGCCCCAGTCAAAGCAGAAGCAGAGCGACTCGGCGGCGTGCCGGAGAAACCCGCAGGCTGGGATTACCTCTGGTATGTCGGGCCCAGCGAGATCTACCGCCCGTGCAATGCGCCGGACGGCAGGCCAGCCATCTGCTGCGAAACGCGTGGTGACGCCGCCATCCTGAGGCGGCCCGCCTCGACACCTCTCGTCCCCGGCACGGTCCTGCATTGGCAATGGCGCGTGACCCGCCTGCCCGCCTCGCTCCGTGAAGACAGCATGCCCTCGCACGATTACCTGAGCATCGCGGCCGAGTTCGATGACGGGCAGGACATCAGCTATCACTGGAGCACGGAGCTGCCTGCGGGCACCGTCTATCGCTGCCCGTTGCCCGCCTGGAAGGACAAGGAGACACACGTCGTAGTGCGTTCCGGCCAGGCCAACCTGGGGTGCTGGCTGGACGAACAGCGCGACCTTTACGAGGACTATCGCCGTATCATCGGCGGCCCGGCGCGGTCGGTGGTGGGGGTCTGGCTGATCGCCATCAGCCTCTTCCAGCGCGGGCGCGGACAATGTGAGTATTCGGCAATTGAAATAAGCAGCCCGGACGGCCGCCGAGTGGCGGTCCTGTAGCCGGGCGTAACGCAGGGGAGTAGCAATGCACGGACTGATGATGGACACGCCGCTGCTGATCACGGAGATCATGCGGTTCGCGGACAGGAACTTCGCCGACCGGGAAATCGTATCGGTCACGATCGACAACCCGCGGCACCGCACGACGTGGGGGCAGGTCTTCCGGCGGGCGCGCAAGCTCGCGAACGCGCTGCAGGCCGCAGGCGTAAAGCCCGGCGACCGGATCGGCACGATCGCCTGGAACGACTATCGCCACCTCGAGCTGTATTACGCCGTTTCGTGCATGGGCGCCGTGCTGCACACGATCAACCCGAGGTTGTTTCCCGAACAGCTCGAGTTCATCGTCAATCACGCCGAGGACAAGCTGATCTTCGTCGACCCGACGCTGCTGCCGGTGCTCGCGCCGCTCCAGGGCAAGATGCCGACGGTCGAGCGCGTGATCGTGATGACGGGCGCGGCCTCGATGCCGCCTGCGGTCGCCGGCAAGCTGCCGGACTACGAATCGTTCATCGACGGGCAACCGGACGAGTTCGCATGGCCGGACCTCGACGAGCGCACCGCCTGTTCGCTCTGTTACACGTCGGGCACGACAGGCAACCCCAAGGGCGTGCTCTACAGCCACCGCTCGACTCTGCTCCACGCATACGGCGGCTGCATGACCGACACGATGGGGCTGTCGATGCGGGACTGCGCGCTCGCGGTCGTGCCGATGTTCCACGCCAACGCCTGGGGCCTGCCGTACAACGCCGCGATGGTCGGGGCAAAGCTCGTGTTCCCCGGCCCGCGCATGGGGGATGCGGCGACGCTGACCCAGTTGATGAACGAAGAGCGGGTAACGCTGGCCGCGGCCGTCCCCACGGTGTGGACGATGCTGTTGCAGCACCTGCAGCAGTCGGGCGCGAAGCTCGCGACGCTCGAGCGCACGGTCATCGGCGGCTCGGCCGTGCCGCTGCAGATGATCCGCGACTTCCGCGACCGCCACGGCATTACGGTCGTGCAGGGCTGGGGCATGACGGAGACCAGCCCGCTCGGCAGCGTCAGCACCCTGCGCCCCGACCAGTTGCTGCTGCCTGAAGAGGAACAGGTGCTGCTGCGCGGCAAGGCCGGCCACGGCATCTTTGGCATCGCCATGAAAATCGTCGACGACAGCGGCGCCGAACTGCCCTGGGACGGCGTGAGTTCAGGCGAGCTCAAGGTGCGCGGACCCTGGGTGTGCAGCGGCTACTTCCGGCTCGATCATTCACCTGCGCACGACGCGGACGGCTGGTTCGCCACCGGCGACGTCGCCGTCATCCACCCGAACGGCTTCATGCAGATCACCGACCGGGCCAAGGACGTGATCAAGTCCGGTGGCGAGTGGATCAGCTCGGTCGACCTCGAGAACACCGCGTGCGGCCACCCCGACGTCCTCATGGCCGCGGCAATCGGCGTGAAGCACCCGAAGTGGGAAGAGCGTCCGGTCCTGCTCGTGGTGCCGCGGCCCGGCTGCAAGCCGCAATCGGATTCGATCCTCGCGCACCTAGGTCAGCATTTCGCGAAGTGGCAGTTGCCCGACAAGGTCGTCGTCGTCGAAGCCCTGCCCCTCACCGCAACCGGCAAGATCAACAAGCGCTCGCTGCGCGACACGTACGGCCAGGTGCTCATGAACGAGGCGAGCACTTGAAGCACGTAACTCTGCGTCGCTGGCTCGCCGGCATGGCGCTCACCGGGCTGGCCGCCCTCCCCTGCTTCGCCGCCGAAGACCCGCTGGTGCAGCCGGTCGTGGAGATCGCGAAGAACCGCGAACCGGTCATCGTGCACGCCGCGCATGTGTCACAGGCGAACGAAAAGCTCGCGGCGTTCACGCGGCGCACGGGCAGGCGACCGAACATCCTGGTGTTCATCATGGACGACGTGGGCTGGGGCGACCTTGGTTCGTACGGCGGCGGCATCGCCGTCGGGGCGCCGACCCCGAACATGGACCGCATTGCGCGCGAAGGACTGCGCCTGACGTCGACGTACTCGCAGCCGAGCTGCACGCCCACCCGCGGCACGATCATGACGGGCCGCCTGCCGATGCGGCACGGCCTGCTCCGCCCGCCGATGGCTGGCGAACACGGCGGACTGGAAGGCGAGGTCACGATCGCCCAGCTGCTGTCGGCAGCGGGTTACCGCACCGCGGCGGTCGGCAAGTGGCACATGGGCGAAAACGTCCAGTCCCAGCCGCAGAACGTCGGCTTCGACGAGTTCTATGGCTTCCTGACCGTCGCCAACATCTATACGGAGTGGCGCGACCCGTACTTCAACGCGGACATCGTGAACAAGCCCGGCCGGCAGGCTTTCATCCGCGAAGTGCCGTTCAGCAAGGACCTCGTCAAGTCCCGCAAGGGCGGCGCCGTCGAGAAGGTGAAGGAGATCGACATCCAGGTGATGTCGGAGCTCGACGAGATGCTCGCGGATTATTCGACGAACTTCATCCGGTCGATGAAGGGCTCGAAGCAGCCGTTCTTCCTGTACCACGGCACGACGGGCGTCCACTTCGACAACTACCCGTCCGACAAGTGGAAGGGGAAGTCGCCCGCGGGCTACCCCGTCAAGGACGTGATGGTGCAGCTCGACGACATCGCCGGCCGGCTCGTGCAGACGCTGAGGGACACGGGGCAACTCGAGAACACGCTCGTGTTCATCACCTCGGACAACGGCCCGGAAATGGAAACGTGGCCCGACTCCGCGGTGACGCCGTTCCGCGGCTCGAAAGGCTCGACCTGGGAGGGCGGCGTGCGGGTGCCCGGCATCGCCTACTGGCCCGGCATGATCAAGCCGGGCCGCGAATCCGACGGGCTCTTCGACCTGGCAGACCTCTTCGCGACCTCGCTCACCCTGGCCGGTGCGGCTGACAAGGTGCCCGGCGACCGCTACGTCGATAGCATCGACCAGGCCTCCTTCCTCCTGGCCGACGATGGCGACTCGAACCGCAAGTACGTCTACTACTGGCTCGCGGACAATTTCTCAGCCGTTCGTTTCGGCGAATACAAGTTCGTCAAGGTGGGCAGCCAGGAAGTGCCAAACGATTACATCGATGGCGGTTTCGGTGGCGTCACGTCGGAGCAGACGTACGGCGCGCTGTACAACCTTTACCTGGATCCGAAGGAAATGCACAACTTCATGATCCGCAAGCTGCCGTACATCACGTTGTACGAGCGCGCCGCCGCGCGCCACCTGGGCACGTTCAGGGCTTACCCGCCGAAGCTGGTCGTCGGCGTGCCTTCGCAACAGCGTTAAGGCTGCATGCGCTGCAGCAAGGACTCCGACTCCGCCAGGCCCATCACCTTCGGTACCGGATAGTCGCGCGCTGCCTCGATCATCGCGGCACGCGCGATTTCCGGCACGTCGGCCGGCTTGAGTGACGACATCTTCTCGGGGATGCCGACGGCGCGGTTCAATTCGCGCACGCGGTCGATGAACCGCTGGGCGAGCGCCTCCTTCGGCTCGCCGTCCTTGCCGGCACCGATGACTACCGCCAGCTCGGCGAGCCGGTCGCGCGCACGCGGCTCGTCCCGCAGGAAGTCGAGCACGTAGGGCAGCGTGATCGCATTGGCCAGCCCGTGCGGCACGCCATACATGCCGCCGATCTTGTGCGAGAACGCGTGCACGTAGCCGACGTACGCCTTGGTGAACGCAAGCCCCGCATAAAACGAGGCAAGTGCCATGGCCTCGCGCGCCTGCAGGTCGTCGCCGTTGTCGTACGAGCGCTGCAGGTTGCCGAAGACCATGCGCACTGCTGCCGTGCAGTGCTGCGCGGTCTCGGCGTGCGGCCAGCGATTGAGGTAGGCCTCGACCGCATGCGTCAGCGCGTCCATTCCGGTAGCCGCGGTAATGGGCTTCGGCATGCCTCGCATCAACCCTGCGTCGAGCGCGGCCGCCAGCGGCACGAGCTTCGGATCGATCACCGCTGCCTTTTCGTGCTTGACCGGGTCGGTGACTACGGCCGCAACCGTCACCTCCGAGCCAGTGCCCGCGGTGGTCGGGATCGCGAACAGCGGCAGCATCGGCTTGGAAACCTTGAGCATGCCGATGAGCCTGGCCGGTGACTTGCCGGTGGCCGCCATGGCGCCGATGACCTTCGCCGCATCGATCGCCGAGCCGCCACCGACGGCGAGGATCGCATCGCTGCGATGCGCCTGCACTGCCTCGTAGCCCGCCTGCAGCACGGGATAAGTCGGGTCCGGCGTGATCCCGTCGTGGACGGCCACGTCGATGCCCTGTGCCGCGAGCGCGCTGCGCAGTGGCTCGACCAGGCCGAGCTTCACGAGCACCGCATCGGTCACGATCATGACGCGCTTGAACCCGAACTGGCCGATGCTCGCGCACAGGCGCAACGCGGAATCGGGCCCGACGAAGAGCGTCGGCCGCGGGATCGCGACGACGCGCGACACCGGCCACATGAACGGCTTGATCAGGCGATAGGCGAGCAGTCGCAGCTGGAACAGCATGTGTTCAGCTCCATGGATTGATGCGGCGCATCATGCTGCCGGGTGAACCCGCTGCCAAGCCGGAAAGACCGAAAGCAGCAGACTGAGCGCAAACGGAACGGACGCGGTCACTGCCTCGGGCTGGACCCCGCGGCCCCCACGCCCAGCAGCCGCCCGACGGCCCGAAGCCGCTCGACGCCGCGCACTTCCTGCGGGAACAGCGGCAGCTCGACGATCGGAATGTCTCCGTAGCGCTCGCGGAGCTGCGCGAGGTGCTGCTGCTGCTGCCGGCGCTTCTGCTCGAGAAACGGCGAATCGCTCTCCTGCACCACGTTGTTGACGATCAGGCGCGAGATCCTGAGTTCGTGGCGCTTCAGCTCACCGAGCACACCGTCGATCTGGCTCACGGCCAGGGTCTCGGCAATCGTCACCAGCGAGAAGGCGACGTCGCGACGCAGGAATTCCATGCATTGCGCAGCCAGTTCCCGCCAGCGCTCCAGGATCTGCATCACCGATTCCTTCCGCTCGCCGGAGGTTCGCAGGTGGGAATAGATGCGCGGAGCCGCGCGCAGGTGCTCGGCCAGCAGGGACGGCATGCCGAGCAGCGCGAGCGTCTGGCCGAGCGGCGCCGTGTCCCAGACGAGGTTGCGATAGCGCCCCTCGAGCGCGAGGCGGCGAATGTAGTCGACCATGAACTCTTCGTTCAGTCCCGGCAGCACGGCAGTCACGAACTGCACGAAGGTGTCGTACTCCACGTCGACAAAGCTCGAGAACACGCCGTACACGTCGCGGCCGAACTTTTCGTCCCACATGTTCCGCACGTCTTGCAGGCCGAGTTCCGTCAGGAACAACCCGGCCAGCAATTCGCGCTCGCGGTGCGCGCCTTCGATTTCGAAGATGTGCGAAAGCGAGGGGGTCGGATCGGTCGAGATGACCAGGCTCGCCTGGCCCTGCTCCGCGAGCCCCAGCGCCGTCGCTGCCGCGCAGGTCGTCTTGCCGACCCCGCCCTTGCCGAGGAATACCTGCACCCGCGTGTCGGACCGGACGCCGGTCGCCGTGCCTTCCGCCATTGCCGCCCCCCCTTCAAGCCTGCCGGCGGATTGTGACCCGCATGGAGGCGTCACGGAACGGCGTGCGGCGCGATGCGATCCACCCATGGCATGGCCTGCTCGAGCTGCGACGCGAGCCGGAACAGCGTCGCCTCGTCACCGATACGCGCGGCCGTGAACAGCAAGCCCATCGGCAGGCCGCCTTCGGTCCAGTGCAGCGGCAGCGACATCGACGCCTGCCCGGTGACGTTGGCGACCATCGTGTACGGCGCTGCCTCGAATACCGGCTCGAAGGCCTCCAGTACCTTGTCGCGCTGGCTCAGCAGCGCCGCGCCCGGCAGCGCCGTCAGCAGCTTCAGCGCGTGTCGCTGCATGGCCGGCAACTGGTAGGCGCCTATGGGCAGCGGTGGGACGCCCACCGTCGGGGTCAACAGCACGTCGAAAGACGCACTCCACGCGAGCCACTGCCGGGCGAAGGTCTGCATTGCCCCCAGTGCCACGGCGACCTCCGCCGCCGATTGCGCCTCGCCCATCTTCGCGGCGACCCAGGTTGCGGGTTCCACGTCTTCGCTGCGAGCCTCGCGGCCGATCAATGCCGGCGCCATGCGCAGCGTTCCGGCGACTTCGGCCGCCAGCAGCGCACCGTAATGCACCATGAACGTCTGCGGTGGCAGCGGCAGCTTGACCTCGATGATTTCGTGGCCAAGCCCGTAAAGCGCGGCGGTCGTCGCTTCCAGCGCCTTGCGGTTTTCGGGGTGCAGGACCTTGCCGAGGCCCGGGTCGAACGAAAACGCGATCCGCAGGCGGCCCGCCGGATGCTGCGTCTCCTGCAGGAACGG
>Ga0079037_100002600_pt1 | contig 10057 bp, 9 predicted proteins | sample Mud3Dept4metaG_FD_71479 | JGI IMG/M metagenome (GOLD analysis project Ga0079037, IMG submission 71479) | Freshwater wetland microbial communities from Ohio, USA, analyzing the effect of biotic and abiotic controls - Mud 3 Core 4 Depth 4 metaG | ecosystem: Environmental > Aquatic > Freshwater >... | reverse complement strand
TTCCGCTGCGGGTGACGTTCTCCTGCAACGCGATTGCGAGCGTTCGTGTGTCCAATGGTGCCGCTGAGATCAGCGGCTGCAACACCTTCCCTGCCTGGGTGCGCAGCGCGTTCTCGCCTGCCAAGGAACCCAACACGGATTCCAGGCGACGCGCAGCACCACTTATGTCCACCTGTCTGGGTGCGTCGAGCGCTTCCGGCAAGGGCGATACCGCTGCGGGCAATGCAAAGGTCGCTCGCGGAGAGGCGGAGACGAAGAGCAGATCCAGCTTCTGACCAGTGGCCGCTGACGGAAAAGCCGGCGCATCGAAGACATGGTTGCCGACCCTCAGGAGCATGCGCTCTCCTGGCCTAGTGGCTTCGACCGTAGCGGTTACCCGCTCGCCTGGTTTCCAGGGCAGTTCGCCGGATGTCCCGGCGGGGGACGATTCGGCGCGCAGTTTCCCATCCAGGGCGGTGCGCAACAACTGAATCTGAGCGAGGAGCAGGCGGTCGGCCATGAGATGCGCCTACTAGGGTAGTGTTGTGGCGGCGGCGATCGAACGGCGCCGTCCCAGCCTCAGATACGCAGCTTCCGGTAAAGCGCGACGATGAGTTCCGCTTCGCCTTTCGAGATGCCGCATTCCGCGGCGGCGTCGCTGGCGGCCGCCCCCTGTCGGGCAAACTCGATCGCGTGATTGTAAGGCGACGAGCGTCAACACGCCACCGCGCGCTTGCCCAAGGCACATGTCAGGTACCGTAGGTTCGGCTCAGACGCTGTTCGGTACTAACGCTACCGAGGATGTCTCGTAGTTCATGCATCCAATCCTGGGAGAGCACCTGGATCTCCTCATCCAGCTTCAGGATCTGTGTGATGATCTCGCGCTTTCGTTGGGCGCTCGCGTTGCCGATGGGGGGCGCGTCATGCGCTCGCAACTCGTCGATGACCCGTGTACGGTCCGACTCGAGCTTGACCAGGTTGTCCCAGTCACCATTGCGCGCAAACTGCAGCATGTCGCGCGTCAACGACAATGCGTGCTCGTAAGCCGCGAGCACGCTCATGCTGTTCACTACTTCAGGCCCGACCGTAGCTCAGTGCCGCCACTCGCGAGGTTTCCGGCGCCTGCTGAACGGCCGCTGTCGGGCGCGTGTTGCGCTCGAGTTGTTCCCATGCGGTGCGCAATTCGGTCATGAGTTTGATCGCCTCATCGATGGAGGCTTCGTGTCCCTTGAGATTCGCGTAGAGCAACCGATTGCTGAGGTAGTCGTAGAGATTGCCAAGATTGGCGGCAATGTCACCGCCCGCCTCACGATCCAGGACCGCACTCAAGCCTTCGTCGATGATCGCTATTGCCTTCGATAGCGCCTCTCCGCGCACGCTCACGTCTCCATTGGCGAACGCCGCCTTCGCTTGCATCATCGACTTGATCGCACCGTCATAGAGCATGATGACCAAGCGCTGCGGGCTCGCCGCTTCCACTCCGGTTTCAAGGTCCGTGCGCGCGTATCGGTCCGCCCCTCGGGCGGCTAGGCTATTCATGTCGTGTCTCCGGGTTGATCATTGCACGTCACTACTCGCTGCGCGCACCGGGCAGGCGTGCGAGCTGCTGAGTCAGGAAGTTGCTCGTCGATGTGAGGCTGCTCATGGCGCGGTCCAATGCGACGAACTGTTTGCGGTAGCGCAGCTCGATTTGCGCGAGGCGCCGATCGAGGCTTTCACGCTGGGTGTCGAGGGCCTTGATGGTCTCGTTGATTCCGTTTGTGCGGCTGGCGATAGCGCCATTTCGTGACGCAAGAGCCGCCTCCAGCAGCGCATCGATCCGGGCGGCAAAGCCGCGCGCGAAACTGACGGTTCCCCGGTTGCCGGTCGCCCCGCCATTGACCTCGAGCTCCAGCCCGGCCACCGCCGACCCACTCGCACCGGTCAGCTTCTGTCCTGACCCGAGCGCAGGCAGTCCGCCGATCGTGCCGGCGACGTCCTTCCCTGCCGTCGCGGTTGGGGTAGCGCCAAACAACGACGTCGCGGCGCCGCCTCCCACCGTGACAGTCGATGCGGATCCAAAGCGCTTGGACGTAATGGTCAGGACACCCGCATCCTCCGCGACAGTGATCGAAGCCGATGCCAATTTCAGGGTGCCGGACGCGTTGGCGAGGCTCTGCAGTTGTGCAGCCAGCTGTGCCGCTGTGTAGGTGCCGGCCGTCAGGGAGACTTCTGCGCTTGTTCCATCGACCGTGAGCGACAGCGTGTCATTCACGCCTGCGGTGACGGTCAGGGTGGCCGCAGCAGAGCCTGCGAGCTGGCCGCGAGTGGCGATTTCGCCGATGTCGATGGCGTACTGACCGGGCAACGTCGATGTGCTGGATCCAACCACCTTGATCAGGCTGTCGGTGGCAGCACCACCTGAGCCGAACAACCGACCGACGGCGGCCGCATCGGTTGCGACCGCCTGAGAGAACTTGCCGCCGTCGAATGCGAGCGTTCCGTCTTTCTGGAAGGTGATCCCGACTTGCGACAAAACCCGGACGGTCTGTCCATTGTTCGGCAAGGCACCAGACAGGGCCTCGCGCAATTGGCGTTGGATCGTACGTGCGGCACTGTCTCCCACCAGCGGTCCGCTGGTGTTGTTCTCGGTATCCACGCTGGTCAACTGGCGTATTTGACCGACGAGATCGTTGTATGCCTTGACTAGGCCTTGCACGACTCCTTGTGCCCCGGTCGCATCCTGTCCGACCGCCACGTTGGTCGCGCCAATCTTGGCCAGCGTCAACTTAACGCCTTGAATCGCGTCGCTCAGAGTGTTGGAAGCACTGGTGACGCTCAGTCCGTTGATAGTCAATTGAGCATCCTGCCCGACAATCGTTTGAGTCAGGTTCTGGACGCCGGCGGGGTCGTGGGCGAGCAATCCAGAAAGCGCCGGATCGCCATCCACTCCGATCTTCATGCTTCCCGTTGCCCCGCCGGAGGTACTCCGCAGCACGAGGCGGAACGGCTCTGTGCCGCCCACATTGAGGATGCTCGCCGTCACACCGATGTTGGCGGCGTTGATGGCATCACGGATGCCCTGCAGGGAGTTGTTGCTCGAATCGATCTTGACGGTGCCGGTCGCAACGGTGCCGTTCTGCGTGAACGTGGCACCGGTGTATTTCCCCGCATCGAGCGTTCCCCCGCTGATCGTCCCGAATTGAAACGTCAGTGTCGTCGTGGACCCGCCACCGATGGCTGCGGTGGAACTGATCTGACCGGCGGTGCTGAGCGACTGTTGCTGCGCGAGCTGGGTGACCGCGATCTCGTAGTTCGCATTGGTTGCGCTGGCCGACGCTGTGGCAGACGCAATCGAGCTATCCCCGACCGTCGCGGTGCGGCTGAGGAAGCGCTCGGGATCGCTGAGCCCACGAACTGCCGTTTGCAGGCCCGCCAGGGCACTGCGCAGTTGGCCGTAGGCCGAGAGCCTGGCGCGGTAGTCAGCCTCTTTTGCGTCCAGGAGCAGGCGCGGCCTCTGCTCGATCGCCATCAACTGCGTGACGATACCGTTGACGTCCAGGTTCGAGCCTACCCCGGGAGCGGAAATCGCCATGTTGCCGTGTCCTTGAGGAGAGTTAGAACTTATCGGCGTGAGGCATGCTGCGCTTTAGACTACAGGCTACCTGTCATCGCCGCACAACGGAGAAGTTCAACCCTCTCCGTTGAGAAGCAAGCCCTGGAGGCGATGGATCGAACGACTGATGGCCAGCACTTCCTCGCTGGGCATCTGCCGGATGGTCTCTCCAGTGCTGATATCCACCACCTTGACTACGGTCTTCCCCGTATCGCTGTCCACGGAGAAGCGCAGATTCGGGGCAATGGCGTTGATCTTCTGATCGATGACTTCCGCAGCACGCTGAACCTGTACATCGTCCACCTCAACAAGCGGCTGCTGTTCTTCGACCACGGCAGGAGGCTCGGCTTGAGCGGGCTGGCGCGTATGGAACAGCGAAACTGTACTGATCGCTGGAATCGAGTTTGAAAGCGCGTCTAGCTTCATGTCTTCACCGCATTCAGTTTCGAACAGTGTCGAATCGAGATCCGGCTGTTCTGGACGACCAGGGAGCCGTCACAGACTCCCTGGCGTTGCCCGACTTATGCGCTGGCTAACCTTACCGCAACAACGTCAAGACGTTGTTAGGAAGCGCGTTGGCCTGCGCGAGGATCGCCGTACCCGCCTGCTGCAGAATCTGCCCACGGGTCAGCGCTGCCGTTTCCGCTGCAAAGTCCGCGTCGCGGATACGCGAGCGGGATGCCGCCAGACTCTCAGAGGTCGTTTGCAGGTTCGTGATCGCGTTCTCGAATCGAGTCTGCAATGCGCCGTAGCGAGCGCGCTGGTTGTTCACTGCAGACAAGGCCGAGTCGACGATCGCCAGGGTGCGCAGGGCCGAATCCACAGAGGAAACGTCCATTTTTTCCGCTGCCTGCAGGCTGCCGGCGGTGATTCCGGTACCTTCTTCATCGGTAAACCAGTCGGTGATGTTGCCGGCATTGTTGCTGTCCACGCTGAATGCACGATCTGAATCGAGAATCAGCTGCCCAGTGATCCAGTCGCCCTCGCCGTCGTTCCAACCCAGGGACGCGTCGACGATGTGGCTGATCGTAGCCGTGCTCGCAGTCGCTTCGGCACCATCACCAAGCGTATTAGTGTAGTCGCCGTCGATCACGCCGATATCTTCGAAGCTGATGTCGTCGTCGGTCTCTCCCGCCGCAATCCGAATGTCCGCGCCGCTCTCGTTGCTGAGCAGGATCGCGTAGGAGTTGCCGGTCGTGCCATCTTCGCTCTCGGTCTTGACTACGCGTGCCGTGAAACCGGTTCGCCCCGAGACATCGTTGAAGGCTTGCACGGCCGAGTTCAGCTGATCGGCGCTCAGCACGTCCTGGTCGTTACCAGCGGCATCCTTGGCGCCGCCAACGGTGAAGCTGACGGTTGTATAGGAAGACGGCTTGTTCGTGCCGGTGGGATCGCTGGTGTCGTTCGACAGATAGAATGTGTAAGTCTTGCCCTGTGCGAAGCGGCCAGTCGTGGTGGCGCCCGCCGCGGGAGCCGCCTGGTCCGCCGCACCGCCCAACACGAAGTTGGTCACTGCCGAGGCCCGTACCCCCGCATCGGAAGCGTTCACCGACGCCGCGATCTCGGCAGCACTCGCCCCGACGTTGTAGCGAACGGTCGTGGTGCCGGACGCGGTATTGAGGTCGATGGCGCCGGCGGTGTTGATGATGGACGATCCGGCGTTGATTCGGCTCATCTGGGCACGGTTGGTCTGTGTACCGTCGGCGCTGATGGATCCTTTCACCAGGTCGCCAATGCCGGTTTCCTTGTCCGCCACCAGTGCGCCGATACGGTAGTTGCCATATGCAGCTGTGCGGAAGTTGCCCGAGTTAGCCGTGATCGTCTGGTTGGCGTTTGCGCCGACCTGGAAGATCGCACTGCTGAATGATCCATCCAGAAGGCGCTGGCCGTTGAACTCGGTCGTGGTCGCGATACGCTGCAGTTCCTGGGTGAGCTGCTGCACTTCTGAGTTCAGTGCCGAGCGGTCGCCAGCGGAGTTGGTCGCGTTGGCTGCCTGCACCGACAGTTCGCGAATACGCTGGAGGATGTCTCCGGCGGACTGCAACGCGCCTTCCGCCGTTTGCGCGAGCGAAATGCCGTCATTGGCATTGCGGCGGGCCTGATCCAAGCCGCGGATCTGGGACGTGAAGCGCTCGGAAATCGCCAGACCGGCGGCATCGTCCTTGGCGCTATTGATGCGCAGACCCGAGGACAGACGCTGCAGGGAAATGGACAGCGCGCTCTGTGAGGTGTTGAGATTTCGCTGTGCGTTCAGCGAAGCGATATTGGTGTTAATGACCTGAGCCATTTTTCCTGTTCCTTAACCTTGATATAGCGTTCGATTGAGTTCCTGGGTTAATCGACACCGGTTCCCCTCGCCACTTAAGGCCTTCAAACCGCGGTGATGCCCGGAATAGCGGCAAGAACTGCCGGACCTTAAGTTTGCCGCTTGCCGCTTAGACACTCATTTAACTTGGGTAATCAGCGGGATATGGAAATGTCCTCGCGCATTGCGCGCGATACCGCTGCAAGCACAAAAACGGCCGCACCCGCCAACATCTTGAACGCAAGGTGAGCGTCTTTAGGAAAAAGTTTGCAAATCAACGTGGATCATTCGTCGACGTCAGGGATATCCGGAAACAACACGTCATGGAAGCCGAAGGCGCGCATGTCCCGGATGCGCATCGGATAGAGGATGCCGTCGAGGTGATCGCACTCGTGCTGCACCACACGGGCGTGGAAGCCGGCCACGAAGCGGTCGATGCGGTTGCCGAACTGGTCCCACCCCTCGTAGCGCAAGTCGGTATGGCGCGGCACGAGGCCACGCATGCCGGGCACGCTGAGGCAGCCCTCCCAGCCCTCTTCGAGGTTCTCATTGAGTGGGGTCAGCACTGGGTTGATCAGCACCGTCAAGGGCACCGGCTCGGCCTGCGGATAACGCGGGTTGCGGGCCATGCCGAATATCACCACCCGCAACGGCACGCCGATCTGCGGCGCAGCGAGTCCTGCCCCGCTGAGCGCGGCCATGGTGTCCTGCATGTCCACCAAAAGTTCGTGGAGCTCCCACGTATCGAAGCGTTCCACCTCTTGCGCCCGCTGCAGCAACCGCGCATCCCCCATGCGCAGAACCGGCCTAACCGGCATGGATCGCCGCCAACTCATCGATTATCCGGCGCACCTTTCCCAAGGCGGTCTGCAAGGTGGCATTGATCTCGTCCATCTTTATGCCCTCGCTGCTTCCGGCACGCCCGGCTGCGTAGTTGGCCACAACCGCGATAGTGGCGTAGCACAGGTCCAGCTCGCGCGCCAAGCTGGCCTCCGGCATTCCGGTCATGCCAACCATGTCCGCGCCATCGCGCTCCATTCGATCGATCTCGGCGGCTGTCTCAAGGCGCGGACCCTGGGTGCAGGCGTATACGCCGCCGTCCACTATTGGCTGATAGGCCAAGCGCGACGCCTCCAGACAGCGCGCACGCAGTTGCGCGCAATATGGCCGGGTGAAATCCACGTGCACCACGCCACGCTCGTCGCCTTCGAAGAAGGTGGATTTACGGCCCCAGGTGTAATCGATGATTTGTACCGGCACGGCGATCACGCCTGGCTCGAGATCAGCACGGATGCCCCCTACGGAGGCGACCGACACCACGTGTGTCGCGCCGCGTTCCTGCAACGCCCACATGTTGGCCCGGTAGTTGACCATGTGAGGCGGGATCGTGTGGCCGTAGCCATGACGTGCCAGGAATATTACGTCGCTTCCATTGATCCGGCCGAAGGTCAGCGCCCCCGAGGGCTCGCCCCAGGGGGTGCGCACCACCTCGCGGCGCGTGACTTCGAGGTTCGCGAGTTGCGTCAAGCCGGTACCACCGATGATTCCGAGCATGTTCGATGAGAGAGTGAGGTGGGGTCGCCGTGGCGACGAAAACACTCGGTGCGCGCCTTCAGCCGCCGCGCAAGGCGTAGATCTCAGGCAAGTTGCGCCAGGCGCCTTCGACATCCATGCCGAAGCCGAACACATAGCGGTCAGGTAGTTTCAGGCCGCAGAAGTCGGGCTGCAGCGGTTTAGGTCGGGCAATGTCCTTGTCCGCGAACACCGCACTGTAAAACGCGCTCGCACCTTCGCCGAGCATGCGCTCGCGGATGGCCATCATGGTGTGGCCCTCGTCGAGGATATCGTCGAGCACGAGGATGGTCCGACCCACCACAGGGTGCCTCGGTAGCACCTTCCACGACAGCGCGCCGCCACGCGTCGCCCCGTCGTAGCGCGTCACGTGCAGATAGTCGAAATCCAGTGGGAAGCGCAGCAGCGGTAGCAACTGACCGGTGAAAACCACACTGCCACCCATGACGCACAGCACCAGGGGATAGGCCTCTGCAAGGCGGGCGGTGATGTCGCTCGCAATCGACTCGACCGCGGTCCGCACTCGGTCCGCGTCGAAGACCAGGTCTGCTTCGCGCAGCACCCGCCAGGCATGGTCGCGATCGGGCATCGGCGCGTGTCCTATATCCCGTCCGCAGCGAGGCGTTCGAGGAATTTCTTGAACTCCGTCGCTGTTTCAGGGTGCTTCAGCCCGAACATCACGTTCGCTTCCAGATAGCCGAGCTTCGCCCCGCAATCGTAACGGCGTCCGTCGAAGCGATAGCCCAGCACGGTCTCGTCGCGCAGCAGGGTGGCGATAGCGTCGGTCAGCTGAATCTCGCCGCCGGCGCCTGCTTCGATCTGTTCGAGGTGCCGCATGATTGCCGGCGCCAGAACGTAGCGCCCGACCACGGCGAGCGTCGAAGGCGCCTTCTCCGGCTTGGGCTTCTCGACGATGCCGGTCATGCGCAGCAGATTCTCCCCGTCCGGCTCGCCCTGGATGATGCCGTAGCTGCCGGTGTCCTGGCGAGGGACCTCCTGCACCGCGATCACCGAACGGTGTCGCTGGTCGTACACCTCGATCATCTGCTTAAGGCATCCGGGCTGCGCATCGATCAGGTCGTCCGCCAGGATGACGGCGAACGGCTCGTCGCGCACCACCGCTTTGGCGCACAGCACCGCGTGCCCCAACCCAAGGGCCACGGACTGCCGCACGTAGGAACAGGTCACATGTTTGGGCAGAATGTCCTGCACCTGCTGGAGCATCTTGTCGCGGCCGCGCGCACTCAACTCCGTCTCCAGTTCGTAGGCCTTGTCGAAATGATCCTCGATCGCGCGTTTGTTGCGGCCGGTCACGAAGACCATGTGGTCGATGCCCGCGTCCACGGCTTCTTCAACCGCGTACTGGATCAACGGCTTGTCCACGATCGGAAGCATTTCCTTGGGGCTGGCCTTGGTGACCGGCAGGAAGCGCGTGCCCAGTCCCGCGACTGGAAATACTGCTTTGGTGACCTTCAAGACGTCTCCTTCGGCGCATTCGAACGCAGCAATTCTAGCAATGCCGATTCGTCCAGGATTTCGATCGAAAGTGACAACGCCTTTTCGTACTTGCTGCCCGGCTCCGCGCCGGCGACGACGTAGTCGGTCTTCTTCGACACGCTGCCTGCCACCTTGCCCCCTGCGGACTCGATCAGGGCCTTGGCTTCACCCCGGCTCATCCCCGCAAGGGTGCCGGTGAGCACAAAGGTCTTGCCTTTGAGCGAGGCATGTGCGGCGGGCGCAACAGCCTCCGGTTTCGGATGCACGCCCAAGGAGAGCAGTTCGCCCACGATACCGCGGTTGTGGGGCTCAGCGAAGAACGCGGCAATACTCTGCGCAACCACCGGACCGACATCGGGCACCTCCTGCAGCCGTTCGATGCCAGCCTGCATCAACGGCTCGATCCGGCCAAAGGAACGCGCCAGGTCGCGCGCAGTGGTCTCGCCGACGTTGCGGATCCCCAAGGCATAGATGAAGCGAGCAAGGCTCGGTGCGCGGCTCGCGGAAACAGCCGCGATGACGTTCGCCGCGGACTTCTCGCCCATGCGTTCCAAGCCGGCCAGATCGGTAGCCTGCAGGCGGTAGAGGTCGGCCGGGCTCTTCACGTGCCCGCTCTCCACCAGTTGATCCACCAACTTCTCCCCTAGACCTTCGATGTCCATCGCGCGGCGGGAGGCGAAGTGAAGCAGCGCCTGCTTGCGTTGGGCGGGGCAGAACAGGCCCGCGGTGCAGCGCGCTACAGCCTCGTCTTCCAGGCGACGCACCGCCGAGTGGCACACCGGACAAAGCGCCGGCATTTGAAACTCTCGTACGTTCACGGGACGCCGCTCCGGCAGCGAGCGAACCACTTCGGGAATCACGTCGCCAGCACGGCGCACCACGACAAAATCGCCGATGCGCACGTCCTTGCGCCGGACCTCGTCTTCATTGTGTAGCGTGGCATTGGTCACTGTCACTCCGCCGACGAACACTGGCTTGAGGCGAGCAACCGGCGTGAGCGCCCCTGTGCGACCGACCTGTACCCCGATGTCGACCACTTCGGTCACGGCCTCTTCGGCCGGGAATTTGTGGGCGATGGCGAAGCGCGGCGCCCGCGAGACGAAACCCAG
>Ga0079037_100002598_pt1 | contig 10058 bp, 9 predicted proteins | sample Mud3Dept4metaG_FD_71479 | JGI IMG/M metagenome (GOLD analysis project Ga0079037, IMG submission 71479) | Freshwater wetland microbial communities from Ohio, USA, analyzing the effect of biotic and abiotic controls - Mud 3 Core 4 Depth 4 metaG | ecosystem: Environmental > Aquatic > Freshwater >... | reverse complement strand
ATCCTCACTGCAGGAACCTCCGATATCCCGGTCGCTGAGGAAGCAGTCGTTACCGCAGAAATCATGGGGAATAAGGTTGAAAAAGTCTACGACGTGGGAGTCGCAGGCGTTCACCGCCTCTTCGACATCAAAGAAAAAATATTCCACGCAAACGTCATCATCGTCATCGCAGGCATGGAAGGCGCCCTGGCAAGCATCGTTGGTGGCCTTGCCTCCAAACCAGTCATCGCCGTCCCCACCAGCGTCGGATATGGAGCCAGCTTCCACGGCATCGCACCATTACTTACCATGCTGAACTGCTGCGCAGAAGGAGTCGCAGTCGTCAACATCGATAACGGCTTTGGCGCCGGGTATTTCGCCAGCCTCATCAACAGGTGAACCACCATGACGATAGCCTATTTTGATTGTTTCTCTGGCATCGCAGGAGACATGATCCTTGGAGCTCTCATTGACGTTGGTGTCAATGAAACCCTCCTGAAAAAAGAATTACAAAAACTCCCCCTCAGCGGATATGAACTACAAACAAAGAAAATCCAAAGTAACCATATCAGCGCAATCGATGTCACCATCGACGTCACCCAGGATCAACATCATCGAAGCCTTTCCGACATCACCACCCTCATCACCCACAGCACGTTACCATCTGAGGTAAAGAAACTAAGTCAGACCATCTTCAATAACCTGGGAAAAGCAGAAGCAAAGATCCATAACATACCCATAGAGGATGTGCATTTTCATGAGGTTGGAGCAATCGACTCCATCATTGACATCGTCGGCTCCGTCATCGGAATCCACCTCCTTGGAATCGATACGATTATCTGCTCCCCCTTACCTCTTGGTCATGGATTTGTATCCTGCGACCATGGATTGCTTCCCCTCCCCGCTCCAGCGACCATCGAACTCCTCAAAGGAGTCCCGGTGTATTCAGTGGACCGCAACCAGGAAACCGTCACCCCCACCGGAGCAGCAGTCATCACCACGCTTGCGACCAGATTTGGGGAAATGCCTCCGATGAAAATCACCAATATAGGATACGGTAGTGGGAAGATACCAAGTAAATATCCAAACCTCCTCCGGATATATCTAGGGGAACCTGAGGAAAAAACAATAAAAGAAAAACATAAAGAAAAAGAGAAAAAATAAGATACGAAAAAACAAATTAATTCGAAGAGACTATTTCTTCTGGACTGCGAGATTTAAATCCTTCACCAAGGCTTTAATATCGATTCCATGCACGGTCGCGATATCCTTCACCTTTTCAAATGATGCAGCAAGGCAACCGATACAGCCGACATTATATTTCATGAACACCATAGCAGTCTCCGGGTAAGTATCAATGACTTCTTTAATCGTCATCTCTTCTGAAATCTTCTCTTTACTCATGATTACACCTTTCTGTAGCCTCTCGGAATAAACACCATCCATATAAGGATTCGTATTCCCGTATGGTGAGGAGACCGGACGGTGGGATCCGGCAAAAAAAAACTTCAACTAGGAAGGCGTCCCGTCCGGTAGATGCTTCCTATTAGACGGTGCAGTGTCGTCTGAATATATAAATTTCGACACAGGGTCAGTGAAACTATTCAAAAAAATTCTCTAATATGCTTGAACAAACCTTGTTTATTAAATATCAAAAAGAACCTGAACGTACATCGGAGGCTTCCCATGGACCTCTAGCATATGGTATGTCACCGCCTTGATCTCCACACCCATCCGATGTTTCTTTGTATCATATTTCTCCCCATAGACCGAAGCAGTAAGTCTACTCCCTGAAAGCGTCACTTGGAACTTCCCAAACACAAGGTTCTCGGCACCATTCAAAAAAAGCAGTTTTGAGAGCCAATCGACCAACAGCTGTTCCAAATCAGGAGCCTCAAGTTCGATGTTGTATTGACCAACCGGCTCGATGCTGGATTCATCGGTGATGATATCAAACATCCCTAAAGCAGCATGCTCAAAAGCCTCGGAGAGGGTCTTCCCATAGGCTTTGACCCCGACATCCGCGGTATGTTCAACAAGCTCGTACGGCTTCATAAGGTCGCCTGAGACACATCACTAGGGCAGACACAGAGTTGTTTCTCATCAAGGGATTGAAAAGTAAGCTGAAGGATTTTGGATATCAACGGCTGTTTCTTCTTGTAGAGCGCTGATATCTCATCAGCAGGCAGTCGCTGTTGCAGACCAGCTGCCATGTTGCACACCAAACAAAGAGAAACAAAACACATGCTTTTTTCCCGTGCTAAGGTCACCTCAGGTGCAACCGTCATCCCAACAATATCTGCTGCTGTGCTGTATAATTGAATCTCAGCAGCAGTCTCCAAACGAGGTCCTTCTGTCACAAGATACACGCCATTCTCATGGACCGTGATCTCCTTGATCTTCTTGCAGCTTTTCAACAAAAGCGTTCGAAGGGAAGAACAAAAAGGTTCTGTCATGTCCACGTGGATCCGCTGATCGTCATAGAAGGTGGTAGGTCTTGATTTGGTTGTGTCAATGAAATCATGAGGGATGACAAAATCCCCTGGCCGAATCATCTTCTGCATAGACCCAACGGTGCCAATCGAAAAGATACAGGAGACATGACTGACGGCGAATGCATGGACATTCCCAAGGTAATTAATCCGATGCGGTGGGAGGTTTCCCTGCTCCCCATGACGTTGAATGAAGAAAACCTCATGGTTCCCTAGTGTTGCTGTTTCCAGATGAATATCCCCATAGGGTGTATGCACCTTGATTTTCTCTGGGTTAGTCAACAGATCTGGCATATAATGCCCGCAGAGTATTCCAATTCTCATGATACCTACCTATCACCAAGAAATGTTTAATTGTTTAAAGAGATACCTATGCTGATGAGAGTCGCAGCATTGTTCTCCGGTGGAAAGGACTCGGTGTTCTCTGTGTATATCACACAGCAATATGGCTGGGATGTCTCTCATCTTGTTACTCTATATCCAAAGAAATCCGATTCATGGATGTTTCATTCAGTGAACATTCGTCAAGCTACTCTTCTTTCAGATGCTTTGAGGATTCCTTGTGTCACAAGGGACACCTCAGCAGAGAAAGAAACAGAGCTTGATGATTTATTTGCGGTGCTGCAGAACCTGGAAATCGACGGGGTGATCAGTGGAGCAATCGCCTCAGAGTATCAGCGGACCCGGATAGAACGGGTCTGTGACCGGCTTGGGATGAAATCATTCACCCCGTTGTGGCATAAGAATCAGGAACGATTACTCCGTGATCAGGTACACGCAGGATTCCATATCCTTGTAGTTGGTGTGTTTGCAGAGGGATTTGATGAGTCTTGGCTTGGGAGAACCATTGATCAGGAGACGATTGATGATCTTGTGCTTCTTCATCAGAAACATGGGATCAATATCGCTGGTGAAGGAGGGGAATATGAGACATTGGTGTTGTCAGGTCCTTCCTTCTTTCAAAAAATGGTAATTGATGCTTCTGAAAAAATCTGGAACCGTGATTCCGGTGTTTATCAGGTGAAAGCCGCTCATCTATCAGATGATTAATACGTGATGTAGTTGAGTGCTTTGAGTTGTAGGAGGAACAGGAAAAGCCGCTGGTCAAGGTTCTTTTGATCAGGGAACTGCTTGGTCATCTCTGTAAGGATTTCTTTGACAGGTTGTGTTCCATCACAGTGTTTCCAGATGGTGGATCCAAATCTATCGAGATGGGCTTCGAAGGTGTTCTCTCGTCGTAATACCTTACAGAAGGACTTCCCAATTTTGCTAGTGAATTTTGGGACGGTGAGTGTCACTAAGCCATCCGTGTTAGTGGTCCAGGGGTAATCTAACCGTAATGGTCTGTACTGGAGAAACTCTTCAACAGTCGGCAGGCTTTTACTTTTCGTCTTTGGCGTAGATTTCCCTCAACGGGATATATGCGAGGAGTGCTGCGATGAAAAGCCAGATGAGCACTGAGGGTAAGATTGGGGGGTATTCAAAGACCGCGAAGTTTAATCCTCCGATGATGAGGAACGCGACGATGACACCCATCAGGGCTTCTCCTGCTATCAATCCCGCGGTGAGAAGCAGACCAGTTCTTATAATCTTTTCTTTGGGTGCGACATCAGTCTGTTTAATGGCAAGATCCCAGTCGCTGATTTCTTCTTCTTGAGCAGACCCGTATTTCTTTGCAATAGCGCGGTTCGTGATGGCACGAACGATACCACCAGCAAAGATAGGGGTGCTGAGGGTGAAGGGGAGATAAATCCCAATCGCGACAGGTAAAACCGGAAGGTTGATGAGGATTAAGACAAAAGCAAGCACTGCTCCGGCGACGACGAACGGCCAGACCATTTCTCCACCAAGGACACCCTGAACGATTCCCTGCATGAGGAACGCTTGAGGTGCAGGCAGGTTGGTGCTGCCGATATGATATGCCTTATCCAACGCCTGGATGACCAACGCGAGGATTGGGGCTGCTGCCGCGACACCGATGATTTCTGCAATCTGCTGGTTTCGAGGTGTTGCCCCGATCATCTGACCACAGGTCATTGATTGCAGGACATCCCCTGAGATAGCAGCCGCACAACAAATGACTGCGGCGATGAGGATGGCGATTCCTGCGGCACCGACATTTCCGGAAAGACCAAACCCAAGCAGGATTAATGAGGTGATGAGTAACACGGAGACGGTGACCCCGGAGATCGGGTTGTTCGATGAACCAAGCAAACCCGCCATATATCCTGCGATGGCGCTGGCGACAAATGCGAATAAGATGGCAAACACTGCCATGACTGCGGATACGACCCAGAGGTTCGAGATCCAGACATACACAAGAAACACAGGAATTGTGAGAGCCCCAATCATGAGGAACACGAACTTGATATTCAAATCTGTGTCAGTTCTCTTCTTCGCTTCCACCTTTCCTCCGCGGATACCAGCAATTGCTTCTTTAATACCGCTTGCAAGGTTGGATCGGAGTTTAAAGATCGTGAACAGACCTCCGACGACCATGGCACCGACACCAATGTATCGGATGTAATGTCCCCAGATGGCAAAGAATCCCCAGATCTGGAAGCCCATTTCTTGGTTTCCGAAGCCAAGTGCGAGCGCATCTGTGACATCTGCTGGGGTTGTCGGCACTGGCAATCCAGTTGCAAGTGCGATGAGTGGGACAAGAATGACCCATCCAAGGAGACCTCCGACAAACACAAACGCGGCGATCTTTGGTCCGATGATCCATCCGACACCAAGTAACGCTGGTGATGTGGCAACACCACCATAGAAGACTCCTGATTGTTCTCCTCCGCCGATATCAAATTTCCCGATATTTGCGATCCCATGAACAGCACCGGCGAACATCTTTGTTCCAACTTGTCCGAATTTGAATAAAGCAGAAACGAGCACACCAACGATGAGCCAGACACCACTAACTCCGCTCCCTTTTGGTTTCTTCCCAGTTTCATCAACACCTCCACCAACGGTGGTGGTCAGGACCGCAGCAACTGCGACTCCCTCAGGGAACGGCAGATCGGTTTTGATAATGAGTGCTCTTCGAAGAGGAACCATCCAGAGGACACCAAGCATCCCTCCGAATAAAGCAATAAGCGTGGTTTCAACGTAGTGGATCTCTGTCCAGGTTCCGATGAGCACCAGGGCAGGGATGGTGAAAATAACTCCAGCAGCAAGCGCCTCACCAGCAGCAGCACCCATCATACCGATGTTGACCTCAAGGATCGTTCCTTTGAAGGGTCTGAGAAATGCAAAAGCCATGACTGCTCCAGGTATAACTGCGGATACCGTCATTCCAGCGTAGAGACCGAGATAGGCATTGGCTGCACCAAGAATGACTGCGAGAATAGCTCCTACCAGCACTGCTTTGATAGTTAATTCCGGTATCTTTTTGTCCGCTGGGATAAATGAGTTGAAATCGTCTCTGGATGACATAGATAATCAATATGATAAATATATTTCAGTGTTTATAAAACCATCGGTTTTTAATCTCTCCTTATGATAACAGAAAATCTTTTATAATTCAATGGGGTATCGCAGGATTCCCGCAAGACCACTGAACGCAGAGTATAACGATTCGCCTTCCTCGCTATTTCTTGAGATAAGTTTCACTGTTGCATTTGTTTTTTCTGCGAGATCTGAAAGTTCGTCGACAAGGTCAACCTTCTGGGTTATCTCCATCGGTAGCGAGGTTTTACAGGTAGGGCAGACCGGTGGGGTGAATTCTTCTAAGGCATCCTCCGTCAAGGTCTTCTCCTGGGTATATGCACAGCTTTGACATTTCATGGTCACCCGGTATTTCCTTAGGTCCTCTGAGAGAATGAGGGTATCAACAACTCCCATCTCCAAGGCTTTTCTCACTTGGTGTTCCCCGTAGACCGCGAGGCTTTTATCTGTCTTGGTGACTTCTGATAAGAATCGTTTCATGAATTTTTTTTCTTGGGACACCTTCAGATCAGTCATTTTATCTGCAGCATTGGCCACAAGTTCTCGTAATCCGAACTCGTCGGTGTATCCGGTGTCGAAGGTGTCGATGATTTTCTTCTGGATTTCGTAATGGAGGTAAGATTCGTTGACGAAGTATTGTTTTGTGGGGCCTGGTCCGCCGACCAGGATGCCTTTGAGGTTTGGCTCTGCGAGGAAGATTTCACTAGCTCGTTCTCCGCATTTCACGAACCATTCATGAGCTGCTATCTCGGTGTTGCGTTCGAATCTTCGTTGGGATTGTCCTCCCCTACCATGTTTCCCCGGGACTTGGGAGGTCATGTAGCGGATGAGTTCCACCCGGCTGCCGCGCAGCATCCCAACAGTGCATTCTCTGCGATCGATGAGGAAGAGGCCGTAGATTTCTTTTTCTGTGAGCATGGCTTCGAGTGGTTCAGTGTAGAACTGGGAGTCGCAGCGGTAGAGGAAGGTGATGACGGGCATAGGTGGTTCGATGATGAAGGCGACCATGTCGGTTTTGTCTGCCCCGATGCTTTTATGGCCGACGAACATGGCGAGTCCATTGGGTGGTGGTTGTTTGAATGTCTTCAGGCGGCTCATGATGGATTCGATGGCAGAGAGCACGTTTTTCATGGTGGTTTTTGATTTGATGTTTTGTGATTGTGAGTATTCGTTTCGGAGGTAGGCGACGACGTCGAAGATCTGTTTAGATGGGGGGACGTATAAGGAGATGAGTTCGGTGTGTTTCCCTCGGCATTTCTTTAACTCTTCTAATGATCGTCTCAGGTCGTAGATCTGCCGTTGGGTCATATCATCGGTCATTGTTAAGCCACCATTATTTTTCTCTTTCTTTAATCATTTTTTTTAAAATCATATCGAGGGGTTGTTATAAGGAAAAATGTTCCCCTTTCATTGGGGTGAGGACTTCAGCGGTATCTTTCAACGCTTCTGCTAGTGGTGTACGGTCGGAGCTGTGGAATAGAACAATTTTTTCTGGGTTACATTTCTGTGCAAACTGAATTAGTTCACTATGGCCTGCATGTGCAGAGAAATCATAGTATTTGACCTCACAGTTCACTTTTTCCATGACGCCGTAGAAGTTAAGCTTCCCTTTTTCTATCAGAAGCCTGCTGTTGGTCCCTGGGATCTGATACCCGGTGAGAAGCACTGCGCTTTTCTTATCATTTTTCAACTTGTTCATGTACGATAGGACCGGTCCACCATCCATCATGCCACTTGAAGTGACAATGACATCTGCTTTCATAGCACTCTTTCGGCTCTGTTCTGAATGGACCATGTTGACTTTTTTGAGTGCTTTTTTAAGGTCATCTATGGATCGGAGGTATTTCGGGTACTTCAAATAGATTTTTGAAATCTTTTTTCCCATCCCATCGAACCAAACGTTATATCCTGCATCTTTGAGTACGAGGAGGATTTCTTGTGATCGTGAGACTGCAAATGCGGGAATGATTACCGTGCCACCTCGATTGTTGACCTCTTTTATTTTTTCAAGGAATTCTCTTTCTAAATCCTTCCTTTTTCTATGTTCTCTCCCTGCGTAGGTGCCTTCCATGAAAAGGATGTCGCAGGGAATTGGTTTTGTGCCTTTGACAAGTCTGGTATCTATGGTGTTGAGATCACCAGTGAATAAGAGTCGTTTGTCTCCGATAAGCTCAAACATGAGTGCGCCAGGGATGTGGCCTGCGGAGTGGTAATGTACACTGTAGCTCTCCCCAAGATCTCGTCTCTTCCCTGGTTCGACTGGGACATAGCTATGTTCCGCTTCTTTGACATCGGCATTGGTGAAGGGAATTGAGTAACCATCCATCTGAGCTATCTTGACGGTATCCTTTTGTAATAAATTGCTTATGACCGCGGTCGGTTCAGTGGTGATAATGCGGTGGTCTGATTCTGAGCAGAGCCAGGGGATCATCCCGCAATGATCAAGATGGGAATGCGTAAGAAACGTTAAGTCGACGGGTGGTGGTGGGAGTGGGAACGTGGGTGGTTTTCCTGGAGACATCCCGTAGTCAAAGAGGAATCTCATGTCTTCTAATTCAAGGATCATCGCAAGATTGCCGACTTCGTCGCTTCCGCCGAGGAATTGACATCGTATACCAGAATCCATTCGTATCAAACCTTTTTTACAAACTTGGCCTCCTAAAGAAAAAAGAGGTTGATTAATGTTTGGTCATCTCTCGAGGGGTTTTACAATGAGGGTGGTTTCGTCTTTTTCGACGATGACAACTTTTGTGTTTGTTTCAATCACCGTGTCTGCTTTAGCTTGCCAGTATTCGCCTTTAAATCGGACGAACCCTGGTTTGTCCGGTCTGATCTGTTCGATGGTGACTGCGTGTTCCCCGATGAATTTCCCCAGTGATGGTTTTTTCTTTCGTATCTGGAGGATCTTGTACAGGAGGAACGCGAAGAAGACCGCGAAGAGTCCGATGACGATGAGCATGATTGTTAGTGCATCAGCCATGTATTCACCTGAGATGAGCCATTTCCGTGTCGGGTAGTTCGGGATAAGGAAGATCGATCCGATGATAAGGCAGATGATTCCTCCAATGCCGACAGCACCAAACCCGGGGAGGGCAAAGATTTCGACCGCGAGCAGTACACATCCGATTATTATAAACATTATGCTAAGCGTGGGGATGGTGAACCCAGATCCGATTAAAGAGAGGAGGATGGCAATGATGCCAAACACTTCTGCTCCGTACCCCGGTGTGGAGATTCCTACGAGCAATGCAAAGATCCCCAGCATTAAAAGAAGGGAGGTCAGGATAGGGTTTGAGATAAGTTTGAGCAGCTGGATCTGTATCGAGGGAGAATAGTGGATCTTTTCTGCGTCTTTGGTATGCAAGGTGACCGTTCCAGTGGTGGTTGTAACATTCCAGCCGTCCATCTCGTCAAGAAGCTCATCTACGGTTGATGCGGTGATTTCGATGACATTACTGTTTTTCGCCACGGTCGCATTGACGTTGCGGTTTTCGGTGATGAAGAGTCGTGCGAGGGTCTCATTTCTCCCATACATACTGGCTCGTTCTTGGAGCCATTCGACAAGAGCATTGATGATTTTCGAATCATTGATGAATCGCGTGCCTTCCAGGGTTGTTTCAATGGGTTGGCAGGAGCCAATGATAGTATGATCCGCCATCGCAGCAAGAGGCGTTGAAAGCAGGATAAATGTTCCCGCTGACCAGGCGGTTGCACCACTGGGCGAGACATACCCGATGACTGGGATCGTGCTGTTTTTGATGAGCTGAGCTATTTCAAAGGTCTGGTCTAGCCCGCCACCAGGGGTGTCTATGAGAAGGATGACTGCTTGGACATTATCCGCCTCTGCTTGTTTGAGGCTTTCTCTCATCACCTCAACAGTGGATTGGTCGATGGTATCGGTTATTTCTACAAGCAGAACAGTTGTATTCTGAGCAGGTATAATACCTGAAAACAAAAGAAGAAAAAAGAAAAAAAATAGGAGAATGTTTATGCGTCTCATTGTTCTGTTTTTTTCGTAACAGCTTTAGCTAATCCCGCCATCGTCCCAATTTCGCCACCTGGAACGATGATAAGGTTTTTTTCACGTGCTATCTCTGTAAGAGTCTGCAATTCTCTTAAACGTAGAGCGATCGGCGTTTTTTC
>Ga0079037_100002596_pt1 | contig 10060 bp, 6 predicted proteins | sample Mud3Dept4metaG_FD_71479 | JGI IMG/M metagenome (GOLD analysis project Ga0079037, IMG submission 71479) | Freshwater wetland microbial communities from Ohio, USA, analyzing the effect of biotic and abiotic controls - Mud 3 Core 4 Depth 4 metaG | ecosystem: Environmental > Aquatic > Freshwater >... | reverse complement strand
ATCATCCCGTCGCAACTGGCCAATCCCCGCGGTATCCAGGACAGCAAGGAATTCTATTACCTGACCGGGGCCGCGCAGCCGGAGGCGGTGCTGGTGCTGGCCGGCGACGCGGAGAAGAGGGAGATCCTGTTCAATCGCGCCGGCAAGTGGGCCGGTGAAGGGAGTCCGGGCTCGCTCGAGGTTCGCGCCATGACCGAACTGCGCTCGTTTCTGCCGAGAGCCATCCGCGACAAGAAAGCCTACGTTTCGTTTCCGGGTCTGGACGGCACCCTGGAGGCGCTCGGCGGGTCGGCGGCGATTTCCGGGGCCGCGGCCATCCTCCCGATCGATCCGATACTCTCCGAACTGCGGATGATCAAGTCCCCCGACGAGATCCAGACGCTCCAGAAGGCTGTCGACATCACGGCCGAGGCATTTGTCGAAGTGCTCAAGGCCGCGCAGCCCGGGATGACGGAAAAGGACATCGACGCGATCATCCAGTTCACCAACCAGCGCAACCAGGCCACCTCGTCATTTACCCAGGTCGCTTCGGGGCCGAACTCGGTGAATATTCATTTCGGGTCCACGCCGCGGGTCCTGCAGGCCGGCGATGTCATCGTCTTCGACCTGGGGGCGTGGTTCGAGAAAAACACCTCCGACATCAGCCGAACGATCCCGGTTTCAGGGAAGTTCACACCGGAACAGGCTGAAATCTATGAGCTCGTGCTCAGCGCCCAGAAGGAAGCCATCCGCCTCATGACACCGGGGACAACGGCCATCAAGCCGCAGGAGGCCGCCGAGAAGGTTCTGCTGGAAGGGTTGGGCAAACTCGGACTGGTCACCGACCCCGCCTCGCCGTGGCAGCGTCGGTTGTACATCCAGCACGGCTTCGGCCACGGCATCGGTCTCGACGTCCACGATGTCTGGAGTTGGTGGTCGCCAAAGATGCGCACCGAAACCCTCAAGCCGGGCATGGTGCTGACGATGGAGCCGGGCCTCTATTTTCCGGCCGGCCGCCTCGAACAGGTCCCCTCCATGTTCAAGGCTCAGGCATCGGAGGAAGAGTTGAAGGCATTCGTGGCCAGGGTGGGTCCCGTGTATGCGAAATACGCAGGCATAGGATGCCGGATCGAGGACGATGTCCTGATCACGGAAACCGGCAACCGGGTGCTTTCGACCGCCGCGCCCAAGGAAATCGCCGACATCGAAAGAATGATGAAGGAACCCAGCCCCTTCAATCAGATCATCAAATAGTTCATTGACTGAAGGGCATCCTTCCTGGGGCCGCAGGCGAAAGAACGGCGAGCGCGGGCTTCAGATCTCCATACCTTTCCATACTTGTATGTTCTCTCGATTTAAAGCGCACGGGCTGAAGCCCGTGCTCACTGTCGAATTCAATGGGGGCGCGATCGGGTTCTTTTTTTGACTTCGCCGGACCGGCGATACAATCCAGCACCACATTCCACCTCGGATCCTCGCGGATGCCTGCGAAATCCGGATCGCGCGGATATTGATGGGAATCACCGCTTTTGCTGGAGTAGCCTGCGCGGGTCTCCACCCTCCGGAAGGACGGCGCCCATGCCATGAAATGACCGGGTGATCCGCCAGTGGTTTCTGCCGCAGGCTCTCGAGAGGCCCGGCGGGGGGACGATAGAAGATCTTGCGCGATCCCTGCCGCCGGACTAGGCGTGTCATTCCCGCAAGGTCCGGCGTGACCTCCAGGCCCTGGAGGCGCGCTTCCCGATTTACACTGACCGCGTCGCCGGCTGGGGTCCGCTGGAAGCTCGTCGAAGGATTCAACCACGTGCCTTCAATCCAATTCTCGGCCACGGAGCTGATGGCGCTGGTCTTCACGCGCGACCTTGCGCGGCAGTTGGAGGGGACGCCGATCCCCGACGCCGGCACCGGGTCATCCGAGCATGTCGCGCGCGTGCCTGGTGTCATCGAGGAATGTCAGGTCACGCGCCGGCCCGTTTATGTGGATTGCTATGGGGGTCACGGCAGGACCGGCATGATCGTCGGCTGTTATCTGACGCGGCAGGGACTTGGCGGCCAGGATGCGCTCGACCGCGTCCGACTCCTTCATCGGGAGACCTTGAAGCCGCCATACCCGTCGCCGGAAACCTCCGGCCAGGGAAAGCCGGGTTATTTTCGCGTCTTGAACCGGACGACAACCGGGTATAGCGGGATACCTTCCCGGCTGACAAAACCGGCTGTGCCTTCGCTGTTCAGGCCGAAGGTGTATTCCCAATCGGGCTTGAGCGTCTTGACGGGAATCGTGAGTACCCGGCAGTCCTTATCGTAGGCTAGTTCGCCGCCCTTTCCCGGAAAGTGATCCATGTCGCCGAGGAGCATCAACGCCCAGCTCTTGTCCCGCATGGGCCGGTCGAAGGTGATGACGATCGTTTTGAGATTCGGGTCGACATCCGTCGCGCCGTCGGGCGGCACGACCGACACGATCTTCGGACCCTTCTCCTGCCATTGCTGCAGGCGCCTGGCCCTTTTCTCTTTCACCTCCGCCGTCAGGGCTTCAAGGTTTTTGGCATAATCATTGAAATAGGTGATGATCCTGGGGAAAAACGCGACGAGGTCCGGATATGCGCGGGGCCGGGCATCATATTGGCCCAGGAGACCGGCCAGCCCGCCGACCCAGGTGAAGCTCCGTCCCTCTTCATACTCCGCTGCGCGGGTCATGGCCGCCTGACCTTGGTATGCCAGGGTGTAGCGCAGCGCGCAAGCCCTGTCCAGGGATTCGTAGAGCAGGGTCTTCCAGTTGCCGTAGGCCTGCCGCTTCATTTCTTCAGAGACGACGTTGAATAGCTTTTCGGCGGCCGGCTTCAGCTCCTCCGCGAAACGGTCGACGAGAGGATTGGTGTAGGAATGATTGAATTCATGGATGATGGTCGAGATCATGCCGGGTTCGAATTCCGGGTCCCCTTGCGCATCAACCCGCCACACACCCAGGATCGAGTAGATGTTGCTCCGGCCGTCCGCCCGGTCCAAGTGGACGCCATAAGAGCCCCCTCCGTTGCTCATTCCCAGGACGACGTGGAAGACCAAGTTCTGGTTCTCTCCGTAGAAGTCATCGTACCACTCGAGGTGCGCTTCTTTGGCCAGAAGCTGCTGCAGCCTCTCCGCCGATTGCGTGTATATGTGCTGGTGCGCGTTAAAAAAGCCTCCGAAGTCGGAGGCTGCCACGAACTTCCGTGCCAGGGCCAGGAACTCGCGGGCTGAAGCCGGCGTCCATCGGCGATCGAGTGAGGCGGGCCGCGGCTCGAACGGAACCGCCTCCTTCAACTCACGCGCATCCGCGATGTGAACAGCCATTCCCATCACGGCGTCGTAGCTCACACCCTGAGTCGCTCGCAGCCTGGCGGCCAGTTTGACGACGGGATCGTCCTTGAACCCCGCGAAATGCCGGTCGATATCCTGAATGTAACCCGGGACTCTGCCCTGGCTGTATTCGGGATTCCCCGCCAGTCGGAAGATGATCGACATCAGTTCCACTCGGGGATCCACCGTGACCGAGACCTGCGGTGCCGGAGCGGTTTGTCCTGCCAGTGCCTCGAACCCGAAGAAACAAACCACCGACAGCAGAACTGCCGGGACAACTCGTCCTTGTCTCATAGCCGGCCTCCATCTTGTGAGACGATGCAAAACCACCAGCCCGCCGGGGCAGCCTTTCCTGTGATCCCGCCGTCATTGTGGTCCCAAAGCGACAGATTACCAAGCGATTAGATGCTCCCGAGCGTCAATTAGTCGGGTATCTGATCGCAGGCTGAGGTGCAAGTGGGTGCGGCCTGAAGGACCGTGAGCGCGGGCTGAAGCCCGCGCGCTCCAGACCTCTTCATTTCAACATCCTCGAGACTTTTTTCACTCCACCGCCGCCGTTTTCCTCTGCTCCGCCCTGCATTTCGCCCCTCCCTGGGACCGCGGGTGTCTCGCCCAATGATGCATGGTCATTCGCTTCTTGATTTTTGATTCCAAATCCGGTTTGGTTCCTCAACTTGGACCTGGACCTGGACCTGGATTTGCGATAACGGAACAAAATAGCATGAAGCAACGTCCTGTTTTCTTTGAGCATAAGGAACACGAAACAGGAGCGAAGGATGAGCGCAAGAACGGGAAATGCTGGCCTGATCCGCAGCATGGGTCTGGTGGGGATGATGTCGGTCCTGCTAATGGCGACCTTCGTCAATGCGCAGTCCAGGCCGGCGCCGGCGCTTCCCGGCACGGAGGCCGGCAAGAGGGTGGCGGGATGGATCGCCGCCTTCAACACCGGTGACGACGCTGCGATGCGGCAGTACTTCTCCGGGAACATGGCGCCGGAGGCGATGGCGCGCCGGTCGATGGAGGAGCGCCCCGGCACGAACCGCGATATGCGCGCCGCGTTCGGCACCGTCGGGCTGCGCAAGGTGGTGCAGGCGGGAGAAAGCCTGGTGACCGTGGGTTCGCGACACGGGGAGGATTCGCGGAGCTCAGCTTCGAGATCGAGCCCCAGCCGCATCGCCGGCTGCTGAGGATTTTTGGTGAGCCGACTGAGCCACCGGGTATACCATTGTCGTCCTCGGCAACTACGATCCGCCCGCCGCGGGAAATGTGGCGAAGACGATTCGTTGAATTCTCTCCGGAGTCATGAAGTAGGCGGCTGCCGGCGACTCGCCGCTTCGACAAAGCGTTCCAGCTGCTTCAGGCGCCCGCCGCTGGGAGGCTGGGAATCATACAGGACCTTGATCCGCCAGGCCGGCTTCACTGGCGAATGTCTGCAGCCGTTCAGGAACCTGCACGGCGAGGTTGAGGAATTTGAGTCTCCCGGTCCTGAACTCCGACAGCATGGCCGCCCGTTTGTCTTCGTCAACCCCGGAAACGAGTGCGGCCGCCGTGATCCCACGCTCTTTGAACATCTGAGCCATGCACCTGCCGTGCTGAATGGTCACACAGAAGCCGATCCCCTTATCCATCCTTCGAGCAGTTCCGTGCACAGCCATTTGCCGAAGGATAAATGTACAAATCATCTTCGTCCGGCAATTCGGATGCAGGATCAAACCATGGAGCGCCTTCAAGACGCAAATGGAGCAGCCAATCCCGCAATAAAATGGTAGAGAGGCAGTCCGCTTCGTTGTATTCCGCTTTGACTTGCCTGGAGAGAAACGTTTATGAGTCTGCGCCTCAAGTCACTTCTTGAAACATCAGCCAGTTTTCCCGATGGCGTCGTCCAGATCGAAAAAGCGTCCGCTCTGTAGTCCCCGGTAGCGTTCCGGGTGACAGGTCAGAATCAGGATTTGAAGATCCTGAGCAGCCTCTTCCAGCACATTCATAACCCGCGCCAGGCGTCCGGCGTCACTCGCGGTCAGGACGTCGTCGAGAACCACAAGCTGGCGTTCGTCCTTGCGAAGCGCATGAGCTAAGGCCAGGCGCGCCGCAAGGTACAACTGCTCCCGCTCTCCACCGGAAATATTGTCCAGCGGCACGCTCTCGGGAGAAATCTCCGGTTGAACAGCCTTCGGCTCGAAGTCCTCACCGATCTGGATTCGTCCGAGCCTGCCGCCGGCAATGCGTTGAAAGGTGCGCGTCGCTGCAAGTTCTACTGGCCCGGTTACGGCTGCTATTGCTTCTGCTCGACAGGAAGCAACCGTTTCACGGAGCAGCCGCACCGCATCGACGCGGAGCTGCTCAGTCTGGACGTCATGCTTCAGTTGGGCAAGGCGCTCCTCGGCCACTACCATGTCGCTGTAAGGACCCTTCGCTGCCAGGCCCTCCAGTTTGGATTCTTCGCGTATTTCCTGGTCCCGCGCGGCAGTTGCGGCATCCTCAACCGCTTTGCGCTGGGCTTCCAAACCCTCCAATACGGCCTCCGGATCGTCCTGAAAATCCTTCAGGCGGTCTTCAATTTCCTTGAGCCTTCCCTTGGCTGCCTCCCACTCCATTGCGAGTTGCTGCATCTCTCTCTGTCGCTCGTGTGGCTGCTTGCCGTCCTTTATGAGTTCCGCATGTTGGGACTCGAGTGAGGCACACAGTTTACGGGATTCTTCCAGACGACTTGCGGCCGCTTCTTCCTGCCCCGTCGCCGCAGTCAGGGCCGACTGTGCGACCTCCCATGCCGATTCCGCGCTTTCGACCGCGGAAATGAACGATTTCTTTACTTCCAGGGCCTGCACTCTGAGAGCGGGTGCGTCGGGAGGCGATTGCGCCCATTCCTGGTTTTGCTCGAGGATCCTGGCCGCGGTGGCTTCCTGCAGGCCTTGATCCTGCACGATCTCTTCGAGCGCCCGATCCGCCAGGAGAGTGTCGAGTTTTGTCTCTGACTCCGCAACGGCTTCATCCCGGAGCTTTGCCTTATCAGACAGAGCCTCCAATGCGTCGAGATCCGATGTACCATAGGGCGCGGTCAGCTCTGCCAGTCTGCCATGGGCCGCGGCCCTGGCCTCACGGTGCTCTTCGATGGATCCGGTCGGTCCCCAGGCGCGCAGGCGGGCCACTCCCTTTATCTCGGCAACCACCTCCGGCGAACCCTGTACCAACGCGGGTGTCCCTGCACCGAGCGGCAGCGGGCCGAGGTGTTCACCGGCAACAACATCGAGAAGCCCGTTACTTTCGGTGACGACTTCAAGGGATATGAGCGAAGCCTCGATCTTTGCCTTGGCGTCGTCGTGTTCCCTGGCCGCCTTCCGAATTGCACGCAGCGCTTTCGGACCGGGTGCGATGAGCGCAGCGCGGTCGTTTTTCCTGGAAGCAAGAGTGCCTTCGATCTCCCGGATCCTGGCTACCAGCACACGCAATTCGGACAGGTTTTTCGTGCATTCGGTGAACTTGCGCGCGGCTTCTGCTATTTGTTCCGCCGCTTCCACGGACTGGCGCCCCTTTCGAGCGTCCTCCAGGGAGGCCTTCTTACGCGCGACTTCCTTTTCCCGTTCCTGCCTTTCTCTTGATCGAAGCGGTGCTTCCTCCTCGAGTGTGGAAACATTCCTGCGCGATTCGGTGAGTTTTGCTGCCGTAATCGTGATGATTTCGATGCGGTGCTTGATTTCGCTGTATCGCGCTTCAGCGGCTTTGAGCTGTTCCGTCCGTTCCTTTTTTTCGGAGGAAAGAGACCGGTATGCGGAAACGCGTTCTTCGGCTCTCTTTATGGTCTTGTTGATCTCTTCAGCGTCATGCCCCGCCTGCGCGCGGCGAGCCCTGAAGTCCTCAACCCGACGGACGGTTTCCTCATAAGCCAGATACAATTCCTGGGCTTTGCGACGGACCTCGGCGGCTTCCTTCAGCTGCTCCTGCAGCCGGGACAGATAGGGGGCATCCTTGCCGGTCTTCAGCTTGCCTTTCGGGGCGAAAAACTCGAGGTATCTCGCTTCGATCTTTGCCTCCAGAGGTCCGGCACCTGCGCCAATCTGCAAGGACAGCATGGAGCGAATATCCGCTACCAGGTCCCCCGAGAGACGCGTCAGCACCAGGTTTCCCTGCGGCGCCCACAGTATCTGCGCCAGTCCCCAGTTTTCCTGCCTCGCTAAGCCCCGGCCGGGCGGATTCTGGGTAAAGAGGGCGCGTGTCTGATCGTCAGCGGCCGTACCTTCAGCCAGGCGCCGGTATGTGCCATCCTCCATTCGCTCGAGCAGCGCACTTGAATCTTCGAGGAACTGTTTGGAAATCCGATACTCCGCACCTCCGTGTGCGAATCCTACCGTCACTTTGGGGGAAAGAGTCCGGCCCCAGGGGCGCAGCATCTCGATGTCCCTGCCGGTCACCTTGTGACTATCAAGAAGGGCACGGTGAAATGCCTCGAACAGAGTTGATTTCCCGGTGCCGTTAGGGGCATGAACAATGTTGAGCCCCTCGTCGAATTCCCCCAGTTCGATTGGATTGAGGAAACATCGCCAGTCTGCCACACGAATGCGCCGCAGGATCATTGGGCATCCTCCCCGGCAAGCGAATAAAGTTCCATGAGCGCCCGAGATGCAATTGTTGAAGATTCCCCGCCGGCAGACGCCAGTTGGCGTAGACGGCCGGCAGCCTCGCGCACAACACCAGGAGGAAGGCCTGCGAGCCAGGTATCATCTTCCGGCATTGGCCGCAGGCGGAGAGTGTCCAAGCGTCCGGAGAGGAAGCGTGCAGCCAGGATATTCTCCAGGTGGGCAAGCGCCTCACGATCATCCGCAGCTATGATGCCGGAAAGAGAGACTTCCACGAAGGTGCTTCCAGGATCCGGCAACGTCTCGAGCTGTTCCTTTAAACGCTGCACATCGCCCGCCTCGCGCAGCTCCTTCTCGATGATGTTCCAGGTGAGTCCGCCGGTGCGGACGGGCGTTATGAGAGGCGGAGAACCGGCCTCTGGGATATCGACGATCAACGCATTGCCGCTGTCGCGCTCTCCAAACCTCGTGGTTTCATGGGTTCCCGAATAGGCCATGCGGACGAATCCCTCGTGATCGGGATAAGTCGCATAGGAGTGCCAGTGTCCCAAAGCGAGGTAGTCCAGGCAAGATCGTCGCACCGCATCCCGGAGGATCGGATAGTCCGGTTCGTCCTGGCGAATCCCCTCCACTGTGCCATGGGCTATTCCAATCCGAATGTCCGGCGTTCTCTCCGGCGGAATCCACGCGACAGGATTGCGCCCGGAGTGCTTCTGACGAGCCGGACACGGGAACAGGACGCCTCCGGGCAACTCTACAGGCGCTTCTTCTCTGAGTACGCGCACGTTGCCGCACGACTTCCATGCCGAGTGCTCCCAGACGGAGCCCGGCACCAACGGATCGTGATTGCCGGGAATAACAAACACCGGTCCGCGAAATTGGCCGAGGATATCCGCGATCTTCTGGATGAGGACACGGCTCACAGCGTTGTCTTCGAAGAGATCCCCTGCGACCAGGATGAAGTCAACCCCCCGGTCCCTTCCTGCGTCGACGACTCGTCTGGCCGCAGCCAGTCGCTCTTCTCTGGCTCGTTCGCCGGCTGCGCCCAGGTCAGCTGCTTTCATGCCGATTTGCCAATCGGCCGTGTGAAGAAACTTCATGCTATAACCCTCTTCATTTTTCCCTTAAGCGGCCCATTCAGCTTGCTTCCCAGGGATGTCATGATGAATTTTCCCGTTATACTCTTGCATCCGTGGTCCGTCATCAAAATCAGGGACGCTCACCTATTTCCGCGAAACGGCTGGCCGGGATACTTTGGTTGAAGTCGTGGAAACAGGTGAGCGTCCCTTATTTAAAACCGGTGATTTTTCCGATCCAGGCGATGAAATCCTCCGGATCCTGATCCGCACCGTGCCCCGCGTCCCAGTACAGCCAGACATTCACATTCTTTTTCCGGTTCTCCAGGCTTATGGCCAGATTGGTGATGACTGTCTGTGAGGTGTGGTTGTCACTGGTGCCGTGACGGATCCACCAGTAATTGGCACAACCGCTGTTGTTCCGGCCAATGAAGTACATAGGATTCATCATGTTCACCACCGTTTGCAGGCCGCTGTCAATCCTGGTGCCCTTGTCGCCGGTGGTGTGCCGCAGGCTGAAGTTGGTAAAGTGTCTGGCGTCGGTGATCTTGTTGCCGAACAGATTGGGCTCGGGCTGCTTCATGTCAAAATCGTCAAAGGCTGGAAGGCCTTTCATTCTGCCGACGTGCGCGACATAGTCCGCGAATTCAAACGTGGCCCCGTTGTCGGTCCACGTGATCCATTGGTTGTTCGCCAGGTATTCTTTGCGCTTTTCATCCGTCAGGCCCCGCAGGTACTTGTTCGCCGACGGGATCAGGTAATATTGGAGGAGGTACCTGGAGTAGTTGTCCGCCGTTATGGTTCCAAAGCCGTTTTTGCCCTTGAGATTCAGAGACGCCTGATACGCGACAAAGGCGTCTTTCAGTTGTTTGGAAAGCTCCTGATTCACCAGGCCGGATCGGGCCGGCGTGGCGCCATACATCCACTCATAGGCTCCATCGGCGTGATCCAAATCCGTAATGGGACAGAAGCAGGCGCTGGCAAAAATCTTGTCCTCTTCGTCGGCAGCGCCGATCTCTTTAAAATGGGCATCATACATATGGCTGTTGCCGGAGGCGCCGAGAAGCGCGGAGAGCGCGCCGCCTGCGCTGCCTCCGGTCG
>Ga0079037_100002595_pt1 | contig 10064 bp, 10 predicted proteins | sample Mud3Dept4metaG_FD_71479 | JGI IMG/M metagenome (GOLD analysis project Ga0079037, IMG submission 71479) | Freshwater wetland microbial communities from Ohio, USA, analyzing the effect of biotic and abiotic controls - Mud 3 Core 4 Depth 4 metaG | ecosystem: Environmental > Aquatic > Freshwater >... | reverse complement strand
CACGGTCGCCCTCGACGACGCAGGGTCGGGCTACGCCTCGCTCCAGGCGATCGCCGAGCTGAAGCCGAACTACCTGAAGATCTCGAATACCCTCGTGACCGGGCTCTCCCGGGACGCGATCAAGCGGGACGTCGTCGAGATGCTGGTCCGCCTCGCCGCCCGGATCGAGGCCTGGACGGTGGCGGAGGGGATCGAGACGGAAGAGGACCTCGCCGGGGTGCGGGCGCTGGGGGTCCGGTTCGGGCAGGGCTACGGGCTCGGCCGCCCGCTGCCGCTCGACTGAGGCCGCCGGCCCGGCCACGTCGCGAGGGCGAGGCCCGCGAAGATCAGGAGCGCCGAAAGGCCCGTCCGCGGGCCGGGGCGCTCTCCGAGGACCTGCCACGCGAGAGCGGCGGCGACGAGCGGCTGGAGGTAGACGAAGAGGGCGGCCGTCGAGGGGCCCGTGCGGGCGAGCGCCCAGACGTTGAGGGTGTAGGCGACGACCGTCGGGAAGGCGAGGATCCCGGCGACCGAAACCCATGCGGCGCCCGAGATCTCCGCGGGGCGGAAGCGGAGGAGATCGGGGAGGGCGAGGGCGAGGATCGGCAGGGCGCCGTAGCGGAAGAGCCACGACGTCACCACGAGGGAATCGCGCCGCCGCAGGATCCCGCGCGAGGCGACGAGGAACCCGGCGTACGAGAGGCAGTTCACGACGAGCATCACGTCTCCGGCGAAGGTCCGCGAGGAGAGGTCGACGCGCGCGAAGTCCATCAGAAGCAGGGCCCCCGAGAGGGCGACGGGGACGCCGACGAGCCGCCGGGCGGACGGGCGGTCGATGCCCGCGAGGGCGGCGAGGGCGAGGGTGAAGACCGGGATCGTGGCACTGATGAGCGCCGCGTTCGTCGCCGTCGAGCGGTGAAGGCCGGAGATGAAGAGGACCTGGTTCCCGACGATTCCGAGGAGCGCGAGGCCGAAGAGCTCCGCGTGCTCGCGCGCCGCGAGGGGCGGCTCCCGCCGCGCGCGCCCGTGCGCGAGGAGTCCGAGGACGGCGACCCCCGTCGCGGCGCGGAAGGCGGCGACGACGAACGGGCTGACTTCGCGCATGGCGATCTTGCCGAAGGCGGGGAAGGAGCCGAAGCAGAGCTGGACCAGGACGAGGGCGAGGAGGGCGCGCCCCTCGGGGCGGTTCGGGGCCTCAGCCGGCAAGGGGGAAAGCCGTCACGACGGCTTCGGCCGGGCCGGCCGGGAGAAGGACGGCGAGAAGGGTGCCCGGGGCGGCCGAGTCCCGGTGGACGTAGGCGAGCGCCACGGCGCGGCCGAGGCGCTCCGACCGGATCGCGCTCGTGACGAGGCCGACCTTCGACGCCCCCTTCCGGATCTCGGCGCCCCTCGGCGGCACGGCGGCGGCGTCGAGGAGGAGGCCGACGAGATGCCGGTTCACGTGTCCGTACGTCCGGATTCGCGCGACGGTCTCCTGCCCGAGGTAACACCCCTTCGTGTACGAGACGTAGCCCCGCGAGGTGAGCCCCGCTTCGTCGGGGAGGACCTCCTCGGACAGCTCCGCGCCCCAGCGGGGGATTCCGGCCTCGATGCGCGCCGCTTCGAGGACCGGCGCCTCGGCCGCGGCCGCGCCCGCCCCGAGGAGCGCGGCGTGCAGCGTCGTGAGCCGCTCGCGGGGGGCGCGCAGGTCGAAGCCGTCCCATCCACCCCGCGACTCCCGGACCGCCCGGACACCGGCAACCAGGACGCTCGAGTGCGGCTCGGCCGGGCCCTCCTCCCCGAGGAACGTCCGGAGGACGTCGCCGGCGCCCGTTCCCTCGACGTGGAGGACGCCCGTGACTCCGGTCCGGTTCTCGATCGCCACCTGCTGGAAGAAGATGTACTTCCGGAAGAGTCCGTCGAGCGTCCGGACGAGGGCCGGGTCGGAGTCGACGATCAGCTCCTCGCCGGCGCGGAAGATGGCGAGGTCGGCCTGCATCCTCCCCTTCGGCGTCAGGAGGGCCGCGGCGCATCCCTCGCCGGGACGAAGACGCTTCACGTCGTTCGTCACGAGTCCGTTGAGGAACTCCGCGGCGTCCCGGCCCATCACGGCGATTTCGGCGCGCCCGGTCAGGTCGAAGAGGAGGGGGCGCCGCGCGAGGTCGGCGGGGCAGGGGGGCGGACCGGGGACCGTCTCGACGATCATCCGTCCGATTCTCGCAAAGGCCCGGGGCGGCCGGGCTACAATGCTCGCCGTCACGTGAACGCCGTGGATCGGACGCACCAGCCGCCCGCCGCTCCGGCGCGCCGGCGCCGCCGCCGTGGCCGCGCCGGAGCGCCGCGCCCGGCCGAAGAACACCGGGACGTGCCGTTCCCGGAAGCCGAGCCGCCGGCCGCGGTCCCGCCCACCTCTTTCGAGGCCGTCGTCGCCGCGGCCCCCTCCAGCATGAATCAGGAAGAACAGAAGCTCGCTCTCTTCATCGACATCGACAACGTCGTCATCGGCCTGCGCGAGACGGGACACGCGAGGTTCGACGTGAAGCTCCTCATCTCGCGGCTCCTCGAGAAGGGGAAGATCGTCATCAAGCGCGCCTACGCCGACTGGAGCCGCTACACCGACTACAAGCGGGCGTTCCACGAGGCGGCCTTCGAACTGATCGACATTCCCGAGCACCGGATGACCGGAAAGAACTCCGCCGACATCCGGATGGTCGTCGACGCGATGGACCTCGCGTCCAACAAGGAGCACATCACGACCTTCGTCATCGGGTCCGGGGACTCGGACTTCTCGCCGCTCGTCTCGAAGCTGAAGGAGAACGACAAGACGGTCCTCGGCTTCGGCGTGAAGGGCTCGACGTCGGAGCTCCTCATCGAGAACTGCGACGAGTTCATCTACTACGAGGACCTCGTCCGCGAGCAGGTGAAGGTGCCGATCGTCTCCGGCGTGCCGGAGAAGGCCGCCGAGGGGTTCGCGCTCCTGGTCGACTCGATCCTCGCGCTGAAGCGCGAGAACAAGGAAGTCCTCTGGGGCTCGATGGTCAAGCAGACGATGCAGCGGAAGTACCCGAGCTTCAGCGAGTCGTACTACGGCTTCCGGACCTTCTCCGAGCTCCTCGAGGCGGCCGAGAAGGCGAAGATCATCGTCCTGAAGCGCGACAGCAAGAGCGGCTCGTACATCATCACCGGCTTCGGCCCCGGAGGCTCGGGGTCGTCCCTCGGATGAGGTGGCCGCGCGTCGCGCGCGGCGAGCCGGCGGATTTCGGGGTCTTTCGCGTCCGGCGGGACCGCGTCCGCTCGCCCGGGACCGGGAGGGAGCACGGCGTCGTCGTGCTCGAGGCTCCGCACTGGGTCAACGTCGTGGCCCTGACGGACGAAGGGCGCGCCGTCCTCGTCCGGCAGTTCCGCCACGGGACGCGGGAGACGACGCTCGAGATCCCGGGCGGCGCCGTCGATCCGGACGACCGCTCGCCCCTCGCCGCCGCGAAGCGCGAGCTCCGCGAGGAGACGGGCTACGTGGCGCGGCGCTGGACGAAGCTCGGCGTCGTCGAGCCGAACCCGGCCATTCAGACGAACTCCTGCTGGACCTACCTCGCCGAGGGGGCGCGCCCGGCCGGGGAGGCCGATCCCGACGAGGGGGAGGAGCTGGAGGTCGTCCTCGTCCCGGCGCGGCGGCTCGCCGCCCTCGCGCGGAGCGGAGTCATCCGCCACGCCCTCGTCATCGCGGCGTTCTGGTTTCTGGAGGCGCGCCGGGCGGCCGGACGATCCTCCAGATCCCGATCGAGCCGCCGACGCTCCCGACCCGCTCGCCGCGCTCGCTGAGCGCTTCTCTCAGCCGCGCGAGGCGCTCGGCGTCGCGGACGGACCCCTTGCTCCGGAGGAGCTCCGGTCCGATGGCGAAGGGCTGCTCGCCGAGGGCGATCACGGCTCCCGGCCGGTCCTCGTCGCCGGGCGCGACGGGACGCAGGGTCGGGTGGCGGCGGGGAAGGTCGCCGCCGAAGACGACGGACGGGATCGGGTCGGGCGACCAGCCGGGGGCCTCGAAGGCCAGGCGGCGGAGATCCTGTCCCCAGTCGAGGTTGCTGTCGACGAAGTAGCGGCGGCCCCCCTCGGCGCCCCCCGCGGCCGCGTTGAAGAACGACATCTCGAAGGGATGAACGGGAAGAACCTCCGCGGCGAGCGCCAGGAAGAGCCCGGCGGCGGCGACCGGCCTCACCAGACCGCGCCCTCCCGCGGCCAGCGCCGCCGCGAGGAGAGAAAGGAGCGGGAAGGCGAAGAGGAGGTGCCTCACGCCGATGTTGTAGGTCGTTCCCGCCGAGACGGCGAGGAAGAGGGCGAGCGACGCTGCGACCGCGGCACCGGTCCGCCGCCCCTCGGACAGGACGGCCCCGGCGAGGGCGGCGAGGAGGAGGGCGAGCGGCGTCTTCACGAGGAGGGCGACCGGGAAGTAGAGGGGCGAGCCCTCGATCGAGACGCGTCCGAGGAAATAGTTCACCCCCGCGCCTTTCCGGCTCTGGAGCCGGACGGACTCGGGCCCGATGTAGACGTTCGCCGCGACTCCGGAGATCTTCCCGAGCGCCGACGCGATCCGGTACGACTCCGGCGACCCGCCCCGGGTCAGGAGGCGGTCCTGCGCGACGGCGTCGCGGTCCTCCGGAGACTGGTTCCGGTAGGCGAAGACGAAGCCCGAGACGACGACGAGCAGGGCGACGAGGGTCGCGCCGGCGATCCGCCGGGGCACGGACGCCCGGAGGCCCGTTCTCCGCCAGGCCGGCTGAAGCGCCGCGACGAGCGCGACGGGGGCGAGGCAGACGATGAGGAGGGGAGCGCTGTACTTCGAGAGGAAGGCGAGGCCCCAGAGGAGACCGAGGAGCGGCGCTGCGAAGTGATCGGCCGGCTCCCGCAGGCTCGCGAGCGGGCCGAGCGAGAGGAGGACGAACGCGGTCACAGCGACGTCCGTCTGGACGACTCCGGCATGGGCGACGAGGTTCGGGTTGAGCGCGGCGAAGGCGAGGGCGAGGAGGCCTCCGGCCGGGCCGAAGAGCCTCCGGCCGAGCGCGCGGACACCGAGGAGGAGAAGGGCGAGGAGGCCGACGAACGGGAGGCGGGCCCGGAAGAGGATCGTCTCCCCCGGCGTCCGGTTCTCGAAGAGGAAGCGGAAGAGGCGCGGCCCGGTCGGCCCCTCGTCGAGCGGGCTCTCCGGCGGCCGGAGGTCGAGCCCCGTCAGGGCGAGGCCGGCGAGGAGCTTCGCGAGGGGAGGATGCTCGGGATTCCAGCGCCCCGTCCCCTCGCGGACGCTCTCGACGCCCGCTGCGATGTGGACCGGCTCGTCGGTCGTGGCGGCCGACGTCCGGAGCGTGTCGAGGGCCAGCGAGACGGAGCCGGCGATCAGGAGAATCGCCGCGGCTCGTTCGAGGGTCGGGTTCGGGGGACGGCGGGTGCCGCTCCCCGGATCCGCCACCTCAGATCTCCCTAAAGACGAACCGCTTCAGGACCTGGATCCGGTCGTTGTAGTGCTTCGGGTCCATCAGCCAGATCGCGCCGGCCACCGAGGAGAGAAGGGAGTTCCCGTCCTGCGGGGTGAAGCAGAAGCCGACGACCTCCCGCCCGCCGTCGGCGACGGCGAGGGTCGGCGTCGAGATGACGGTCTGGGAGAGGATCCGCCCGTAGTAGCCGTGGTCCCGGCCGAAGGAGAAGACCTCGTTGGCGCTCTTCCGGTCGGTGAGGGCGACGAGGGCGTTCTCCTTCAGCTTCTCGACGAGCGACTTCCGGTCCGTCGGCTTCGGGAGCCGGAAGTTGAACCAGACGGAGTGCATGTACTGCGTGTTCAGCTTCACGGCCGAGGAGAAGACCTTCGGCTTGAGGCCCAGGGTCTCGTAGAGGTGGAAGACGTCGTGCGCGTGGTGCGTTCCGAACTCGTCGTCGTCGTGCTTCCCGACCGACGGAGCCGGGGCGAAGTCCTTCGTCTGGGAGATGTCGTTCGCTCGCCGCATGCAGACGAACGTGCCCCGTTCCATGGCGAGCGTGTCGCCGTCCATCCCGATGGTCTTGACCAGGATGGCCAGGTTGTGCGTGTTGCAGGAGACGACCTGCAGGAAGCGGTCCTCGCCCGGCACGAGCGCGCGGTCGTTGATTCCCCGCGCATACATCTTGCCGAAGCCGAACTCGGACCCCTGCGCGAGGAAGCCCCGCGGGCCCCTGAGATGCTGGTACTGCCGCTCCTTGTTCTCGTTCCCGGCCGGCGTGCAGTCGATGACGACCGTCGCGCGCTCGAGCGCTTCCGGAGCGTTGTAGGAGACCTTGTGCCCCAGCGCCTCGAAGTCGGCGATCTTCTCGTCGTCCGCGGCGAGATGGGCGCCGCGCGCCATCAGGTGGTTCACCTTGGCCCGTTCGGTCTTCATCGGGCTGCGTTTGTGGAACGTCACCTCGTCGATGCCGAGGTGGTGGTGGAAGTCGGTGAAGAGGCCGATCAGCGGCTCGCCGATCGTCCCGGTGCCGACGATATGGACGATGTTCCTCATGGCGGAATTCTAATCGCCGCGACGCCGCCCCCGCGGACCCTGCTAAGGTCTTCGCGTGCCGTTCCGCGACGCGGCCCGCCTCCTCCCGGCGACGATTCCCGGCCCGGCCGGCTCTCTGGAGGCGCTCCTCCGACTGCCGGCGGAGCCGGCCGGCGCGGCGGTCGTGGCGCACCCCCACCCGCTTCACCGCGGGACGATGCACAACAAGGTCGTCCACCGGATGACGCGGCTCCTCGCGGAGTCGTTCGGCTTCGCCGCCCTCCGCTTCAACTTCCGGGGAGTCGGGGCTTCGGAAGGGGAGTACGGGGGCGGGCCGGGGGAGACGGCGGACCTCGTCGCCGCGGCGCGATGGCTGAGGGCCCGGCATCCCGGCGGCCCGCTCGTCGTCGCCGGGTTCTCGTTCGGCTCGGTCTGCGCCCTCCACGCGGCGACGGCCCTGCTCCCGGACGCGCTGGTCCTGATCGGCGTGCCGACGGGGCGGTTCCCGGCGCCGCCGGCGGTGCCTCCGTCGACCCGCGTCTTCTGGATTCAGGGCGAGGAGGACGAGTACAGTCATCCGGAGAAAGCCCGCGCCCTCGCGGAGGCCCGGCTCTGGGAGTTCGCGGCGATCCCGGAGGCCGACCACTTCTTCACGGGGCGGCTCGAGGCCTTCGGAGCCGCGGCGGAGGAGGGGCTTCGCCGGGCGCTGGAAGGGGGGTCAGGATGATCGTCACTCCACTCTCGGATTCCGAGCGGACGGAGCTTCTTTCGCGCGCGCGGCGGGCCGCCCTCCTCGCGCTCGGCCTGCCGGCCCCGGCCGCGCCGGATCCCGGGCCGCAGGGCCGGCTGGCCGAACCGGGGATGTGCTTCGTCACGTGGAAGCGCGAAGGGCGGCTCCGGGGCTGCATCGGGAGCGTCGAGCCGGACCGGCCCCTCTGGGCCGACGTGGAAGCGAACGCCGTCCACGCGCTCCTCCGCGACCCGCGCTTCCCGCCGGCGACTCCAAGGGACTTTCCGGGTTACCGGGTCGAGATCTCGGTCCTCACTCCCTTCGTGCCGGCGGCGAATCCCCTCGCCATCGAGATCGGAGTCCACGGGCTCCTCGTGGAGAAAGGGCGGCGGCGGGGCCTCCTCCTGCCGCAGGTGGCCGTCGAGTGGAAGTGGGACGCCGAGACCTTTCTCCGCCAGGCCTGCCTGAAGGCGGGCCTTCCCGAGGAGGCGTGGCGCGAGGGGAACCCTCCCGCCGCCGTCTCCACGTTCACGGCCGAGGTCTTCGGCGAGCCGCGCTGACGCCTACTTCAGGACCTGCACCAGTTCGAGGTCGAAGACGACCGGGGCCCCGGGCTTCACGTGCGGGGGATGGCCGAAGTCTCCCCAGGCCAGCTCGGAGGGGCAGACGATCCGCGCCTTTCCCCCCGCCTTCATCAGCGGAAGGGCCTTCTGCCAGCAGGGGAGGACCCGCTCGAGGTCGAAGGTCACGGGGCGTCCCACCGTCGAGGTCGTCTCGAAGACCGTGCCGTCGGCGAGCGTCCCGGTGTAGGAGAGGAAGACCTTTCCCGTCGGAGAGGGACTGGGCCCGGTGCCGGCCGCGACTTCCCGGAACAGGAACCCCTCCGGCTGACGGCGCGTCCCGGGCCGGGCCTCTTCCCGCTCGAAGAAGGGGGTGGCTTTCTTCTTCTCGGCCGCGGCGATCTCGGAGACCCGCTTCTGGCTGAACTCGCTCACCCTGAGCCCCCACTCCTCGGCGGAGGCGCGGAGAGGCCGCCTGCTGGCCGAGTCGGCCAGGCCGGCGGCCACGAGCGCCACGTCGGCCTCGGAAAGCTCGAGGCTCGAGACCGGGCGCCCGAGAAGCGCGCCCATGACGTAGAGGATCTTCTCCCGGTCGGTCGCGAGCGCCGGGGCTTTCGCCGGCGCCGGCTCAGCGGCGGAAAGGAGCGGAGCCGAGACAAGGACGGCGGAGAGGAGGTTTGCGGGCCAGCTCATGGGTCAAAGTCTAGCCGCGGCGCCCCGAAACGGCGTCAGGTCCGCCCGGACGCCCGTCCGAGGAGGATCCCGGCCGCGACGGCGGCGTTCAGCGACTCGACGCGGCCGCCGAGGGGAATCGTCACGCGGAGCGAGAGGCGGGACTCCAGCGCCGGCGCGATGCCCCGCCCCTCCGAGCCGATCACGAGGACGAGCGGGCGGACTCCCGCGAGGGCCGACGGCGACTGGCCCCCGCGCGTCTCCGCCCCCGCGAGCGTCGCCCCGAACTGCGCGGCCCAGCCGGCTGCCTCCTCCGGCACGACACCGGGGACGAGCGGAACCCGGAGGGCCGAGAAGGCCGAGGCGCGGACCGCCTTGGGTGAGTAGGGGGACGCGCAGTCGGGGGTCAGAAGGACCCCCTCCGCTCCGAACGCCTCCGCCGACCTCACGATCGCCCCCACGTTCGCCGGGTCCTGCACTCCGGCGAGGAGGACGAAGAGGGAGGACGACGGGAGATCCTTCGAGAGGGGGAGATCCGAAAGGGAGCGGCAGGGGGGGACGGCCAGCGCCACGACCCCCCGCGCGGAGGGGAGGTCCGAGAGCTTCCGGAGGACCTTCGAAGAGACCGGGTGGACGGCGGCCCCTCGCCTCGCCGCTTCCTCGATGACCCCAGCGACCTCTCCGCCCTCTTCGCCTTCCAGGAAGATCTCGTCCGGGACGACTCCCGCCGCGAGGGCTTCGCCGATGGCGCGCTCGCCCTCGAGGAGCAGCCTCTCGCCGTTCTCGACGGCCCGGAGGGCCGACTTGATCCGCGGGTTGGCCGGGGAGTCGATCCGCATGGGCGGGAGGAGCGTAGCCCACCTTCCGTCCGTGTTAAAACCGCGCAGTGAAGGCGGAAGTCGCGGCGGCGGGGGCGGTGGCCACGAAGGCCGCCCCGCTCTCGGCCCTCTGGACCTTTCCCTCCATTCTCTTCTCCGCCTTCGTCATCGGCTGGGCGGCCGAGGCGGCGCAGTTTCTCGTCTCCCAGGGACTCGCCCTGGCGATCCTCGCGTGGCTCCAGACGCTTCCCGAGTTCTCGGTCGAGGCGGTCATCGCCTGGGAGGCGGGGAAGGACCCGGCCAAGGTCCATCTCGCCATCGCCAACTTCACCGGGTCGATCCGCCTCCTCGTCGGCCTCGGCTGGCCGCTCGTCTATTTCGTCGCGGCCTTCTTCGCCGCGCGGACGAAGAAGCGGAAGACCTGGGTGGAGATCCGCCTCGAGGACGAGCACGCGATCCAGGTGATCAGCCTCCTTCCTCCGCTCGCCTGGTTCGGCTTCATCTGGTGGAAGGGGACGCTCGGCCTCGTCGACGCCGGGGTCCTCGTCGCCATGTACCTCGGCTATCTCTGGCTCCTGACGCGCATGCCACCCCGGGACGAGGACCAGGAGGAGATCGAGGACCTGCCGCGGGTCTCCCGCTGGGCCCTCTCCTTTGGCCCGAAGGGGCGGCCGTGGGCCATCGCAGCGCTCTTCCTCTTCGGCGGGGTCATTCTCTTCTTCTCGGCCGAGGCCTTCGTCGAGTCGATGCTGGCCCTCTCCATCTCGATGGGGGTCGCTCCGTTCTTCTTCGTCCAGTGGGTCGCTCCGTTCCTTTCGGAGTTCCCCGA
>Ga0079037_100002594_pt1 | contig 10066 bp, 10 predicted proteins | sample Mud3Dept4metaG_FD_71479 | JGI IMG/M metagenome (GOLD analysis project Ga0079037, IMG submission 71479) | Freshwater wetland microbial communities from Ohio, USA, analyzing the effect of biotic and abiotic controls - Mud 3 Core 4 Depth 4 metaG | ecosystem: Environmental > Aquatic > Freshwater >... | reverse complement strand
GACCATTAGTGACACAAAAAGCATCCTGGCTTGATATTGTAAGCTCTTTCCAGAAGTCTTCTAACTTCTGTTGGAGTATCCTGGCATTGGGACCGCCATAGACACCACGACCATAGCCAGGATTAGTAATTTTACCGTAAAGGAGTTCTAGGGAAGCGCCACGATTGAGATGGATCACCTGGACAAAATCAGGATTTCCACCTTCATAGTCCTTGCGATAAAGATCGGCGCCTTTTGCGGATAAGATGAGTTTAAAGCCTGGAGGTATCTGTGATTGCGCTGGGGTGGGGATCGTGGTTTGATACGGAGCAGCTGCGATAAGAAGTGTGCTTATTGTGCACAAAGTAAACAGGATCAGGCGAGACATTGAAATGAAGTACTGTAAATTTTTTCCTCAGGATTTTACACCTATAAGGTCGTTCAATTATCCTTAGATGCATTTTACACGATTCGTGCCAGGTTTTGGTTGTCTCAGGAGTTCAAAACCACAATAAATTCATTTCAATTTATTTAATACCTTCGCCAATCAGCCCGAAGAAACAGGCATTTTAGAAGGATAAATATGGCAAGAAGCGGCTGTTTGATGAAAAAGTAGTCTGAGTAGGATTCATGAAATCTTCCAACGGTAGGTGCTGCCTTTCTATGTCCAAAGGGACAGTTAAAGCACCAACACCCGCCCGGTTATTGCCAGCAGGGGAGCCCTTTCAAATCTGCATTTTTGTGAAGGTATTGGATAGTATAATCAATAAATATCGCTATGAGTGTAATCTTCCCTGCTGACCCGAAACAAGTATAATCTATACTAAATCCTTTTCCTAATTAAATTAGGAGGAGCTAATGCAAATACCAGAAGAAGATTTCCCCTATACAAGCGAGGATCCCAGCCTTGCACCAGTAGAAGAAGGAAATGAAGCCTTGAGTCTTACTTCACAGCAGCTTGGTGATCTCAAAGCGACTCTCCGCCTGATTGTCGGTTCTAGTCTAAATGGAAGGGATGCCTACATCCAACGCCTCAGACGGCTGCAGGCTATGCAGGAATCCTTAAACACCGGAGCCATTATGGTCGGTGAGAATGAAACCATCCGGGACCAATTAAGATATCTGCTTCTAGGGATTTTATTTGAAACACCCGAATTAATCCAACGAGGCCTGGGGAAATCAGAAAGGGTTTCATCCAAGGTGTATGGCCTTTTTTCAAGGATACTTTCACCTTTTACGAACAGCTCGATCTTCAGTCCAGTGAAGAATCGTTATGATTATGCAGCGGCCCGAGGGGAAAGAGCGATTGATCGTTTGATCATGAATGGCCGGATGGAAGAACAAAATAGCCGACTAATGACCCAACAAAAGGCCATCGATGATCTAATAAATGAGTTACTAGAATATGTGATCTTAAAAACAGAAGCCACCCAGATAATTCAGGAAGGGGGGATAGGTATGGCTAGCGGAGTGGTAGATGAATTTCGCGAACAGAGTGCAACGGTTGATTCTGTTCTTGAACAAAAACTTAAATCGATATTCCGGAAAAGTGATCCTTTGCAACCTGTATCACCGCCGAGTAATCTGGCACAAGAGGGGTAAGGCAAAATGGCATCAACAAAACCTCAACTCGCAGATCCGGAACATCTCCCGCCACAGGTTAGCTTGTCTCGTCCAGCGGGCTTCTTCAGTCGGTTAGAGGCTTTCACCATCGACCTGGTCATTCTAAGTATTGTAGAATTATTAGGCACAGCCCTTATTCAGACATTCCTTAGATTCTTCAAACTCACCGGACTGGCAGCGAACATTAATACATTGATGGAGAACTCCACTTATACCATCGCTATCGGTGCAGCTTTAACCACACTGCTCGTGATCGGATACTACACGTTTTTCTGGACGCTGGTCGGATTTACCCCGGGTAAGGCATTATTAGGACTTAAAGTTGTGCGGAGTAATGGCGCGAAGGTTTCCTTTAGCAGATCTATCCTGCGTTTTTTCGCTTATTGGATCTCGGCGATACCGCTCTTTCTTGGCTTCTTCTGGGTCTTATGGGACCCAAAACGTCAAAGCTGGCACGACAAAATTGCTGGCACCCAGGTGTTATACATTCCAAAATAAAACGCATAAATAGACGTGTCCATGGAAACTGGGTTTGAACCATATCAGGAAAGGCGTCCGCCAGGGCTGGTAACTCGTTTCTTTGAAACTTTTATCCAACTCTTAGGCCTGACCTTAGGAGGCGGCCTGGATTTTGTCAGGCAGAAAAAAGAACTCGGTGAACATCGCACCCTCGGCATCTTGCTCCTTCGCTTATTCCTGGCGTTCACCTGGCCTTTCCTGGATAAAAACATCGTTACGCTGCCTTTTCCCATCCAGTTCAGGCTGCGGATGGAAAAATTAGGCCCAACCTACATTAAACTCGGCCAAATTCTTAGTCTCCGCGAGGATTTACTCCCCAAAGCCATTACAGATGAGCTGAAAAAGCTCCTCGATAAGCTCCCGGCCGTATCATACGACCGGTTTAAAGAGCTCATTATCGAAAGCCTCAATCTTCCGCTCAATACCATGTACCGCTGGATTGATCCCATCCCTTTAGGATCAGCCTCCCTGGCACAAACCCATCGGGCAAGGTTAATCACCAATGAAAAGGTCGTTATTAAAGTCCTGAAGCCGGGCGTCCGCACGCTTATTGAACTCGATACCCGCCTCCTGGGCTTCTTTGGCCGGTTCCTGCAGATCTTCTTATCCCGTTACCAGCCAGCCCGAATCATCAACGAATTCCGCACCTACACCTTACGTGAGGTTGACTTACGCTTCGAAGCCGATAACGCTGAAACTTTTTCGGCAAACTTTAAGGACGAGCCCGAAGTGCGTTTTCCCCGCATTTATCGAAAATTTAGCTCTAGAGATGTTCTATGCATGGAATACTTCCATGGCATCATGCCTGATGAGAGCGCCCTAAGAAAGCTGACCGCTGACCAACGTCGCCAGGCGATTGATTTGGGCATCGGTGCAATCGTGAGAATGATTTATCGCGATGGGTTCTTCCATGCCGATCTGCACCCGGCTAATTTGATGATCTTCAAAAAGACCGGATCTAAGGAGGTAACTGTCGGTTTTATCGACCTGGGTATGGTTGGCAAGTTTACCCGTGACATGCGCAAGCGTTTATTCTACTATTTCTACTCTCTGGTCACTGGCGATCCAGAGAGTGCAGCGCGCTACCTCACTTCATTGACTTTCCCTGGAAAGGGGTCAGACGTTGAGGGGTTTCGCCGGGCAGCCTCCGACCTATATGCCCGTTGGTTGATAACACCCAATATTAAGGATTTTTCCCTCGCCCAGGTGATTTTGCAATCTGTTCTCATGGCAGGTCATTACCACATCCAATATCCAGGTGAGATTATCCTGATGGTCAAAGCCCTGGTTACTATCGAAGGCGTAGGGTACATCTTTGATCCAGAGATCGATATCCCCTCTGCCGCCCGAAGGCATGTGCGGTTCATCTTAATGCAAGAATTCAACCCTATGAACATGATACGCGATAGCGCCCTGATCCTGCCAGAAATGTTGGATGTGCTTCGCAAAAGCCCATTAATTCTAACTGAGGGGATGAAAGCATTGGAGTTAAATCTTAAAAAGCCTCCTTCGGGGCCTTTAAACGGCCTACGCGGCACGCTGCTGGCTGGATTCTGCCTGCTTGCAGGAGCTTTGATCCTGGCTTTTAATGGTCCATGGTTTGTCTGGACAGCTTTATTTATCTTCGCTGTTCTCCTTGCAATTAGATCTTAAAATATCTATCACAGGTAACTTTTTACCGGGTGGGATTTATCATCGGGTGAATAAAGACTTTCCTCAGAGGTAATATTCCTAGAACTTTATTGGAAAGGAGGAAACAAGTGTCAAAAATTAGATTGAACAATGTAGATCTAGCCTGGCTTCGTATGGATCACCCGACCAACCCGATGATTTTCACGGTGTTCTTACAATTTAAAGGGCAAATAAACTATGACCGGTTGATTACGAATATGGAGGTTTCTCTTAGACGTTATCGGCGCTTTCGGCAGCGCATCGTCTGGCCCCATCGTTTTTTTCGCCGGCCATACTGGGAAGACGATCCCAATTTCCGGATTGAAGATCATGTAGAACGCCTCCAGCTCCAACTGTCTGCAGACGAGACAACACTGAAGGAATTAATCAATATAAAAATGAACACGGCTTTGGATTTTGCCCATCCATTATGGAAAGTTACCCTGGTTGATAATTATCCTGAGGGCAGCGTAATCATCATTCGCATGCATCACTGCATCGCAGATGGCATTTCATCGATGCAGGTTTTGCTGAGGATGACTCAGACATCACCCGATGAACCATTAAATCAAAATCCTGCGGATAATCCAAATCGAGATGAATGCCAGATCAACCGCAAACCTGCCGATACGCCAACAGAGACGCAAGGCTTTGGCCATAGCCAGGCGTCTTCGACAATTTCTACTGCCAAACCAGATAAACCGACTCCCAATCCTGTCCAAAGCACATTATCTGGAAATCACACCTTCACCGAAATAATTGCAGCAATTGTTCGTATTTTATTTCGCTCACCCGATCCACCTACCATCCTCAAAGGGCGGTTGGGGAAATTAAAAAAAGCAGTCTGGTCTGAGCCTTTTAGCTTACCGGAAATAAGAAAAATTGCTCATTATAAACAAGCCACCCCAAATGATGTATTGATGGCAATTGCATCTGGAGCAATCCGGCGCTATATCGACCTGCACGACAATAACCGAAGACGTAACATACGCGCTTTTGTCATGGTAAACCTGCGCCGCCGTTTCTTTGACGAAGAACTTGGCAATAAATTCGGCCTCGTCTTCCTCACACTACCTTTATATCGTGAACAGCCCCTGGAACGTCTTACTGAGGTCAAGCAAGGCATGGATAGCTTGAAAGCGTCTGCTGAATATGCTGCCACCTATAAAATTCTCAACATCCTGGGCTGGATGCCCGAGTGGATCGAGCATCTAGCTATCCTGATTCTGGACACAAAAGGCACTGTCGTGGCTACCAACGTCTCTGGGCCGCGCCGCCAACTTTACCTGGCTGGTGGGCCTATCCAATCCATCATAGCCTGGGTACCACAGGCTGGACGGGTTGGTGTGGGATTTAGCTTTGTCAGTTACAAAGACCAGGTGCGGGTTGGTATAAACACTGATGCCGGGCTGGTACCCGATCCAGAAAAATTAATTGAGCTTTTCACTGAAGAATTCAAGTCCTTCCAGTCTGTCCTCCCTGCGATCACCAATTGATTAAAGCAATCCAAAAACTTTCTGATTCAAATGTAGACATCCGGTATTCATTGTGGTCCCTTCGGATAGACATACGACACGCCCGTTTGATCTGGGCTGTATGATCTGCGGTACATCTTCATGGCATCTTAGACGATTATCACGTATGAGTCCGAACCATATTACATAAGAAGATCGTAGGTTCATGTTCCGATTCGCTCACTCCAAAGCATGGCTCGCGAAGTACACTGAGCGGACGAGTGAATGTTCGTCTAATACCAGAGAAGTGTATCGAAATGTTAAATATTAGTTCTTGAATTCATACTGCTAAAACATCTGATTACATGGGTAAACTGGCGATTTTAATTTTTATAATAACTTAACTCCTAACACCGGTTCTATCAATTAAAGAATGTCCTATGAATAAATTTTCTACATAGGACATTCTAATTAGTCGGGGCGGGCGGATTTGAACCGCCGTCCTCACGGACCCGAACCGTGCGCTCTAACCGGGCTGAGCCACGCCCCGATTGATGGATTAGATTTAGGATTATAATCTAGCCTAATACCTTTGACAAGTAGAATCATTTAATAGTCAATAGTCCCATATTTATCAGACAACTTTCACTTCCGTTCCCTATATTCCTCGGTATAATCGCTATGGTACTTTTATCGCCACCTTCTAAGAAGGGGAGATGATTTAAGGAATTTTGAGCCTTTTTATTAAAATTTGGGTTCATTTCAATCCTGGTCAAGGAGCATACTATGAGTGACAATAATAAAGTACGTGTAGCAATTATTGGGGTAGGTAATTGCGCCTCATCCCTGGTGCAAGGTGTTACTTTTTACATATCCGCTAAGGATGATCAACGTATCCCAGGGATTATGCATGCCAATCTTGGCGGTTACCGTATTCGGGATATAGAATTTACCGCTGCATTTGATGTTGTCGATACCAAAGTTGGCAAAGATCTCTCCGAGGCGATTTTCGCATATCCAAATAACACTTTCAAGTTTAGCAATGTGCCCAATTTGAATGTGCCTGTACAACGAGGTATGACGCACGATGGTTTAGGTAAATATCTACAACAAATATTAAAGAAAGCTCCCGGGCCAACAGCTGACATTATCGGTACTTTAAAGAGCACGGAGACCGATGTGGTGGTTAATTTCTTACCAGTAGGATCGGAGATGGCAACAAAATGGTATGTGGAGCAAGTACTTGAAGCAGGATGCGCATTTGTAAACGCCATCCCGGTTTTCATCGCCAGCCAGGAATACTGGGGCGGTCGCTTCCGCGAGCATAATTTACCCATTATTGGCGATGATATAAAGAGCCAATTGGGAGCTACCATTTTGCATCGAGTATTAACGAGCCTTTTTGTTGATCGCGGCGTGCGTCTGGATCGGACATACCAGTTGAACTTCGGTGGAAACACCGATTTCCTGAATATGCTTGAACGAGAACGACTGGAATCTAAGAAAATATCCAAAACTGGTGCAGTTACCAGTATGCTTCCATACCCGCTTCTGGAAGAAAATGTGCATGTCGGTCCAAGTGATTATGTTCCCTGGTTGACCGATCGCAAATGGTGTTATGTGCGTATGGAAGGTACAACGTTTGGTGATGTGCCACTCAATCTGGAGGCGAAGTTGGAGGTTTGGGATTCACCGAATTCAGCAGGTGTGATTATTGATGCTGTGCGATGTGCAAAACTCGCATTGGATCGAGGAATCTCCGGACCTATTATCGGTCCATCGGCTTATTTTATGAAGACTCCACCTAAGCAATTCAAGGATGATATTGCCAGGGAGATGGTAGAAGCCTTTATCCGAGGCGATGAGTAACCAACAATGTGCGGATGGTATAATTCACATCGCTTAAGCAGAGTATGCAAGTATTTTGGTATTTTCATTTGGAAGTAGGAGAGTAACTTATGTCTGGACATTCACATTGGGCAACAATTCGGCGCAAGAAGGGTGCTGCAGATGCAAAGAAAGGGCAAGTATTCACGCGACTGGCACGTGAGATCGTCATCGCGGCGCGTGAAGGCGGAGGTGATCCAAGCTCGAACATTCGTTTGGTTATTGCCGTTGATCGCGCTCGTGCTCAAAATATGCCCAAGGAAAACATTGAACGAGCAATTAAACGCGGCACCGGTGAGCTTAAAGAAGGCTCAGCTATTGAAGAGGTGATGTATGAAGGTTATGCACCGCATGGGATTGCCTTAATGATCTCTTGCGTCACCGACAACCGTAACCGTGCGGTAGCAGATATCCGCCACGTTCTTAGCCGGTTCGGTGGCAATATGGCTGAAGCAGGAAGTGTGGCCTGGCAGTTCAAGCGCATCTCGTATTTCTCATTTCCACTGGATGATCAGGATAAAGACCAAATATTTGAATTAGCTGTAGAAGCTGGTGCCGACGACGTAATTTTTGATGAGGATCAGGTAGAGATCATTGGAGAAGTGGAAGTTTTTAAAGACATCAACACCCGCCTGAAAAGCGCAGGAATTGAAGCTGAAGAAGCCGAACTGCGCATGTCCCCGAACAATGAGACTGAACTTCCGATCGATGACGCTATACAAGTAGTGAAGGTAATAGAAGCCTTAGAAGAGTTGGATGATGTTCAGGCAGTCTTTTCAACATTGTACTTATCTGACAATGTAATGGCAGCCCTTGAAGGGGCTTAAGTATTGATGTTGGTTATCGGCATTGATCCCGGAACGGCGACAACAGGCTATGGATTGGTTCAGGAGAATGCGGATGGGAGCCTGACAACAATAGAGTTTGGCGTCATTGAAACTAAATCGAATATCCCAATGCCCCAACGACTCCAGGAATTGTATAGAAATCTAACCAGAATATTGCTTCTCCATCAGCCTCAAAGCGGTGCGGTGGAGAAGTTATTTTTTGCCTCCAATGCGCGAACGGCAATCAGTGTTGGTCAGGGTCGAGGTGTTGTATTATTAGCGCTGGCTGATGCAGGATTACCAGTGGCTGAATATGCGCCTTTGGAAGTAAAACAGGCGATTGTCGGATATGGAGGCGCTGATAAGAATCAAATTCAGCAGATGGTAAGAGCTTTACTAGATTTACCAGAAGTACCACGACCTGATGATGCGGCTGATGCCCTGGCAATAGCGATCTGCCATCTACATAGCGCACGGTCTCACCAGCTGGAGGAGGCTTCCTAGACAGCTATGATCAGTACCCTAAGTGGAAGAGTATTTGAAGTCAATAAAGATTTCCTAATTGTGGAGCTCACAGGAGTCGGTTTACAAGTATACGTCCCGAGTCATGTGATTGATAAATTTCACCTTGGTGATATGATATTTCTGTACACAATTCTCGTTGTGCGTGCAGATTCTTTGACCTTGTATGGTTTTGAAACCGGGGATGAAAAAGAGCTTTTCAATTTACTATTAAGTGTTAATGGAGTTGGTCCACGCCTGGCATTGGCAATCCTGTCGACATTGACCACTGATACCATCCGACGAGCGGTTCTAAGCGAACAGGCAGAAGTTTTTAGCCGGGTACCAGGCATTGGTAAGAAGACTGCCCAAAAAATATTGCTTCAATTACAAGATCGCATACCAGCAATGGAAGGATTTGAAACTGTTGTGGGTATGTCCGATATCGATTCTGAAATTTTAGCAGCCTTAACAACTTTGGGATACAGTCTGGTTGAATCTCAGGCCGCTTTACAATCAATTCCTCGGGATACACCGCAGGAAATAGAAATACGTTTACGGATTGCGCTTCAGTTTTTTGCATGATATTAGGAGATTGAACTTGTCTACAGACTGGAATATTTCGTTTATTGGTCCGGGGGTTATGGCTGAAGGAATGATTCAAGGTCTACTACGTAAAAAAGTAGCGCAACCTGAGTCGATAATCGCTGCTGGTCCAAGTGAGGATCGTCTGATTCAACTCCAACAACAATATGGAATAGAGGTTCTAACGGATAATGCCACTGCATCAAAAAAAGCAGATGTAATTGTTCTTTCAGTTAAGCCTCAACGGTTGGAACGTGTCCTGGCTGGTCTGAGAGGGGCGATTCGTCCAAATGCATTGGTATTATCTATTGTTGCTGGAGCTTCAATTCAAAAGATCAGCGATGGATTAGATCATGAAGTGATCGTACGGTCGATGCCAAATACACCCGCGCAAATTGGCGAAGGTATCACCGTATGGACAGCCTCTTCCGAAGTATCTGAAGAGCAATTGAGAATAACCAGGCAGATACTTAGCGCCCTTGGTGAGGAGGTTTACGTTGAAGAGGAGCGTTACCTGGATATGGCCACAGCGCTATCTGGTACCGGTCCAGCCTATGTGTTTCTATTTATGGAAGCTATGGTTGATGCAGGAGTGCATTTAGGATTTCCCAGACGTATCGCAGAGCGACTGGTAGCACAAACGGTGCGAGGTTCGGTGGATTACTACCAACGGCGGGATGATCCAGTTCACCTGGCACGACTGCGCAACGAGGTAACTTCGCCGGGAGGAACATCAGCAGCAGCTCTATATTATCTCGAGAAGGCTGGCTTTCGAACTGCAATCTCACGCGCAATTTGGGCAGCCTATGTTCGCTCCCAAGAATTGGGGCGCGATGCGAAGAGCCATCCACCTGATAAATCGATTCCGGGGAATGAATGAATTTGTGAATAACTAGACAAGATCTAATCTTTCAGGTATCATTTGTCAAACTTCCCAAAGGAACTCATTTTTGGAATTGTATTGTTGACTCTGTATTCATATGTTCGAAATTTTTATTCGAGCCCGGATTTGATTTATCT
>Ga0079037_100002588_pt1 | contig 10076 bp, 7 predicted proteins | sample Mud3Dept4metaG_FD_71479 | JGI IMG/M metagenome (GOLD analysis project Ga0079037, IMG submission 71479) | Freshwater wetland microbial communities from Ohio, USA, analyzing the effect of biotic and abiotic controls - Mud 3 Core 4 Depth 4 metaG | ecosystem: Environmental > Aquatic > Freshwater >... | reverse complement strand
TCCCATGGCACTTCTTGTACTTCTTGCCGCTTCCGCAAGGACACGGGTCGTTACGCCCTACCTTCGCGCCAACGTGCACCGGCTCAGCGATTTTTGCAGCGGCGTCTCCGGCTCCGACGAAGCTAAGGTTGGCGATCTGGCGTTTCTGCTTCCGCTCGATCTCCTCACCCTGTTCTTTCGCAGCGACCTTGATCCTGAACAGGTTCTCAACCGTGGATTCAACGATGCGCTGCTTCATTTCCTCGAACATGTCGAAGCCTTCTTTTTTATATTCGATGAGCGGGTCCTTCTGACCGTAACCGCGAAGCCCGATGCCTTCCTTCAGATGGTCCATTGCCAGCAGGTGGTCTTTCCATTGATGGTCAACGGCCTGGAGCATGAACACCTTCTCAAGGTGGCGCATGACCTCGGGGCCGATCTGCTGTTCCTTCTCGTCGTAGCTCTTTTGCAGCACTTCCCAGAGCTTCCCGCGGAACTCTTCGCGCGACAGGGACTGGGCGTCGATATCCCGCCCCGCGTGATACGAGAACTTTGCCGCGAGCACATCGTTCAAACCCGTGATGTCCCACGTCTCGGGGTAGGCTCCCTCGGGACAATAAAAGTCAACGATCCCGTCGAGCATCTCCTCTGCCAGGCCGAGCGCTTCTTCCTTCATGTCCGTACCGGCGAGGATCTGGCGGCGCTGCTCGTAGATCACCTTCCTCTGCTGGTTCATGACGTCGTCGTATTCCAGAACGTGCTTGCGCATCTCGAAATTGTGGTTTTCCACCTTCTTCTGGGCGTTCTCAATGGCCCGCGACACCATGCGGTGTTCGATCGGCACATCCTCCTCCATACCGAGCTTGCCCATGAGGCCAGCGATCCGGTCGGAACCAAAGATCCTGAGAAGGTCGTCTTCGAGCGAGAGATAGAACCGGGAGGAGCCGGGGTCTCCCTGGCGGCCCGAACGGCCGCGGAGCTGGTTGTCGATCCGGCGCGACTCATGGCGCTCCGTGCCGAGGATGTGCAGACCGCCCGCGGCAATGACCTTCTCTTTTTCATCAGCGCACTGCGTCTTGCACTGCTCAAGCGTCTTGTCCCACTCTTCTTTCGTATACTCTTTGCCCTTCAGCATCTGGCGCGCGAGCCCCTCGGGGTTGCCGCCGAGCACGATGTCCGTGCCGCGGCCCGCCATGTTCGTGGCGATCGTGACCGCGCCGTATCGTCCTGCCTGTGCGACGATCTCGGCCTCCATCTCGTGGTATTTGGCGTTCAATACCGAGTGCCTTATGCCTTTTTTCCTGAGCAGCGTTGCGAGGGTCTCGGATTTCACGATGGAAATGGTTCCCACGAGCACGGGCTGGCCCTTCGCGTGGCGCTCTTCGATCTCTTTCACGGCCGAGTTGAACTTTCCATGCTCGACCTTGTAGATGAAATCGGGGTTGTCGATGCGGACCATGGGTTGGTGCGTCGGGATCATGAGCACATCGAGGTTGTAGATCTTCGCGAACTCCGCGGCCTCGGTCTCCGCCGTGCCGGTCATGCCCGCGAGCTTGTTGTAGAGCCGGAAGTAGTTCTGGAAGGTGATCGAAGCAAGCGTCTGGTTCTCGTTCTCGATCTTGACGTTCTCTTTGGCCTCAATGGCCTGGTGGAGCCCGTCGCTCCAGCGCCTGCCGGGCATGAGCCTGCCCGTGAACTCGTCCACGATCATCACCTGGCCATCCTTGACCACATAGTCCACGTCGACATGGAACAGGGCATGGGCCTTCAGGGCCTGGTGCACATGGTGCACGAGGTCCACGTTCGAGGGGTCGTACAGATTGCCCGCGCCGAGCATCTTCTCTACGTGGATGTTGCCCTCTTCGGTCAGGGCCGCGGTCTTGGTCTTTTCCTCAATCGTGTAGTCGACGTCCTTCTTCAGGCTCGGGATGATGCGGTTGATCTTATAATATTTGTCCGTGGAATCTTCCGTGGGACCGGAGATGATGAGCGGGGTCCTGGCCTCGTCGATCAGGATCGAGTCGACCTCGTCCACGATGGCGAAGTTGAGCTCGCGCTGGACATAGTCCGCGAGGTCGAACTTCATGTTATCGCGCAGATAGTCGAACCCGAACTCGTTGTTCGTGCCGTAGGCCACGTCGGAGCCGTAGGCCTCCTGCCGCTGTTCGTCCGTCAGGCCGTGGACGATCACGCCCACGGTCATGCCGAGGAAGGTGTAGATCGGCCCCATCCACAGGGCGTCGCGCCGGGCGAGGTAGTCGTTCACCGTGACCACATGCACACCCTTGCCCGTGAGGCTGTTCAAGTACACCGGCAGCGTGGCCACCAGGGTCTTGCCTTCCCCGGTCTTCATCTCGGAAATCCTTCCCTGGTGCAGCACAATGCCGCCGATCAGCTGCACATCGAAGTGACGCATCCCCAGGGTCCGTTTGGACACCTCGCGCACCACTGCAAAGGCCTCGGGAAGGATGTCGTCGAGCGTTTCTCCGCCTTCGATCCTCTTTTTGAACTCGTCAGTCTTGGCCCGCAAGGCAGGGTCCGCGAGGCTGGACATCCCACCCTCCAGCGCGTTGATTTTGTCCACCAGCACCTGGATGCGCTTCAACTCCCGGTCATTCGCGGTGCCGAATACTTTTTTCAGAATTGCTCCAATCATCTCTCTTCTCTCCACCTGCGGTAAACCCCGTTAGAGAACAAATCCTCTGCCGATTATAGATTGTGGCTCTGTACCACTATCTCGATGGCAGATATTAGTCGCCGACAGGAGTCACTGGCTTTCTCTAACGGGGTAAAATCAGTTGACAGCATCGCATATTATCATTTTTGTGCAGGAATTCAAGAGAATAATCTTTCAAACGGGTGTCATCTGTCGCGTGAAAAGAGGCCGTGTCCTCATGATGAACAGGGGTTATGCTTTATCGTGGGTCTTCGATCAATCACCAATAAAAAACCCCGATGATGGGACCCTCGGGGTTTACAGTCAAGCTACGATCACCGCAGCATGCGCATCGTCCGCGCATTGTGCGGCGAACAGGTTATCAGGAAGCTTTCAGTACATTTGATGCCTGGGGGCCTTTATCCCCCTGAGTGATCTCGAACTCGACCGGCTGCCCTTCAGAGAGCGTCTTGTACCCGTCACCCTGGATCGCCGAGTAGTGCACAAACACATCGCGGCCGCCTCCATCCGGTTCGATAAAACCGTACCCCTTCGACTCATTGAACCACTTCACTTTGCCCGTCGACATAATGATCACTTCCTCCTTGCTTGTTTCCGTTGTGGAAAACCGGGATCCCTGGCACACCAAACAACGAATCTCGATTTCAATACAAAGGGAAAGAGCCTGAAACAACTCCTACGCCCTTTCCCCCGGACAACCAAGAATATGTCAGATCGTTGAAAAAAACTATGGATGGATAGAAAACGTTAATTCATGTACCGAACCGGATTCACCGGAAGACCGTTTACGCGCACCTCGTAGTGGAGATGCGGACCGGTGCTGGATCCGGTATCGCCGACATACGAAATTATTTCGCCACGCTTGACCCGCTGGCCTGCCTTGACATTGAGCCGTGAGTTATGTCCAAATTCGGTTTTAATGCCATAGCCATGGCTAATCTCGACCATATTGCCATAGCCGGTGCTGAACCCCGCTTTGATCACCACACCGTCCGCGGGTGCAATGATCGGCGTCCCGGTCTGGGCCGCGATATCAATACCTTCGTGAAATTTCAAGATACCGCTGAATGGCGAGATCCGGTTGCCGAAGGGCGACGTGACCCAGCCGCGGACCGGCCATACCGATGGCGTTGACGCATACAGGGACCGCTTGTCCTCAAAGTACTCGATCAGCAACTGCAGACTGGCTTCCTGCCGAGATGCCGCCCCCTTGAGAAGGCTCAGCTCCTGGTGCATCTCTTTCAGTGCCTCTTCCTGCTTTTTCTCTCCCAGGGTGGCAAGGTTCTGAAGACCTAGTTCGTCTGGGCCGCCGATGCCAAGCACCTGCTGGGCCTTGTCCCGCGGACCCAGGTTCACAGCACGGCGGAGCTTGGTATCGAGGTCGCGGAGCAGAAACATCTGGCGTTTGTAATCCAGGAGATTAAGTGCGAAACTCTGGACCTGCGCCTTCTGCTGCATCAGTTCCTCGCGTACGGACTGCAGTTCCCAGACTTTGTCTTTTACGTCGTTATATTCGTAGATTAGATAAAGGGAGAGGACAAGGACTGCCACGATCGAAAGGAAGACGGACTTAAGGGCAGACTTGGATATGCTGAGCGTCCGAACCCGGGCATTCGGACCAGGCAGGAACATAAAGGTAAAATACTCTTTTTTCCTGATCTTTCTTGCTTTCTTTACACCCATCATTCCTCCGGGAAAAAGATACGGCAAACGACTTAAAGATAACACAAAGAGGCAGCAATTGTCAACTATTTAATTGCTTTACAATATAGGAAAAACCATTTAACAACAATGCCTTGCATGGAATAATTGCTCGTGATCCGCTTTATGGACCTCTGATACCGGAAACTGCTCACAACTCAGGGGGCAACCGGAACAGAGGGGCTTCGTTTTTTTGCAATGCTCTTTTCCGACTCTGACGATAAGTGCATGATATTCATTGTAAAACCGGGTGTCACGGGGCAGGTTATTCATGAAAAAATCCTGCACTGCATGGTAATCCGCATTACTCACAATCAATCCCTGCCTGCTGAATATCCGCTTGGTATAGGCGTCAACCACAAAGAACGCCTTTTCTCCCGCATACAGTAGGATTGCATCGGCCGTTTCCGGGCCAATGCCGTTAATTTCGAGCAGTTGTTGACGCAACAAGGCGGGTTCGGCCGAGAACATCCTTTTAAGACTGCCGGAGTAGCGGATATGGATGAACGAGAGCAGATGCCGAAGACGCTTCACCTTGACGTTGAAATAGCCGCTCGGCCGGATGAGCGACGCCAGCTTCTCCGGAGCCGCGTTGAACATGCGCGAGGGCGTCAGAAGCCGCTCCCGCTTGAGCTTGGCCATGGCCTTTTCCACATTTGACCATGCCGTATTCTGCGTCAGCACCGCGCCCACCATAACCTCGAAGGGGGTATCACCGGGCCACCAGTGCTGGGGTCCATAGGCCCGATAGAGGGTCCGGTAGATGGCTGTTAATTGTTTCCTGATCTCTTTATCAGGCATCCTGAGCCTGATGGCTGGCTTCTGCCTGTACCCCTTCTTTATTTTATTTCGCGTGTCCGATTTCGCACTCCGCACTGGGGATCACTCCTTCGTCTCATCCTTCACCCAGTCGAGGTACTCCCGCGAACCAGCGACGATCGGGATGGCGATGACCTCCGGTACGGTATAGGAGTGGAGCGATTTCACGCGCGCAACAAGCTGCTCCATGCGCGGCAGCCTGCTCTTGCAGATGAGCATCGTCTCCTGGGAGTCCTGGGTCTTGCCCTCCCAGAAAAACAGCGAGCGCACCTCCGGTATGATGTTCACGCATGCGGCAAGATGACCATCCACCAGCGCTGCCCCGATCTTCGCGGCTTCATCCCTGGTTGACGTTGTTATCAGCACAATGATCTCGTCTCCCACGCTCTCGCCCTCTCGATTCCTTATTTGGCTCCTTTGCTGCCAATACCCTTCAAGTCCACCATGGCAGTATACCTGTATTCCCCCGGTTGAATAGTATACGTCACGCTTATTCCCCAGCACTGCGAGGTGTAGTGCAAAAAATAATCCTCTTCCATGGTCTTCTTGTTCTCCATATCGCGCGACACTTGAGCGCGCAGGTTCCATTTGCTGAACGTCAACCCTCCCCCGCTGATCAGATATTCCGGACCTCCCTGGGTATAGGAATGGCTGAGATTCAGTGCCAGCACACCCTTGGTAAAACCCACTGCTTCAGAATGGGAAGACATAACACGGTCATATGCGTTGTAACTTCCGGTCGCCGACATATTGAACATCTTGGGCGTCCTCAGGTACAATTCCCCGAGAACATCGGATGCGGGATGGGAGGTGCTATCGTGCTCCTGGGCGACCTTCAGGTCATAAGACCGGGAGATCCTGAAAACCATCACATCAAAGGTCGTATAGTTCGGCGTGTCCTTCGTTTCTTTATAGCGTGCGGTCACACGATTGATCAGGGAGATGCTCGCCAGATTTTGCTCGGACACGGAATCCACAGAATCGAACTGCGGTAAGTCCCCCTGTTCCACATGGGGAACATAACTATAGGATATCGTCGGCTCGATCGAATGCCTGACCCTCCCGATGCCGGCCTCGCCGTCAGAACCGTACACGCTGGACACACGGGCATTCACCGCGGCCCCGGTATAAAAGTATTTTCGCTCTGTCGGTTCCACGGTCGTGGCGCTCCGGTCGTAGAACGTCGCCCGCACACCGGCATTCGGTGTAAAGCTCAAGCCGCTGCTGCCGAACGCGGCGGTCAACCGCGGGTTGAAGTCCACCCGACGCGCCCCATCCCCTTCCGTCTTCGTGAAACTGGCCGCAGACCCCTCAAAACCAAGGTGAAGGGGGCCGGCAAGCGTTTCATCGTAGATCGTATAGCGCAGCTCCGGCAGTTTTTGGACCGTCTTTTCGTTGGTCTGGGTGAGATCGGTCGAATACTGGCCCATCAGATAGAGCGAGGCGGTGTTCCACCGCTCCACGTAGAAGGCGTTCGAGTCAATATAGGGCCGGGACTTGCTCTCAAGCTTCTTGTCGAGGTCATAAAAGTAGTGCTCATCGCTCACCAGGTTGATGTCCACACGGCCGGAGAGGTCTTCGGCAAACTCTTCCTGATGCTGCATGCTGAAATTCCACCGGGACTCTGATGTATGGTACATGTCGAAAAATTTATAATAGAGCTCTCCCCTGGACTCCCGCGAATTGTTATAACGGTATTCAATGCTGGTCCCATGCCCGGTATGCTCACGGTAATCCGAAGTGAAGGTCATATCTGTATAATCCGAAATAGCCCAGAAAAACGGAATTTTCCAGACAAAACCGTCACGGCTGCTGTATCCAAACTCTTCCGGCAACAGAAAACCGGTCTGTCTGCGCACGGGAAAGAGCAAGTAGGGCGTGTAGAGCACCGGGATGCCCCCCACATTAAATGACAGCCTTCTTCCGGTGGCATACCGTTCCATATCGATGTTCAGCACATCCGCCTTCATAAACCAGTCTTCCTCGTCGCAGGTGGTGACGGTGCCCTTCTCCACATGGTAGACGGTCTCCGATTTCCGTTCGATCCTGCTGCCCTTCACATGGAGATTTTCCTTCTTGACAAAGAGATCGCCGTTCACGATAACGCCGTCCCGCGTGTTCATGTTGACCTGCATTTTCTCGGCATGCATGACGTCTCCCTTGTCCTGCAGGAAGACCTTTCCCTCGGCTACGGCCTCGCCGGTTTTGTTGTCCAGCACGATCTTGTCCGCCTCGAGCCGCATGCCCTCCTGCTCGATCTTCACGTGGCCGATCGCGACATATCGGTCATTGGCGCGGTCATAATCCAGTCTGTCCGCCGCCACCGTGACCGGGATCTTCTTCGGGAGTTCCTCGCTCCAGGCATGCCGCGTCGATCCCGCCGGCATCGCGATGAATAGGAGCACAGCAACTATGAACAAGAGGCGACCCATCATTCCCGCATACTCTTAAGTTCTTCATTCCGCATTCCGCACTCCACACTCCGCATTGATGCAGCTCATCCTTTCAGCCCGCTCAGCGGGCCGGACCGGTCCGCGTCCGGATGGAACACCGCCCGTGCATCGCCCACCACATAGAGTGAGCCGGTGATCAGGACCAGGTCGTCCGGAGATGCGGCCCTCCCGGCCGCCGCGATCGCTTCCGGGACCGTTTCCGCTATCTCAACGGATCCATGCAGCTTCTGTATTTCCGCCGCAAGCGCCCGGACATCCATTGCCCGCGAATACTGCGGCTTCGTCACCACCACGTGATCGGCAAGCGGGACCAGTGCGGAGGAGATGCCCTGGTAATCCTTGTCCCCAAGAATACCGATGAGGAGGACGATCCTCCCGTACGCAGGCCTCATTTCCCGGACGGTCGCGGCGAGCTTCCGCGCCGACGCCGGGTTGTGCGCGCCGTCAAGGTAGATATCAGGCCTGCGCGCCACAAGCTCCAGACGCCCTTCCCAGCGGGCCTGTTCAAGTCCTCGCCGCACTGCGGGCTCATCCACGATGACCCCGGAATTGCGCAGACACTCGATCGCCGCCAGGGCAAGGCAGGCATTGTCCACCTGATACCTGCCATGCATATTGATGCGAAGTTTTTCGAAAGAGCTTCCGATCCCCCGGTAATCAAAGACCTGCCCGCGCTGCGATGTGACCGGGCCTGGCATAAAATCCCTGGACAGGCGGTACACTGCCGCCCGACGGGCCGCAGCTTCCTGCTCGATGACCGTGATGACCTCCTGCTGTGTTGCTCCCGTCACCACCGGGATCCCCTGCTTGATGATGCCCGCTTTTTCACCGGCTATCTGCGCGAGCGTGTTCCCCAGGAACTCCATGTGTTCCAGTTCGATGTTCGTGATCACCGACACGAGCGGGGTGATCACATTCGTGGAATCGAGCCTGCCGCCCATCCCGACCTCGATCACGGCAAGGTCCACGCCTTCTTCCGCGAAGCAGGTGAACGCCATCGCAGTCGCTACCTCGAAGAACGTGGGATTGAGCGCTGCCGTCCCTTCCAGACCTGCCTCCTTCCGGGAGGCGGCCCGCACGCGATTGGCAAGCTCTACTACCGTTGCCTCGGTGACCGGGATGTTGTTGATCCTGATCCGCTCCGTAAAATTGACCAGATGCGGAGACGTATACAGCCCGACGCGATATCCCGCGGCCTGCAGCATGGCTGCGATAAATGAGGACGTCGATCCCTTGCCGTTCGTACCCGCAACATGCACAGTCCGGAACTTCCGGTGCGGGTCTCCCAGGCGCGCCATCAGTGTAATGCTGTTGGACAGCGCAAGCTTGATGCCGTGCTTCTGAAGCGCGTACAGGTAGTCAATGGTTTCGCGGTATGCCGTGTCAAGGGACATCGTCGTGTGCAATCCGTTTCTGCCTAAGAGATCGGGTCCGCGGTGCTTTGGGGGTCCCGCCTCCCGGCTTCCCGCTATTGCGCTTCGGGCGGTGCGGGAGCGGTTGCCGCTGGAGCGGAAGCGGCCGCCTCGGCAGGTTCGTGGGGTTTCTTATCCGTGCCGGGTACCGGTTTCTGTGCCGGTGCGGATTGATCAACGGTCCGGGGTGCTGCTTTGAGCGTCAAGACAAAAGGGATCTGCTCGGCAGCGGGAAATGAGTCCAGGCGCTTTCGATCGTAGCGCACCTTTGCCACTCCCCTGATACGATCGAAGAACACGAGCAGTTCCTGTCCGGTAAGACTGCCGGAAAGCACCCGGTCCCTCTCGCTGAACTTCAGTTGCCGAAGCTGTCCGTGACCGCGCATGACCTCATTGATGTCCTGGATCGCAGTGGTTTCATTGACGGGGGTAATGCTCACGGCAAGCTGCGGCACAGTCCGCTGAACGCTGGCAACCAGCGGCGTCACCACCGGCGGCTTCAGATGCAGGGCCGTCGTTGGCAGGGGGGTCGTGGTGAGGGAGGACGTGGTGACCGGCGCGGTCTTCACGATGTTCTCGATCTCAATGTCAAGCTGGCGCGGCTGACTGGCGTAATAATATATCCCGGCAACAGCGACAGCGATGCCCGCAAGCCACAAAGGCCGATACAGGATCTTTTTGAGCTTCATCAGCGAAGCAATGCCTTCCCTCACGCGGTGGGCAACTCCCTCGGGCGCGTCAACGTATTGCAGGAACTGGCGGGTCTCCTCCATGCGCTGAAGCGCTTCGAACTCGGATCTGCAGACCGCGCAGTGTCCCAGGTGACGCTCGATCCTGTACCGGGTGATCCAGTACACATGGCCGCGCAGATAAGCAAGGAGTGCTTTTCTCGTCCGTTCACAGTCCTTTTTCAACGCGCCCGCTTCATCAAGCCGCTGTCTGCTTTTCCCGTGAACGGGATCCTGTTCGATCCGACGCGGCTGCATCATACGCCTCCCACCTTCACCTGCTCAGCGCGAAGCTGCGAATCACCGA
>Ga0079037_100002586_pt1 | contig 10079 bp, 10 predicted proteins | sample Mud3Dept4metaG_FD_71479 | JGI IMG/M metagenome (GOLD analysis project Ga0079037, IMG submission 71479) | Freshwater wetland microbial communities from Ohio, USA, analyzing the effect of biotic and abiotic controls - Mud 3 Core 4 Depth 4 metaG | ecosystem: Environmental > Aquatic > Freshwater >... | reverse complement strand
TTTTCATTCAATTAACCTTTAGCGGAAGCACTTGAGGGCTAACGTCTTATTTCAAGTCCGATGGAACATGAAACTCCAGAAGTGAGTTTTTTCTTCATGAACTAAGATCCCTTTTTTCCAATCAAAAGGTTATGGCTAACTCTAGGCTGCGGTCTAGCCTGGTTTCAGACTAACCTGGCGATTTCTCCACTCACAGTTGTTCCGCGGTCTCTTACTCTCTTTTTTTCAAGGTTGTTGGATTATTTCTTGCAATCGTTTTTCTGTGGAGACAGGGATTTACTTGAACTCTTAATAAAGTGGAGATGTCTCCTGCAAATCCTCCTTCTTCTACATGTAGGCAATTAGCTAAGCGAATTTGTCCAAAACCTTTAGCCACTCCGATTAGAAATGCTTAAATGCCAATAAATAAAAACACCTTGTGGGTGGTGGGTGCAATGCCTCTTTTTTGGTTGTCAAAATCGGATATTGAAAAGATGGAAGCCAAACGCGACGTTGATGGACTAGTAAAAGCCCTTTCTTACAAAAAGGACGCCTCAGTAGCCTTTTCGGCTGCTAAAGCTTTAGTGACGATGCGTGATGAACACGCGGTGGACGGACTGATTGTCTCTCTAAAAGACCCAGACTTGAATGTAGGGAAGTTGGCGGGGGGAGTTTTAGTAAATATTGGCGGCCGACAAACAGTGGACAAGTTGATCGTTGCTCTAAAAAGTCCAGACGCGAATGTGCGATTCTATGCGGCGCTCACTCTGGGGGAAATTGGAGACGCGAGAGCTTTCGATGCTTTATCCGCTGTTTCTAAAAATGACAAGGATGCGCCTGCAGCCGCGGCGGCGGGCAAAGCTTGCGTGCAAATTTTGCAAAAAAACAGCCCTTCCCAGCCATAGAGAAGCTGGTAAACAAAATGTTAGCGCGCTGGAATGATTCTTTCATTAGACGAGAGAACTATATTACAACTAGATTGGGGCTCTTCAACAGCTATGACACAAGATAATATAAATCAAAAAGACAAGACACGCGCATTGGTTCTGCAAGGAGAAGTTGCTTGGCTATTAGTAGAAACTGGACCTGACAAAGGAAAAGAAGTCTCTATCACTAAGCCACTTATCACGATTGGGCGATACACAGAAAACGATTTATGTTTGCCTCATGATGAATTGATTTCGAGATTTCACGGTCGGATACTCTTTTGCAAGGATGAAGGAGGTTACTATTACGAAGATCTGAATAGTACAAACGGCACCAAAATTTGTAACAGGTGGTTCAAGAACGAGAAGGCTGAAATAAAGCATGGGGACAGAATCCTTATTGGAAGAGAAACTCAGCTAAAATTCTTCACAAAGAAAACAGGGCTTAAAGACTGGCTCCTAGGTTGAACAAGGGATATTGTATGTTCGGTATGTCATCAATAAGCAAAAACTTCAAACTAAACATAATTAACCTGCAGGGCTAAGTATGAGAAAAGAATTTGATGATAAACTCATAAAACCAATTGTAAATGCTTGTTATCCCGGAACGTTAGCCGGACTAAGTTTGGCGGGTCTACAGATTGTTGGAAAAGAGGCACTTCTGATTATAAGATTGATCCTTTCACTAAATGTAATTATGTTTGTCTTGAGTGCTTTCTTTATTTTCTTCTACACTATCTATCCTGACAAAGGGAAGCTTTGGACCAGTTCAGCTTCAACTTTCATCGCGGGACTCACTTTTTCGCTAATTTCAGTTATTGGGCTCATCGTGACTTAGCTATAATTACTGTCATGTCCGCAAAAGCATAAGTCTTGAGAAAACAAGAAACTGAAAAATCTCAACCTTCTCCTTGCTAACCTTCATCTCTCAGTGAGATGAATAATCACACCCAAATCAAGTTTAGAAACATTTAAACCCTAAATCCAAGAAAGAGACACTTGTGGGTGGTGGGTGCAATGCCTCTTTTTGGGTTGTCAAAATCGGATATTGAAAAGATGGAAGCCAAATTTGATGTCAATGGCTTGGTCAAGGCTTTAGCAAATAGGAAGGCCCCCTATATACGCAAATTGGCGGTGGAGGCTTTGGTGAAGATTGGAGATGCGCGTACAGTGGACGCTTTGACTGTCGCTCTTAAAGGTAAGGATGAGAATGTACGCTCTGCAGCGGCAGAGGCTCTAGCGAAGGTTAACGCTGCACGAGAAAAGAATGCCGCCAATAAGCCTTTTGAAATTCCTGCAGATCTTATTGTCCGATCGAAGCAGGAACCCGATGTACTCTACAGGAAGGGGAGCTATATCGGACAGAAATATGAAGTTCTCAAAGAGTTGGGGCATGGTGGCTTCGGCATAGTCTACCTAGTTTACTCGCATGAGACTAAAGGGTTCTATGCCATGAAAACCTTCAGAGACGAATATCTTGCGGAAGCGGAGACAAGGGAGCTGTTCCGCAAAGAGGCCAATATTTGGATTGACATAGGGCGACATCCCTACATCGTGCGAGCGAAATTCGTGGAGGAGGTGGCTGGGAGGCTCTATATTGGCATGGAATATATTGCTCCAAACGAAATGGGTTTGAACACTCTCGATGCTTATCTGGAGAGGCAGCCGCCTGACCTATCTCAGAGTCTCAAATGGGCTATCCAGTTCTGTTATGGTATTGAGTATGCATGTTCGAAGGGTGTCCGTTGTCACCGCGACATTAAGCCTGCGAACATTATGATTAGTACCGAAAAAGCGGTGAAAATCACGGACTTCGGCTTAGCTGGCGTTCTGGGTTCAGCGAAGGCATCATCTGGGAACAAAGTCAGCTTCCAAGACGGCAAATTTGGACTATCAACGATGGAGGGCAAGAGTGCTGGCACACCAACACATATGTCGCCTGAGCAATTCACAAACGCAGCGGCATGCGACGAAAGAAGCGACATATACGCGTTTGGAATTGTCCTGTACCAAATGGTAACAGGGGGCAGACCCCCGTTCTTGGCATCATCGTCGTTAGAAATGTATCGTTTGCATAGTCAAGAGCCGGCCCAAATTTTGGAGTCCCCCCTCTTTCCAATAATTCAGCGTTGTTTGGAGAAGGAACCAGAAAGGAGGTATCAAACTTTTGAGGAGTTACGAGCTGACTTAGAGCTTCTGCTCAAACGTAGGACTTCGGAAATAATAAGAATTCCAACACCGGTGGAATTTGAAGCTTGGGAATGGGTCAACAAGGGAATGAGTCTTCATAACTTGGGTCGTTTTGATGAAGGCCTGAAATGTTGCGATAAAGCTTTAGAAATCAACCCCAAAGACGGGTCTGCCTGGAACAATAAGGGAATTTGCCTCCATAGCTTGGGTCGTTTTGATGAAGCAGCACGATGCTATGATAGCGCATTGGAAATAAATCTACAACTTGCAGATCCTTGGAACAACAAAGGACTTGCTCTCCATAGTTTGGGTCGCTTCGATGAGGCTATAAAATGCTATGATAAAGCTTTAGAAATCAACCCGGGACATGCATTTGTCTGGAGCAACAAAGGAATTAGCCTCGACAACTTGGGTCATTTTGATGAAGCCATAAAATGTATTAATAGGGCTTTGGAAATCGACCCAAAACTCCCCGTTGCTTGGAGCAACAAGGGAACTAGCCTCCATAGTTTGGGACGCTTCGAAGAGGCTATGAAATGCTACGACAGGGCATTGGAAATCAATCCACAATATGCAGATGCTTGGAGCAACAAAGGACTTAGCCTTGCAAGTTTAGGTCGTTTTGACGACGCGATAAAATGCTATGACAAAGCTTTGGAAATCAACCCGCGACATGCATTTGCCTGGAGCAACAAAGGAATTAGCCTTACGAATTTAGGTCGTTTTGACGAAGGCATGAAATGCCACGATAAAGCTTTGGAGATTAATCCAAAACAAGCAGATGCATGGTACAACAAGGGAACTACTCTTGCAAATTTGGGTCGTCTCAATGAAGCCATACAGTGTGGCGATAGGGCTTTGGAAATTACCCCCCGCCACTCATTTGCGTATGTACTCAAAGGAGTTTGCCTCGATAATTTGGGTCGCCTTAATGAAGGCATGAAATGCCACGATAAAGCTTTGGAGATTAATCCACGAAACGCATCTGCCTGGAGTAACAAGGCACAGAACCTCAGAGTTATGGGTCATTTCAATGAAGCCGTTCGATGCTGTAATATGGCTTTGGATATAAACCCTCAACTCGCTGAGGCTTGGCTCAACAAAGGTATAGCTGAGTCTAAACTTGGTTTAAGAAGAGACTCCGCAATATCTATGCAAAAGTTCGCTGAACTGGCACCAGAAAAGGCTCGTCAGCTAAAGCGGCTATTGGGAGGAAGTTGAAAATCTACACGTCGTGTGCTTACTCGATTAGACCAGTGATTTTTACAATATCTCTATTAAGATTGATTCAACCTTTAAGAATTCACCCTGAGTCCAATAATTCGATGCAAACCTAATGGTGTAAAAGGCGTACTTTGCATGTTTCCTGGAAATTTTAATGCCCAGGAATTTGTCGATCAGGCAAGAAAGGTAAATTCCGAAGAGTTCTTGATGTTGATTGACCGTGGGATTGCTTTGTTGGAGAAAGAGCAAGCTTTTCCTCCAACAAAGGGAGTTGAAGGAAGGCTCGTTCATTTGTCCCCATCTGGTACGGCAGTAGTCATAGGAGACCTTCACGGAGACTTAGAAAGTCTAACGCATATTCTAACGGATAGTGGTTTCCTGAAGAAAATTCGAAAAGGAGAAAATGTTTATCTGATATTTCTAGGCGATTATGGAGACCGCGGGTTATCTTCGCTTGAAGTTTTCTGCGTTGTTTTAAAACTTAAAGAGCTGTTCCAAGACAAAGTCATACTAATGAGAGGAAACCACGAGGGCCCCAAGGATATGCTTCCGTCTCCTTTTGACTTGCCGGTTGAACTCAAGCTGAAATATGGTGAAGAGGACGGAGCAAAGATATACAACAAATTGCGAAGGTTCTTCAACCACCTCTACAACGCGATTTTAATCGACGAGTGGGCAGTTTTGATTCACGGCGGTCTGCCAAGTGAAGCTTTGGCGGTGGAAGACTTGGCGTATGCGCACATCAAACATCCAAAAGACAGCCTTCTTGAAGATATGCTCTGGAGTGACCCCCAAGAAGAATTAAATGGAGTTCAGCCGTCTCCTCGCGGAGCAGGCAAAATCTTCGGTGCAAACATCACACGAAAGCTGCTGAAAATGCTTAATGTGAAGGTTCTAATACGGGGGCACGAACCCTGTCAAGAGGGTTTCAAGACAAATCATAATGGGATGGTTTTAACCGTTTTTTCCACGAACAAACCGCCCTACAGCAACGAACACGCCGCCTATCTCCAACTAAACCTCTCGAAGAAGATAAACAACGCTAAACAGCTCCTACGATACATAAGGCAGTTTTAGTCGATGGATGCCTTGAATTGTGATTTCTCTTATGCAAAAAAACAGCACACGAAAATAAAGTCTCACGACCAGATGAATCTCTTGGGTTCACGAGCTCAACTTAGGTGGATATACCCCCGCAATTACATCTTTTTGTTCACATGACGGTATGGTGTGTTTGCATTTTCCATAAGTCTTTTATCTTGAGAGCATTTTATGGTAGTTGTTGTCTCGTTTTGTGTTGTCTTGAGAGCTACCTCGCCGTGTTGTCTTTTCTCCATCGGTGTTGGAGCCAAACTCAGGAAGGCACAGTACAACTTGGGTAACGTTGAAGCTGAAAGCGTTAAGAAACCGTCATCGAACCGTTCAGCGAAAGACCGCAGAAATACGTTGTTTCGCGTTTTAGACAGCGTTTTAAGCTTGGCTCACAAAAAAATTCATTCCGAGGGAAACAGCGACAAAGCAAAGCAAGGCTGGGCACGAGTTCTGGTTTCAGCGGTCTCAACTTATGGCGGCTTGCTCAAGGATGAGGAGTTGGAGCTTCGTGTGATAGCGTTGGAGGAGAAGCTCAAGTGCAGCATATTAATTCCGAAACCGGAGGATAAGAAGAAATGAATATCGTAAGCAAGAAACTGCATGAAATAGAAAAAAACGTGTTACCCGAACTCCCCGAAAAAGGCACAACAAAAATAACGTGGGAAAACGGGGACACAGAGTTAGACCGCGCCGAAAGCGAATTACATAGACGAGCGACTCAAATCTTAGAAGCTCACGCAGAAGAAATGCAGGAAGCATTAACACGGGGAGAAACCGATGTCTCCCCATTGCCTCCAGGCGACCAAGCAATCGTGGACACAGCTAACCGCCGCCTTATGGCTAGGATACTGGACATTTTCCAAGTCTTCACAGACACCTTTGTAACCCTAAAAGACCCTATGGCTAACTGGATATTCTACACGCGGTTTTACTGGCTTATAGAAGAAACCCGCAAATTTAAGGAGCAATACGAAGCGGAAGAAGCAGTCTTTAACACGCCTGGCTATTGGGAACTATGCGAAGGCGAACAGGAAAGGCGTTTAGCTCCCGTTTATGCAGCTCGGAACCATGACCTATTCACTCCCGAGAGTTTTCAACGCTACTGTGCACGGCATCACGTTTTCAAAACAACCCAGGACATACAGCAGTTTATCGCTAACAGGACACCCGAGCAAGCTAGGCAAGACGAGTTAGAAGAACAGCAAGAAGAAAAAGAGGAAAAAGCAGCTACGGAGAGAAGCGCAAATTACCTTAAAGAGAAATGTCCGACGTGTGCGGAGCCGTGCGATTGGTTTAGGAAGAATGCTCAAAATGTCCAAATTGACCGGTTATCGACGGCAGAAAATGTAACGGAGAATCGGAAAATATGAGCGACCGACAAGTCGAAACCGAGCGAGACCTAGAGATTCCGATTCCGATGTCGGAACGCGTGAAAATCAGCGACTTAGAGTTTGACCAAGACAATCCCAACGTTATGAGCTTGGCGCAATTTGATCGCTTGAAAGCCTCAATCCGAAAGTGGGGAGACATCGTTCCCGTTGTCACCAACAGTGAACTTCTGGTGGCGGATGGTCAGCAGCGCGTTACCGCAATGAGAGAGCTTGGCATGACTGAGTGCAGCGTCATCCGCCTGCCAGTTAAGGACGTTGACCGCCGACTTCTGAGGCAGGTGCTTAACAAGCTAAGGGGCAAACACAACAAAGAGCTGGACGGCGCCGAATACCTGCGGATACTGGAGCAGGGCGAAAAAGAAGATTTGAAGGCGCTTCTTGAATGCGTCGGCGAGGAACTTCCAGAGGATTTTGACGACCATAGGATTTCGACTACTATTCCCGCCACATATGAATTAATCGTGGAGTGTAGAGATGAAGCAGACCAGAAAGGCAAGTATGAAAAGCTAAAGCTGGAGGGCTATAAGCTACGGATTTTGACGTTGTAAAACGTTGGGACCAGGCAGATAGTTTCAGAGCTCAAAGCGTTGTTGGAAGCTTTACTCTTTGCGATGTCCAGTTGGAGAAGCGCTTCCAAGGTTCTTTGTCGATTGAGGCAGATGATTGGCAGATTGGCGTAATAGTCGGTCGTAGCGGATCAGGCAAGACAAGCATTGCAAGGCAGCTTTTCACCGACGCCTACATCAAAGGTTTCGAGTACAAGCAAAGTTGCGTTTTAGATGATTTCCCCGAGGAGCTTGAGACTGGTGATATTACAAAGGCACTTTGCAGTGTGGGTTTTGCATCTCCCCCTGACTGGCTCAAAAGCTACGATTGCCTAAGCCAAGGCGAAAAAATGCGAGTCGACATTGCTCGGGCGCTTTGTCTTGAAAAGCCGCTGATTGTATTCGACGAATTCACAAGCGTGGTTGACAGGGAAATCGCTAAAGTCAGTGCCTTCGCCATCAGTAAAGCAGTGCGCAGATCAAAGAAGAAATTCATAGCTGTGACCTGCCACTACGACGTTGTTGATTGGCTGGATCCAGATTGGGTGTTCTGCACGGATACGATGGAGTTTGATCGAAAAAAAGGGTCAGGCCGCCCGTTGAACTCAAGGTTTGCCGGTGCGGCGCTTCCCTTTGGAAGATGTTTCGGAACTATCACTATCTGAACGCTTCACTGCCTCCAATAGTAAGATGCTATGCCGCAATCTACCAGGGCACGCCAGTAGCGTTCATTGCTGTGGCGCATGTTCGCATGAGAGCAAGATATTACCGTGTTAGCAGGCTAGTTGTCTTGCCAGACTATCAAGGAATAGGCATTGGAAAACGACTCCTAAACTTCATGGCAGAACTCTACACTTCGCAAACAAAGCTGCCCTTCTATGTCGTGACAAGCAACCCCCAAATCATACGTGGAAGAATGGAAAACTGGAAATTGACTCGGTACGGTCATGCAAGCACAGGAACCCGAGGGAACACAAAAATCAACAATGAGATACTGGACAGCCTCAGCAGGAAACGAATTACTGTTTCCCTGCAATATGTACGTAGATCTGTACCCTAAGCCAGTTGTTAAAAGAGCGCAAAATAGGAATAAACCGTTCGCTCAAAGTTGAATGGTGTTTCTCAATCGCCTCGAAGACTGCAAAAAGAAGGGGAAAGTTGAGATAAGCTATGTTTGGCTATCTTTTCTTCAGCGTTAGGAACAACAATAGACCAACAATGGCAACAGCTATTATTACCGCGATCGCTGCACCTATTATAGCCCAAGTATAGTCCGCGGAAGCCGGTTGTTCGGGGAGTGTTACCGGTTTGGGTGCTGGTCCAACGGTCACGGCGGTTGAAGCTGCGGAACTGCTGTAGGAATCATCACTGGCGAAAGACGCTATGATTTTGTATGTTCCTTCAGCTGGAGGTGTCCATGCCTTTTCGTAGTTGCCGTAGTACCCACTGGTTGTAGCAGTCCCCAATTCCAGAACTGATCCATTAGCATCGATAGCGGTCAAAGTCACTGGAACTCCAGTTATCGTTTCGTTGTGCCAAACCCCGTCGATAGGCATTCCCATGTGCAAGTATTCCATCTGAGTTGTCATTGAGTCCTTGGATACGCACGGCGTGTTTGGCTGAGCAGGGGACATGTCCATGACTGCACCTTTTATCAGGAACGCAGTTCCCAATGGCACGCTCACGTCAGGTGCTGTCACCGTGGTTGCGCTTTTGCCTTTGCCGAAGACCCACGTTGTCCCAGAGTACTGGTCGCTTGTCGCGAGGTAGCCGTCCGCAACTGATCCTCCGAAGTTCCGTGAGTCACTGCACCATCCCTGTATGCTCCAAATCACGTCGCCCGTTGTTGCGTTTAAGCAGTACCACTTCCAGCCTCTTGTGAGAGGTTGAGTGGCCGTGTGCTCGTCAGAATATGTGTACATTTTTCCATCAGCAATTATGCTTGCACTATGGAAAGCTTGTTCACCGTTGTAGGGCGTTTCGTATGGGGCTGCATATGCTTTGGTTTGCCAGATTATTTTGCCTGTGTCCCAGTCGTAAGCGATGATGCCCACGTAGGAATCAGTGAATAACATGTTGTTCCAGGATGCTGCGCTATAAGACCAGAACTCGCCCCAAGGCATTTCTGTGAGTTCACTTTTCCATAGTAGTTGGCCTGAAAATTCGTCGTAGCAGTTCCAGAATCCGTTTTCCATGCATATTGCGACTTTTCCGTAGTCCATAGTTGCGGCGCCTTGTCCTCCTCCTCCGAAGGGTGTATCAATTCCTGTTGACACGTTCCATATGACTTGTCCTGTCTTCAAGCTGTAGGCGACGGGGTTGCCTCCGTATATTCGTCCTTGTCCGAATCTGTTGACGATGACGCCTATGCCGTTATCCCAGTCGATGAGATTGAAGTTCAAAGAGGTTAACACAGTGCTTATGTTGTTTAGCACTCTTGTAGAGAAGGTGTCGCTGTTCCCGGCAGTGGTCCAGTTAATCATTCGGTATCTGTTTGCGCCTGCTGCTGTGCCAAGATCCTGTATGCTTAGCACGTATTGACCGTTGTAGAACCAGCCTGCCATACCTGTGACGTTAGTTGTTACGAGTCCAGTCAATGGATTTATCTTTATCAGCCTTGAGTCCACTGTTCTCTGACCGAAGTTTGTGATCCCGCCGGCTAAGAGCTCGTAAGAGCCAGGGGTTGCGGCTTGAGTTGCGGCGCTGACACCAGGTGGAGTAAATGCAACTAT
>Ga0079037_100002584_pt1 | contig 10082 bp, 8 predicted proteins | sample Mud3Dept4metaG_FD_71479 | JGI IMG/M metagenome (GOLD analysis project Ga0079037, IMG submission 71479) | Freshwater wetland microbial communities from Ohio, USA, analyzing the effect of biotic and abiotic controls - Mud 3 Core 4 Depth 4 metaG | ecosystem: Environmental > Aquatic > Freshwater >... | reverse complement strand
ACCCAGCGCGAGATCTTCTGGCGCACGACGCTCACGGATCGCAACCTCTCGAGTGCCAGCCAGGCGGGCCTCGTCAACAACCTGAACGACGGCATGGCCTGGGGCCTGTTCCCGCTGTTCTTCGTCGCGGCAGGCATGAATCTCGAGCAGATCGGTACTCTGGCGGCCATCTACCCGGCCACCTGGGGCATCGGCCAGCTGTTCACCGGCGCGTGGTCCGATCGGGTGGGGCGCAAGTGGCTGATCGCGTCCGGCATGTGGGTGCAGGCCGCGGGCATCGCCGTCGTCGCGCTGGCCGACAGGTTCGCCGGCTTCGCGGCGGGCGGAGTGCTGCTCGGCATCGGGACCGCCATGGTGTATCCAACACTGCTGGCAGCGATCGGGGACGTGGCCCATCCGTCGTGGCGCGCGTCATCAGTGGGCGTTTATCGCCTGTGGCGCGATTTGGGTTACGCGATCGGCGCGCTGCTGGCCGGTCTAGTCGCCGACGCACTCGGACTGTCGGCCGCGATGTGGGTCGTAGCGGCGATCACGCTCGCGTCGGGCGTCGTCGTCGCCACGCGGATGTCGGAGACGCTGCGGCGCACGCCGGAGGCGCCGGCTCAGGATGCCGATCGTGTCTGTTTGGAACCGTCGCAACTCGATGCATTGCGGCGCCTGCGACCGGTCGTCGTCGTCGACGTCCGCTCGCCGGCCGAGTTTGCCGCCGGCCACGTGAGCGGGGCGGTCAACGTTCCGCTGGATGCGCTGGACGATCGGCACGGGGAACTGCGGCGCGATACGCTGCTGGTGACCGTCTGCGGCAAGGGCGGCGGACGCTCCGAGCGAGCTGCGGAGCGACTGCGGGAACTGGGGTTCATGCACGTTCGGCCCCTTTGCGGCGGGACGGACGCGTGGCAACGACTGGCCGCAGGTGGAGCATCGCAATGACCAAGACGCTTTTCATACTGAACGATCCACCGTACGGAACGGAGCGCAGCTACAACGCCTTGCGGCTCGTCGGCTCACTGGCACGGCGGCCCGGCGAGGAGGTCAAGGTGTTCCTGATGGGCGACGCTGCGAGTTGCGCGAAGGCCGGGCAGAAAGTGCCGCACGGCTACTACAACCTCGAGACCATGCTGCAGGGCCCGGCCACTCGACATGGTGTCGAGGTCGGCGTCTGCGGATCGTGCATGGATGCACGCGGCATCACGGTGGCGGATCTGGCAGCGGGTACCAGGCGCAGCTCGCTCAGCCAGCTCACCGACTGGACGGTGTGGGCCGACAAGGCGCTGGTGTTCTAGCCGATGGACGAGTGCCCGATCTACCTCGACTACAACGCCACGACGCCTGTGCTCCCGGAGGTTGTCGAAGCCATGCTGCCGTACCTGCGGGAGCATTTCGGAAATCCGTCGAGCAGCCACGTCTACGGACGGCGGGCCCAGGCAGCCGTGGACCGAGCACGCCAGCAGGTGGCCGGACTCATCGGGTGCGATGCGAGCGAGATCATCTTCACGTCCGGCGGCACTGAGGCCAACAATCTGGCGATCCGCGGCGTGGCCGAGGCGCGGGACGATCGTCGTGCCGTCGTCACGACGGTCATTGAGCATCCTGCAACGGCGCGGCCGTGCGCCTGGCTTGAGCGTCATGGTTGGCGCGTCACGCGAGTCGGGGTCGATCGCGAGGGGCGAGCGCGCGTCGAGGAGGCACGAGCGGTGATCGACACAGCAACGACACTTGTGACGGTGATGCACTCGAACAACGAAACCGGAGTGCTGCAGCCGGTCACCGAACTCGCCGAACTCGCCCGCGACCGAGGCGCAGTTATTCACACCGATGCCGCGCAGTCGGTTGGCAAGGTTCCCGTTCACGTGCGGGAACTCGGTGTCGACCTGCTGTCGATTGCCGGTCACAAGCTCTACGCGCCGAAAGGGGTGGGTGCGTTGTACGTGCGGCAGGGTACGCGGCTGCGGCCATTCGTTCTGGGGGCAGGCCACGAATGCGGGCTGCGGCCCGGCACGGAGAACGTCGCGTACATCGTCGGTCTGGGATTGGCCTGCGAGCTCGCGTCTCAGGGGCTCGACGAGCGGGCGGTACGCATGAAGCGGTTGCGGGACGAACTCTGGGGGCGGCTGGCGGCGCATGTGCCCGGCCTGGGCCTCAACGGCGACCCGGTGCGGCGACTTCCGAACACGCTGAGTATTCGCTTCCCGGGCGCGTCAGGTAACGAAGTGCTGGCACGTGCAACGGCTGTGGCCGCCTCGACGGGCTCGGCCTGCCACGCGGGTCACGAGAGCGCACCCGGCGTAATTCTGGCGATGGGTGTTGCGGAGACGGATGCGCTCGGCACCGTTCGTCTCACCCTGGGCCGGGAGACGACGCCAGAGGATGTTTCGCGGGCTGCTAACGCCTTGGTCGAGTCCTGGCGCCGCACTTGGTCGAAGCAGCGGTAACTGGAGGACAGGGATCGCCGAATGCCGGCCTCGGGGTACAGGCTGCAATGTTGCCGAACGCCCGCTTCGACGGACGGCGACTGGCACACTTGGGTCGTTCTTTGCCGTTGAGCGTCCACTTGCGGAGCAGGGCCGACGGGGCTGCACTTGTTCCCTTCGAAATTTCTTGGGAATTCTCTTGCAAGTGTGATTTTGCTTGGCACTTGTTTCCTATCCGACAAGCCCAGGGAAGCGCGCTCCGTCGGCACGTTGGCGGCCCCTGGCAGGGCGGCTAGAGAGGAGGCTGGCGACTCGGACGACGGCTCCCGCCTCCGGCGGCTGGCCGCCCGTCCGGCATCGCCCCGGAAATGTTTTGCGTGGCGCGGTATGCCGGCGCAGGCCCCCGAGCCGCTGATCCGCGCCGTGGCGTCGGTGGTGCCGTCGGCCGGCTACCCCGGCTGACGGGCCTTCGACCCTCGACGCTTCGCGACCCGGAACGTAGCCCCACCGACCGGCGCCGGCCGAACCACCGCTGCCTGATTGAACCTGCGTGGCCTTCAGGCGGATTGCAGGATGCGCCTGAACTCTTCAAGTACTTTGGAGTCGTTAGTCGCAAGCTCTTGTGCTAGCACAACAATAAGTCAGTAGGCACGGAGCCGGCCTTGCGTGGTTTCGTTACGGTCGGGGTCGACGACCTTGCGGCGATGTATGGCCCAGCCTTTCCAGGTGTCATCGAGGACGCGACCGTCTCGATTCAGTACGAACAGCCTCAGGGCCTGCCTGGACGGTTTGCGGGCACCGATCTTGTAACAGGTACGCGGTATGGCGGGAAACGGCGGACCAATCGGCTATAAGCTCGACGGGGTACCCGTAGAACAGCATATTCGCCCGGGTATCCGCGCAATCGCCCGCACCGTGAATGGCGAAGCCGCTTCCGCGACTATTAGCCGGTGACTCCTGGCATTGAGGTCTGCCAACGGGATGGGAGAGCGCTTCGGGATGGTCGGCGGCCTGATTCCTCCTGGGAATGCCGCGGACCGTATTGGTACGCATAATGTATATTATGTTAATAAACGGCTGCCAACCACCACTCGGCGATTGACATGTAATTACAGTCGTAAGAACATCTGTCCATGATCGAACTCAAGCTCACCGCGGTCGGTAACTCCCTCGGCGTTGTCCTTCCCAAGGAAGCACTCGCTCGCCTGAAGCTCGCCAAGGGCGACACGGTTTACCTGACCGATTCCCCGGACGGCTACCGCCTCACGCCGTACAACCCCGAGTTCGAGGCGCAGATGGACGCTGCGCGGAAGATCATGAAAAAGCGCCGCGCTGCGCTGCGCGAGCTCGCGAAGTAATCGCGGATAAGCCCCATGTCCGAGCCCGTCTGGATCGACCTCGAGGTCGTGCTCGCTATTCACGACGAACAGCTCGCTGAGCACGGCGGTCAGCCCGGCGTGCGCGACCGTGGACTCCTTGAGTCCGCTTTGGCGCGGCCACGCAATCAGTTTTCATACGGCGAGACGTCGATTGTGCGGCTCACGGCCAGCTACGCTTTCGGCATCTCCCGCAACCACCCCTTCCTGGACGGCAACAAGCGCACGAGTCTCGTCGTGGCGGAATTGTTCATCGAGCTGAACGGCTACGAGCTGACGGCAACGGACGCCCAGTGCGTCACGACGTTTCTGGCACTCGCCGCCGGCGAACTCAGCGAAGACCAGCTCGCCGAGTGGATCAGCGCAAACTCCACCACCGTCCGCTGACCCCGTCCCGCGGACCACCGGACGATCGGTCACCGGCCAGCCCCGCATCCTTGAAAAGCCACCGCGCCCCAGCACGGCTCTAGGGCGCGATCCGTGATCGCGCGAGCTGCTCGCACGACGAGCAGCGTCTGCCCGGCACGCCTTCAGGCCTGCGCCCGAATCTGAGCCAGCCGCTCGACCAAGCGGCGTACGTGGCCTTCCTCGATCATCGCGGCCCAATGCCCGTCGCAGAACCGCTCTCCCCGCACGCAGAAGGTCAGCATCGTCTTGATCTCATCGAGACTGGCCCGCCGCACGCGTTGCTCATCCATGAGCATTTGGCCCGCCTGCTCGATATCGTAGTCGTAGTCGGTCCAGCACTCCTGGCCTGCAGCCTCGAAGAACTCTTTCACAACCGCGGCGTACCTGGGCCACGGCATGACGTACGCGCCGTCCGCCTGCTTCTCACCACCGCCCCACTCGCGGACGGGCGCAAACCCCTCCGTCGTCAGCCGCGGCAGAAACGCGAGAAGCTCGTCGATTTCATCCGGAGTCGGTGACTAGCTGTTCATTCACGAATCCCTCGAATGATTGTCGTCCTCTTAACGATCAAGACTCCGATTCCCCGCGAACTTACGCCGCTCCCCGAGTACCGCAGCTTGCCGCCGCGGACACGCTGCAAGTCCGTCCGTGGAAGCTCGCTGTCGGCATCCTGCCTCCAGACGGTCCGCGGCAACAACTCCGGCACTCGGAGATCCTCTCGAGGAACACCGCGAGGTTGAACAGTTGCGGTGTTCAGAGGCTGGAGGCGTTTCGGCAGGCCGTCATGAGGCAGGAGCCGAATGCGAGCACACAGGGACGTGCTCGCTGCGTGCCTGCCGCGGACGCGCTGCAGCCTCTGGAGACCGCAGTGCTTGGCGTGTCCTCGAGAGGATGCTGCGACGATCGGGCAGCGCAACTACTGGCTAGTGCTCGCCCGCCGCTGCAGCTCGATGTCGCGGAACAGGTACACAAGCTTCGCGGCAGCCGATTTCGGGTGCAGCCCGAAGCGGTCCTCGATGCGCTGCAGGACCTTCCGCTCCCAGGCCTCGCACTGCTCACGCGTCTCGCAGCGCTCCCCGAATTGCGGAAGGCACGGCAGCAGTGGCCTCTTCGATCTGGGCCGGCCCGAAGAAATTCTTCGAAGACCTGATCGATAAGATCAAGTGGCCATGGAGTTCGAGCCCGGCGTCGGCCAACTGAGAGCCATCCGCCCCTCGCCCAACCCTTCCGAGGACGCCCCGCAGGGGCGTCGAGCGGCTCGAGCCTGAGCCGCGTCCCCCTCCGCTCCCGCTCTCCCCTTTCTCCCACCCCACAAAAAGAAACCCCCGCTTGCGCGGGGGTTCCTTCATCCGACCAATGTAATCTCGGCTACTTGCCGGCGCGATACGTTGAGAACGTCGCGTCCATCCGAGCGTCCTGCCCAGGAGAGAGCTCGAACATGCAATAGTCGTCCGTGTAATCCATGTAGTTATTGATTGGATCGAAGCCAGCCGTGCGGCAGGTGTCCCGCCCGGACGGACAGCCGTAAGCCGCCGAACGCTCCGCCGGCGTATCGCTCACGTAATCGCCATCCTTCGAACAGCCGCCCTGGAACGTGTGATAAAGCCCCATCCAGTGCCCGACTTCGTGGGTGCCAGTATCACCCTCGTTGTACGGCGCCGCCGTGCCACCTGGCAGCGACGAGTACAGCAGCACCACACCGTCGTTCTTCGGATTCGACGCGTATGACGACGGGAACGTCGCCCAACCAAGCAAACCGCCGCCCGGATTGGCGCTGTAGATATTCAGGTCGTCCGCCGACCCCTGCCGCAGTGCCGCCTTTGCTTGCGCTTCTGCCGTTGATCCCGGCGACATCGTGTACCAGGTCGCGTTGGTCGTGCGGTCGGTGCTTACCAGGTTGAAGACCCAGCCCGTGCCGGCATACGCGGCATTCAGCACCGTAATCTGGTCTTGAATCTGCTGACTCGAAATATCGCCGTTTGCGATGCCCGTGCCTTTGTTGATGACGTGGAAATAGACGTTGATCATCCCGCCCGTCACCGTCGGCGGCGGATTGCTGCCGCCACCCGGCTTGCCGTTCGCACTCACCCGCCCGAGCGACTGCGCCCGCGCGGCCATAAACGGCCCGATCTTCTGCTCGACCTCGAACCGCTCAATATCGGACAGGGGCTTCGTTGCACAGCGCGCCCCGCTGTCGATGAACGCCTGCTTGCTCGCCCAGGAGTGCTCCCCCACCCAGAACGGCCGGCCAGTCGCCTGGTCCTGCGCGACGGCCGAACCCATCGAACCCAACATCAGGGCGCCGAGCGCCGCAACGGCTTTCAAGTTCACGGTGTTGTCCTCCCAATGCGCCCGGAGGGTCTTATGCCCGATGGCGCAGTATGCCGAACATACATCGGCTAGCCCTCGGTGTACCAGCGGCCGACCTTACGTCAACGACGCCTGGAACGTCGGGCCTCGCGACGACTCACCCGCCCGCCGCCGGCGCCGCGGTCGCATGCACCTCCGGCACATACCCGGCTGCTCACCCAAAAAAGCCCTCACGAGGAGGGCCAAATCAGGGGAAAACTATTGCAGCGCAGCATATCGAGCCTCACGGACCCGGTGCACAGGTGTTTTCCCACGTCGCTACGAGCGCTCTTCCGAACACATTTTCGCCGCCAAACATTTTATTTATGACACTTTACATTTGCTGTATGGTTTAAAACATGTCCCGCCCGCCACGTCCGTCCCGACGCTCGATCCCCTCTGCACCCACCGCTGCCACCCGAGGCATCACCCCCGCCGACGTCGACCGCGCCGCCGACAGCCTGCTGCGCGAGGGTCAGCGCCCCACGATCGAAAAGGTGCGCCTCAAGATCGGCCGTGGCTCCCCGAACACCATCAACCCGCTGCTCGATCGCTGGTGGAGCCGCCTCGCGGGCCGCCTCGATGCCGGCCCAGCCGCCCTGCACCGCCTCCCCGAATCGGTGCTCCATGCCACCGAAGCGCTCTGGCTCACCGCACTCGAGGACGCCCGCCGCCGTGCCCAGCTGGAATCCGGCTCCAGCCGCAAAGCCCTTGCCCGCGAGCGCCAGGACCTCGAGGTGCAGGCCCACATCCTCTCGATCCGCGAGCAGGAAGTGAAAGACCGCCTCGCCGCCGCCGACCAGCGCGCCGCCCGGCTCGAACTCGAAGTCGAGACGCTCACCACCCTGCTCCGCAAGGAACAGGCCTCCCGTCTCGCCGCCGAACGCCGCCTGGCCGAGCCCGTTGCCGGCCAGACGAAGACCGCACCACGCAAGAAGTCGCGCAACCAGGTCAGGAATTCGCCGCGCCGCCGCGTGGCGACTACGCGCACCGTGACCACGAAACGCAAGCCGCGGTAGACACCGAGGGGATCGAAGCGCGATGAAGAAGAAGCTCACACAAAAAAAGCAGGCCAAGGCCCGCGCGAAAGCACACGACGGCGAGCTGCGTCGGGACGCCGAGGAAGTCGTTGCTGCCGAGGGTCGCTGGCGCGTCGTCGGGCCGGGCAAGCCACCGAAGCGGGCACCAGCCGACTATCGGTACGTGGACGAGCTCGTGCGCCTGCAGTTCGAGCTCCTCAAGATGCAGGAGTGGGTGCGTCTGCAGGGGCTCAAGGTCTGTGTCGTGTTCGAGGGCCGCGACGCGGCCGGCAAGGGCGGCGTCATCAAGCGCATCACCGAGTCGCTGAATCCGCGCGTCTGTCGCGTCGTGGCACTCGCCACCCCCACCGAGCGCGAACGCACGCAGTGGTACTTCCAGCGCTACGTCGAGCACCTGCCAGCGGCCGGCGAGATCGTGCTCTTCGACCGCAGCTGGTACAACCGCGCCGGCGTCGAGCGCGTCATGGGCTTCTGCACCGACGAGGAGTACCAAGAGTTTCTGCGCGCCTGCCCCTTGTTCGAGGAGATGCTGGTCCGTTCCGGCATCTACCTCGTCAAATACTGGTTCTCGGTCAACGACGAGGAGCAGGAGGCCCGATTCACCGAGCGCATGCACAATCCCATCAAGCGCTGGAAACTGAGCCCGATGGACTTGGAGGCCCGCAAGTACTGGGTCGAGTATTCGCGCGCCAAGGACGTCATGCTCGAGCACACCGACCTCGAGGCGACGCCGTGGCACATCGTCGACGCCGACAACAAGAAGCGCGCCCGGCTGAACTGCATCGCACACCTGCTGACCCAGGTCCCCTACAAGGACCTCAGTCCCGTCGAGCTCGACCTGCCTCCCCGCCAGCCTGACACCGGCTACAAGCGCCCGAAGAAGTCGAGTCAGCGCTGGATCCCGCAGATCTATTGATTTCAGTCAGTCCGCCATCACGACGCCGCATCGCCATGCCGCTGCTGGCCGGGCGCTAGCACTGCCTCATCCACCAGCGTCTCGCGCGCTATCCAGCTGCCCAGCAGGGTGATGGGCCGGGTTCGTTGCCAGCTGACTCAATGTCAGGTGGCGCGGCCCGAACGCTCGTGCGCGGACGTGCGAGCCGATCCTTAGCGAAGCACGGACAGCGAAGCGTCACGGGTGCCGTCACCGCCGCTGAACTCCACCGTCCCGCCGACTCGCTCACAGCCCGCGACGTCGTACGTCACGCCTGAGCGTGACGATACGCCGCTGCTTTAATTGAAGATGCGCAGAGTGAGTGGCGAGGGGGAATTGTCCCCGTTCAGGCAGTCATTCATGCCTAACTGTAGCCGCACCGCACCCGCCGGCACCTGCACCCGCAGGGTGTTCGGTGAGATCGGGAAGGGCTTGCCGATGACTACACCGCTCGCGTCCGCGAATGCACCAAGCACCTGCATGATGTAGGTCGGGTAGTACGAAGAATCAACGTATTTGGTCGGGTAGTAGTGGTTGCACGCCGGCTGGAATCTGTCGTCACTGGGCTCGTAGCCGACATTCAGCCCTGCGCAACCCGTGTTCGGCAGCCCACCGGCGTTGGTGACGCCCCCTGTGCACACGATGTTGAGATAACTCCCTGCAGCCACACTCAGTGTAGTGAACGGAACGACGACCGGCGCGAACGCGTCGTTGGAGTAAGGCATCGTCGGGTTCACGGTTTGATTCCAGGGATTGGATCGGCCCGACACGTCGACGGACTGTGTAACGAGATTCTTGCTACCGCTCACGCCGCCACTCGTTGCCGAGATCGTGGTCGTACCGGTTCCCGCAACGGTTGCCAGTCCCTTCGAGCCGGCCGCGTTGCTCACCGTCGCCACGGCCGTGTTCGACGATCCCCACGTGACCACCGTGGTCAAGTCCTGTGTCGAGCTGTCCGTGTAGACCCCGGTTGCCGTGTACTGGCGCGTCAATCCACTCGGAGCGATGGCATCAGAAGGCGTCACCCCGATCGATACCAGGGAGGCGGCGGTCACCGTGAGCGTCGTGCTGCCGGTCACGCTACCGCTGGACGCAGCGATCGTGCTGCTGCCGACAGCCGCCGTCGTCGCCAGACCGTTGGAGCCTGCGGCATTGCTCACGGTCGCTACGGACGTATTGGACGACGACCAGGTCACCTGCGTGGTCAGATCCTGGGTCGTATTGTCCGTATAGGCGCCGGTCGCCGTAAACTGCTGCTTCAGGCCTTTCGCGACGCTCGGGTTCGCCGGCGTCACGCCGATCGATACCAGCACGGCCGGGGTCACGGTCAATGTCGTGCTGCCGGTCACCTCGCCGCTGGCCGCGGAGATCGTGCTGCTGCCCACTGCTGCTGTCGTCGCCAGACCATTCGAGCCCGCGGCATTGCTCACGGTCGCTACGGACGTATTGGATGACGACCAGGTGACCTGAGTCGTGAGGTCCTGCGTGGTGTTGTCCGTGTACACGCCGGTGGCCACGAACTGTTGCGTCAGGCCCTTCGCGATGGAGGGGCTGGCCGGCGTCA
>Ga0079037_100002583_pt1 | contig 10083 bp, 8 predicted proteins | sample Mud3Dept4metaG_FD_71479 | JGI IMG/M metagenome (GOLD analysis project Ga0079037, IMG submission 71479) | Freshwater wetland microbial communities from Ohio, USA, analyzing the effect of biotic and abiotic controls - Mud 3 Core 4 Depth 4 metaG | ecosystem: Environmental > Aquatic > Freshwater >... | reverse complement strand
AAGGCCGTATCCCGCTCTGACGGATCATCGTCTCCGAGACCCGAAGCGCCGCCAACTTCAGGTCCGCTTCATCAGGCGCTCTTCCTTTCAGTACTCCTTCCGCATCTGTCATTCTCCGGGGAGTCGGAGTCACAGATCCCACGGAGATGCGGACATCCTCAAATCGACCTCTTTCCAATTGAACAATAACGGCCACGCTCATCCTGGCAATAGCCATCGCCTCTCTCCTCGCCAGCCTGACAAAACTGCTCTTGATCGTTGAAGGAAGTTTGGGGAAATAGACCTGTGCCAGAATCTCGTAAGACTTCAGGACGGTTTCGTAGGGGCGGCTGAAGAACTGAAAGAGGGGGATATCCCTCTCCCCCTCTTTCGACACGACCCTTCCCACTGCATCCAGCACCATTAATGGAGGGACGGTATCGGCAGCCGGAGAGGCATTAACGATATTCCCCCCGAGGGTTCCAAGGTTCCGTATCTGGGGAGAACCAATCCAGGAGGCCGCCTCTGAAAGAACTTTTCCAAACTGACGCATCAAAGGAGAAGAAGCAATCTCTGAATGAGTCACTCCGGCTCCGATCGAGATCCCGTTCTCTCTCTCTTCGATCTTCCGGAGCGCTTCGATTCTCGTAATGTCAATAAGGCACCGGGGTTTCAGATCACTCTTTCGCAATCCAATGACCAGATCCGTTCCCCCGGCAATGATCTTTCCCTCTTCACGGAAATCCCATAGGAGGTCGCATGCCTCATCCAGGCTCTTGGGAACTCGATAATGAAAGGAAGGAATCATAGGTACAATGTCAAATGTCAAAGTTTAAATGCCAAACCAATGTCAAACTTCAAGTGTAGACATTGAGCTTTGTGTTTTAACATCTGAACTTCATTTGATATTTAGATTTTGAAATTTTACATTTATTTTTTTGAGGTTGCCGCTATCGCCTCGATAATTTGATGATATCCGGTACACCGGCAGAGGTTTCCCGAGATCGCCTCCTTCACTTCCTCTTTCGTGGGATGGGGGTTCTTCTCCAATAACGCCTTTGAAGACATCAACATACCCGGAGTGCAAAAACCGCATTGAACCGCTCCATGCTCGATGAAGGACTGCTGCAAGGGATGAAGAGATTCCCGGGTTCCAAGCCCTTCGATCGTTTGAACTTCTCTGCCCTCGATCTTCGGAGTCAAGACGAGACACGCATGGACCGGCGCCCCATCCATGAGAACCGTACAGGCCCCGCATTCGCCGATACCGCAACCCTCCTTTGTTCCGGTGAGCCCCAGCTTCTCCCGAAGGAGCCGGAGAAGCGTCCAGTGAGGAGGAACCGACACCTCAACGCTGGCTCCATTCAAACTGAATTTGATCGTCTGGTCCATAGTCCACTGATCGGTTGAGGCATAAGGCTTGAGGCTCGCTTCGCTTAAGGCAAAATCTTTATGCGTTTTATCATTACGGTTTTGCCTGTTGCCTCTAACCTCTCACCTAACGCGCCTTTTATTTTTTATACTTCATCGCAAAACCATCGTCCAGCGTTCTGTCCAGTCCCTGGAACGAAGAATGCCACCGGCTGATGACCACCTTCTTGTCCGTATAGAAATCGATAGCCTCATTGGCCCGGCCACGGATATCGCCAAACATGGAAATCTTCTTGCCTCCCACGGGGAAATAAGCAATCGGCGCCGGTGTCCCGATGTTGATCCCCACCTGGCCCACATCCACCCGCCGGGCAAATTCACGAGCCCATCCCCCATTCTCCGTATAGAGGTTGGCCGTATGCCCGTAGGGGCTTTGGTTGATAATCTCCACCCCCTCGGCCAGATCTCTCACTTTCTTGAAACAACGAACAGGACCAAAAACTTCTTCCTGAAAGATGCGTATCTCCGGTCCGGCCTCGAAAACCGTTGGTCCGATGAAGTAACCCTTGGGATATTTTTCCACCTTGGGGTTTCGCCCATCAAGAATCAGCTTTGCTCCGTCCTTGATAGCCCGGTCCACCTCCCTTAACATGCCGTTCAATGCGTCCCTTGAGATCACCGGTCCCAGGGTCACACCCTTCTCCATGCCATAGCCGAGAACCAGTTTTTTCGAGAGCTCGACAAATTTCTCCTTTGCCTTGTCATAGACTTTTTCCACGGCGAGGACATTGGAGACCGCAAAGCACCGCTCCCCCACATGACCGAAACAGGAATCAACGACATTCTGCATCACCTCATCGATCACCGCATCTTCCGCGATCAGGACATGGTTCTTGGCTCCACCCTGGCACTGGGCTCTCTTGTTGTGGTTGATAGCCGTCTTGTAAACGTGTTCCCCCACTTTCGAAGACCCCACAAAGGTCACCCCCACGGTTCCGGGATGGGTGACCAGGGCATCTCCCACGCCGCTTCCAGAACCCTGGAGAAGATTGACAACTCCTTTTGGGAAATCCACTTCCTCGGCGATTTCGAATATCCGCGTGACGGTCATGGGGCAGAGGCGGCTTGCCTTGACAATGGCCGTGTTCCCGGCAGCAAGGGCCCAGACGTAATAGAGGGCGATCATGGCCGGAAAATTGAAGGGAGGAAGGAAAACAAAAGGTCCAAGGGGCTCCCGGATATACAGCGTATCCACACCCGTGCCCACATCCTCTGCATGATTCCCTTTCATCAACTCCGGCCCGGCGCAGGCATGTTCGATATACTCCATGGCCCGGGTGATTTCTCCTCTGGCATCCGCCAGCGTCTTTCCGTTTTCGTTCACGATCAGTTCAGCCACCCCAGGAATATGTTTCTGGAGTTTTTCGTGAAAATCGAAGAGAAGCTTGGCCCGCCGCGGCGGCGGAGTCGTTCTCCAGTTCCAGAACGCGTCCTGGGCCGCCTTCACGGTCTGATCGATTTCTTCTGCCGTGGATTCAGGGCACTCGGCAATCACCTCATCCGTTGCCGGATTCTTCACTTCCAGCCATTTCCCTGTTTTTGATTCCACCCACTGCCCGTTGATATAGTTCTTTAATCTTTTGGCTTCCATAACCGATCCTTTCTAAATATATTTGAAGTCTGCTAACCGGACACTTATCACTGACACGCTTACGCGCCTGAGCGCTTCAGCATTCAAGCACAGTCACTTTATTCCATAGAAAAACTACCGCCCCATCATGGAGGGCAAGTAGAGTGCAATCTGCGGGAAAACTGTAATGAGAAATGTCACGAACAAAAGGGCCACAAGAAAGGGCAATGCGCCCTTAAACACCTCTTCGAGGGTCGTGTCTTTCGCGATGGAGGCCACGGTAAAAACACAGAGCCCCATAGGCGGCGTGATCAGTCCGGCACCCATCATGAGCACACACACAACTCCGAACCAGATAGGATCAAAACCGATCTGCAGAATCAACGGAAAAAGGACCGGAAGTGTCAGGATCATCATAGAAATCGCATCCAGAAAACAGCCAAGGATCAAGTAAATGACCACAATCATCAAAAGGACGACATATTTCGAAACACCGAGCCCGACAATCCAGGCGGTGACCTTCATCGGGATGGTCGTCAGGGCGAGGAAGTAGCTGAACACGTTTGCGCCTGCTACCAGGAAAAGAACCATGACAGAGACCCGGACCGCTTCGAAGAGCGAATCGATCAAGACCCTTCCCGTCAGTTTCCGTTTGAGCAAGGCCATGATGAAGATCAGAGTGGCCCCGACGCCGGCAGCTTCGTTTGGAGTAAACCAGCCCCAATAGATCCCCCCAATCACGAGGATAAAGATCAGAACGGTCTCCCAGATTCCCTTGAGGGCAAGCAGTTTGTCCTTCCAGGGGACGGGTTCCGGTGTCATGGTGGCGGACTCGGGACTCCATTTTACCCAGACATAGAGAATCCCCATGAAGGCGGCGGCGAGAATTAATCCGGGCAGCATCCCCGAGATCAGCAACTTGCCGATGGACTGCTGCGTGAGCATTCCGAAGATGACAAAACCAAGGCTCGGTGGGATCAGAAAGTCGATGGTCGCGCCGGCAGCCACCGTACCGGCCGCTAGCCTCGGCGAATAACTGAACCGCCTCATCTGAGGGTAAGCCACCTTTCCAAAGGCGGCAGAAGAGGCAACCGACGAGCCTGAAATCGCGGAGAACCCGGCAATGGCTGCAATGGTGGCCATTCCGAGGCCACCCGGCAGCCTCCGGAGCCACTTGTCAAAAGTATTGTAGAGATCGTCACTGATCCCGGTAATATCCGCATAACTCCCCATGACTATGAACAGCGGAATAATGGTGTATGGATAATGCGATGAGGACTCATAGACGGTCCTGGCCACCAGGGGAAGGGCCGCCCCAAACGATGCGATCTGGCTGATACCCAAAAATCCCACGACCATCAAGGAATAGGCGATCGGAACGCCGATGATCAATAAGACAAAGAGGAGCAACGTTCCAAGGATTCCGACAGAAACTGGTTCCATGGCTTAGGCCCTCCCGTTCAGTTTTTGAACGGCATTCCCAAGATCGATCAGGAGTTCGAAGCAGGTCAGGAACCCGGCTACCGCGACGAGAAGGCGAAACGGATATTGGGGGACCCGAAGCCAGTCTGAGACGGTCCTCTCTTCCAGACCCACAACCAGGCCCTGCCACGTTAGGATCACGCAAATGAAGAGACAGATCAGTGCGGTAAGAATCAGCAGGATCGATTGAGTTTTAGTGGAAAGTTTCGAAGTGAAAAGCGAAACTCCGACATGGGATTTTGCCTGCTGGGCATAGGCGAGTCCGAGCAGGATAAAGATCGAGAGGACATATTCCGAAATCTCGACAGCGCCCGGAATGGGATTGTTAAATAGGTCCCTGCTGACGACATCCGCAGTCGTCAAGAGCATCAGGGGTATCAGAAAAACCGATCCTACCCCGGAAATCCCGCGATTGATCTTCTGGACCCCCTCTCTCCACCGGTCAAACCATCCCATAGCGGTCTCTCCTTCCATAGCTATTTCCACTCGGGTGGGAAGGCAACTACCTTCACTCCCCGCTTTTCGCATTCTTCGTTATAAGCCTTTACAACCTCTTTCGCCTTAAGCCCTTTACCCTCTAAGTCGGCAACCCATTTCCTTGTCACATCTCTAAACCGGTCATACCATCGCTCCGCTTCCTGAGGGGGCAGGTTATAGAGATCCACCTTCTTATCCGTGACCTCTTTCATCATCTTTTTATAAACTTCCCGGTTCAATCCACCGGTTGTATGGAACGGGTTGTGGCAGACTTCATCAACCATCGGCTTCAGATCATCGGAAATCTTCTTCCAGCTATTGTCGTTCATGATCACACCCTCTGAAACGCAGCCGAAGGTGGCTACGACAGCATGTTTGGCCACTTCATTCAGCTTGAACGAGAGGATCAAGGGCGGGCAGGTCACGATTCCGTCTATAGTCCCTGTCTCCATCGCCAGGTAGACGTCACCGAGCGGCATGAACACCGGTTCCGCCCCGAGGGCCTTGATGTATTGGGTCTGGTGCCCTCCGGGAGACCTGATTTTCATGCCCTTCATATCTTCCAGGGTTTTTACCGGCTTTTTTGTCCACAGAAAGGCCTGAATGCAGCCGTTCAGCTCAACCATCTTCACCCCGGGGAACTCCTGCTTCAAAACACGGGAGTACATGGCATTCCCGATATCAGTCGCAATGTCTTTACCGTCCACCCAGGCGGCCAACGAGAGGACGTCCGTCAGGGGGAAACGGCCAGGGGTCCATGTCGCCGTAAAGTATCCCATGTCTGAAAGACCCTTTGCGACAATGTCATAGTGCTCCGGTCCCTTCCCTAAAGCCCCTCCTGAAAACATGGTATAGTTAATTCGGTCCTTGCTCTTCTTCTTTAAGTCATCCAGCATCGGAGTCCAGACGGTCTTGACTTCATAGCCCACGGGCACGTGCCATGTGCTGAAGCGTAAATTCGTCTGGCCGTAGGCCAACTGGGATCCGCTCAAACCTAAGCCCAAAACGACGAAAAAACCCATACAGGCGACTAAAATTGCAATTTTGATCCCTTTATCCATTTTCTCCTCCTTTCCCGCTTTTTGAAATGAAATCTCTCGACATCAGAAACGCACCCATCAATAAAATCTAAGGCTCTCACCCCCCTTCTTCAATGGATCCTTCACCAAAAGGTCGGCGGACTCACCACCCAGATCACCACCGTTTTCTTCTTTCCCGGGTTGGACCAGCTATGGGGCTCCTGGGACGTGAAGTAAAAACTCTCGTTTCTCCCCACCGAATAAGCCTTTCCGCTGCGATGATCGGTTTCGTCATTCGATGCTGACCACGCGTGATACCTCCGCCAATGCCGCGGGCTGCGTTGCGGCGGGCGTCCAGCATATTGGCGTGTTCCCATTTCGGAATAAACGTTTTGAGGTCGGCGCCCGCGCAAAAGGCCTTCCCTGCGCCGGTCAGGATTGCAACATCCACTGAGGGGTCGTCATTGAAATCCCGCCAGATAGCCCAGAGCTCGTCATTCATCTCGTCATCCAGGGCATTCAGCGCATCCGGGCGATTTAGAGTGACATATGCAATTCGGTTCTTCTTTTCGTAAATGGCTTTTCCCATTGCAACTACCCTCCTGAAGCCAATGTCGACCTATCGTTAAGGCTGACTTGCCGCCTCCATTGGCAGTCAAGTCAAGGCACTTGTTTGCCCCTGTCAAGCTGCTTTATGTTTTGCATTTAGTTCGCGTATTGCCGGCACTATATCAATTGGGACTTCCATAACCGTCTGCCCCGGGGCCTCAGACGCTGCTTCGTCCTCAGCAACGGCTTCTCCCTCAGACTGCGATTCGTAATGGGCCAAGACCCTCTTCACACGTTCCGTGTCCCAACCTGGTGGAAATACACTTTGTTTCATTTTTGCTTTCTCCTTCTTCGACGGCGATATGCAATCAATGGTTTGCCTTGAAGCACATAAGCTGTGATTACAAAGACACTGTTCGGGGGCGGGGCAGGAACATAGATTACTCTTTGATAACGTCCCCGGGAGGTTCGTCCAATTGCAACTCCTGATCCTTCTCGACCGGGCCGATCTTCTCCCGGGTTGGAAAGAACCTCTTCCACTTCTGCTTCCTCAACATCGTGCCCGTAGATATGAGGTAGCTCTTCTTTCTAATCTTTGGTCCCCATCACTACCCCCATTGATTCTTTCTTGACAGCTGACGCAGAATTGAGCTGAATCCCGCTATTTGGACTTCTGCTCGAACGTCCTTGTTCCCGGCGCGTGGGTTGTTTTATTGATGACGCGAGTATATAAAAGCAAATGGGATGTGTCAAGGAGTTTTTCGTAAGGAGTTTTTCGTAAGCAATTTCTCTTGAACAAGAACGGGGTTCGATATTATAGGGTCGAGAATCATTCATACCATGCAGTTGGAAGGCCCAAACCTTTCTCCGGAGCAATCGCTGGAACAGCTACGGTTCATTTTTCAACTTCCAAATACAGGTAGTCCAGTTTGACATTGGAGAGAGACCGGAAGATATTGCCCTTTATTTTTGAGTTCTTCCTTTCCAGCGTGGCAATCAGCTCTTTTATTTCCTTCCGCTTCGTGCTTCCGGAGCTCGGGCAGCCGCTCGGAACGACAGGGAACTCCATCTTCCGGGCAAACCGCTCGATCTTCTTTTCCTCAATCAGGGCCAGGGGACGAATGATCGTCATCTCTCCCTTGAACATCGTTTGCATAGGAAGCATAGTGCTGATTTGTGCACTGTAGAACAGGTTCAGAAGAAAGGTTTCGATGATGTCGTCTTTATGATGTCCAAACGCGATTTTATTACAATGGAGCCTACGCGCGGTCTTGAAAATCAGCTTCCTTCTTTCCCAGGAGCAAAGGAAGCAGGGGTTTTCCCGGTTCTCGCGGCTATGGGCAAGTTTTCCGATTTGCGTCTCCTCAATGCAGTAAGCCAACTTCCTTGTCTCGAAAAAACCCCTCAGTGACTCCTGCCGACCCGAACCGAAGCCCATGTCGATATGGACCGGGATTAACTCATAGGTAATGGGAACCCGCTTTCTCCGTTCATGGAGGAGATGGAGCAGAGAAAGGCTATCCTTCCCTCCCGACACTCCCACCAGGATTCGGTCCCCGTCCTGGATCAACCCATAGCGGTGAATCGCTTTTCCCATCAAGCTGCGTATTTCCTTCTCCCACTGAGCCATTCTGCTCCTCGAAACATGAGCCGGTGGTTCGTGAACCGTCAGGTCAGGACCGATTGGGATTCAAGGATCTGAACCTGCCTACCCCCTTGAGCCCTCCAATTGATTATAGGTTTCGTCTCTCTTCCTGTCAAAGAGAGCCTCCTCCGGATTACGGATCCCACTTGAATTTTCCTATAGTTATAGTAAGATGGAGATAAGATGCTAAGAATCAATGACATTGTAGACCGGGTCCTTTCCTACAGCCCGAACGCGGACGTCGACCTTATCCGGAAGGCCTATGTTTTTTCTGCAAAGGTCCATATCGGTCAGGTGCGACTCTCGGGGGAGCCCTATCTCATCCATCCCCTGGAAGTCACCGGTATTTTGACCCAGATGAAACTGGACGCTGCAAGTGTCGCCACCGGGCTTCTTCATGACACGGTTGAAGATACCCTCACCACCGTCAAGGATATTCAAGAAAATTTTGGAGAAGAAGTCGCCAACCTCGTCGACGGACTAACAAAGATCAGCCGAATCTCCCTCCGGTCCCCTGAAGAAGGGCAGGCGGAAAACTTCAGGAAAATGATCCTCGCCATGGTAAAGGACATTCGGGTTGTCCTGATCAAGCTGGCTGACCGGGTTCACAACATGCGTACCCTCCAGTATCACTCCTCCGATAAACAGGCGGAGATCGCCCAGGAAACGCTCGATATCTACGCGCCGATCGCCAATCGCCTCGGGATCGATTGGATCAAAACTGAACTGCAGGATATGGCCTTTCGTTACCTCTATCCGGATATCTATGAAGACATCCAGCGTAAGATCGCCAAGAAAGAAAAGGAAAGGTCGAGTTATATCGATGAAGTGAGAAAGAACCTGATGAAAAGGCTTTACGAGAACCGCATCGAGGGAGAAGTTTCGGGTCGCTTAAAGCAGACCTATAGCATCTTTCAGAAGATGCGGGATCAGAACATCGATTTCGATCAGGTCTATGATATCACCGCTTTTCGGGTCGTCGTCCATACGATCAAGGATTGCTATGACGTCCTGGGAATCATCCATTCCATCTGGAAGCCCATCCCCGGAAAATTCAAGGATTATATCGGCCTGCCCAAAGAGAATATGTACCAATCGCTCCACACCTCGGTCATCGGGCCGTATGGCGAAAGGATCGAGATCCAGATCCGGACCCATGAGATGCACAAAATTGCCGAGGAAGGCATTGCCGCCCACTGGAAGTATAAGGAACAGAAGGAAATGGAGGAAGCGGATGACAAGCGGTTTACGTGGCTGAGGCAACTCCTCGAATGGCAGCATGTTTTGAAAGACGACGCAGAGTTTATTGAGAGCGTCAAGGTCGACCTCTTCCCGAATGAAGTCTACATCTTCACTCCGAAGGGATCCGTGAAACAGTTTCCACTCGGCGCGACCCCGGTCGATTTCGCCTACAGCATTCATTCGGATGTGGGCAACCACTGTCTGGGAGCAAAGGTGAATGGAAAAATCGTTCCTCTCAAATATGAATTAAGGAGCGGAGATACGATCGAGATTCTCACTTCTCCAAATCAGAAACCGAGCAAGGATTGGCTCAAGAATGTCAAGACCTCCCGGGCTAAAACCAAAATCCGCCAGTGGTTCAAAACGGAGGAGCGGGAGAAATCGATCGATCTTGGGAAAGAAATCCTCGAAAAAGAGTTCCGGAAATATGACCTCCAGCAGGCCAAATTGCTGAAATCAGGAGACCTATCCAGAGTGGCGACTGAATTCAGCTTCCAGGGTGTGGAGGACCTCCTTGCAGCAGTCGGTTACGGAAAGATAACGGCAAATCAGGTCATCGGAAAAATCATTCCCCAGGAAAAGTTGGAGCAACAGAAGCAACAGGAGGAAGGGAGGCTTAAACGCATCTTTCAGAAGTTCACCCGCGGATCGAAAGATGCCCTCCTCATCAAAGGGATCGACAATGTGAT
>Ga0079037_100002582_pt1 | contig 10084 bp, 9 predicted proteins | sample Mud3Dept4metaG_FD_71479 | JGI IMG/M metagenome (GOLD analysis project Ga0079037, IMG submission 71479) | Freshwater wetland microbial communities from Ohio, USA, analyzing the effect of biotic and abiotic controls - Mud 3 Core 4 Depth 4 metaG | ecosystem: Environmental > Aquatic > Freshwater >... | reverse complement strand
GGCTGAATTTCGCCTCAAGGGCCCTACCCAATTCTTCTAAGGCCGAAAGGCTGTCGCCCTTCAAAATGGCATGTTCAAGGAGGTCTATTGGGTTTTCGGTTCCAAATAAAAAATCCAAATTCAGGTCCTTCATTTAATTGGATGGCTGTCAGAGGTTCCGCCTGACCATTTCTTCGCCCACGTCTCTTAACCCCAGCCTTTTAAGAGTAGACAGAGTCGGTTTGCCGGTTTCCAAGTCCCATCCCATCAGCTTGTAATAGTCGGACTTGGATTTTTCAAGATGTTCCCGTACATACCGACGGCCCCCTGCATCCTCTCTTTCGAAATAAAGGTCATGAAAGATATCATCCTGGCGCGTGCGCCCATCACGAACCGCTAACGCTCGTTCCAAGGTGCAGAGCATTTCCCCTTTTTGGAAAGATTCTTTGGGGCTCATTTCCACGCCGGTCACAGCCGAGTAAAGGCGTGACTCCAGGGTATCGTCTCCCACGTGGTCTGAAGAGTTGGCATTGAAAAGATAAGGAAAGAGGATGTCGCATAAAACATAGCTGTCCTTCAAAAGAGAATGTTCATGATACCTCTTCACCACCGGAGCCGCCCATTTCCAGTTTAAGCTTTTTCCATCCGGCTGGAGAAATTCCGCCGCCTCTTCCGAACCATAGGCTGCTTTCATAACCGGTTTGAGAACCGGAGAGATTTTTTCCGGGACAGCGGTCAGAGCATCTTGCCCCACCGTGAAAGCGGCGCCCCACAGCATCGAGATGTAACTGTGCGACACCAGGGCATCCCGGTTGTCCAGAACCCACATCAAGGCAAGGTGCGGGATGGCGTACCCTGTTGGGAAGCCCCCCAAATAGACCCAATGCTCCCGGTATCCGCCAAACTTCCCAGCCCGCGGGTAGTACATCCTGCAAAGCTTCTCCGCCTTGCCCCCAAGTTTCGCGGCGGCCCGCTGTCCTCCCTCAGCCAAAAGGTCTCCAAATCCTTCCCTGTCGGCGATTTTATTCAGAAGCTTTGAGATAAAACTCCAGGAACCGATTTCTCCGAGGGGGAGACCGGTTTCATCTTCGGTAATCAACTTCTCACGGTAACAATCGGCGAGCCAGGGGATAATGGCCATCAGTTCATAGGCATTGATACCGAGAAGGTCGGCCAGCTTTGCGGCCTGCCAGGTGATCTTGCTGTACCCCTTTTCCGGCTGGTCAATCATCGATTCCAGGTACATGTAGGACTGAGCGCAGAAAGCTACTCCCCCGGTGATGTCCGGGCCTTTCACCCGAGAGCGACACGATACAGGGCAAGCAAAACAGCCGTCAGGAGTCTGGGAATACCCTGATGAAGAGTCCTGGCAAAGGTCGTGGAGTTCGCCCGGGAGAAGAGAGAGGCTTCCCCTTCCGTATCCGCCTCCCCAGATATTGTATTTGAAACCCTTTTCTTCAGGCGCATAGGGATTGCCTTTGGCTGGTTTTCGGGCGAAGAGCTTGTGGATGAGGCGGGTGGTCTGGGTCAGGGCTTTCGGTTTGGCCACAGAGACTGATCCGGTACCACGGACGGCAATGGCCTTTAAGTTTTTCGACCCCATCACGCCGCCGAATCCTCCCTGGCCGGATGCGTCTCCAGTGTCCGTGAGGATGCAGGCGATGCGGCTGCGGTTTTCTCCTGCTTTGCCGATCACCATCACCCTCGTCTTTGGGCCGTGAAGTTTCCAGAGCATTTGCTGGGCCTGGTAAGTATCCAGACCCCAGAGAGAAGCGGCATCGAGGATTTCGGCTTTGTGGTCGTAGATAAAAAGATAAACGGGCTTGGGAGCTTTGCCCTGGACGATCAGAGCGTCGTACCCTGCCCATTTCAGCTCCGGGGCAAAATGCCCGCCAACGCCGGACCGGCAAAAGGACTCGGTGGGCCCGCTCTGGGGCGCTTTGCCCAACACCATGAATCTTCCTGATGAAGGAGCAAGGGTTCCCTGTAGGGGCCCTGTGGCGAAAATCAGGCGATTTTCGGGATCAAAGGCGCTCACCTCCGGGGGCACTTCATCCCAGCAGATCTTGGCCCCCAGGCCACGACCTCCGAGAAACTTCGGGACATAGTCGAACGTCGAGGACTCGGTGATTTTGCCCGTAGTCAGGTCCACCCGAAGAATGCTTCCAACCCATCCGCCTTTTGGAGTCACCATAACCTTCCACGTTTCAATTTCAGGGGTTTTTCAGTCTCCTTGGATCACGGGATAGCCCACGAGGAACCCTTTTTGCGAGCGTTCAACCCGCAGAACCCCGAGGGGGCAAAATCTTACGCATTGCGGGTCCCCGAAGCAAAGGTGACACTTGATCGACTTTTCCCTATCGTCATCGAACGTTGCGCGGGGAGGCTGAAAATATTTCTCACAAGCCTCAACACAACTCCGGCAGCCGATGCAGATTTCTTCCCTGACGACTCGCGCATAGGTGCCAGACTTTTTGTCCACCTGCAGGGCATTCACCGGGCAAGATTTGAGGCAGGGAGGATCCGCGCATTGATGGCATAGTTTGGGTTTGTACTCTCCTTTGAGATAATCTTTTTCGATGGAAATCCGTGCGAGAGAAGAGGCGTTGCGGCCCATGCTGTTCATGTTGGCGCAGACCATTTCGCAGATGCGGCATCCGGAGCACAGCGACATATCTGCAAGAATGATCGCTCTGGCCAGCGCAATCTTCTGACCACCGGGAGCAGCAAAGACATCGATCAGGTCCCCAAAGGCAACGACACTGCCGAGGCCCAGGGCCCCGACCGTGAAGCTTTTAAGCAGAGTTCGGCGGTCGATTTCCTTAACCATCTACCTTCCTGTCTCACCGAGGGCCAGAAGCAGACGCTGCTGCTCCGGCGGATGCCACTGGGTTGCGGGCGGGGAAAAGAAAGGCCTCGCAGCAATGGGGCCGAAGGATTCGTTGGTTTCGCTGACGACAAGTTTATAAAAGTACATGGAATCGGCTCCCATGCTCTTATCCACATAGTCATAGGCGCTTTTCCCAGGGGTGAGTTTGACAACCTCCACTTCCTGATAGGGACCCTCCGCAGAGCTAGCCGCCCTTAAGATTTTTAGCCCCACTGATTCCTTTAGGTCGGCCCGAACATTCCAAGTTAACTTGGCTGCGCGGTAAAGGGCCTGGACCTTGAAGTCCGCGATGGTCGGCTCTGATTTCTGCGCCGGAGCCGCAGGAGCGAAGAGGAACATCACAAAAAGCAAACAGGGGAAAAAGATCACAACTCTGCGCATCGTCGGTTTCTCCATGACCTTGTGTGTGACTGAAAACTCCCTCTTCCCTGATAGAGGGAAGAGGGAGTGGAGGTTATCGAGTCAGCATGAAAACTAACCCAGGATCAATTTCATATCATCATCCTTCTTGGCATACCCTATGCCCAGCTTTGTAGCTTGGAGGATCTGTTTCTGGTTCCATGCATACATGCCGATCTTGTTCTGGGCCATGTTCGGATACCATTCCTGCAGAATCTTGATACCCGTCACATCATTGGCGACCTGGTCTCCGGAGACCACGATCACGCCGGGTTTTACCTGTTCGCCGTGGGACGGTCCGCCGCTGATCAAAGACCTCCGGCCGTCCATGATGATAAGGTCGGGCCTGAAGGGCAGGTTGATCTCAGCAGCCTGCTCGGCGACAAAAAGGTGGTTGAAGGCATGGAGCGAGCTACCGCGATCTGCCCGATGCAAGATGCCGACCGACAGCTTCAAGCTCATGGTAACGCCCCCAAGAAAATGCGTCTTCATGACGGGGGAGTAAATGACCTTATCGTAGTTTCTGAGGTCTGCAGGATATCCCACCGTACCGTCTCCGCCGCCAATCCTGCCTAAGAATTCAGCTTTGGAGTTGCGGATGTTCATCCATTTTTCATCTTCCCATGTTTTGAGGGGGGTTTTGTTGACGTCGCATACCGAATCATAACCCATTTTCTTCATCACCCGCGCCGTAGGTCCCCAAGGTCCGCAGGTGTCCGCAACCGTCAGGTTTTGATATCCCTCGTCTTTAAGGACGTCGATCAATGCGGCCAAAAATTCCGCATCTGTCCCTCCTTGCGGCCAGGGGTCGCCGGTGTTCATGTTGGGCTTGATGAGAATCTTGTCTGTTTTCTTAAGAGATTTCTCAAACCCTCCGACGAGCTTCATCGCCCTCTTGATGTCTCCCTTGAGGTCTTTATCCAGCTCAGTGGCCATGATGAGCCCCACCAAGGATTTATTGCCCTCGGCATACCAGTTCTGGTGGAGGTGGGACCAGTCGACCGGCGCCCCTCCGTTGACCATGGTTTCAGGTTTCTTTTCGAAATAGTCTTTGGGAAGAGGGGCGTTCTTGACGAATTCTCCATATTGCATGAGCTGGCTGTCGCGCATCCTCCAGACTCCCTCATGAGCTGGGGTATCAAGGTCGGCGACCCCATGGGCTTTCATGGGGGCAATCATGCCGACCGCTGCAACTCCGGCACCGCAATACTTGGCCACCTTCCCGATAAAATCACGTCTTGAAACGTTGTCAGCACTCACGGCTAACCCTCCTTTCTGATCGAAGAGTTTTAGAGAAACCACGATGCTTCAGCCTAAGAACAAAGTAAAACATCACCTCCTTTCCCACGTAGAATTCAGGTCAGCTTGAAGGCCTTCATGAAGGGAGGAACCATTCCCCTCATTTCCCTCGGTGTAAGAATTGTAGGGTCACTTAGAACAGCAGGGAGGATACTACACGATTATCATCAAGTACCCGTTTATTGAAAGCCTGTCAAGTCCTAAAAACAGCTTTTGATCCACAAGATCCGCTCCGTCCCCGTGGTCGTGGTGGGAGCTTATTTCATTATCCAAGGCATTCGGTATTAAGAACGAGGATCAGGGTGCGGGGCAAACGGCGAACGGCGGATGCTGGCGTAGGCGGGATGACTGATCCTCTACATCCTCTGAAATCGCCTCTGATATTGTTTTGGGCGAAGGCCCGTGTGTTTAAGAAATATTTTTCGAAAGGTGCTGCTGTCTTCATAACCGACACGGTAGGTGATTTCATCGAAGGAGAGCCTCGCGGTTTCGAGCAGGTGCTTGGCTTTCTCAACGCGGACCCGCTGCAAGTAAATCAAGGGGGTGTCTCCGGTCGCCGCCTTGAACCGGCGCTCGAAGGTTCTCCGGCTCATCCCGAATCGGTTTGCCAATTCGCCATAGGGGTAGTCTTGGTCGAACTGGTCCTCAATCAACTCCTGCACAGCCAGTACCTGCTGATCATTGTGGTCTTTTTGAAATTGAAAGATGGAATAAGGCACCTGAAGGGTGCGGCCGATGTCGGAGATCATGGCTTTTGAGCTTTGCAGCGCCACCTCGTGGCCGCAATATTTCTCCACCAGATAAAGAGAGAGATCCGTCCCTGCATTCATGCCGCCTGAACAAAACAGGTCCCCCTCGTCGGTGATCAATTGCTCCGGTTTGAGATGGACCCGGGGATACCTTTGCCGAAACTCCTCTGCAGCGCCCCAGTGCGTGGTGGCCGTTTTCCCATCCAGCAGCCCGGTCTCCGCCAGCACGAAGGCGCCCGTGCATATGGTCGCGATGTGGGCGCCCCGACCATAAAGGTCTTTCAGCCAATACAACACCTCGCCTTGGTACTTGATAGTTTTGTCGATATTCAAGATTGAAGACACAACGATGAGGTCTGTGGAGGTCACGTCGCGGATTGAACGGTTGGGCACCACACGGGTTCCGTTCAAACACCTGAAAGGTTCCCCGTCTGTGGTGACGATCTCCGTTTTGAAAAAAGGCCTCGGTTCTTGCTTCTGGAAGTAGTTCCACATAACCCCTGCCTGATAGAAAACATCCATGGGGCCGGTAACCGTTGAAGCCATGGTATTGAACATGGCCAGAATCGTAACTCTCTTCATTTACCATCCCTCCTCTTGGCGTAATCAACCTTTTATATGTCGTATATGCCACTTTCGCTAACGTAAATCAAGCGATATTTTGCAGATAACTCGAACTAAGGGCGAGAGCCCTGCGGCGAAAACCAATTTAACCCTTTGGATGAATAAAAAGGAGGGCAAGGGAAATGGAATGGACTGCAAAGGATCTGCTCGATGAATACAGTCGCGCTGACTTCAGCAAGCGTTTGAACCTTTACCTGCAATATCCCGAAGCCAGGTCTGAATTCATGGAAATTGATCGGAAGGGGCTTCGACTTGAATCGTTGCGCGTCAGGCACCAATCCACCGACTCTCCCATGATTCGCGTGGGAGCTCTTTTCAGCCTGGCGGCTTGGCGAATGAAAAGGCTTTTCGGCATAGCTTGAAATCGTGAGAGTGGAGCCATCGTGCCCTTGCTCTCGCCGGCCAGTCGGCTGGGGAGTTAAGGGGGCTTGGTGCTGAAATGGCGGAAACGGGAACCAAGGCCGCGTGGTGTTTTGAGTGATGCAAGAGGCGATAAATCCAAAACTTCTGCTGCCGAGGGCGGCAACCGCGGGGAACGCCTTGGGATCGTTGCAAATGCGGGCGCGCTAGTTATATTCTGCCCATAGTTTGCTGCAAAGCCGCTCAAGGAGGTAGCCGATGAACACCTTGCACTTTCCCAAACCTTACCAGCACCAGCACCCGCCCGTGAGAGATACCACCGAATTTTTTTTTCAAGAGGAGAAATCCCTGAGCCAGAGAGCCGCGGACGGCATTGCAATGATAGTCGGCTCCTGGTGGTTTCTCATCGTACAAAGTCTTCTGCTGGCGGGCTGGTTTATCGTCAACAGCGTGAGCGGATTCTCCCACTGGGATCCGTACCCTTTCATCTTCATGAACCTCGTTCTTTCCCTGCAGGCTGCATATACGGCTTCGGTAGTCATGATCAGCGAAAACAGACAGGCGGAGAGGGACCGCCTCCAGGCCAGAAGTGACTTTGAAATCAATCAGAAGACGGAGGAGGAGGTGCGCGTCATCCTGGAACATCTTGCCTGCCAGGATGAAGCGTTGCGCACGATCCACGAACAGATTCTGGACCTGAATAAGAAAATCGGCTGTCGCGCCGCCTTGGAGCGGTCAGAACCGGAATGAGGAGTGCCAAATTGTAATAGTCCGGTTTTTCTGCCAGGGACACCGCCAGCATAAATGTTTGCCCCGGTCTCAGCCCTGAGTCTCTCAGGATTCCTGCTATCACTAGAGTGGCATGCTTGAAGTATTGGGCAGACACGAAGCGTCTGAGAGTATTGAATTGAGCACAGAAGGGTGGCATTCATGGGTGAAGGCTGTTGTGCCACGTTCCGCTGATTGATGTTTAGGATTCAATTTGGTAGAGTTCAGAAGGAGTTCCTAAAGCTTGGACCCCCTCGGGCATTCTGATGCCTCCTGCTGAGGCCTGCATGCTGAGTGTTACACAGTTCACCTGAATTGATCATGGGCACTATAAATTAGAAAGGATAGGATGATGAGTGAGAAAGGCAAAGTCTGGTTAAATGGCAACCTGATCCCTTGGGAAAAGGCAACGGTTCCACTTCTGTCCCACGGATTTTCACGGGGCTCCGCTATCTTTGACGTCTTCGGCATTCATCAGGGACCGCATGGTCCGATGGCTTTTCGCATGGACCAGCACCTCAATCGATTAATGACAAGCGCCGAGCTTTTGGGCATGAAGATGGCCTATTCCAGGGAGGAGATCGCAGAGGCGGTCTCCAAGACAGTGCGAGCCAACAACATGGGTCGAGGCTTGATCAAGATACTGGCCTACTGGGGAGAAGAGGCGATTATTCAACTCGTCCTGGAATCCAAACTCGATTTGGCCATCTTCGCAATTCCAGAGAGCAAGGAACTGGGCATGGGCAATGCTCAACCGATCTCAGCCTGTCTTTCCAAGTGGCGCAAAATCCACCCTGAAACGGTACCGGTTGCGGCCAAGGCCTGTTCCAACTACCTGAACGGCTATCTGGTGAGAAGAGACGCCAACCGCCGAGGGTTTAACGTGGGCTTGACCTTAGGGACAGATGGATTTCTGGCGGAAGGCTCCATTGAATCCGTCTTTTTGGTCAAAGACGGCATCCTCAAGACACCCCCGTTGGGCCGAATTCTTTCAAGTATCACGCGCATGTCCATTATTCAGGCGGCACCGAGCATCGGCATTCCCGTCTCTCAGGAGGCGATTTTGCCGGAAGCACTTTTTACCGCAGACGAGATTTTTGTGTCTCATACAAGCATTAAGGTCTTGCCGGTGAATCGTTTTGAGGACCGAACCCTTGAAGCACCAGGGCCTGTTACAATGAAAGTCATGGAGCTAATGCAAAACATTATCAATTACTCGGATGCCCGGTTTAAGGACTGGTTCCTTCCCTTGTAAGTCTGAGGGCTGGGGACACGGTCTTTACAGGCCGCTGCCCGAATCGTCAAATCGGGCTGCCAATCTGGATGAGGGTCGCTTTTCTGAAATACCTGGCGGGAGGCCTTCCTCATTTCATGGAGCTACAAGCCCTTTTGGACTCTCGCCTAGACGGGAGTGACGAGATGGGAGATTTTTTAGGAGTTCATCAATAAGGAAAGGGAATCCGGTATTAGAGAAAAGAGGTTTAGGTAGAGTGCGCACGGTGCACGGCGGTTCGACCCCTCGTAGTCTAATCTATTCAGCGCGCATCGCGAAACTGTCATTTTTCCAGTCCATCATATATTGGAGCGGGTTGACGTTCTTCCCGTTCTTCTCTATCTCATAATGGAGGTGGTGCCCAGTGCTTCTTCCGGAGTTGCCCATGTATCCGATCACATCCCCTCGATCCACATGCTGCCCCTTCTTGACACAAGTTTTATCCAAGTGACCGTATGTGCTCTCATAGACTGAATCATGCTTTATTCGGACGGTCATTCCCAGAGAACCATCTTTTCCCACAAACGCGATTGTTCCTTTAGCTGGAGTGGCGATAGGCGTTTTTTCCGCTCCGGCAATATCCACCCCGGGATGAAACTGTTCTTTGCCGGTAAACGGGCTGATCCTCACGCCATAGGATGATGAAATCCATGATTCCTGAGGGTCTACCGGAGATACGGAAGGCGTGTGATCCAACTTTTCTTGTCTTCCTTGAAGAGCACCGACTATCTGTTGTAAGTCGGCATCCAGTTGGCGGATGTCTTGAGGGGATAAGGAAGCTGCATGAGTCGTGGGTGTGCTTGGACGTTGATGAATCTCACTGGAAAAAGATTTGGAGGATAACGCTACGCTTCGGGGGGTGAGTTCCACTCCACCTTGTCCTATTTTACCGACACCTGGACCCTGCGATTTCAGTCCCAGGTAGCTCTGAACATAGCCCGCCTTTTCTCTGATGCTCAGAATCTCTTGGGTCAGATGCTGAATTTTTCTTTCTTGATCTTGGATCTGACTCTTTGCCGATCGGTTTTCCATTTCCAGGCGGTGAGATTCCTGCTCAACTTGTTGGAACCGATACGTTCTCCAAGCGCCGGCAGATGCCATAAATAGAAGAATGCCGAAAGCGAAGAAAACCGCAGTTAACATTAGAATAGGTACAGAGATGCTGAACACCCTCTTGTGAGGGCTGGAGGGCATCACCAGAATAGTCAACCTTTTTTTTGTCAGCATGGAAGGACCCCTTTACTTATCGAAGTGAAGACAATCGACCATCACGTATCTTTTTTCAGACATCTGTCACCGCACTCGGCAAACCGAGGATAGTCCTAATGGAAAACGGCATATGGCTATGTGGTTGAGATTTCTGAAATAATAAGTGTTCCGTGCGATCAGCTCTTCTGAGTCCTCGACTTGAAAACTCAAGTCTAGGGTTAATAGATTCAATTATTGTGCCATGCAGAATCACGGTGGAAAAAACGGAAGCTGTTTGACCGAGAGGGCGGCCCCGCTATCAGCGGGGCCGCTTTATGAGGAGGGTGGTGTTGCCGATGACGCTCAGGCTGCTGAGGAGCATGGCAGACACCGCAATAAGAGGATTCAGCAGCCCGCTCATAGCAATAGGAATGGCAATGAAGTTGTAGAGACCTGAGAAAAGAAGATTCTGGCGGATCTTTTTGTTCACCTCTGCTGCGAGCTTCAGAAAATCGAGAATCTGGGTCAGATCTCCACGCATCAGGGTAATACCTC
>Ga0079037_100002581_pt1 | contig 10086 bp, 14 predicted proteins | sample Mud3Dept4metaG_FD_71479 | JGI IMG/M metagenome (GOLD analysis project Ga0079037, IMG submission 71479) | Freshwater wetland microbial communities from Ohio, USA, analyzing the effect of biotic and abiotic controls - Mud 3 Core 4 Depth 4 metaG | ecosystem: Environmental > Aquatic > Freshwater >... | reverse complement strand
AGTTTCCCAATTTCATAATTACACAAACGGAAATGTACGTTGGAACGACAATTGAAACTTGAAAAGGCTGGCAAGCGCGTGGAGCGAGTCTCACAAGCGGAGCGAAACTGACGGAGCTACCTGGTGACGTGTCCTGGAAAAAGAAAAACCCCTGGGATGTTCTCCAGGGGCTTTTATGTTAATTGTTAGCGTGACGAGAGTACTTGTAGAGGGAAGAAAAGCAGAGTCTAGATACAGAGAAAGCTAACGGACGATGAAAAATCACGAGAACAGCTAGCAGAGCATGATAGCGAGTATGCAACTTTGCCATGAGGTTATCCCTCCAAAAAATGCCAAGGAGAGTTTTTAGGCTCTCCCTGGCTTGCGACAGGGTAATTTCAGACCGCCCTGTCTAGGTTAAAGGGGCATTCCCAAAATGCTTTCCAGGGCCTTGAGGGTCGCCGTGTCGCCGTTGGCCTTGGCCTCCTTGGCCTTTTCCAGAAGGGCCTTCCCGATGCTCACGACACCAGGCTCCTTCCCCTTCAGTTCCAAGCGCGCTGCATTGATGCTGTCAGTGTGCGCTTGCGCGACAGCCAGCTCGAAAACCTTCTTTTCTCCCCACATTGAAATTGCTTCCTGCAAATCTTCTGGATCAGTGTAATCGTAAGTCTTCTCTTTGTAATCCGGTGTGTCCTTCTTGCCAGTAGCAGCCTTGAGTTGCACAGTCTTTGCCATTGTCCTTCTCCTTCCCGTTCTGTTGTCAGAGAACCAGGCTAACGTGGGACAATTCCCACGTTAGCCTGCCGTGCTAAAACCCGAAGAAATTGTCTTGAATCGTGCTATAGTCTGTTTCCGAATCCCATCCCGCAACGGGCCTTAATGCCATTTCTTTTCCCAGTTCCAAGCTACCGTGAAGAAGCATGTTCTGGTAAAAGTTTACTGCCGTTTCTTTGTGCAATGCCATCTTGCTAAGTCTGATCCATTTCTTGTCGCCGTACTCGCGTCCGAAAAGACTGTATACACGTTTCATTCCATGTTCACCCCCTTTCCTGTTTTGTCGTTCGCCAGCTTACAAAGACAATATAGGGCGCACTGGCAAAATAGTCAAGGGGAAAAGTAAATTCTTTTTGCGAATTGTGGCACACGTTATGCTAGCGCTCACACGCCACCAGGTTTCACCCGTGCTGCATATTCTTTGTGCAACATACCTTTCGCGCTAAGATGTCATACCTTGCGACAAATAGTCAAAGCCCTGGTACTTACCACGAAAAGCCCTAACATGTAAGGGACCGTACGGGGGACCGGAAAGCGTCCGCGACAACGACGCTAAAGCCCCGCTCCTATAGCGTAATCATTTCTAACCTTGCCAACATTTCCTGGCAATGCCGCTTACGCGGCAATTACAGTAAAGACTCTACACTTGACTTTTGTACGGCGGCGCGTTACACTAACGGTAACAAGGAGAAACCGCTACGCGGCATCGCTGGAGATAACATGCGTGAGCTTATTGAAAATAGTCCGTTGTACAAGTTGGCGCTGGAGTTAAAGCATGGCAAAGCCGTGGGGGATTCTCGTAGATCAGACTCAGGTGGAGATATTCGATCGTTATACGAGCGGATACTCGATCGAAAAAATAGCGATGCTCCTGGGCCTGACAACAGAGGTGGTGCTGGGGGTCGTTAGGTCCGTGCCGTTTCAAGCAGACCTGAAACTGCTCGAAGATGACATGGAGTACCACCGGATCTACTCACCCGCTGCACGAATATCGCGCCTACAACATAAAGCGATTGATGTCCTCGTCGATGAGATGGACAAGCCGAATGGAAAGTTTCGCCTTGCTTCTGCTCAAGATGTGCTTGATCGCGGTCGTGATGTGCCTCGCTCGACGAAGACAATTCAGCAAGGCGACGTTATACCGGCAGAAGCCTTGTCCTTTGTGGCACAGGTTCTGAAAGAAGTTGGAGGAATCGCTATCGAAGCGATGAAGGCTAGCCGGGAACCGGAGCCTATAACCATAAATGCCCAACCAGCCCTCGAACCTTAGCCAACTCATCAGCGCAGCAACGACCGCATCCGGTACAACCGCCGGGCCAAATACCTCTCCTTCGACTCTCTCCTCGAAAAACGACACACGAGACCAACTCCGCGATCTATGCCGGAACAACCTTTACTTCCTGTGCAAAGGCGTCCTCGGCTTTAAAGACTTTAGTCCCGCGTTACACGGACTCATGTGTCAGCGTGCCGCTGACCGTACAGCAAAGCGCCAGGTACAACTCTGGCCTCGAGACCATTTTAAGTCCTCAGCCTTCAGCATAGGGATGCCGTTGTATGAGTACATCAACGATCCAAATGTCACAATACTACTTGCTGGATCAACCGCGACAAACGCTTCTCGTCGACTCCGACGAATCCAGATTGTCTTTGAAAAGAATAAACTTTTCAAGTGGCTGTTTAGTGATCTTATCCCTGGAGACTTCAGTAAACGATGGAATGAGCAAGAAGCATTATGTCCACGTACCGAGGATCGGGTCGAACCAACCTTTGACACTATCGGTGTCGGAGGACGCGTCACCGGCCGTCACTATATGATCAAGATCACAGATGACATGGTCGATGAGACCTGCCTCGACAGCGCGGGCTTCCCATCGAAAGTCGCAATGGACGCGGCCTCGCAATGGTTCGATTACTGCGAGTATCTGCTCGAAAGCGAGCATACGTCGCGGGACATCGTCGTCGGCACTCGCTGGGCTCGGGAAGACCCGTACGACCGGATCATGAAGGACGAGCGGTATCGAGTCGAAATCCACGCTGCTGATGGAGGTTGCTGCCCCTCGCACCCCGCAGGCCTTCCTATATACCCATCCAACTGCTACCGATGCGATACACTCGGTCCTCATGAGGGTCCAGCACATAAGATCATGGGCTTCTCGCTCGAGTACCTCTCGGTCCTCCAGCGGAAGGACCCTGTGAAGTATGCGCTCCAGATGCGGAATAACCCGGTCGATCCGGGCATCACAGAGTTTCGCAAAGCGTGGGTCCAGAATTTCAAATGGCTCGAAGACGGCCAGGCAATGCTCTGTGGTGGGAAGAAGGTGAGACTAGGTGAGTGTAACACATACCTCGTCATCGACCCCGCGTTCACGCGAAAGGCGAAAAACGATCCTACAGGATTCCTGGTTGGCGCGAGAAGTCCGCAGGGATATCGACTTATCCTTGACGCTTTCCAGTCTAGAATGGACCCGATTGAACTTGTGGACGGCATCTATTCTAAATGGCGACAGTGGAGGCCCTATGAGGTCATCGTCGAAGAGGTCGCGGGGGCTAAATTCATAACCCCTTTTCTCCGGGAGCGAGCTGACAGAGACGGGATGTACATAAGAACACGATCCGTTGTACCTGGTGGCGACAAACCGAAACTGGCGCGAATACGAGGGCTGGTCGGCCCATACTCGCGGATGGAAGTGTTCATCGCGCCAGGTCTCGTCGACTTTGTCAACCAGCTCCTAGAGTATCCTAGCTCCCGCGACCACCTCCTCGACTGTCAAGCCATGCTTGAGAGCGACGGACGCACGCCATATAGCTATGAGGAAGAAGGTGAGATGCAAGACGAGGAGGACCGCACACTCGACGGCATGTCGCCAATCACAGGATACTAAGATGCCATACCGTGTGTCTGGAAACAAGGTGCTCCACAAGAAGGCTGGCAAGTGGTCTGTCAAGCAAACATGTAGCTCGCATGAGAACGCCGTCAAGGCTGTACGACTTCTTCACTCGAAGGGCTACGGCTCAGGAGGAAAGTGACATGAAGCGCGAAGCTCGAAATAAGGCACATGCACCGAAGTTGCACACTGAAGTTAAGGGCGGAGGAAGCATCACGCCGTCGGGTCACCAGGTACCCGTCGAGCACGGCCCGCGCGGAAGCAACAACTCTCCCGCCGGCGCTGGTCGCAACGCGGACCTTTCTGACTTCAGCCGTGAACAAATGAGGGGAAAAGGCTAAAGTTCAGCCTTTGAACATATATGAGCCCACATTTCATCTCACCACATTTCACCGAGGAGGAACTTCGTTGCAAATGTGGATGCAAAACATACGCGATGGACTATAAGCTGATCCTAATGCTCGAAGACGCTAGGGTGAAGTCTGGCGTTCCATATTTTATCTCATCCGGCTGCAGGTGCCCCGCGCATAACAAGGAGGTAGGTGGAGCTGCTGACTCCGCTCATCTAACAAGGGTAGATGATGGCGAATTTTGTCAAGCGGTTGACATCGAAACAGACTCAAGTATCAAACGATTCCACATCATCCGCGGGCTCTTTGCAGCCGGATTTACCAGACTCGGCTTTGGAAAAAATCAAACATTCATTCACGCAGACATTGATTCAAATAAACCTCAAAATGTTTTCTTTCAGGAGTGATCAGAGGATGTCGGAGGAGTTAGAAGGTCAGCAAGAATTTAATCAACGACTACTTCCAATGATTCCTCAAGGCGCTCCTTGGTGGGTGCAGACGGGGCTTATTATTATGTTTTGGTTGGGTCCAGCATCTTTGGTTGGCGTTGTGTTTCTCTCGATGTGGTCAGGCTGGCTCCCAAGTCCTATTACGGAAAACCAAAAAATCTTAACTCGACTTGAAACGAAATTCGACACCGCTATTACCAGAATGTCCTCTGAGACAGACAACCGACACAGGAACGATGAGAACGTGGTCCGACTCCTACTCGCAACCTGTCGAAACGTTGCAAAAAATGAATTTGACAAATCACAATGCGACGGGTACTGGAGGCGATGACTCATGCGGTATATTGTAATGTTGCTTTGCGTCGTACTCCTGTCGGGCTGTGCGATTTACCAGGCGAAGACGATGGAGGAGAACATCGCCCAAATTAAGGCGCTTGACGGCTCTGGCTGTATCTACTTCCGCGGCAACTCGCGCCCCTGGGCTGATGTGTCTATGCTGACGGTCGCCACCTGGGGAAAGAATGCCCCTAAATATCTAGACTGTCTCCAGAACATTCCACCGGATGCAAGGGCGTTGCTTCCGTGAGGAGGTTGCTATGTCGCTCGTAAGTTTAGTAATTGTGCTGATTGTAGTTGGAGTACTTCTGTGGCTGGTGAATACATACCTGGCGGCGGTCATCGACGCGAAGATCCTCAAGATCATCAACATCGTGGTAATTGTCGCCGTGGTACTCTGGCTCTTGAGCGTCCTCGGTCTGTTCGACTCTATTGGGTCTGTGCGAGTGCCAAGGCTGAGGTAGGTTTGGTGATGTCCTCACCAGGTATGGGCGACGGCCCCTAGAAGTCCGCAGCAAATGCCCAAATGTACGCAAAGTTCTCTGGGGGGTTCTCTCGGCCGTCCACAATCTTACGAACTGTCTCAAAAATTTCCGAAGGTTCTTGACAGAGAGGGCCCTGGGAGCTGAGCAATGCCTAACTTGACTGAAACCGGCGAGCAAGTACGAAACTTTGTCCAGTCTGTTGAGATGCCTTCGAGCAAAGAGCAGAAGATCGCCGCTGCGATTGCCGAGGACATCCGTATGGCCCGGATTGCTCGTGAGACTCTCGACCGAAAGATCGAGAAATGGACGAAGCAATATGAGGCTGTGCCTGAACAAGATGTGAAGATGTTCCCGTGGAAGAATGCCTCCAACGTCGTAGCACCTCTGATCGGAATTGACACTGATGCTGTCTCAGCTCGAATCATTGCAGCGCTGCTTGGTACTCCGGATATTGTTTCTATTAAGAGTATCCGCCCTGACTTGATGAAGCAAGACATGGTAGAGCCTCTCGCGCGGTACCTCAACTTTGCAGCGAGGCAGAAAGACGACCTCGACACGGAAGCCTGTCTCGATGATCTCGTTCCTGATACCGTGTTAAACGGCTTGTCGTTTGTGAAGATTCCATATGTGTACGAAACGGAATATGTACCTGACTTTGCAGAAGATCTCAGTCAAGTCAAGTATCGCAAGATCGATAAGCATAACGGCCCTCAGCATATCTGGGTCTCGATGACTGACATGCTCTGGCCGGAAGGTACAACAGACATTCAGAAGTGTCGTTGGATTGCTCAGCGAACCTACATCGAGTGGTGGCAGTTCCTCGAGCGAGTAAGCAACCCTCTGTTTGGATACAAGGCGTCTGCGCGTGAGAGGCTAAAGACTTTCCTCTCGAGAAACAACTCTTCGTATTCAGAGAAGCTCGACGCAATTATCGGATTCACCGGCGAAGCAGAAGAGCGTCTCGAAATCTACGAGGTCTACGTTCGCGCGGACTATGAGAAGATTGGCGACTTTAGAAATTATATCGTCACGATTCATCCAGAGTCGGAGACAATTCTGAAATTCGTCAAGCATTTCTATGCTCACCAGCTTCGACCTTTTGTACCCTTTGTCTACAAAAAGCGTAGGAAGAATCTTGTTGCCGCAGGTATGGGCAACCTGCTTGAGAGGCTCCAGGATGGTATCACAGCGTCCCTAAACCAAATGATCGACAACAGCACCGCCGCAAACACCATTGTGCTCAAGGTTAAGAAAGGAGCACTTAAGCCCTCGGAAGAAATCTACCCGATGAAAAAGTTGTACATCGACGGTGAACTGACCGACGTCGAGCAATTTCGTCTCGGTGAAAACGCTACAGGCATGGGTGCCGCCATTTCTATCCAGCGCGAATTTGCCGAACGTCGGTCAGGAGTAACTGACTATCTGCTCGGAATGGAGTCGCCTGACATTGGAACCCGTGCAACTGCTGCGGGAACGATGTCTCTGATTCAAGAAGGCAACCGGCAGATTGATCATCATATCAGGCTTTTCCGACAGTCGATGTGTGAGGTCTGGAGGCAGACGGTCCAGGTATACCAACAATTCGCACCTGTGCGGAAAATTGTTGGAATGCTTGGGCCGGATGCCGCACCTGTGATGCAGCTCATGCAATTCCCGTCAGAGTATATATTCGATCGTGTGCAAATTAGCGTTTCGCAGACGTCCTCGTCTACGAATCGCGAGATAGAAAAGCAGAGTATGACTCAGCTTTTCGGAATGCTGATGGGATATTATGATAAGGTTACTTCTGTTGCTGCAGCTTACAGTAATCCGATGGTCCCTCCGATTGCAAAGGCGGCTATTGATAAAGCTATTACGGCATTGAATGAGTTGCTCGTGAAGATTATTAAGACCTTTGAGATATACGACGTGGAAAACTTTATTATCGAACTCGGTGCTCTTGAGCAGCAAATGTTGCAAGCCGGCATAATGCCAAACGGCGTTCCGCCGCCACCTATGATGTCACCGCAAGGAGGTCCGCCAAATGGCCCTGGAAATGGAGATAACAGAGGAGGAAAAGGAGCGACTCAAGGAGCTGTTCGAGGACAGCAAGGTATGGCCGGTCCTCCGCAGATGGGCGCAGGTGCAGCGCCTGGCGGCAATGGAGGAATGCCTCCGCCTGTCTAACTCAGAGAACACAATTCGGTACTTCCAAGGCGTCAGATACGGCGTCAATGTGTTTGAGGTACTCAGAGAGGAGATAATGTCAAATGGCGGATCAAGTGAAGGATCAGACGAGCAGCCAATCGCAGCAGACGCCTGGTGGAGAAAGCCAAGATGGTCAACAGCAGCAACAGTCACAGCAGACTCCACCGCAACAGACACAGGCTCCAGGACTGCCGAAGGAGCTAGCTGATCTAGGATTTCGAGATGTAAACCAGGTACTCGGATACATGGCCGAGGCTGGTGACGAAGCTCGTAAGTCCAAGGCGATGTTTAAGGCGCTCGCGGACCAGGTGCAAGAAAGGCAGCAGGTCCCGGAGAAGGAACTCACCGATGAAGATTTCATCCAATCTCCAAAGGCTGCCACAGAGCGCGCGACGAAGAAGCTGTTTTCGCAGTTTGAGGACAGAATCAATCCCCTCGCTTCCCAACTCGTTGAGGGAAATGTTACACTTCAGAAGATGCAACTTCGACAGGACCCTGTCTTTGGAGAGTTCGTCGATGATCTTGAAAAGGATCTGGACGCGTATCTTGCTACTATTCCTCCAGATCTCAAAGTTCGCCCCAATGCGGTGAGGACCGCGATGGAGTACGTTGTCGGTCGCAATTTTACAACGGTGTCGAAGAAGCTCAACGAGCGCCTCGCGCGAGCGGGCGCGGGAGCAGAGGGTGGATCAAATAGCTCAAGTGGCGGGGGAGGTGCAGCGAAAGCTCCTACATTAGGCGATGACGAGCGAGCCGCTGCGCAGAAACAGATCAACGCAGGTATATTCAAAGACATGGAAGACTATCTCAAATGGAGGGAGTAAACGATGTCTGAGGAAGGAATCAAGAAAGCTGAGGCTTTGCTCAACGACTCGACCCGGCGAGCACGGAGGCGGCGAGCAGGTCTGACAGATGTCCATGGAAAGAAGCCTGGTCGAGACGTCGTATTCGCTAGAAACACGAAAGCGGACATTGCAAATGCTCAAATGGCCGGCTACAGCGTGGTTCTGGCGTCGGAGAACAAGGATCTAAAGATTCCTGCAGCGGATCAGCAGCCTGATGGATCATTTGTCCTTGGCGATACAATCGCTATGGAGATTCCAGCAGAGCTGCGAAAGCGAAATCGGGAAGAGGACGTTCGGAATGTGGATCGTATGATAAAGAGAACTAGAGATACTTTCCACGAGGAAGGCCGCAAAGCGGGGGTTCAGACGTTTGAAGAGAAGGACAGCGATTTGGCAGAGGCTGAGGAGCGAAAGACTTATGAAGGTATGGGAAAAAAGCTCTTTGCAATGGGTGCGACCTTTGATGATAAGGGAAACCTTGTGCATCAAGGTAAGACTGTTGTACCTACGACATCGAAGTGAGGAGGTGAAATCTCGTGGCTGCTATTGCGCTTAAGAAGATGTACGCTCGGCAGAACATCAGCGGGAATTCTCCTCGTGTGGAGAAGTTCCCCTGTGCGGCAACGCAGTCGTTTGTGGCTGGTGACTTGGTGTATCTGGTCTCCGGTCGTTTGACGGTCTGTGGCGCAAATCCGGCTGATATTCTCGGTGTGGCTCTCGAAGATGCTGTCAGCGCGGCGGACGCTGTTGCGTTGCTTCAGTTGATCCCTGTGCAGCTTGCTGAGCCGGATACGTTGTTCCAGATTAACCTTGCGTCCAGCACCGCTGGTGCCTCTGTTGCGCTTACGCAGGCAATGCTTGGAGGGAGCTGCGGACTGTATAAGGATGGGACGGCTGGTTCCGGTCTCTGGTACGCTTCTGGAGTAACCCTCGGCGCAAACGATCGTTTGGTTATCGACAAGTTTATCGACGCTGTCGGTGATACGAACGCGCGTGTGCTGGTTCGGTTCCTCTCGAAGTATTACGATCTGTATCACACGAGCTAAGAGCTAAAAAGGAGGTGATTTCCAGTGGCAATGCGGACTAGTGGCTTTGCACATCTGTTGGCCCCAGGACAACGAAAGGTCTGGTTCGAGGCCTTTCAGGAAAGGCCAACGGAGTACACCAGCGTCTGTAACATCGAGACCTCAAGCCGCGCCTACGAAACGGACCTCCGGGTCGCGGGGCTAGGCGGTGTGGTTGAGAAGCCGGAAGGTACGGCTACTCAGTACGTTGAGGCTGTGCAGGGTGGGCAGAAGACCTATACCCATCTGTCTTATGGCCTTGGATATCGGATCACTCAGGAGATGTACGACGATGATCTGTACCGGGTCATGAATCGAATGGGGAAGGCCCTTGCTCGTGCTGTCAGCAACGCGATTGAGGTTCTCGGATTCAGCGTTTTGAACCACGCTTTTGATGCCTCGCCCGCGGCTGCGTATCAGGGTTTCGATGGTCTTGCGCTTTGTCATACCGCGCATACAATGCTCGGTGGCGCAACGCAGGCGAACCGGCCTACTGATATTGCATTCTCGATGACAGCGATTCGAGACTCGGTTCTCCGATTCGAGAACTGGGATGACGAACTTGGCTTGCCGATCTTGCTCAAGCCGAAGAAGTTCGTTATCGACCCCTCGAACAAGTGGGCGGCTCGAGAAATCCTTGGCAGCGGATTCAAGCCGTACACAGCGAACAACGAAGTAAACGCTCTGATGGACGAAGATTTGTCCTACCAGGTCGTTCACTATCTCGCCGGT
>Ga0079037_100002580_pt1 | contig 10086 bp, 5 predicted proteins | sample Mud3Dept4metaG_FD_71479 | JGI IMG/M metagenome (GOLD analysis project Ga0079037, IMG submission 71479) | Freshwater wetland microbial communities from Ohio, USA, analyzing the effect of biotic and abiotic controls - Mud 3 Core 4 Depth 4 metaG | ecosystem: Environmental > Aquatic > Freshwater >... | reverse complement strand
ATGAACCCGTCAGATCGTGCATGCTGCCTGTGGGTGATATAGCCGGTAAAAAGGTTGTTACAATAGAAGGTCTTGAGAAGAAAGGCAACCTCCATCCGGTGCAGAAGGCTTTTGTCGAGCATGATGCGCTTCAGTGCGGTTTCTGCACACCCGGTATGATAATGACTGCTACCGGTCTGCTTATGAAAAATCCTTCACCCTCGAGGCAACAGATAATAGAAGGGATGGAGGACAATCTGTGCCGTTGCGGAGCACATAACCGTATTATTGATGCTGTGGAGACAGCAGCCAAAGAAATGAAAGGAGGGAAGTAATCATGAAAGAAAAAGAAAAGAAATCCGGCGAATTAATCACCAACGGTGAAGGTAGAGGTATGAAGAGAAGAAATTTTGTAAAGCTTCTGGGCGGTGGAATATTTATATTTTTCCAGCCATGGAATGCACTTGATATATTGGCTGCACCTTTGCAGGAGAGAAGGAGTCTGACCAAAGACTATAATGCTTTTCTTCATATTGCGCAGGATGGATCAATTACATGCTATACCGGTAAAATTGAAATGGGTCAGGGTGTTATCACATCTCTTCCAATGATGATGGCCGATGAGCTTAATGTGGCGCTGGAAAAAATAAAAATAGTGATGGGCGATACTGAACTTTGCCCGTATGATGCAGGTACATGGGGATCACAGACAACACAGAGTTTCGGGCCAAGTATGAGAGCAGCCCTTGCTGAAGCCAGGGGAGTGTTGCTTGATATGGCTTCAGCTCAGTTCGGGGTGCCTGTTTCACAGCTCGAAGTAAAGGATGGCATGATCACAGATACCATGAATCCAAAGAATAAAGTAAGTTATGCACAGCTGGCAAAAGGTAAAAAGCTTGAAAAGTATCTTGATGTCAAGCCAGCTGTAGAGGATTATACAAAGTTTACTTATGTCTCGAAACCATATTACAGAAGCGATTCTTATGAGAAAGTCACCGGTAAGGCTAAATATACAGGCGACATGAAGCTGCCGGGCATGGTGCATGCAAGAATACTCAGGCCCCCGTCACATGGTGCAAAGCTGACATCAGTCGATGTTTCCGGAGCTGAAAAAGTTGATGGTGTGAAGGTGGTGAGGGATGGTGATTTTATTGCAGTAGTAAGTGAAAATCGTGATAAGGCTGACGAAGCAATTGTTAAAATCAAGGCCGACTATTCATTCGATGAACTGAAGGTAAATGACAAAACAGTCTTTGACCGGATGCTCAGTGTAAAATCATCAGTCAATGTCGCAAGGAGTACGGGAGACATAGAAGCAGGATATAAGGTCTCGGATTTAATATTTGAATCAGAGTTTAATGATCCTTACCTGGCACATGCTCCAATGGAAACCCATACGGCTCTCGCAAACTTCGAAGGCGATAAGGTGACAGTATGGGCGGCAACGCAGACACCTTTCGGTCTGCAGGACGGGATCGTAAGCTCCCTTGGTATCCCGCGCGAAAAAGTAAGGGTTATCACTCCCTTTGTTGGTGGAGGATTCGGAGGCAAGACACACTATCAGCAGGGTATAGAGGCTGTCCGGCTGGCGAAACTTACAGGTAAGCCTGTGATGCTTACCTGGACACGTGAAGAGGAGTTCTTCTATGATAATTTTCATTCTGCAGGTGTTGTTAAAATCAACTCGGGAATTGACCGGTCGGGAATGATAAAATTCTGGGATTACCATGTCTGGTATTCCGGTACCAGAGGTGCAGATACAATATATGATGTCCCGAATGCAAAGACAACCAGCTACAGCCAGGGGAAGAATGAAATACCGGTTCATCCATTCAGTACCGGACCGTGGCGTGCGCCAAACAACAATACAAATACTTTTGCACGTGAATCCCAGATAGATATAATGGCCTCAAAAGCCGGGATAGATCCCCTTGAATTCCGGCTGAAGAATCTGAAGGATGAAAAAATGATCGGATGCCTGAAAGCTGTTGCCGATAAGTTCGGGTATGTGGCTGGGAAAACGCCAAGCGGCAGGGGAATCGGAATAGCATGTGGTCATGATGCCGGATCATGGGTAGCCGAGATGGCTGAAGTGAAGGTTGATAAAAATACCGGTAAAGTACAGGTTATAAGAATTGCCTGTGCTCAGGATATGGGATTATGCGTCAATCCTCAGGGCGCTCTGATCCAGATGGAAGGATGTATTGCCATGGGACTTGGTTATACTTTTACCGAGGAGGTGTTCTTTGAGGGAGGTGATATCCTTACCAGGGGATTTGATACTTATGAAATACCCCGTTTCTCCTGGATGCCGAAAATTGACTGTGTGATACTTGACAGGAAGGATAAACCTCCCAAAGGTGGTGGCGAGCCAGCGATCATAGCTGTTGGAGCTGTTGTCGCCAATGCAATATATGATGCAACCGGTGCCAGATTGTACAGGATGCCTATGACACCGGAAAGAGTGCTCAATGCAATAAAGAAAGTTTAAGCAAAAAATGTTAAAATTCAAGAAATTATAGTACAGATATCAGGGAATAAATAACCTTGATTAGTTGTCATAGTTATAATATCAACCAATTAATTCTTGAATTATGGGAAAAAATGTAAACAATTTGAAGATCACATTATCGGCAATGGTAATTCTTGCTTTTCTTATCATGCCTTTAGCTTCAAACGGACAGGCAGGCAAAGCCAACTTCTCCGGAACCTGGGCATTAAATGCTGAAAAGAGCACTTTCGGTCAGGGTCAGGGACAACCCCCGCAGGGACAGGGACGGGGCGGTCCCGGAGGCGGTAATTTTGTGGCAAAACAGGAAGCAAACCTCCTTACTGTCGAGAGAACCATGGGGGACCGGACCGTTATTTCCAAATACACGCTTGACGGGAAAGAGAGTGTTAACTCCACCGGCAGGGGTGAAAGTAAATCGGTTGCAACCTGGTCGACTGACGGCAAAGCTCTTACAATCGTTACAACAAGGTCATTTGAGCGCGATGGTCAGACAGTACAAATGAAATCGACAGAAGTGTGGACTCTCACCGGTCCGACAACTCTTTCCATCGTTAATACATCAACCAGCCGCGAGGGACAGGAAAGAAAAAGAACCATGGTGTATGACAAGAAGTAATCAGTCGTGAATTGGGGCAGAACTCAAAAAAAGGGTTTTCAGAACCCTTTTTTTATTTTAAAATCAACGTATTGAATTTCAAAGCGATCCTGATTCAAGGACTAAATCGCTCCTCACTGCTGTTGACTCATTAAGAGCTCTTCTGTCCCTTTGACGGTCCCTGATTGCATCAATAAGTTCTTCTCCTGACAGTCTGAAATCATCAATGTTCTCAGGTGTGGCAAGGTAGAGGACCGTTCCGGGTTCAAGTCCGTTTTCTATAACGGTCTCCTTATCATTGGAATCCCCAAGGACAACAACCTGCTTTAATCTGTTTTTGGTATAGACCACCGGAATACTGTCGTTCCCTGTATGAACGCATTCATTCGGGATAAAAGTGACATTATCAATTGTCTTTATCAGTATCTTGTTATTTGTCGTCATCGATGGCCTGAGTGCATAATCGGTACCTTCAACTTTTATCTGTACCTCAAAGACCTTGGAGTCACTGTTGGGGAGTTTCTCACCGATGTTGGCAACAGTGAAAACCGATCCTGTATAGCTTTTTGTCGGGAAGGCATCAACAGTGATGGTGACCTCCTGCCCCGGTTTAACTTTGCTGATCTCAATCTCGCTGACATACACTTTTGAGATCAATGATGAAAGGTCAGGCAGTGTTGCCACAACCCTGTCCATCGGATTGATCATTGATCCGACCTTCCTTTTGGTCCCGAACCGTTCTTTTTTATAGATTATCATTCCGTCGGAAGGAGCTGTTATTACGAAACCTGCCAGCACCTCTTCATAGTCCTTAATCCTGCTTTCAAACCTGGAGGTCCACAATCTACGGTGCCTGATTGCTGATTCAGTCTGTGCCTTCCTCAGAGTGTAGCTTCTCTTTAGCTGATCAAGGACTCTTCTGGACTGTTCCACATTTATCTCAGCCTGCCGTATGGTTGTGGGAGGTTCATATTTCGAGTTTTTTAAAGTAATCTCTGCTTCCTCAACAGTATGAATCTGGTTGGCGATCTGATCCCTTATATTATTCATTGTGACGGCTGTGTCAAGTATAGCCATTTCCAGATCGGTATAGAATGACACAAGTCTCTCCCTGGCATCTTTCAGTAGGTTCTCAAGCTCTGTCCTGTCGAGTGTCGCGACATAATCACCTTTTTTCACTTCAGTACCCTCAGGTACCAGGTCTGTTATCTTTACATGAGATGACCTTACATCCCTTCCCTGGGTGAACTCTGGTGCCTTTATGTCCACTGAATTTTCAGCCAGTAATTCACCTGTGGACGTCACCGTTATCTCAAATTTTCCGAAAGACACTTCAGTGAACAATCCGGCATCTTCTTTTTTAGTGAAAATCCTGTTGAAGATAATTAGCCCAATCAGTGTAACAACAACAACAATGACTGTTATGGCAATTGTCTTTTTCATCCTTAGTTTACTTTTTGCGAAAAGATATTTTTATCACAGCGCACAAAATTATCAAAAATAATGCTGAGAACCGGTTCGGGATCAGTTTTTAACTAAAATTAACATCGGGTGAAAAATTTATAGGGCGTTGCATGCAACGCCCCTGCGATATCTATTCGATCATTTTTTCCTGGTACTTCTTATTTCCCACCGATATTTATCTTTGCAGAGGCTCCCGTCAATCCTTCTGCTTCTCCCTTTAATGTAATGTTACCGGATGAGCCTTTTTCAGCTGAAATGATCACCAGGCATAGTCCATTGAAAGCTTTCCTGGTTTTTGACTGGAACGGTTCATGGCTGGTGGGATCTCCGTTATCTGTTGCGACAATCCTTCCAGGTCCTTCGATACTGAAATTCAACCGGTTATTACTGCGGGGCACGAGCAGCCTGTTTTTATCTTCGATCCTTACGGTTATATAAACAAGATCCTTCCCGTCGGCAGTAATCTCCGGACGGTCGGCTGTCATGGAAATATGTGAAGGTTTGCCAGTTGTTTTCATTACATCTTCAGCCCACTTTTCACCGTTCTTGTACGCAACTGCTTTTAGTTCTCCCGGCTTGTAGACAACATCATCCCATTGCAGTCTGTATTCATTTTGTCCTTTCTTTTTCTTTCCGAGGGATTTACCGTTCAGGAACAGCTCGGCCTCATCACCGGATGTATAAACATGGACCGGAGTGACCTTGCCTTTCCTTTCAGGCCAGTTCCAGTGGGGGAGGATATGTGCCATGGGATAGTCAGGCCGCCATTTTGACTGGTACAAATAGAAACGGTCTTTTTTGAAGCCGGCAAGATCAAGAATTCCGAAATAGCTGCTTCGTGATGGCACTTCTTTAACACCCTGGTTATCAAGCATATTTAGAATCTGTTCATACCTTCTTGTTTTTGGAGTAAGACCCGTAAGGTCGCCGTAATAGGGAGTCGGCTCCCCAAGATAGTCAAAACCTGTCCAGACAAATTCTCCGAAAACACCGGGATATTTCTCATTCATAACCCATTGCTGGTCAGGAGACGTGCCCCATGAGGGATAAGCCAGATCATAGGATGATACATGGAAAATGCCATTGCCGGGCAGGTTTTTATCCAGGTCTCCCATAACTACGGGGAAGAAATATTCTCCTCTGGAGCTTACCGTGGAAGCCGATTCACTTGAATGAAAAGGCAGATTTTCATTCTCTTTCAGGCTGAAAAATGCATCATACCTGTAAATACGGTAATTTATTCCAAATACATCAAGGGTTTTCTGAAAGCCGTTTGTCCCGGATTCGTCGCGGTCACATCCTGCAGTTACAGGACGGGTATTGTCCTCTGATTTTACAATTGTTCTCAGACTTTCGGATAAAGCAGGATTATCCTGGTCAGGAACTTCATTGCCGGTGCTCCATAAAATAACACACGGGTGGTTACGGTCGCGTCGTACCATTGCCCTGAGGTCCTCAACATGCCAGGCATAGAAAAGCTTATTGTAATCATTCCTTTTCTTACCTGTTTTCCATGCATCAAATGCCTCATCCTCAACCAGGAAACCCATTCTGTCACACAGATCAAGCAGTTCAGGCGCCGGCGGATTATGGCTTGTTCTTATGGCATTGCAACCCATCTCTTTCAATATCTCCAGCTGCCTCTCTGCTGCGCGAATATTGAAAGCAGCTCCCAGGGCTCCAAGGTCGTGATGGTTGCAGACCCCTTTTATTTCAACTCTCTTCCCATTAAGGTAAAAGCCATCACGGGCGGTAAAATTCAGCGACCTGAAGCCAAAATTGGTCGTATAAAGATCAGCCAAAATATTATCTCCCGATACACTGACTGCTACCTGATAAAGCTCCGGATTTTTAAAATCCCAGAGGAGAGGATCTTTAACAGGGATATCAAGCCTGAAAGTATGGTCTTTCATTGCCTCAATAATTGCAGGGGATGAAGTGAATTCAGCAACAGGGGAAGCAGAGGGTTCAAGATTTTTATTCAACTTGTAGACAGTAGCTATTACGGTAACAGAGGCAGCATAATTCAGGTGACTCTCCACTTCTGCCTTCACACTGAGAACAGCTTTATCCTTATTTATTTCGGGAGTGGTGCAGAATACCCCGTTATGGGAAATATGCAATTGTGAGGTTTTGACAAGCCAGACATTCCGGTAAAGCCCCGCTCCCGGATACCATCTGGAATCCCACTTTTTTGTATCGAGTCTTACGGCAATGACATTTTCTTTACCTAATGAAATATAAGGTGTAAGGTCAAGCCGGAAAGAGGTATAACCGTAAGGCCATTCCCCGACAAATTTCCCGTTAAGCCAGACCTTTGCATAAGCCATTGCTCCGTCTATATCTATATAGAAACGTTTGCCTTCATCCGTTGCAGGAACCATAAAATGCTTCCTGTACCAGCCAATCCCTTTCCATGGCAGAAGTCCTGTATTGTTTTCAAGAGTATCGCTGAAAGGAACTTCTATAGCCCAGTCGTGAGGTAGATCAACGGTACTCCAGGCGTTATCGCTTACTGATGCTGATTGAAGTCCGGCAGGTTCTTTGTCAGCAGAAGTATTTTCATCCGAAGCATTAAAATACTTTACAAATTTCCAGTTATCGTTAAATGATTCCCGTACCCTAGGCTGTGAAAACATAATTTTCTGAAAGCCTGTCAGAATGATAAAAGCAGTAAATAAGCTGTACATCAATTTTTTCATAGCTGATTTGATATTTTTAGTAATGCTATTTAAAAGAACATGTTCCTTTTTACCAAGGAAGTTTCACAGAGATTTCACGGAATTAGAACACAGAAGTTTTAATATCTCTCAGTCTCTCAGTCTCTCAGTCTCTCAGTCTCTCAGTCACCCCCTCAGATCCCGCTGACATCTGTATCCCTGAAAAGCATTGATGGTGTGAGGTGAGAGCTCTGGAGGTAAGGATCATTCCCGACATCAACAAGTGTGTTCCAGAAATCCTTCATGTTGCCTGAAATATTCATTTCATTTACAGGGTGCATGATGTCACCATTCTTAATATAAAATCCCTCTATTCCATAGGAGAAATCACCTGTTGCTCCATTGCAGTTTCCACCATTGAATCCGGTTACAAGTATCCCTTTATCAACCGTTCTGACAAGTCCGTCAAGGTCCAGGGAGCCTGTTTTGAAGACAAGGTTTGATGTACTGCCTGATGTTGGCGGGAGTTTAAGTTTTCTTCCGTAATATGTGTCAATAAAATAATTGCGCAGGATACCCTGCTCAACAATATCTCTTCTTACCGCTTTCAGCCCTTCGTTATCGAAGCATCTCGATCCGAAACCTGAAATAACAAGCGGATCATCATAAAATGAGAGTTTATCACTTGCCACCCTGGCGTTTACCTTTCCGGTAAGGAATGAATTTTTCTGATACATTGATGAGCCGTAAAGAGCTGAAATGAATGGTGACAATAGATTTCCTGCGATCAGGTTCTCAACAATCACGTCATATTTTCCGGAAGCTACCTTCCTGGGATTTATCTTCCTCAGTGCTCTTTCGAGTGCAGTCTTTCCGATCCCTGATTTCTTAAGCTTTTCAAAAAAGATTCCATATTCCCCCCAGAAATCGGAAGGACGACCTGTTTCGCCTTTGACAGATACCTCTGCTGCAAGACCTGTATAACTGTTGGCTGACTCACCCTTGAATCCGTTGCTGTCAATGAGGATCATATTGCTGACATTATCAAAGTAATAGGAAGTTACCGAGATAATTCTCCCATCTGTTCCGTAAACTTCGTCCTCAGCCTGTCTGGCAAGATCTATCTTTAATTTTGAATCGAGAGAATTTAGTGTTGGGTCAAGTGTTTTCAGGTCTTCCCCTTTACCTTTGTAATATAGCTCTTTATCGGGAAGATACCGGAATTCATCCTCAGACAGGTATCGTGTGGCAACAACTGCTTCTCCGATAAATTTACGAAGCTCTTTTTCTTTCAGGAGGTTAGTGGAATGGGATGAAAATTTCTTGCCGACATAAAGGTCAATAGTGAGGGAATTCCCTATAGATTCCTGGATCCTGTCGATCTTCTGTTCGCGGATTTCAATGTGCCGGCTGGAACTGTCATCAATATATACGGCAACCTGGTCGGCGCCGCTTTCAATGGTATGATTTATTACAAGATCGGCTATTCTGTATTTTTCATTTCTATCCATAAATTTTGTATAAGATCATTTTAAGCATTTACTCCGCCAACAGTAAGCTTCTTTATTTTAACCGTAGGCAGACCCATTGTAACAGGTACACCCTGTCCGTCTTTCCCGCATACACTTGTTGAATCTGACATTTTCAGGTCATTTGCAACCATTGTGATGTCAGAAAGTGCCTGCGGACCGTTACCTATAATATTGATATCCTTTACCGGTGATGTAAACTTCCCGTTTTCAATGATATACCCGAACTTTACAAAAAACGTAAAATCTCCCTGGCCTATATTCACCTGTCCGTTGCTGAAGTTATCAACATAAATGCCATTCCTGACACTGGCAATTATTTCATCTCTTTCATGAGGACCATTTTCCATGTATGTAGACCTCATACGCGGGATAGGGACATTCCTGAAATCCTGCCGGCGGCCGTTACCAGTCGGTTTGACGTTATAATACTTTGCACTTATCCTGTCGTGGATATAGCTTGTCAGGATCCCGTTCCGGACAAGAACTGTCTTCTCTGTTTTAACTCCTTCGTCGTCCACATTAAGTGATCCCCTGTTGTTCGGAAGTGTCCCGTCATCAACGATGGTGACAAAATCTTCAGCGATCTTCCTGCCCATCTTATCACAGAAGACCGATGTGTTCTTCCTGTTAAAGTCAGCTTCAAAGGAATGTCCCATGGCCTCGTGGAGAAGTATTCCTGAACGGCCGGCACCCATAACAACTTCCATTTCACCGGCTTTTGGTTTCACAGCTTTAAACAGGAGGGAAGTCTCCTCAAGTGCCTGGTGAGCCAGCTTATCGACCAGGTCATCGGTCAGGAATTCAAAACCCCTGCGGTATGATTGAGATACTGATGTATTCTCAATCCTGCCATTCTCTTCCATTATTGTTCTGGCAGAGAGATAAGTAAGCGGCCTGTAATCCCATGTAAGGAGCCCTTCAGAGTTGAAAAACAGTATACGGGAAGTGCTGTCGTCCATTGCGACATTGACCTTGGTAACACGTTTGTCGCCTGCAAAGATCCTGTCATTAAGGCCGGTCATGAACGGGACCTTGTTTTTAATGGATACCTCATCCCACGGAGTGTTTATCTTATAAAAGGATGGTGGTATGAATTCGCTTATTGAAGCTGGTTCAGTTGATGGGGTACTGTCCGCAATGCTGGCAGCGGTCCTGGCTGCCCGGAGCATTGACTCAAATGAAGTATTTTCGGAATACGCAAATCCGGTCTGTTCGCCTTTCAGGGCACGTATTCCCACTCCATATGTAATATCGGAATAAGCCCTGTTCACTTTATTGTCCTGCAACATTGCAGTGTTATTGACCGTATGTTCAAAGAAAAGATCGGCATAACCGGCCCCTTTT
>Ga0079037_100002579_pt1 | contig 10087 bp, 5 predicted proteins | sample Mud3Dept4metaG_FD_71479 | JGI IMG/M metagenome (GOLD analysis project Ga0079037, IMG submission 71479) | Freshwater wetland microbial communities from Ohio, USA, analyzing the effect of biotic and abiotic controls - Mud 3 Core 4 Depth 4 metaG | ecosystem: Environmental > Aquatic > Freshwater >... | reverse complement strand
CAGCTTCACATACCGCCTGCAATTGCAGAACTTGAAAGATCACTCCAGCGGGAAATCGGATTCTATAATTCCAGGATATTTACGGAGAATGACAGCGAAAAGCCGGACAGAACACTTTTGGCTGCCTGGAAGGAAAAGCTCCTTGTTGCTGTTAAAGCCAGGGATTCCCTGGTTTTGACGTTTGAAAAGTATTATCCGGACTATTTTGCCCTTAAATATAATACCATGGTTCCGGAAATGAAGGAAATACCATCCATTGTTGGAAGGAACTGCAATTACATAAATTATATCGTAACCGATTCCATAATGTATATTTTCCTGATTAACCGGAAATATCAGGAACTGCTGACGGTCAGGACAGACTCCCTGCTAATGAAAAATATTAAGGATTTCAGGATTCTCTTATCAAGTCCTGCTGTAAATGCCAGCCCAGGATTCATGGACTACCAGCGAATAGGGAATGACCTGTATCGGGCCCTTATTGAGCCAATCAGCGAATATTTCATTTCTGATGATCTGCTTATCTCACCCGATAATATTCTATCCTATCTTCCGTTCGAAACAATTTTAACGTCAAAATATGCTGGTGAAGACATCCTTTATCGCGAACTGGACTATCTCATGAACGATTATAATATTTCCTATACTTATTCCGCTACCTTCATGAGAGAGATGGTTAACCGGAACTACGAAAAAATGCGCAATCTGGTTGCATTTGCACCAGCTTACACCAGCACACTCAATCTTGATTCCATTTTTGCCAAACGGCAAACCGTGAGTGGCTTTGTCTCAGACCTTCCGTATGCACGGCAGGAAGCCGAATTTGTTTCACGAATATCAGGCGGAAGCCTCTACCTGAATGACGAGGCAAGAGAATCCGTATTCAAGAACATTGCGGGTGAGTATGATATTATTCACCTTGCAATGCATACATACCTCAATGATCAGAATCCGATGAATTCCGCCATGATCTTCTCCCAGGTAAGTGATACCCCGGAAGACGGGCTGCTGCATACATATGAGGTTTACGGGATCCCGTTAAAAACACGGATGGTGGTGCTAAGCTCCTGCAACACAGGCAGCGGAGTTTTAACAACAGGTGAGGGTATTCTAAGCCTTGCGAGAGGATTCCTTTACGCAGGAAGCCAGTCTGTGGTGATGTCATTGTGGGAGATCGAGGATAAATCCGGGACAGATGTTATCAGATTGTTTTATGAGAATCTGAAAAAGGGAAAGTCAAAAAGCGTAGCCTTGAGAAAATCGCGGTCAGAGTATCTTAAGAAAGCAAGCCAGCTGAAATCGCATCCTTATTACTGGTCAACCCTTGTTGTATACGGAGATAATACATCCGTATATTTTCCTGTCGGAATAGTGATAACAATCGCATGTTTCGTACTGATTTCAGGTGTTCTTATTCTTCTTTATTTCCGGAAACGTAAATACTCCTGATATTCAGGGTCCTTTTTTACAAGCTCCATCAGCGTCTCCTTGCAGAGATATTTTTTCCTTCGGGCATAGCCCTCATTCTTGAGGTTCATTGCAACTGCAATTTCCTCATAGGAACGGCCATCGGAATACAGTGTCAATACAGTCTGGCAATCAGGCTTCAGTTTTTGGAATGCCCTGCTGACAATCCTTTCAAACATGGCATCAGTAGGATCCTCCACTGCCGCCTCTTCAGGTATATCAAAATCGAGCTCCAGCTCAATGGTTTTCCTTTTCTTCCGAAGCTGAACACTCCAGATATTTCTGGCTATACCAAAAAAATAACCCTTCAGATCCGAAGTCAGATCCAGTGAGTTGTCAGCAATCTGTTTATAAAGGACAATTATTGTATCCTGGAATACATCTGACACATCATCTGATGTTCCGCTGTTTTTGATTACATGATTCCTGACCGTATTGTAATAATTATCATACAACCAGTTAAGGGTATTATCATCCTGATTCTTGATGCCCTCGATGAGGCTTGTATCTGTAATTCGCTTAAACAACCCGATGTGGATAGCTAATCAAGGGCAAATATACTATTTCCCTTAAGCATTACCACATTGTTATGCCTGTGCAGATTTTGATTTTATAAAGTATTCAGTTATGTACTAATCAAAATATGAATATCTTTACTTCATATAATCATTTCCTGAATTGTAATGTCATTTCCTTTCGTTAAACAGCCTGATGCCATGGATTGCGGGCCGGCGTGCCTTAAAATGGTTGCAGGATATTATAAAAAGAACTTCTCGCTTGAAACAATCCGCAGGAAATGTTACATAACCAGGGAAGGTGTTTCATTTCTTGGTCTTTCAGAGGCGGCCGACAGTCTTGGCTTTCACACGATTGGTGTTAAAATACCTTTCGAAATGCTGGCTGACAACGTTCCCCTGCCATGCATCGTCCACTGGAGACAAAAACATTTCATCGTAGTATATAAGATCCGGGACAACAGGATCTGGGCCGCTGATCCTGCAATCGGACTTGTAAGTTACTCACAGGATGAATTCATGAAGAACTGGTCTTCGACCCTGACGGAGGGCAAGCCTGTGGGACTCGTTCTGATAATTGAACCGACGCCGGCGTTATTTGAAAAAGAGAATGAGCCGGAAAGTACGCACGGATTCAGGTTCCTGCTCAAGTATTTTCGTCTTTACAAAAAATACCTGGGGCAGCTTGTTATTGGATTGCTTATTGGAAGCTTAATACAGCTTATCATCCCTTTCCTCACTCAGTCGATAATTGATATCGGCCTGAATAATAACGATATAAGGTTTATTTACCTTATCCTTTTTGCACAGCTTGCCCTCGTAATAGGCCGGATGTCAGTCGAGTTCATCAGAGGATGGCTCCTGCTTCATATCGGAACACGGGTCAATGTAGCTATAGTCTCCGGATTCCTGCAGAAACTGATGTCGCTTCCTGTTTCCTATTTCGACACGAAGCTCACCGGGGATATCCTCCAGCGCATTGAAGACAACAACAGGATCGAGGAATTCCTGACATCAGCCAGCCTGAGTATCCTGTTCTCATTTTTTAACCTGGTGATCTTCGGTATTGTTCTGGCCATTTTCAATATAAAGATACTTGCGCTGTTTATAACCGGATCCGTTCTTTATATTATATGGGTTTCATTGTTCATGAAATCCAGGGCAAGGCTCGATCATCAGCGCTTCAGACAGATGTCCCTTGGAAGCAACAAGCTGATAAACATTGTGAACGGGATGCAGGAGATAAAGCTAACCCAGAGCGAGTCGGCCAAACGATGGGACTGGGAAAATCTGCAGGCTGAGCTCTTTAAATTGAAAACCAGGGGACTCGGCTTGATCCAGTACCAGTCGGCTGGTGCCACATTCATCAGTGAGGTTACAAATTTATTGATCACAATAATCGCTGCCACCGCGGTCCTGAAAGGAAATATGACACTTGGTATGATGCTCGCCGTTCAGTTCATTATAGGTCAGATGAATGTACCTGTCAGCCAGATCATCGGATTTTTCCGTTTATCGCAGGATGCCAAGATGAGCCTTGACAGGCTGTCGGAAGTTCATGATATGCAGGATGAAGAACCTGATACTGAAATGAAAATCAGAAAACTGCCTGAAAAGAAGGATATCTATATAAATAATATTTCATACCAGTATGAGGGCCCTCATTCACCCTTTGTTTTACGCAATATTGACCTGGTAATTGAAGAAAAGAAAACAACGGCTATTGTCGGTACCAGCGGCAGCGGAAAGACAACATTGCTTAAATTACTGCTTGGTTTTTACCAGCCCGTTACTGGCGAGATCCTTATCGGTGATTCAAGGCTCTCAAATATCAGCCTGAAAATATGGAGGGAAAAAGTAGGAGCAGTTATGCAGGATGGATTTATCTTCCCTGAATCAATCGCTTCAAATATTTCTCCCGGGAGCGCCTCGATTGACGAAGATAAGCTCATAAAAGCTGTTGAAATAGCCAATATCAGGGGATTCATTGAGTCGTTACCTCTGGGGTATAATACAAAAGTAGGGGCTAACGGTCATGGTCTGAGTGAAGGACAGATCCAACGCCTGCTGATTGCAAGGGTAGTTTACAAGGATCCTGAAATATTGATTTTCGATGAAGCAACCAATTCTCTTGATGCCAATAATGAAAAGGCAATTGTTGAAAATCTTGCCGGTTTCTTCAGGGAAAAAACTGTTGTTGTTGTGGCGCACAGGTTAAGCACAGTCAAGGATGCCGACAAAATCGTTGTCATGGATAACGGGAGGATAGTCGAATCCGGCACCCACTCTTCCCTGTTGGCCAGCCAGGGAGCATACTTTAATCTTGTTAAGAACCAGCTTGAGCTTGGAAGCTGACCTGAGACCATGAAAAGCAGAAAACCTGAAATATTGTATTCAGATCCGGTACAGGAAATCATTTCCAATCCACCCGGTAAAATTGTCAGATGGGGTACTACTGTAATTTTCGCAGTCCTCGGGATTTTGCTGATTTTTTCCTGGATTGTCAGGTACCCTGATATAGTACCGGCCCCGGTCGAGATTACGACTGTTAATCCGCCGTTGACGCTTGTATCAAAGGTTACAGGGCGCATTAAGAAATTAAATGTAATTGATAGCGCAAAAGTTATAAAAGATCAATTGCTTGCAGTCATGGAAACAGCTGCTTCAATTGAGGAAATCACGAGGCTAAAGCAGACAGTTGACACAATAATGCGCCCTGAATTGCTCACCAGCACTTCATTACCTAAATTTTCAGAGCTGGGTGAGATCCAGGAATTCTGGGCTGCTTTCCTTAAGAGCCTTTCGGATTTCAGCAATTATGTCATCAATGATTTTTACGGGAATCAGATATCTTCCATCAGTGAGGAAATAACCGGTATAGAGGAATATATCGGTATTGTTAAGGGGAAGGAAAAACTGCTTGCAGAAAATCAGCTTCTTGAAGCAAAAAAATATGCAAGGGATTCTTCGCTTTTTGCCAGCGGTGTATCCTCTCCAAGCGAACTGGAGAAATCACGGCAGACCCTCAACAGTATAAGCAACGAACTGCTTGATGTCCGGCTCGGTCATTCACAAAAGTCCATTGAACTGGCAGAAAAAAAACAGCTTTTACAGGAATATACAATAAAACGTATGGAAGAAAGGGAGAAATTCTTTTCTGTACTGAATGAATCTCTGCTTAATCTGAAAGCCCAGATAAAAATGTGGGAAATCACATATCTGCTCACCTCTCAGGTTGATGGTGTTGTTGCTTTCACAAAGTTCTGGAAGGAGAACCAGACGGTCGTTAAGGATGAAACTGTCATGAGTATAATACCTTTTGAAACCGGTGACTTCGTTGGCAGGGTAAATCTTAAGATGCAACGTTTCGGCAAAGTGGAGATCGGAAAAAATGTCAACATTAAACTAAGCGGCTATCCGTACCTGGAATATGGTATGGTAAGAGGTATTGTTAAGTCGAAATCGCTTGTAGCGACAGGCGATGCCTATGTCATTGAAATCACTCTCCCTTATGGATTGACAACAACATACGGTAAAAAGCTTGACTTCACTCAGAATATGCAGGGGACAGCGGAGATTATGACAAACAACCTGAGATTGCTGCAGAAAATCATCAATCCTTTCAGGCATCTGATCACTAAAAACAGGATCTGATCCTTCAGTTCCCGGTACGTAATCAGCAATTTACCGATTATCTCATTAATTTACGGAAAACTTTGAGTATTATTAAATATTCAATATTTTCGTACTCTGAAAAATCCATGGTCTGACATGGTTCAGGTTACCATAAGAGAGCTGAAACTAGAAAGGATTGACTATGATAGAGAAAGATCCGGATGACTCTGTTCGTAATGAACAATCCGGGGCAGCTGAAAATGCCCGCGGAACTGAGGAAACCTCAAATGCTGAAAAAGCGCAGGAAAAAGACACTGCCGAAAACAAAGACAAGGAAAAGGAAAAGGAAAAAGACAGGGAAGATGTAAATGAGAAGGAAGAAGAAAAGCAAAAGCCGGAAGATGTCGTTGTAAAGAGAAAGAGAAAATCTTTAAAAGATCAGACCGCTGAGTCCGAAACCGGTGAGGCCGTTATTATTGAAGGACACGAGGTGGATGATATGGAGCTTCCACCGGTAGATTACTCGGGATTCTCGAAAACCGAACTGGTGGAAACACTTGGCCTGATCATTGAGAACAGACCGCCTGCGGAGATCCGCAACGATGTTGATCGTATAAAGGTATATTTTTATAAAAAACTGAAGCTTGAGGCAGAAGAGAGGAAGAATAAATTCCTTGAGGGCGGCGGCACGCTGGACGAATACCGTTCATGGGTTGATCCTCTTGAAGCCAGGGTTAAGCACCTGCTGGAGAAGTACAGGGAAAAGAAAACTGACTATAACAGGGTTCAGGAAGCAGAAAAATATGAAAACCTCAGAAAAAAATACGATATAATTGATAAGATAAAAGAGCTTGTCAACCGCGAAGAATCAATAAACAAAACATTTCATGAATTCAGGTCACTTCAGAATGAGTGGCATTCAATAGGTGTTGTGCCCCAGAGTGCGCTTAAGGATCTCTGGGAAAACTATCACCATAATGTCGAGATTTTTTACGACTATATCAAGATCAACAAGGAATTAAGGGATCTTGACCTTAAAAAGAACCTGGAAGCAAAGGTCCAGTTGTGCGAAAAAGCCGAAGAGCTTCTGCTTGAACCCAATCCTGTGAATGCTTTCAGGTTTCTGCAGGACTACCATAACCAGTGGCGGGAAATCGGTCCGGTACCACCGGAATCCAAGAACGAAATCTGGGAAAGGTTTAAGGAAGCTACCGCGCAGATCAATAAACGCCATCACGAATATTTCGAAAAGCAGAAAGATGACCAGCGCAAAAACCTCGATGCAAAAATAGCTCTTTGCGAAGAGGTGGAAGATATTAATCTGCTTGAGATCAAGAATTTCAGGGACTTTGACGAGAAAGCCGAAAAAGTGGTTGCACTTCAGAAAATGTGGAGGACAATAGGATTTGCCCCCAAGAAGCAGAATAACAAAGTGTATCAAAGGTTCAGGGATGCTTGTGACAGCTTTTTTGAAAAGAAGAGAGGATTCTATGCCAATAACAAGGAGATCCAGCAAAACAACCTGCAGAGAAAGATTGAGCTTTGCATACAGGCTGAATCCCTTCAGGACAGTACGGACTGGAAGGCAACATCAGATGCATTTATAAGGCTTCAGAGGGAATGGAAAGAGATCGGACCCGTTCCCAGAAAGCAGTCGGAAAAATGCTGGAAAAGGTTCCGGAAGGCATGTGATCACTTTTTTAACAGGAAAACCGGGCATTTCGCCGAGCTTGACACATCATACGAAGATAACCTCAAAGCTAAACTTGCTGTAATAGAAGAAATTGAAAAATTTGAACCTGGCGCAGATGTTCAGGCAGCCTTCGATCGTCTGAAGGAAATGCAGCGCAAATGGACCGAAATAGGCTTCGTTCCCTTTAATATGAAAGATGAGATCACTAACCGGTACAGGAATGCCCTTAACAAGGAATTTGACAAGCTGAAGATCGGAGATGAGGATAAAAGTATTCTTAAATACAAATCAAAGCTGGAAAACCTTAAGGCTAATCCAAAAGCCTCCAGAAAGATCCGCAATGAACGGGAAAAATTCTTCACCAAAATCAAACAGCTGGAAAGCGATATCGTGCTGTGGGAAAACAATATTGGCTTCTTTGCCAAATCCCCCAACGCTGATACGATGATACGCGAAGTTGAGGATAAAATAGCAAATGCGAAAAAAATGATCAAGACCCTGGAAGAAAAAGTCAAAATGATTGACCAGTCAGGTCTTGATGAATATACCCATTGACAATGGACAAGAACACGATTATAGGTATTGTACTGATCTTTCTGATCTTTATAGGATTCAGCTTATATAACAGCAGCCGGTTGAATAAGGAATACGAAAAAGCAGTTGCCGCTGCAGAAGCTGAAGTGGGTAAAGGCAACCTCGAACGCGCCAGGACCTATTATGTGGATGCTCTCAGATACAAGCCAAACCAGCCAGAGGTCCTTGAAAAGCTCAGTGACCTTAATGTAAAACTTGGAATTACTCCTGGGGAAACTGCAAAAGACACAACAATACAGATAACCGAATCAAAAGATTCAATTCCGGTTGCACCAGCAAAGGTTGCTGTCGATGGCAGTCAGTTCGGTGTATTTGCCGGTGGGGCAGAAGGTGCAGATGAATTCATTACACTTGAAAATGACAAGATCGAGCTGAAAATCTCACTTAAGGGCGGGAAGGTCAGCTATGCCCGCCTTAAGGATTATACAACACACGATTCGCTGCCGGTTGTACTCTTCTCGGGTGATTCAACGGTCTTCGGATTCAACTTTTTCACCGCTGACAATAAAGCGGTTCAGACCAATGAACTGTATTTCACGCCTGATTCGGATGAAAGATCCTATCTTGCCTCATCAGAGCCTAAAACCGTAATCCTGAAATTGCTGGCCGGAGATGACAGGTATATTCAATATAAATACACACTTGCTCCGGGAAAGTACAGTATTGACTATGATGTCACTTTTAAAAATTTGGAAGGTATTCTGCCCGCCAATCAGAATAGTATCGTACTTGACTGGAGGATAAATATTCCCCAGCAGGAGAAAGGAAGGCAAAATGAAGAAAATTATGTCACAATAAAATATAAATATTACCAGGACGATGTTAACGGGATCCGACTAAGGCAATCAAAGGAGGTTGAAACTGCTGATATTACAACAAAGCTAAGCTGGATAGCCTACGTGGATCAGTTTTTTTCGTCGGTCCTGATGACAAATGATTTTTTCATCAATGGTTCCTTAACCTCAACCAAGTTTTTTACTGGAAGGAATCTACGGCACTTTACATCAGAAGTAGGTGTGCCGTTTACAGCAGGTCCTGAAACGGTTATTGCCATGAGGCTCTATTACGGGCCTAATCATATAGCCACTCTCAGGAAAGAAGGAATGGAGCTGGATCAGATTGTTTTCCTGGGAAAGACCATCATAGGATGGATCAACAGGTTCATCATAATCCCGGTCTTTAACTGGCTCGAAAAATTCATAGGCAGCTACGGAATAATAATCCTTATTCTGACTATTCTCATTAAGATAGTACTTTTCCCCCTTACTTTCAAATCATACAAATCCCAGGCAAAAATGCAGGTTCTGAAGCCTTTGGTTGATGAGCTTGGGAAAAAATTCCCGAAAAAGGAGGATGCCCCGAAGAAACAGCAGGCGACCATGGATCTGTACAAGAGGGCAGGGGTGAATCCGATGGGTGGCTGTCTCCCCATGCTTCTGCAGTTTCCGATACTTTTTGCAATGTTCAGATTCTTTCCTGTGTCCATCGAATTGAGGCAGGAGCCTTTCCTGTGGGCAACAGACCTGTCAACATATGATTCAATACTGACCCTTCCGTTTAAAATACCAATGTATGGAGACCATGTCAGCCTGTGGACGCTTCTTATGACAGCATCGTCCCTGCTTACAATGAAAATGACAGGTTCATCACCTGGTCAGGACCAGCCGGGAATGAAGATGATGATGTATATGATGCCTGTAATGTTCATGGTCATTCTGAATAATTTTTCAGCAGGCCTTACTTATTACTATTTTCTGGCTAATATGCTTACCTGGATCCAGAATCTGGTGTCGAAAAGATTCATTAATGCCGAAAAAGTTCTTGCAACACTTGAGGAAAACAAGAAAAAACCTATTAAGAAATCCAAATGGCAGCAGAGGCTTGAAGAGGCAGCTAAAAGTCGCGGTATAAATCCCCCTAAAAGATAATTTTGCTGTTCATAATTCGAATAAATCAACTGATGAAAGCCGGATTCCGGCTTCGCGCGTAAAAAAAGATCAGATTAATATTGTTAAAAATATTTAAAAGGATCAGGGTATATAAAAAAAAGTCTAAATTTATTATTTTTCCGCCAGGGGAAAATGGGTAAAAAATTTAAAAATAAAGACCTTGCCGCTAAATTAGGAGTATCCGGTACTCTTGTTTCACTTGTACTAAACAATAAAGCAGATCAGCATGGCATACGCAAAGATACACAGGAACG
>Ga0079037_100002578_pt1 | contig 10089 bp, 11 predicted proteins | sample Mud3Dept4metaG_FD_71479 | JGI IMG/M metagenome (GOLD analysis project Ga0079037, IMG submission 71479) | Freshwater wetland microbial communities from Ohio, USA, analyzing the effect of biotic and abiotic controls - Mud 3 Core 4 Depth 4 metaG | ecosystem: Environmental > Aquatic > Freshwater >... | reverse complement strand
GCTTATTGCCGGTCCAGTCAATCGATTTTCTAAAGGGCACAACGTCAAGCATGTAAAATTTCTCCTGGCCTCCGCCGAAAAGCTTTCATGGATTTTGGGGTATGAAGGCAAAAAACTGCCAAGTTCAACAAGAAAGGTATGAAGTATGGAAAATCCCGAATCCTCCCTTCCCCTTTCGGGGATTCCGATACTGAACCTTTCCCATGCCGTTATGGGGCCGGCATGCAGACTCATGTTGGCCGACATGGGCGGGCAAATAATAAAAATTGAGCGGCCCCCGATGGGGATGAAACCCGCCGGCTGAAAAACTTTGGCACAGGTTTCTTTCCTTTCTTGAATCGGGATAAAAAGGAATGGCCATCGACCTCAAGTCGGACCGGGGCAGAGAGGTTTAAAAAAAATCTTTTGTCTCGCCGCATACCCCCTTTTTGACGTCGTTTAATGCATTTGACCGCCATTTCTAATATGAGGAGGAAGCGATGGGTGCACGAGTGCTTTACATCATGGATTGTGGTGGGGCCGAGGCTGATTACGACATCCTGGTGGCTTTTCAGCATCCGGGGGAGAAGGTCATCCTGCCTTTCAGCGCCTGTTTGATCGACACGGACGACGGCCCCGTCCTGGTGGAGACGGGGATCAACCCTGCAGGCCTCAGGAATCCCGTAGAAGCGGCTGGGGAGCGGGCGAGCGCCATGAAGTTTATCTTGAGGGAGGAGGACGACATCCGCGCTCGGCTGAAAGAGATCGGCTTGAAACCCGGAGACGTGCGTACCGTGATCTTGTCTCATATGCACTGGGACCACACGGGGGGGTGCAAGTTCTTCCCCCATGCGACCTTTGTGGTGCAGCGAGCCGAATACCGCTTTGCCCTCTACCCGGACAGGGCCTTCAGGAAGCCCTACGTGCGGCAGCTTTTCGAAGGGATGTCCAATCTGGACCTGCGAGAGGGTGATGGAGAAGTTGTGCCGGGGGTCTGGGTGATATCCAGTCCAGGCCACACACCGGGCCACCAATCAGTGCTCGTATCGCTCCCGGAATCGGGGAAGATGCTGCTGGCCCTCGATGCCATTTACACCAGGGCGAATATCGAGTTGGAAGTGCTGGGTGGCGTACCCTGGAATGCTCCTCTCGCTATCGATAGCATCCGCCGTCTCGTGCAGCTGGCCAAGCGCGAGAATGCCACCCTCCTGCCCGGTCACGAGCCAGACTGCTGGAGCAAGATGAAGCGCTCTCCGGATTGTTACCGTTGAGCAGCCAGACGGGGGAAGGGGGAGGCAAGGAAGAATCTGATGTGGGGGTTGAATCTCCTGGCCGCATGACGGATCGCAGTGGCGTCTCCCGGGTGCAAGTCGGTTTTTTCAGACGGAAAAACGCCACTGCGGCTGTGGAGCATAGAGTCAGGCTGCACCTTTTTCCGGGGGCCTACAAGGAGGAAATACAATGAATCAAGCATTCTACGAGATCACCAAAGTCAGTAATTTTCACTCTCCCAGGAAGATCATTCTCGGGCAGGATACGGTTAAAAAGGTTGGGGATGAAGCCAGGGCACTGGGCGGAAGCAGAGCCCTGATTATCACCGACCCGGCAATCGTTTCCGCAGGATACGTCAAAGTGGTGGAAGATTCATTGCGGGCCGCGAAGATAGAAGTTGGCATCTTTGATCGGGTGGTGCCTGAACCCCCCGCCCGTTGTGTGGAGGAAGGCGTCAAGATGAGCCACGAAGGGAAATATAACATCATCATCGGCCTAGGAGGTGGAAGTTCCCTGGATATCGCCAAGGGGGTTGCCATCATGGCCACGAATCCGGGGAGGGTGGTGGACTATGCCGGGATCGATCTGGTTCCGAAACCAGGGCTTCCTAAAGTTCTCATCCCCACGACTGCCGGGACCGGGAGTGAAACCTCAAGGTCCCTCGTGGTGACGGATGAGAACAACACCAAAAGATCGATCGCCAGCAGCTTTGGAGTTTCCGATGTCGCCATCCTAGACCCCATGCTGACTTTGTCCATGCCGCCTCAAGTGACCGCCAACACGGGCATGGATGCACTCGTCCATGCCATCGAGTCCTACGTCTCTGCAACCACAACCCCTTTTGCCGAAATTTTGGCCATCGAAGCGATCCGTCTGATTGCCCACAATCTCCCTCTGGCGTACTCCAAGGGAAGCAATTTGATCGCTAGGTACAACATGTTGCTGGCTGCCAGCCTCGCCGGACTGGCCTTTGCCAGCAGCCGGCTGGGCATTGTCCACGGGCTGGCGTATGTCATCGATACGGAATACCACCTCCCCCATGGCCGGGCCAATGCCATCATGCTGCCCCATGTTATGGAATTCAACAAGACCGGGAACCTTGGGAAATTTGCGAGAATCGCCGAAGCCATGGGCGAACCTGTCCGGGAACTCTCCCCGTACGAAGCGGCGGACAAATCGGTGCAAGCGGTAAAAAATTTACTCGCCGCGCTGCAGGTTCCGTATCGACTTTCCCAGTATGGGATTCCCAAAGAGCATTTGCCTAAATTGATCGAAGGGGGGATGAGGCAGGCCCGGCTGTTCGTTCCGAATCCACGGGATGTGACTCAAGAGGACCTGAAGAGTATATACGAAAAAGCCTTTTGATACTCGCTTCAGGGAAGAAAGGGTCAGTTCTTGTCTTCCGGAGAAAGGGTTCTGAATTGGCGACAAAAGCAAGGGGGCCGAAACAATATATTTTTTGCCCGGGATAAAGAGAGTTGAGTTGGGGGGATATTTGATGCATGCGGTATCCTCAGGCTTAGCCTGAGGTCATAAAAAAAAAGAAAAGGAGGAGTTACGATGGGCGCAGAACTGACATGGTGCATCATTTACACGCAGGCAATTCCAATCGTAGGTGCCTTGTTATTGATCTATTTTTTTGCAACGAGGAGGGGATAAGAGATGAATATTATGCTTCTACTTCCGACAATCATTGCGATTATAATTGTATTTGCAGTTGTGGAATATTTTAAAAGAAAAGCTTCAACGGTTGAGGGGTTTTATGTAGCCAACCGAGGGGCCAATATTTGGCTGCTTACCGGCACCTATGTTGCGTCATGGGTGAGTATCACCGGAATGATGGGGTATTCAGGTCTTGCCTTCCGCAAGGGCATTTCATTTAACATGTGGACATGGGGTTTCTGGGGGGTTGTGTTTTTTACCTTTCTGGTCGGATTACCGCTTCGGAAAGTGGCCAGGTACTCCCATGAGCTTATAGAGAAGAGCGATACAGTTGTTGAGGCGAAGGAGCTTTTGACTCCCCCCGATTTCTTTCAGTTACGATTTCCGAGTAAATGGATAAGAGGTATTTCAAGCGTCATGCTGCTCGGCGGACTTACTTTTTACGCCGTGGGACAGCTGATCGGCATGTCCCTGGCGATGACCAATTTGGGCCTCAGTTACGGCACGTCGCTCATTTTCTTGACCATCGTGGTCATATACACGACGATGCGGGCCGGGACGCCGGGGGTTATCGTCAATGATACCATAAACATGTTTACTTTTGTGGCGGCCGTATTTCTCCTCCTCCCCTTTGCCTTGGATGCGGTTGGCGGGATTGACAAGCTGGTCGCGATAACGAGTAAGGCGAAACCGGGGATATGGAGTGAAATGGGATATCAAAATACAATCTTTCTGATCCTGTCCTTCAATTTGATCTGGAATTTCATGACCGCCGGTTCCCCGCACCTTGTACAGCGCGCTTACGTTGCTAGGTCCGAAAAAATATTCTTAAAAGGTCAAATCATCGGTGTGTTCATCGTGATCGCTTGGGCATGGTTTCTGTACATTGGCACCCAGACGGGTTTAGTTCTCTTTCCAAACCTGTCAGGCAGGGAAGCCGATAATATCCTTCCCCTGGTGGCGATAAAGACCATGCCGGCTATCCTTGCCGGAGTGATCCTTGCCGGAATTTTTGCCGTTGGATTTTCGACGATCAACACGCAGATATCCAACATGGCCTTCTGTGCCGGGCGGGATATTTATCAGGTATTGTTCAAGCCGGATATTTCCGAGAAATCCCTGTTGCAATTTACAAAGTGGATGATCGCGGTTCTGACCATAGTAGTTGCCCTCTTCGCCTGGAGCAGGCCCTGGTTTATTGCCGAGCTTACCACTTGGGGCATCGCTTTTTACGGGGCCTGTTTCGTCCCCATGTTTATCTGCGGATTCTACTGGAAAAGGGCGAATGCAACGGGTATTCTGACGGGAATCTCCACAGGATCCATCGTCTTTATTATCCTGGGGGTATTGAAGTATACCGGCGCTTATGATCTTCCCTATCAGATGCACCCGTTTCTGGTAACCTTACCGTTAACCGTCATTGTTATTGTGATCGTTTCCCTGGTGACCAAGCAATCGGAACAGGAGCGAAAGATTGCCTTGCGGGTCCGGGAAGTCGTTGCCCGAAAGACGGATGAGCCCGCTACCGGTGCAGATTACGCGGCGCCGATTGTGGTCATCATTCTTTCGTTTGTCGTGATGTTCGTGCTTTTCGGGATGTTTTCCTAGCCGTTAAGGCGGCATTGCCGCTCCAAAGAGGGGCAATGCCGCCTGCGCATGGCGTAGGGTCAGAAATGACACGCTGGTCAAGATTGGAAGCAAGGTGTTGAATATTACCCGGCGCAAAATAGCAAGGAGGGGGAGAAATGATTACTGAAGCTGATCGACTTTTAGAAGGTGCCATTGATACGCACTGCCACGGATACCCGGAGATAAGTTTCGATGTGAGAATGAGAAGTGAGGATTTGGAGGCTTTCCGGTTGGCGGCCCAGGCGAAGATGAAGGGGATTGTCCTGAAATCACACATGTGGCCGACGATTGGTCGGGTGTATCAGATGAAGGATAAGATTGAAGGAATCGAAGTCTGGTCGAGCATAACCCTTAACACCAGCTCAGGAGGTTTCAGCCCTTGGGTTACGGAATCGGCCTTGAAACAGGGAGCAAAAGTGATTTGGCTCCCCACCTGGAGCGCAAGGAATGACCTCCAGCGGGGAGGGTTCAGCCGACTCATGAAGCCCTGGCTCCCGACTTTGAATCGGATGAAACCCGAAGAAGGATTATCCGTTTTTGACAGTTCCGGAGAAATTGACCAGAACGTGAAAGAAGTCTTGGCGCTGGCTAAGGATTATGACGTCGCCATCTTTACGGGCCATATTTCACCGCAGGAATCGTTGGCTGTTGCCCGGGAGGCAAAAAAGATGGGTTTTAAGAAATTGCTTATGAGCCACCCGGACAGTAATGCCGTGGGAGCCACCATGGAACAGGTCAAGGAGATGGCGGAGATGGGTTTCTTTATCGAAACTACTTTTCTGGGTTTATTGCCGGCCTTTTGGAGAATCAGTCTCAAGGAAATTTGTCAAAGAATCAGGGAAGTTGGGGCAAGGCGGTGGGTCCTCTCCACAGATGCGTTTTTTGAATGGACCCCTCCTCCTGCAGAGATGATGCGAATGTTTATCGGCTCGATGTTGAGCGCGGGGATGAGTGCAGATGAGGTTGATTTGATGGTTCGAAAAAACCCAGGAGAGCTGCTGAATGTATAGGAGATTTCAGAACGATTTTGAAAGTTCTCCATCAGAAAGCTCCCGGTTTGGGCAAGGGCGGCATATAGCCATGGATGGATGAGCGCAGAACCGTCTTCGATCTTACCCCGCAGACAAGGGGGTGTACGAATTTTCATGATGTTCTTTACGATCTCTATAAAGGAGATTGAATATGAGCAATATCCTTTCATTCTACTGCCCCACCAATATTTACATGGGCACCGGTTCACATCGCAAGGTCGACGATCTGGTCAAAGGGTGGAATATACATAAGCTTTTCCTGGTCGTAGATCCTGCGGTTCTAAAGACCGAGATCTATTCGCGGGTCGAAGATCTCTTAAAGAAGAACAAGGTAATTTTCGAAAATTTTTCGGAAATTGAACCGGATCCCAGTGTAAGGACGGTAGAAAAGGCCTTTGAACTCAACAAGAAATCCGGCGCTTCAACCCTGCTGGCCATCGGGGGAGGAAGCACAATCGATGTCGCCAAGGCGGTCGGGATTCTGGCAACGAATGGGGGGCGAATTCATCAATATGAAGGGATTGAGAAATTTTCCATTCCTCCGTTGCCTCTTATTGCGATTCCAACCACGGCGGGAACCGGATCGGAGGTCTCGGGATCGTGCGTCATAACCGACACGGATCGCGGCTTAAAGATGTCCATTCGGCACGCCTCTTTGAACCCGGCGAAGGTCGCCATCCTTGATCCGATCGCCTTGGCGTCGCTGCCCGCGAATGTCGCCGCTCATGCGGCCATGGACGCCTTTGTGCATGCCTTTGAATCTTACATTTCTTTGAACGCCAGCCCCGTGACGGATGGCATCAACTTGTTTGCGATGGAATTGATTTCCTCGAATGTCAGACCTTTTGTGGCCAACCGGGCGAATTTGGACGCAGGATCCAACATGGCCTGCGCCTCCAATCTCGCGGGTATTACCTTCGGCTTGACGGGATTGGGAAACGTCCATTGTATGGCCAGATTTGTCGGAGCCTTTTTCCATGTCTCTCACGGGCTTTCCAACGCTATCTGCCTTCCCTATGCCGCAGAGTTCAATCTGATCGCCAATCCCAGGAAGTATGCGAGAGTTGCCATGGCTATGGGAGAAAATATTCAGGGGATGGGGGAGCTTGAAGCAGCTTACCGAGCCATCGATGCCATCAAGCGGCTATGCAGAGACCTTGGGATCCCGGAAAAACTGAGCGAGATCAAGGCGACCGAGGATAAACTGCCCGAGATGGCTAAACTCTGCGTAGAGGCGAATTATAATCGATGGAATCCAAGACATTCCACTTATGACGATTTTCTGAATTTATTCAAGAAAGCTTTCTGAAATGAATCGACCCCCCCTCCGGGGTGGCTCAGGTCCAGACTCATTAGGCAGAGACGACCCAGCATGGCTTGATGGTCCTTAAATCTGGGCCGAGCATTTCCTGAGATCATTGAGGAGGAAGAAGAGATGACTAAGGAGGTTCAAGGGTATTTAGCCACGATGAACGAAATGCGGGAGCAGGTAAAAAGCCTGCTGGAGGGATTGCCGGAAGAGGCTCTTGATTGGCGCTCCATCGAGGGGGAAGGAGAATTGGCGACCAATTCCCTGGGCGTGATTGTCAGTCATCTCGCCGGTTCAGCATTGTACCTCATAAAAGAAATCATCGGCGGTCAACCCGTCCACCGGGACCGGGAGGCAGAATTCGCCACCCGGCGGGTGAAGGCTTCCACATTGAAGGCCCGTTTGGACGAAGCCGTAAAGATCGTGGAGGAGGTTTTATCTCCTTTAAAGGAGGACCAGATGGAGGAGGATCGCAAGTATCGGGACCGCACGGCAAAGGTCCGATGGATCATCCTGCATGTCATTGAACATACGGCCCAACATCTTGGACATATGCAGCTCACCCGCCAGCTCTGGCTGGCCAGAAACCGGAAATAGTAATCTGCTGGCCATGCAGCCGCAAACAGGGTGTTCCGCGAAAGGTGAGCTTACCGCGGCCGCAGATGACATCATGGAAACATTACCCCCTTGGGGGGGCGGGTGAAGCTTTCCGCCGGGGGAACAGCGCCAGGGGGCCAGAATTTAAAATCAGGACCGCTTGGCAACATAAAATTCGGAGTGCCCCGCGAGGAAGGGCACTCTTTTATCTATCCCCCGGCCAAATAGGGAAAAATGAAAATGCGATCTCCGTTCTTCAGTTTAGTCTCCAGTCCTTGGGAAAAATGATCGAGATGATCATTGATCAACACCGCCACTTCACTCGATAAGCTCTGCGTTTCGGGGTCGAAGATGGGGCCAGCAAGCTGAGGGAGTCGTCCCGCAAGGCGATTCAGTAGGCTGCGCAAAGACTCACCCTCTCGGATCTCCTCCTCCATCATTACCGTACCCGATTGAGCCCCCCCGGGTGAACCAGCCATCCAAAACTGTAATCTGACCTTTCCAATCTCCATCATACCTCGTGCGGCTTCGATCCTCAAAACGCCTCAATGAGCTTTTCCAGACCCAGCGATTTGAGCGTGTGCGGCAACGGCCTGCCCGTCTCCGGGTCCCATCCCATCAGCTCGAAATAAAACCTCTTCATCCACTCAAAATGAGGCCCGATGGCTTTTCCCTTCGCCGGCCCATCCACCGGTGCAGACCCATAACGAGCCGAAGGAACCTCTAAAGCAGAATCCAACCCATGCCGAAGATTAAACACCCGCAACTGGTTTATAATCCGCCGCCCAATCATCAGCGCATCCGACAACGTCAATCCTCTCCCCGTCACCGCATTCACACAATCCAGGGTCAATTTCGGATCAATGGCTGTAAACCGGCAAAGCCCAAGGCAATCTAGGAACACATACCAGCCCTCTGCTTTCGCACTCGCCCCTGCCACCTCCCACGGAGAAAAGGGGTTACTCACCGGCGGATGACCAAAAACAGGAAGCGGAACCATCCGCGATACAGACTGAATAGTGCCTGTGGCTGAAACACAAGTATCCAACATTTCCGCCCATATGGCCCGGTGATCATGCCCTCTCGGTGTCGCACCTTTGCAGACGTATACCCCCATCTTGACCGCCTCGCCACCTATCTTTTCCGATGCCCGCATCACCCCTTCCGCTAAAAGGTCTCCAATCCCCTCCCGCCGACTGATCTTTTTCAACATCTCGCGGACAGCCTCCACATTCCCCCACTTCATGTCCAAGCCATCCAGGTCCCCGCGGCTGAAGATCCCCTTCTCATAACATTCCATCACCCAACCAATGGTCCAACCCGCTTCATTTATGTCTAACCCCAACCGATCCGTCAAATCGGAAAGCACGATGACCGCACCGGGGTCTGTATTCCCGATTACCGGTCCCCAAGCAGCCAGGCATTCATACTCCGGCTCTTCTCCTTCAGCACCGGCATATACCCCTTCTGTAACCTTCATGTATTTCGTGTGTACCATCCTGCAAGCCCAACAGGGCTTGTTTCGGTACTCGAAGTGACTTCGGATATACTGCCCGCTCATCTTCTCATGTTCAGGGAAAATATTCGTCGTGTAATTGCGAATCGGGAGACTCCCGGCAAGGGCATGACCGGAAAAACCTCCTCCAGTTCCCCATTTGTACATCTGGCCGCCCCGATTTTCTTTCGCATCCAAATCCAACGCCTTCACCTTCTCCGCCAAAAGACTCTTGTCGGACACCGGAACAGCGCCCTGCTCCCGGCAGATCGCAATAGCCTTCAGACGCTTGGAACCCATCACGCAACCGCACCCATTCTTCGAAGCAATATGCCCCTGATCCCCCGCCACAGCCGCAAAACGAACCAATTTTTCCCCCGCAGGCCCGATTCCAAATACACTCACCCTCTGCCCTGCCCCAAGCCCCCGACGGATGATTTCCTCTGTCTCCCAAGTGTCCTTGCCCATCAAGGCCGAGGCATCCCTTAATTCTACCTTTCCCTCTCCTATATAAAGATACTTCCAACGATCCGCTCGTCCCTGGATAATGACTGCGTCATACCCTGCGAATTTGAGGAACGCTCCCCAAAACCCATTGGCCTGCGTCGAAACGGCTAAGTTCGTCATCGGCCCCTTGGTCACCAAAGAAAACGTCCCCGTCCCCGATACCGTCGTTCCCCCCAAGGGACCCGAGGCCATAATGATGCGATTTTCCGGGTCATCCCAACTTACCCCAGGAGGAACCTCTCGGTACAGATACTCCGCCCCCAAACCCGTGCCCCCGAGATAATTCTCCACCAGTTCCCTCTCCAACCGCTCTTCCTTGATCACCCCCTGGGTCAGATCCACCCGCAGGACCTTTCCCATATAGCCCCACAGCACTTGTTCCCCCATGTTTCCTCCTTCTTCTGATCCGATTGGTTAGAAATTCATTATTTCCCTTATTCGGGCATTATAAAGGACCTTTGCCATCCCATTCACTAGAGACGAAAATAAGGATCCTTCCATTTTCTGGTCACTAAATTGGAGGTATAAGAATGAAATCCTAAATCATCATGAATTCACTGTGGACAAAAACTGATTTTTGGGTCAAAGGGAGGGACGGTGGGTCAATC
>Ga0079037_100002577_pt1 | contig 10091 bp, 4 predicted proteins | sample Mud3Dept4metaG_FD_71479 | JGI IMG/M metagenome (GOLD analysis project Ga0079037, IMG submission 71479) | Freshwater wetland microbial communities from Ohio, USA, analyzing the effect of biotic and abiotic controls - Mud 3 Core 4 Depth 4 metaG | ecosystem: Environmental > Aquatic > Freshwater >... | reverse complement strand
CGGACGCCGTGTCGCGTTGCGGCGTTCCTCGTGGATCGTGCCGTCGCCCATCACCAGCACCCGGTCGGCCATCTCCGCGATCACCGCGTTGTGCGTGATGAGGACCGTGGACGTGCCGAGCTCGCCATGGATCCGCTCGATCGCTTCCAGCACCAGCACGCCGGTCTGGCTGTCGAGGGCGCCGGTGGGCTCGTCGCAGAGCAGGATGTCCGGGCGTTTCGCGATCGCACGCGCGATGGCGACCCGTTGCTGCTCGCCTCCGGAGAGCTGGGCCGGGAAGTGGTTCAGCCGTTCGCCGAGTCCCACGAGCCGCAGCGCCTCCTCCGGCTGCATCGGGTTCGTGGCGATCTCGGTCACGAGCGCTACGTTCTCGAGCGCCGTCAGGCTCGGGATCAGGTTGTAGAACTGGAACACGAACCCGACGTGTTCGCGCCGGTACTGCGTCAGGCCCGAATCGTCGAGTCTCGTCAGCTCGTGGTCGAGGAACCACGCCTCGCCGCCGCTCGCCGTGTCGAGGCCGCCGAGGATGTTGAGCAGCGTGGACTTGCCGCTGCCGGAAGGACCGAGCAGCACCACGAGCTCGCTCGTCCCGAGCACGAGGTCGAGGCCGCGCAGCGCGTGCACTTCGACGTCCCCGGTGCGGTAGACCTTGGTCAGCCCCCGCGCGCGCAGGGTGGGAGTCCGGTCGCCCATGGGGCAATCATGGGCCGGTCGCGCAGGATCCTGAAGTCGCAGTCGTACGGATGCCGCTCATTCGCCGAGCAGCTTCTCGATGTGAATGGCGGCGCTGGTCGCGAGCGCGGGAAGGTCGTATCCGCCTTCCAGCGTCGAAACGATACGGCCCGCGGCATGGCGATCCGCGATCTCGCAGGCTCGCTGCGTGATCCAGCCGTAGTCCTCGCCCGAAAGCTTGAGTTCGGCGAGTGGATCGGCGGCGTGGGCGTCGAATCCCGCCGAAATGAACAGCATCTGCGGCGCGAAGGCCTCGAGCGCGGGCAGCCAATGCTCCGTCAGCGCAGCCCGGAACGCTTCGCTCCCGCTCCCTGCGGGCAACGGGCAGTTGACGATGCGGCCGGGCACCGACGGTGGATTCATGTCCGGATAGAGGGGGTACTGGTAACTCGAGCAGAGAAGCACCCGGCCGTCGTCGCGGAAAATGTCTTCGGTGCCGTTGCCGAGGTGCACGTCGAAATCCAGTATTGCCACTCGCTCGAGGCCGTGCGCCTCCATCGCGTGCGCGGCCCCAACGGCAACGTTGTTGAAGAAGCAGAAGCCCATCGCCTGGTCGCGCTCGGCGTGGTGGCCAGGGGGCCTCACGTTGCAGAACGCGCGGCGCACTGCCCGGGCCATCACGAGGTCCACCGCCAGTACATTCGCTCCGGCCGCCCTCAGTGCCGCCTCCAGGGTGTCGGGGCACATCGCCGTGTCCGGATCGAGATAGGCGAGCCCCTCGGCGGGCGATTTCATGCTGACCCGTTCGATGTGCTCACGCGGGTGAACCCGGGCCAGCTGCTCCAGGGTGGCGCGGGGCGCATCGTGGTGCTGCAGGAAGTCGAACAGGCGCCGCCCGTGCAACTGGTCCGCGATTGCGCCGACACGGGCGGGCTGCTCGGGATGGCCTGCACCCATCTGGTGCAGGCGGCACGCCGGGTGCGAAATGAAAGCGACGGACATCGATACCCCCTCTGCGGTCACTCGCAATGAATGATCGCAGGGACAAAGCTAGCATGCACGGGTCCTGATCCGCTCGCTAAAGGCGCAGTTGTGTCCAAGGTAGGTCTCAGAGCCGTTCTCTGTCCCAGGTCCATCGTGCTCGTGGGGGCGAGCGACGTGCCCGGTACGCTCGGCGATGTCGTGCGCCGGAACCTCGAGCGCGCCGGGTTCAAGGGCGAGCTCCGGTACGTCAATCCCGACCACGCTGAAATCGCCGGCCGCGCGGTCTTTGCGAGCATTCGCGACCTGTCCGGACCACCGGCGGACCTCGCGGTCATTGCCTGGCCGGCGCCGACGGTGCCCGACGTGATCGCCCAATGCGGCGAAAATGGCATCAGGGCGGCGATCGTGCTGGCGGCGGGTTTCCGCGACGACGGCGAGGCCGGGCGCGCCCTCGAGGTCGAGCTGGGCAAGAGCGCGCGACGTGCCGGTGTCCGCTACCTCGGTCCGCACAGCCTGGGAGTGATCCGCACGGACCTCTGCCTGAACGCTGCCTGCGGTCCGGACCAGCCGCCCCCGGGACGACTGGCCCTGGTATCCGAGTCGGGCGCGCTGTGCGCGGCGATGATCGACTGGTCCCGCAGCCGCCGGGTCGGATTCTCGACCGTGATCTCGACCGGCCTCGGTGCCGACATCGGGCTCGACGAAATCCTCGACTTCCTGGTCCACGACGCGGCGACGGACAGCATCATGCTGTATGTCGAAGGTGTGCAACACGCGCGTCGCTTCATGAGCGCCCTGAGGGCGGCGGCGCGAGTGAAGCCCGTCGTCGTGATGAAGTCCGGGAGGCATGCAGAGAGCTCAGGAACCGCGGCCTTTCACACCGGAGCGCTCGTCGGGGCGGACGATGTATTCGACGCCGCCATGCGTCGTGCCGGGGTCCTCCGTGTGCGCGATCTCGCGGACTTCTTCACTGCGGCCGCAACGCTCGGCGCGGGCGTGCGCGTTCGAGGCCGGCGCCTGGCCATAGTGTCGAATGCCGGTGGTCCGGGTGCGCTCGCGGCGGATCACGCGGGCGATCGAAGGCTGCGGCTTCCACGGTTGGGCGAGGTGGCGGCCAGCCAGCTTCGATCGCGCGTGTCTACCGGCGATGGCTGTGCGAACCCGGTCTACGTGCCGACCGGCGTCGATGCCGCGAATTACGCGGCAACCTTGCGTGCGGTGCTCGATGACCCGGAAGTCGACACGCTGCTGGCCATTCTCTCGCCGTGCGCCTTGACGGATCCTGCCAGTCTCGCGGCCGAGTTGACCGAGGTGGCTGCCGAACACGCCAAGCCGGTGTTCGCCTGCTGGATGGGCGGCGCCTCGGTCACGTCGAGTCGTGAATTCTTCGCGGCCAGCAAGGTCCCTAACTACTCGATACCGGAGGCCGCGGTCGACGGAATCGCCGCGCTGGCACTGTACTCCGGGAACCAGGCACAGCTGCTGCAGGTGCCGGAGCCGCTCGAGCCGACGTCGGCGCCGGATCGTGCGACAGCACAGGCGATCATCGACGCGGCCCTCGACGCCGGCCGCGAGTGGCTGGATCCCGCCGAGTCGAAAGGCGTGCTCGCCGCATTCGGCGTTCCAGTGCTGCGCAGCGTTCCGGCCAGGTCGGCGTCGGAAGCGGCCCGGGCCGCAGCAAAGGCCGGCTTTCCCGTCGCGATGAAGGTCCTTTCGCCGGACATTCCTCACAAGACCGACGTGGGCGGAGTGCGGCTCGGTATTGCCGACGAGGCGACCGTGCGCCGGGCCTACCGCGCCATGCTCCGGGAAGTGGCCCACGCGCGTCCGGACGCGAAGCTCGAGGGTGTCCTGATCGAGCCCATGTATGGGCTGGGCGAGGGGCGCGAGCTGATGATCGGCGTAGTGCGCGACCCCGTGTTCGGCCCGGCCGTGAGCTTCGGCCTCGGCGGACTGCTGGTCGAGGTCGTGCGCGACCGCGCCGTAGCACTCCCGCCGCTGAACTCGTTCCTGGTGCAGGAGCTGATTCGCCGGACGCGAGCAAGCATCGCGCTGCAGCCACTGCGCGGCGCCCCGGCCGCCGACGAGGCGGCCGTCGAATCCATGCTGCTGCGCGTCTCCGAACTCGTCTGCGAGATGCCGGACATCGGGACGCTGGACATGAACCCGGTGATCGTCACCGAGGCGGGCGCAGTGGTCGTGGACGCGAGACTCGGCGTCCAGCGCCGGGATCCCGCGGCACGCCGTTACGATCACATGGCGATCCATCCCTATCCGAGTGCGCTCGTGGAGCGTGTCGTGCTCGAGGGAGGAACGATGGCGACGATCCGGCCCATCCGTCCGGAGGATGCCGCGATCGAGGCGGCATTCGTGCACGGCCTGTCGGAGCAGTCCCGGTTCATGCGCTTCATGTTCGCGATCCACGACCTGTCGCCGGCCCAGCTCTCACGATTCGCGCAGATCGACTACGACCGCGAAATGGCGCTGATCGCGGTGCTCGATACGCCGGACGGCGAGCGGCAGATAGGAGTGGCGCGCTACGTCACGCTGGAGGACGACACGACCTGCGAGTTCGCGATCGTGGTCGCCGACGAATGGCAGGGCAGGGGCCTGGCGCGTCGGCTTTTCGCAATGTTGATCGACATCGCGCGCGACCGCCGCCTCAAGGTGATGACGGGCATCACGCTGCGGGAGAACGCACGCATGATCGAACTGGCACGTGCGCACGGCTTCGCGGTAACTGCCGACGAAGAGGATCCGACGCTGTCGCGGATGACGAAGAGCTTCTAGTCGGCGCCGGAGTCCGCCGCGACCGGGCGCCCGGCAGGCTTCCGGCGGCCGAACAGCCGTTGCACCACGACGAAGAAGAGCGGAGTAAAAAAGATGCCGAGCAGCGTGCCGGCGATCATGCCGCCGAGCACGCCGGTGCCGATCGCGCGCTGCGCTCCAGATCCGGCGCCGGTCGCAAGTGCAAGCGGCAGTACGCCAAGCCCGAAGGCGAGCGAAGTCATCAGGATCGGGCGCAGCCGGTCGCGCACGGCGCTCATGGTGGCCTCCACGAGGTCCATGCCGCGTTCGAGGTTTTCCTGCGCGAACGCGATGATCAGGATCGCGTTCTTGCTGGAGAGGCCCACGGTCGTGAGCATCGCGACCTGGAAGTACACGTCACGCTCCATGCCGAACAGCGTGGCCGCGAGCACGGTGCCGAGGATGCCGAGCGGCGCGACGAGCAGTACGGCCGTGGGAATCGTCCAGCTCTCGTACATCGCCGCGAGGCACAGGAACACCACGAGCAGCGAGAGCATGTAAAGCAGCGGCGTCTGCGCGCCGGCGGAGCGTTGCTGGTAAGACTGGCCGGTCCATTCGAGACCGATGCCCTGCGGCAGTTGCGCGACGAGTCGCTCGACCTCGGCCATCGCGGTGCCGGAGCTCACGCCGGACGCCGCGTCGCCGTTGACCTCGAGCGCCGGCGATCCCTTGAAGCGCTCGAGGCGCGGCGAGCCGAATTCCCATTCCCAGGAGGCGAAGGCGGCGAAGGGCACCATCTCGCCTTGCACGTTACGCACGGTCCAGCGGTTGAGGTCCTCCGGCACCATGCGAAACGGTGCGTCCGACTGCACGTACACGCGCTTGACGCGTCCCCGGTCGATGAAGTCGTCGATGTATTGCCCGCCCCAGGCGATACCGAGCGTGTCGTTGATGTCGGACGAGCGCAGCCCGAGCGCCGCCGCCTTGCCCGGATCGGTCCGGATGCGCAACTGTGGCGCATCCTCGAGGCCGTTCGGCCGGACGTTGGCCAGCAGCTTGCTCTGCGCCGCTGCGCCGAGGAACTGGTCGCGCGCCGCGACCAGCGCCGCGCGGCCGAGTCCGGCATTGTCGGTGAGGAAGAACGCCAGGCCCTGCGTGGAGCCGAGCTCGGGCAGCGGAGGCGGGGCGAAAGCGAACGCGAAAGCATCCTCGATCTGCATCAGCGCGCCCATGGCGCGATCCGCGACGGCCTGGACGCCGAGTTCCGGCGAATCGCGCTGCGACCAGTCCTTGAGGTTGATCCAGGCAATGCCGGTGTTCTGGCCGCTGCCGCCGAAGCTGAAGCCCTGCACCGTGAAGATCGACTTCACTGCCGGGTCGTTGATGAAGTGCTTCTCGACCTTCTCGAGTGCCTTCAAGGTGCGCTGCTGGGTCGCGCCGACCGGCGCCACCACCTGTGCCAGCATCCAGCCTTCGTCTTCCTGGGGCAGGAATGCACTGGGCAGGCGCAGGAACAGCACGATCATCAGCGCCGCCATCACGCCGAAGGCGGCCATGAATCGCCAGCGGCGCGACAGCATGCCACGGACCCTGCCGCGGTGCCGCTCGCTGCCGCGGTCGAACGTCCGGTTGAACCAGCCGAAGAAGCCGCCCGCCGACGCATGCGCCCCCGCGTCGGCAGGCCTCAGCATCGTCGCGCACAGTGCCGGGGTCAGCACCAGCGCGACCAGCACCGAGAGTGCCATGGCCGAGACGATGGTCGCCGAGAACTGGCGATAGATGACGCCGGTGGAGCCCGTGAGGAACGCCATCGGGACGAACACGGCCGCCAGCACGAGGCCGATGCCGACCAGCGCACTCGTGATCTGGTCCATCGACTTGCGCGTGGCGTCGACGGCCGACAGGCCCTCGTCGCGCATGACGCGCTCGACGTTCTCGACCACCACGATCGCATCATCGACGAGCAGACCGATGGCCAGCACCATCGCGAACATCGTCAGCATGTTGACCGAGTAGCCGAGAGCCGCGAGCACCGCGAACGTTCCGAGCAGGACCACCGGCACCGCGATCGTAGGGATCAGCGTGGCCCGGAAGTTCTGCAGGAACAGATACATCACCAGGAATACGAGCGCGATCGCCTCGAGCAGCGTCAGGATCACGCCCTGGATCGCAACGCGCACGAACGGTGTCGTGTCGAAGGGGATGACGGCCGTCATTCCCGGCGGGAATGCAAGCTTGAGTTGCTCGAGCCTGGCTTCGACCGCGCGCGAGGTCTCTATCGAGTTGGCGCCCGACGTGAGCGAAATCGCTATGCCGCTCGCGGGCTGGCCGTTATAGCGGCTCACGAAGCCGTAGTCCGCGGCACCGAGCTCGACGCGCGCCACGTCGCCGAGCCGGAGCGAGGAGCCATCAGGGTTGCCGCGCAGCACGATGGCCCTGAACTCCTCCGGCTTCTGCAGACGACCTTGGGCCGTGATCGCGGCATTGAGTTGCTGCCCGGGGACCGCCGGCGTGCCTCCGAGCTGGCCGATCGCCACCTGCTGGTTCTGTGCCCGGATCTGGGCGATCACGTCGTCGGGCGTGAGACGGTAGGTCTCGAGCTTGCCCGGATCGAGCCAGATGCGCATGGCGTACTGCGTGCCGAATGCCTGCACGTTGCCGACGCCCGGGACCCGCGCGATCGGGTCCACGATATTCGCGGCGACGAAATCGGCGATGTCGTCCTCGCCCAGGCGTCCGTCCTCGGAGACGAAGCCGACCACCATCAGGAACGCGGCACCGCTCTTGCTGACGTTGATGCCCAGCTGCTGCACGATCTGCGGCAGCAGCGGAGTCACGAGTTGCAGCTTGTTCTGCACCTGCATCTGCGCGACATCGGGATCCGTGCCGCTCTCGAACGTGAGCGTGATCGAGGCCTGGCCGCTCGACTCGCTGGTCGCGGACATGTAGAGCAGGCCATCCAGCCCCTTCATGCCCTGTTCGATGATCTGCGTGACCGACTGCTCGACAACCTGCGCGGATGCGCCCGGGTAGCTGGCGAACACGCTTACGGCAGGGGGCGCGATGTTCGGGTACTGCGCGACCGGCAGCCGCGTAATCGCGATGGCCCCGGCGACCATGGTGATGATCGCCAGCACCCAGGCGAAGATCGGACGGTCGATGAAGAACCGGGACACGGGGTCGCCCGGAGCTACTTCGTCGCTGCCGGCGTCGCAGCTGGCGCTGCAGCGGGAGTGGCCGGCGGCGTGGGGCCCGCGCCTGCTTCTTTCGCCTGCACCGCCATGCCGGGCTGGATCTTCTGCAGCCCCTCCACGATGACCCGGTCGCCCGGCGCGAGGCCGCCGTCCACCAGCCACTTGTCGCCGACCGTGCGGCTCACCTGCACCGGTCGGACCTCGACCTTGCCATCCGCGCCGACGATCATGGCCGAGGCGTTACCCTGCGGATCGCGCGCGATTCCCTGCTGCGGCACGAGCAGTCCCTGCGGGCGCACGCCGTTGCCGACGAGCGCGCGGACGAACATGCCGGGCAGCAGCTCGTTGCCGGGATTGGGAACTTCCACGCGCAGCAGGTAGCTGCCCGTGGTCGGTTCGACGGTCACGTCCGAGAACGCCAGCGTGCCGGTCCGCTGATGACGGGTGCCGTCCTCGAGCACGATGGCCACAGGTGCCGATTCGCGCCGCTCGAGCGCGCCGGACGCGAGTTCCCTGCGCAGCTGCAGCAACTCGGCGCTGGACTGCGTGACGTCGACGTACATCGGATCAAGGTCCTGGATCGTGGCGAGCGGCGCATCCTGGTCCGCCGTGACGAGCGCACCCTCGGTCACCGATGACTTGCCGATACGCCCTGCGATGGGCGCCTTGATGCGTGCATAGCCGAGCTTCACGGTGGCGGCATCGAGTGCAGCACGCGCTGACCCCACGTCGGCCTCGGCCTCGCGCAGTGCGGCTATCGCGTTGTCGTTGTCCTGTGCGCTGACGAGGCCGCTCTTGACGAGATTCGCCGAGCGATTCGCGCGCAGGCGTGCCGCCTCGAGCCCGGCCTCGGCGCGGGCAAGCGCAGCCTTCGCCATCCCGTGATCTGCCCGATACGTGGCGTCGTCCAGTTGATAGAGCGGCTGGCCCGCAGCGACCAGCGTACCTTCGGTGAACAGACGCTGCATGACGATGCCGCTCACTTGCGGCCGAACCTCGGCCACGCGGAACGCGGCGGTCCGGCCAGGCAGTTCCCGGGTCAATGCGACCGGTTCCGCGGCCAGCGTGACCACCGTGACCGGCGTTGCGGGCATTTCGCCGGGCGCTCCGGGGGCGGCTCCCTGCCGGGGCGAACAACCGGCCTGCGTGCCGAGCGCGCAGGTCAAAGTCAGCAGGACGGCGTGACGTCGCACATCGTGCAGGAACATGCTTACGACCTCGAGTCGCGCTGACTTGCTCCGCCGACGTCGGGCGGGCCAACCTGCGCGGTCTGGAAACGAGGGCACATCCTTGTCGGCGCGAGGCCTTGTGTCAAATCCCGGTCCCGGTTGCCGGCCGCGACCCGGCGCGGCATGATCGCCTCCCCCCTGGTGACCGACCAATCGCGAGACTGCCATCGACAAGTACACCGCAATGCGCGCCGGGAAGGCAGCGCTCGAGTCCGGCGATGCGCTCGCCGCCCGTCGTCATTTCGACGCGATCATCGCGGCGGGCCTCGGCGATGCGCCGGCATGCATCATGCTGGCGATCGCTTGTCAGAAGCTCGGCGACATGCAGGCCGTGCAGAATGCAATCGACAGCGCGCTTGCCCACGACCCGAGGAACATTCATGCGTTGCTCATGAAGGCGGAGCGCCTCGCCGCAACGGGCAACACGCGCAGTGCGGCGCAGTTCTACGGAGCCGCCGTAGCGCTTGCGTCCCAGGTCAAGGACCTGCCGCCCATGCTGGTGGATTTTGTTCGCCATGCGGCGCAGGCACGGGATCGAATCGGCGCGCATTTCGAAGCGCACCTTCGCGCCGGGCTGGGCGCGGCGGCCAGTGAATTGCTGGCCGCGAGCCCGCGCTTCGAACGCTCGATCGGCATGCTCGCGGGCAACCGGCAGGTCTACACGCAGCAGCCGCGCGACTACTATTTTCCGGAGTTGCCGCAGGTCCAGTTCTATCCCCGTGACCAGGCCGCGTGGCTCGATCCGGTCGAGGCGGCAGCGGACGAGATCCGAGCGGAACTGAAGGCGGTTCTGCAGTCGGATCGCGGCCTCGTGCCGCGAATCCAGGACCGGCGCGACCTGCCGCACGGCGACACGCATGGACTCCTGGACAGTCGCGACTGGAGCGCCTTCTATCTCTGCAGGGAGGGTGTCACTGTCGAGGAGAACGCCGCGCGATGCCCGAACACCATGGCGGCGCTCGCGAATGCGCCGCTGCCGAGCATCAAGGGCCGGGAGCCGTCCGTGCTGTTCTCCATCCTGAAGCCCGGCATGCACGTCGCCGCAAATCACGGCCGGTTGAATACCATGCTTACCTGCCACCTGCCGCTAGAGGCTCCGGCAGGAGCGTCGCTGCGTGTCGGCGACGATCAGCGCGAGTGGCGTTACGCAAAGGCCTGGGCCTTCGACGATTCCATCGAGCACGAATGGCGCAACCCGGGAGGCGAGACGCTCGCGGTGTTGTCCTTCGACGTGTGGCGACCGGAGATGTCGGAGCAGGAGCGC
>Ga0079037_100002575_pt1 | contig 10095 bp, 7 predicted proteins | sample Mud3Dept4metaG_FD_71479 | JGI IMG/M metagenome (GOLD analysis project Ga0079037, IMG submission 71479) | Freshwater wetland microbial communities from Ohio, USA, analyzing the effect of biotic and abiotic controls - Mud 3 Core 4 Depth 4 metaG | ecosystem: Environmental > Aquatic > Freshwater >... | reverse complement strand
CGTCCCCGTCCGTCCTCGCTCCACCCATCCCCCCGTGGGGAACCCCTTCCGCTGCGGGCGTTGCGGGGACTGGAGCCGTGCCACCCCTCCCGTTGTCCTCCGCACTATCACAAAATTGGGGATGCTTTCGCTTGAAATTGCTTTGAAATTGCATATGATACAAAAACGATGAAGCCTTCTGTATTTCGCGCGGGGCTGCCGGCCGGTCTACTGATCGCGTCCATCCTCGCCCTTGCAGAGTGCGCGTCCAGACCCCCCGAGGTGAAGACGGAGCCCGAGGTCAAAATCGCCGTCCCGCCCGCTCCCCGGATCTCGCTGAAGCCCTATCACCGTTCGATGAAGGATGGGATGGCCGGGTCCTTCGAGAAGGCGGACGAGATCGTCATCGGCGTCTACACCGGTACGTACGCGGACGGACCTTCGGGGCGGGCCCACTATTTCGACCGGGTCCGGATGTTCGACAAGCGGACGTGGGCCTGGGGCCCGGAGATGGATGTTCTGCTGCCCATCCTGTTCGTCGATGTCCGGCCCGAGATCATCACCGGCCGGGAATTCAAGACTCTCTCCGCTCTCGACCGGACGGGCATCTGCTGGGATGATTATGAAGGTCCGCGGTCCCTTTATCTTGTGGAAGGGGTCCCGACGCTCGTTTTTCTAACTCTCATCCTCGATGAACCGGCCGCCAGCGCGCGCCGCGTCCTGATCGACACCTACCCCATAACCAAAGACTGCCGGGCGAATGACGTTTTCGACCTGATGCTCCGCGAGCGGAACGCTATTCAATAACGAAACCGACCTCGATAAAGGGTTCGCGGTCTTCATCCAGGAGCCTCAGCCGGAGCACCTGCCCGGGCTCGCTTCCCTTCGGCCGGGGAAAATAGAGAAGGTCTTCAATATAGCTCCCCTGCGGGATTTCGACCTCCTCGATCAGCACATCGTGCATGGTGCTGTCCTTGGCCGGATGGGGGAAGAAACTGCAGGGAAGCTTGGGGAAAGTGGAAAAACTCGTCTGGACGTCGCCCTCGGTGAAGATCTTGCGGGCATAGAATTTGGCGTCCGCCGAGTATTTCTTATAGACGGCCTCCAGGGCTTTGAACCCCGGCATCGAATAGGCGGCGTCCGCGGGGTCGAGAAGCTCAAAGCTCTGCCTCCCGATCTTCAAGGCATGGAGGCCCTTGTTCGCCAGCTTCATGGACAGGGGGATATAATTTTCGTCCTTCCTCATCCGGGCCAGCTCGACATCCACCATCAGGACGGCCGAGACTTCCTCGTTGAGATAGGTGAAGTAGCCGATTTTCCGGCTCGGCACCGGACTCCCCGCTTGTTCCTGGGCGGGATTTCCCCCGCCGGCCGATCCCGCCGAGAGAAGCGCAAGAATCAGGCAGGCGGACGGACCGATGGCGCCGAAAACATTATTCGGGCGGAATTTCATCGTTTTCTCCCCGCCGGAACAGCCGGCTTATTTGACTATGAAATCCAGGCGCTTCTCGATGGCCTGGCCGGAAACAAGGTCTTTGACGGTGACGAGCAGGGTGTACTGTCCGGGTTCGAAGCCGCTGAGCGTGTACCGGGCGCCGCTGTTGACAAAGCTCGATTTTTGTTCAGCCGGTATGCGGGCTTCCTGGGGCCCATCGATTGTCGCGATCATCCGGTCTCCCTTCCAGATCTGGTGCTCGATCAGCAGCCCGGCCGTGTTCAGTGCCGGGTCGTAGGCCGGGTGATACACCTGGTAAAAGAAGACCAGCTCTTCATCCGGCTTGTAGACGGCAGAAGGGTTGGGGCCGATCATCAGGTTCCCAAAAGTGAACGGGTCACCCTGCCGCCGGGTGATTTCCAGCTTATCCGGGACCTTGAGGTTGCCTTTCTCGAGCGCCTGCAGCGCGGGGATGTCCTTGGACTCCACAACCACGGATTCTTTCGGAACCTCCACCACTTGCACGCTCTTGGCCAGGATGACATCGCTTAGGCAGAGCCCGTCCGCGGGAAAAGCGGGCACGGTAATCCTCTTATCCTTGTAACCGACGTTGCTGCTCAGCTCGTCCCAGACGACCAGATGGAAAAAATATTCGCCCGGCTTGAGCTCCAGGCGGTGTTTATACTGATAGGCATCGTCCAATCGGCGCCGGTAGGTCTCCTCCTTCAGGTTCATCTCCAGCCGGTCGCTGATCTGGTACACGGTCTGGTTCAGGTCTTTGACTTCGATGTAGAAATTGAGGAGCCCCCGGTACCGGTCCCCGGCCTCCTGGAACTGGACGTCCTTGCCCGCGACCTCGATGCTGAGAGGGATGGAGACGATATTTTCCGGGCCCTTGAGAAAGCTTTCCTGGTCGATAAACGGAAGGGCCGCCAGGGATTCGTTGGCGTCGACGACTCCCCGCAATCTCCTGAGGCGCTCGCTCCGCTCCATCTCTTCCAGGACCTCTCCCCGGGATTTGCTCAGCTCGGCCAGCAAGGCCAGCTGCTCCAGCGGGTTGACCATCATGTCCTTGTCTTTCTCGCCGGGGTAAGCCTCGCCCCTGGTCTCTCGATAACCCACGTCCCGGGCCGGCAGGGACACGTTGCGCAGGGCGTTGGCCAGGGCGGGGTTGGTCGTCAGCTGGTAGGACCCCGAATTGTAATAATTGACAAAAATGAAATCGATGCGCCCGATCCGCTCTTTCAGACCGGGAATGGACCGGTAGGTCCAGACCTCCGAAGGGAATTCCGCAGTCGGCCCCGAGGGATCGAACAGAAAGCCCCGCCCTCCGCCCGGGTTTGTTTCAAAGAAGTCGGGGGGGCCGAACATGATGTACACCCGTCCCCGGTCGGTGCGCCACCCCGCCTTCCCTTCGAAATAGCGCTTGGTGGCCCATTCCAGGCGGCGGTAGTGTTCTTCCCGGAACTCGTTGACGGGGGTCTCGGGGGTCGGGTCGCGCCTCCGCCAAAAGGTCCTGATGAACCCCTCCCGTTCCTCGTCGGTCCGCAGGCTCTTGAATACCTCCCGTTCGTTATCGGAGATGATGTACAGCACCTCTTCGTCGACCCACTTTTTGTATTGGGCCGTGATCTCGTCCGGCTTTTTGTCCTTGGCGGGGGGCTTCTGCTGAACCCCGGCTCCCGAAAGATAAGCCGCCAGCAGAACGGCAGCCGGGAAAAACGCCGGCAGCCGCAGGCACGCTTTGGTCATTGGCATCCCCTTAAAGCTTCATGGAGAGACGGATTTCTTCAGGTATTCCAGGAGCTGCCTGGCCGTGGCCGCCTGTCCGTCTTCGGGCGCCAGTTCCAGGAATTTTTCGAGGTTCTGAATGGCCTCCTCTTTCTTATTCTGGTTGACCGAGATCATGCCCAGCTGATAATAAACGGCGGCATAATCCGGCTTGAGCTCCTTGGCCTTGAGAAAGGCCGCCGCGGCACGGTCATATTCCTGGGTGTTGATGAGGCAGGCCCCCAGGTTGTAAAACGCTTCGGGGTCGTCCGGGCTGACCTCCGTGGCCTTGGAGAAGAAGGGAAGAGCCTCGGCGTATTTTTTCTGGAGGCCGAGGAGCTCGCCCAGGCTGCGGTTTGCGGAGTAGCTTTCCGGGCGGATCTTGAGCATCGCCTGGAAAGCCTCAATCGCCTGATCATACTTTTCAAGCCGGCTGTAGCAGATACCCAGGTTGTTCAGGTAAATGGGTTCCTGCGGCTCCTTGACGATGGCCTCTTTGTAAGCTTCGACCGCCTCCTCGTATCGCCCGGCGCCGAAGAGCTCGTTTCCCCGTTTGAAGTCCTTCTCCCCCAGAGGCTCGCCCATCGTCGGAGCGCCCTCCTCCATCGTGAAGCTCGCGTCGACGGTGTCTCCGAGGGGAATCCTCTTCTCCAAAACGACCGGGAGGAAACCTTCTTTTTCACAGCGGAGCTGATAGTAATCCGGCTGGAGGCCGATCTGCATGAACTGTCCCTTCTTATCGGAGCGGACGGTCAGCTTGACCGCCGAATAGCTCATCGAGATGATGGTGACCTTGACTCCCTCCAGGGGGTTGCCTTTCGTGTCCTTGACGGTTCCCCGGAAAGCTCCCGCCTGAAAAGCCGCGAGGTGACCGATCATCAGGCCGGCCACAAGACCCACTGCCAATCCCGTTTTTCTCATATTCAAAGCCTCTATCCTTTTTATATTATTAATATAAAAAAAGCAGGCCGTCAATCAGGGCACCTTCTTGGCGTACGGTTTCATTTGCCTGGCGGAAAAATGGGAGCGGGAAAGGGGTACAGGACCCCACCGCAAATCCATGTCTTTACCGAACCTAATTGCCGGGCTTCGACCGGCGCTCCCGGACAATCTTTTCGAACTTGTCCCGAAGGCGGGTCTGGACGCTTTCCGGCGGGATGATCCGGCCCTGGATGATCACTTTTTCGACCCGCGATCTCATCTGAAGGGGGGAGCCGCTCCAGAGCGCGAGGTCGGCCGTCTTTCCCACTTCGAGAGAGCCGAGCTCCTTCTCGACACCGAAAATTTTCGCCGGGTTGATGGTCATCGCCCGGATCGCCTCCTCCTCCGCGAGTCCGTGGGCCACGGAGTGCGCGGCGGGGACGGGAAGGTTGCGGACATTCCTGTTTCCCGGCCCCCAGCCGAGCTGGTCGAAGGCGAACAGGATGCCTTTGCGGGCCAGGATCGAGCCGGCCCGGAAATTGTGATCGGAGGCTTCCCAGCGGCGGGGGACGTTTGTCGTCCCCGCCCAGATCAGGGGAATCTGCCGCTCCTTGATCTGGTCGGCGTAGGCCAGGACATCCGCGGTGGCATAGAGGATCCCTTTAAGGTTGAACTCTTTGATAAGCGCGAGGGCATTCCCGATCGTCACTTCATTGTTGGTCACGAAGACGACGAGAACTTCCCCCTGGACGACGGGGACGAGCGCCTCGAGCTCCGGGCTGGGCTTGAAGGACTCCTCCCCCATCCCCTCCACCTTGGCCTCCTCCGGCTTGGCGCCGGCCTTCTTTTCCATGAGCTTCCTGGCTTCTATATACCTCCGGGTCTGGTTGAGCTTGTCCCTGATCAGGGCCATGACTCCGGGGAGAGTGACGGGATATTTTCCCTGCTGCCTGGCAGCCAGGTTGAAAATCTGGGCGACGTTCTTTTTGATAAGCATGTCTCCGGCCAGGTCGCCGTCAAGGTGGACGAGGATCGACTGGCCGCTGATGACGTTTTGCGTGCCGGCGATCGTCAGGACCGTGGTCACGCCCTCGAGACGGGCCACCTCGATGCACTCGTCTTCCGGGTTGAGCGCGTCAAAAGGGTCCATCTGAGGAACCGAGATGCCGACTTCATCCAGGTCGTCCCCCGCGCCGGGGTAGCCGGTGAGTCCGATGGCCGTCATCGGAGCGATCAGACCGGGGTAAACCGACTTGCCTTCGGCCTCTATCACGACGGCGTCCGCCGGGGCGGCGATGTCGCCGGCGATCCGGACGATCTTGCCCTTTTCGATCAAAAGGCAGCCCTTTTCGATGACCGGCCCGACAACGGGGACTATCCGGCCGTTGCGGATGAGGATCGTCTGCTGGCCCAGGGCGGACAGGGCCAGGCCGAGGAGAAAAACTCCGACCCCGAGCATCCCTTTTCCTTTAATCATGGCTGGCCTCCTTGGCGGCCTGGCTGTCTTTGGCGTAATCGAAATAGACCTTCCCCTCGATGATCGTGAGAAGACACTTGGTCGTGCTGTCCAGCGGGTGTTTTTCAAAGACGGCGATATCGCCGTCCTTGCCGACTTCGAGGCTTCCGGCCCGCCCCTCCATCTCCAGGGACTTAGCCGGGTTGAGCGTGATCATCTTGAGTGCTTCGGCCTCGGGGATGTCGTTATACTTGAGCACCTTGGCGGCGTTCAAGTTGAGATAACGGCCTTCGTCGTCGCTGTCGGAGTTGATGATGATGTTTGTGCCCGCATCGTACATGATTTTGAATCCGTACGGGCAGCCGTCGTAGGCTTCTTCCTTGAACCCCCACCAATCCACCCAGCCGCCGAAAGAGACGCCGGCCCGGGCCATGACGTCGGCCACCTTATAACCGTCGACGCAGTGGCTGAGCTGCTTGATGTCGATCCCGAATTCCCGGGCGAAATTGATGACCCAGACGATCTCGTCGGCGCGGTAGACATGGCAGTCGGCGGCCAGCTTCTTCTCCAGGACCATCTTCAGCGTCTCCATGAGCAGGTCCTTTTTGGGAGGCAGAAGGTCTTTTTTCCCGGCGGCCGTGTTCTTTTCATAGCGGGCCCATCTCTCCATGTATTCCCGGGCCTCGGTGAAAGCCTTCCGGAGAATATAGGCGCTGCCCATCCGGGTCGAGGGCAGTACGCCCTTTTGCTGCCCGTACAATCTTTTCGGGTTCTCCCCGAGGGCCAGCTTGAGCTGCTGGCGGACGCCGGGGACGATCATCTCCTCGACGGGGCTCCCGTACTTGAGCTTGATCGTCACGTTGACCCCGCCGATAACGTTGGCGCTGCCGTGCATGGTCTTCACGGTCGTGACCCCGCCGGAGAGCGTCTTGAGGATGGAATCCTCCCAGGGGTCGAGCGCCTCTTTCATCCAGATCTGGGGCGTCACCGGATCGGTCATCTCATTGATGTCATCGCCGCTGAAGCCGATATGGGAATGGCTGTCGATGACCCCGGGCATGACATACCGGCCGGCGACGTCGATGACCCGGACCCCCGCGGGGATGGCGACATCTCTCCCGACGGCGGTGATTTTCCCATTCCGGATGACGACGGTTCCGTTTTCGATGACACCCTGGGTGATGGTGAGGACCGTGCCGCCCCGGAGGGCGAGGTCCTGGGTCAGCCCCGCGCAAACCAGGAAGACCAGGGGCGCGAGAAGGGACGCAAAAATCTTTTTCATGGGCCTGCCTTTCAGACGACGCGCGTCAGAAATCCAAACGTTCCGGAAAGAATCTCACAAACGCGTCGGCAATTCAAGAGGCCTCGGGCAAGTGGCCTCGAAACCACGCTCGTCTCCCTCTCCTGAACCGTTCCCCCTTGAAGATTTTTGGCGTAAAAGCTAGGATGTACATACCCTAAAGACATGAGCAAAAAAAAGAGAGGGCGGCAGCCCAGGAATAAGCCGGCGGCACCCGCCCAGGCGCAGAATCCCCAAAAGACGGCGGAAAAGGCAATCCCCCAAGCACCGAAGAAGCGATCAAGAAAAATCCCCGTTCTGGTCATTTCTCTGGTCATTATCGCCGCCGGGGCGGCCGCGGTTTTGCTCCTCAAGCCCAAATCCGGGGTTAAGCCCGACAGCGAGCTCAACGTCCTCTTGATCACATTGGACACGACCCGGGCGGACCGGATCGGCTGCTACGGATACGCTCAGGCCGAAACGCCCAACCTGGATTATCTGGCGGCGAACGGCGTCCGCTTCGCCAACCCCTACTGCCAGGTGCCGCTGACAGCGCCCTCCCACAGCTCCCTGTTCACCTCGACTTACCCCCTCTCTCACGGAGTCCACGACAACGGCTTTTACAGCCTGGCCCCGGAATTCGACACGCTGGCCGAGATCCTGAAGAACCGGGGGTTCAAGACGTCCGCCTTCATCAGCTCGTTCTCGCTGGATTCCCGGTTCGGCCTCGACCAGGGCTTCGATTCCTACGACGACACCTTCGAGTACGAGGAATTCCTGAAGAGCTTCCGGTCGGAGAGGACGGCCGACAAGACGTCGGCGTCTTTCTGGAAATGGCTGGACGAGAACTCGGGACAGAAATTTTTTTGCTGGGTCCACTATTTCGACCCGCACCTCCCCTACAGCCCTCCCCCTCCCTTCAAGGCGGAATTCGCCGCCCGGCCCTATGACGGGGAGATCGCCTTCACCGATTACTACCTGGGCAAGACGATCGAGAAGCTGAGGGAAAAGGGCGTCCTGGACCGGACGCTCGTCGTCTGCGTCGGAGACCATGGCGAGGCCCTCGGGGAAAAGAACGAGGTCGATCACGGACTTTTTATCTACGACGTCAGCCTTCGGGTCCCCCTCATATTTTACGCCGAGAACCACCTCCCCAAAGGCCTTGTCGTGCCCTCCCGGGTCCGGGTGATCGACGTCATGCCGACCATCCTCGACCTGCTCAAGGCGCCGCCGGGCCGCTCCTTCCAGGGTGAAAGCCTCGTGCCCCAGCTCAAGGGAAAGAGGCGGCCGGACCTCTCCACGTATATCGAAACCTATATGCCGCGGGAATATTACGGCTGGTCGGAGCTCCTCGGGATCATCGACGGCGAACACAAATATATCCGGGCCCCGAAAGCGGAGCTCTATGATCTGGCCGAGGATCCGGAAGAGACCCGGAACCTGTATTCAAAGGAAGCGGCCGCAGCCGCCGGTCTCGAGGAAAAACTCAAGGAGATGATCGCGAAGTACACGACGCAAACGGCCGCCGGCGGGAAAGCCTTGAGCCTCGAGGAGCAAGAGAGGTTATCCTCCCTTGGCTATGTCGGAGGGCAGGCCTTGGAATCTCCGACCGGAACGCTCCCCGATCCCAAGGACAAGACCGCGGAATACAGCGTCTATGTCTATGCCAAGAAGTATGAGTACGAAGGCGATTACCCGAAAGCCGAGGAATACTATAAACAGGCCCTCGCCTTCAGCCCGGAGGTCGCCTGGAACTACGTCCATCTCGCGCTCCTGTACAGAAGAATGGGTAAAATTAATGAGGGGATCGATGTGCTGGAGTCGGGGAACAGGAAGCTCCCCGGCAACCTCATTATTCTTTCGCGCCTGGCCAGCTTCTACGTCAGAGGACAGCGGCTCGAAGAGGCCATCGCGACCGCCCAGGCCGTCCTGCGGATCGACCCGCAATATTTCGATGCCTTTTATATCGCGGGCCTCTCTCTGGTCAACATGGGGAAATGGGAAGACGCCCTCGGCTACTTCGAGAGGGCCATGGACATCGAGCCGGAGAACACCTCCCTCGAGCTTCAGTATGCCTTCTGCCTGGTGGCCAACGGCCGCGGGGCGGAAGCCCTGAAGATCTACGAGCGGCTTAAGAACGAAAACCCCCGGGACTACCGGATATACCAGGACATGGCCATCATGTACGAATCCCTGCACGACCTCAATCAGGCCCGGGAAAACATGAAGCAGGCCCTCGACCTCAACCCCGGCTTTGAAACCTATTTTAATTACGCCATCCTGCTCGAAAAAACGGGAGACCTGCGCGAGGCCGTCTATTACCTGAAGCACTACCTCGAAACAACTCCGGAAAAAGACACTCCCCGCAGGCTGGCCGCCCAAAGAACGCTCGGCGACTGGGAAGGCCGGCTCGGGAATCAATAAAGGCTGGACCGTTCAGCCCAGGCATCTGTTCAGGCAGGCCTTTCAGGCGCTTGAACAGCCCCAGAAAAACCGCTCGGTGGATGTTTGGAAGGAAGCCGATAGGGCCCCTCCATATATCTCAAGATTTCATGAATAAGCCCTTGACACAGCCTTTAGATTTTCATATACCTGATTCGGTCTTTTGTGCCAACATATCGAGTACTGCATATTTTATATGAAGCATCGAGAGGAGGTGAGAATCGGGCCGAGGATAAGTCAAAACTGTTGGACCTGAGAAAAAAGATGATTTCTTGGGTCCGGGTCCAAGTCTAAAACTAGGGAAAAGGGAGGAGGGGAAGTAATGAAGTTCAAAAAATTACTCTTTTTGCTGACCTGTCTGTTTGTTTTCTCTTCCTTGATCGCGGCCCAGGAAATCGGGAACTTCGTAGGAACCGTTCTTGACGACCAGGGCAATCCGCTTCCCGGGGCGACGGTCACGGCCAAAAATACCCTGACAGGCCTGACCCAATCCACAATCACCAACGCCCAGGGAAGGTACAGGCTGGAAAGGCTGACCCGAGGGATTTACGAGATCAGCTCAAGCCTTCCCGGGTTCAAGACCAGCACCAAGGAGCAGATCGAGCTCTTCTCCGGCGGCGAGAACCGCGTCGATTTCAGCATGGAACCCGGGATGATCGAGGAAGAAGTGACCGTCATCGGGCAGACCCCGATGGTCGAGACGACCCGTTCCCAGGTCTCGACGGTCATGACCGAGAAGGAAATCCTGAGCTACCCTCAGGCCAACCGCAATTTCCTGAACCTCATGGCCTACGCGCCGGGCACCCAGCCCGA
>Ga0079037_100002573_pt1 | contig 10097 bp, 9 predicted proteins | sample Mud3Dept4metaG_FD_71479 | JGI IMG/M metagenome (GOLD analysis project Ga0079037, IMG submission 71479) | Freshwater wetland microbial communities from Ohio, USA, analyzing the effect of biotic and abiotic controls - Mud 3 Core 4 Depth 4 metaG | ecosystem: Environmental > Aquatic > Freshwater >... | reverse complement strand
AGAGAGGGTTATTGACCATCCTGATGGAAGGCAAATCCAGAGTATCCGCTTATCGGCATTGATTGGCAGTCACGCTCTTTCATCTTAGGTTCAATTCATGAGGCGTGCCTACTTCCTCTGTGAAGTCATGAGAGGGAATTCCGATAGAATAAAAGGCCGCTTGACTAATACGTGAGCGAATTAGGGGGGGGCCATGAAAACTCCTAACATTGGGAAATAGCTTGACAAGCAACACTCGATAAGTAAATGATTTAGTAAGTCAATGATTTTTGAAAGCACCCCGATGGATATTATCGATCATCAACACTTAACGGTAAATCTAACATGATGGTTCATTCAAAACTTTTCATAAAAGGAGATAATTGATGACGCTGAATTTAGGTACGTTGGACATCTCGGATCTCTGTACAGGAGCTGCGGTTATGGGTACGGGCGGGGGAGGATCCCCAGAGCTTGGTCGATCCCTATTGAATAAGCTGCTTGAGATGGGAAAGGAAATTCGATTAATATCGTCAGAGGAAGTGCCAAATGATGCGATCGTCATACACCCATCGATGGTAGGTTCTATCGCCCCCTCTCAAAGTGAAGAGATGGACACAGATCAATTCAGGAGAATCTTATCTGTTGATGGACCGCTATTCGAGTCTTTGAGGATCATAGAGGGAATTCTCTCCAAGAGGGTTTATGCCACTATGCCAGTGGAATTAGGAGGATCGAATACGCCGATTGCAATGATTTTAGCCTCATTGGCTGGGTTGCCCTGCGTCGATGGCGATACCATTGGCCGCGCTAAGCCTGAGCTCATGATGCAGACCTATACCACTCGTAATGTACCGATCACTCCTATGGTCGTGACTGACTTCAAAGGGAATTCAGTAATAGTAAAGAGCGTGGCCAGTTTCAGGGATGCAGAAAGGATTGCTCGAACACTAGCTGTTATTTGGGGCAGCGCAATTACGGTCCGGTGTCCGGTACAGGGGAAGGTGTTGAAAAACAACATTATCCCCGGTGGCATTACTAAGTGCATAGCCATTGGAAGAGCCCTAAGGGAAGCTGAAGCCAGCAAGGAATGTCCTGTGCAGGCCACTATCGAAGCTGCAGGAGGCCATGAAATCTTCCGGGGGGAGGTAAAGAGATTTGATTGGGAGGATCGAGAGGGGTTCTTGTGGGGCACTTACACGGTCCAGGGTGATGGCCGATACACAGGGCATGAGTTCAAGGTCTGGATCAAGAACGAGAACCTGATTTCCTGGCTTGATGAAAAACCCTATGTGGTGACCCCCGATCTGATCTGTACCCTTGAAGCCGCCACGGGTCGACCATTCACGAATACAGACTTGAAAGTGGGTAAAAAGATCGTTGCTTTCGGAATCCCTTGCGATCCCTTCTGGCGTGCCCCAGAGGCGATTACCCTTGTCTCACCTAAACACTTCGATTTCGAGATTCCTTATACTCCTCTTGAGGAAGTTTTGCAGGTAGTCTGGAACCCTTGAGATCGAGTCAGAAACTGCGGGAATCCCAGACTGCTGCAAATTACCCATTCCGTTTATATTGGCTGATGGTTAACAAGCGTTTAATATTGCGAGGCTTTCATAAACACCTTCTTCGGCTGGAGTGTTGATGCATTAATGATCACAGGGAACTTGGATCGTTTGGCGGATATTCTTGTTTTCAAGATTCCTATGCCCTGACAAAGGCGATGAATACAGAGATACCCTACCACCCTCTATGAAATAATCCAACGCCAGTTCTGACAGGGAAGGTTGTAGCCCAATAGGAACACACGACTAGAATAATCAAAATGAGACTCTTGCTACATCAAGGCCGAGCTTTCTTCCTTTTAGAAGGAGGCTCAAGATTTTTCTGATTTCCACAGCTTTTCGGAGAAGCCAGACAGGGACTGCATCAGGTTTGTGATATCTACTCTTATCTACCGGCGACCCAGGTGCGACCGGTCCCGGGGAACCGTTGTTCCACTTCTTCTACTGTTCGGAGCTTTTGATGAATTGGAGGTTTTCGTATTGCTCTGGTCTCTTGATTCTGGCAAAGGCGGGACTCCTCTTATGGCACTCCATTTACAGGTACAAAATCCAAGTTAAGCAAGAAAAGTCAACATACCCTGTGGCATTTCATTTTACAGAGTTTACGATTTTTCACGAAGTGGCTCCGCTTGTTACCAAGAATCACAACAACGGTTGCGCAACCAACTATCGAGTACAAGCCTAAATACCTAAGCCAGATAAGGAAAGTCGTTGCCAGGGCTAATTGGCCTTCTTCGGAGGAACTCTGCGGGGGAATACTTTTGGGGACGGAGTCGTAGATGGATTCATGTCTGAATACTGCCCGAAGTCCTGATGTAAAAAGAGGAAATAATGCCGTCCTCGATAAATGGTACATTCGCGGCACAACTCCTTGGCAAAAGGACAGAGCAGAAGCGGTTTGGTCATTTCTTCTTTGACCCCTCCTCTTTCTCTTTAAGAGCTTTGAGAATTTTCTCGGGGGTGATGGGCAATGTCTTAATCCTCACTCCTACCGCATCATAGATGGCGTTTGCTATCGCCGCCGCCGTAGGGATTATCGGAGGCTCTCCCAATCCCTTGGCTCCGTAAGGACCCTCGGGATCCTGACTTTCTACTAATATTGATACTATCTTAGGAATGTCATTAACATAAGGGATCCGATAATCCTGCAAGTTGGGGTTGAGCACAAGACCTTCCTCCATAACTAAATCCTCAAAGAGTGCATATCCTAAGCCTTGTATTACTCCTCCTTCAATTTGTCCCTCGGCCATCATTGCATTTAAGGCTTTTCCCAGGTCATGGGCAGCTACAAAGTTGAGCACCTTGACTTTCCCTGTCCTTGGGTCAACCTCCACCTCGGCTACCTGGGTTCCAAAGGAATAGGTAACGGGACCGCCATGTCCTGTCTTTGGATCGATACCAAGTCCCGAGGGATCATCGTAAATGCCTCGCCCAAAGAGAGGTCTGCCAGCATTGTAGCAGGCATTAGCAACATGAGCAATCGAAAGAACCGATTCTTGCAGATTCGTCTTCCTATAGATCTGTCGGTCTTTAAGAATCAGGTCTTCTGGATCACTCTTTATAATCTTGCCAGCCTCCTCCAGCAATCTGAGTCTTACCTCTCGGGCCGCTAGCTTGACAGCATTCCCAGCAATAAAGGCCTCGCGGCTCCCCCAGGCTCCTAAACACTGAGGAGTGGTAGAAGTATCTCCGGTAATCATATTGATGTCTCGCATTGGAATTCCAAGCTCTTCTGCTGCAACCTGTGCTAGTACCGTATTCGACCCCTGCCCGGTATCCATCGCTCCTGAGGCTAGATCGATAGTTCCGTCGTTGTTCATTTTGATGAAGGCTTCAGAGAGGTTGCAGTCTCCGTACAGGTTTCGGATTCCTGCTCCAATATGCATCACTGAAGCCATGCCGATTCCTCGATTTCTGCCTTTGCCCCTCTTCGCTTCCCATCCCGCGGCGGCGGTGGCTTGTTCGATGCACTCTTTCAAGCCACAACTGGTTATCTTGTGGCCCATGCAGGTACGCTGTCCGGGGTAGTTCACATTTTTAAGACATAGGTCTTTCATGTCCATTCCCAATTTACGGGCAATCGTTTCCATCTGGGACTCGATGGCAAAGGTAATTTGCCCATTCCCAAACCCTCGAAAAGCCCCTCCATATACTTTGTTGGTGTATACTACGTCAGCATCAAACGCAACATTGGGTACCCCCCAGAGGTAGGTACACTTGGATCCAATGCCCAAGGTCACTGCAATACCGAAGTTGTTATAGGCGCCGTTGTCGGTAACCATCCTCACCTTTCGAGCCAAGAGAGTCCCATCCTTTTTGACTCCCGTCTTGATATCGATCAAGACGGGATATCGAGACCTTCCCGAGGTGAATTGTTCATCGTGGCTATGGATAATCCGTACCGGCCTTCTCGTCTTCTTGGAGAGGAACGTAGCGATGATTTCAATGGGTTCGATTCCTCCGCTTCTTCCGAAACTGCCCCCTATATTCGCCGTAATCACTCGAACCTTGCTATAAGGTAAGCCTAGAGTCTCGGACAATATCCTACGCGTGGGATGGATCCACTGAGTGGTTATCCACACGGTTAGAGTTCCTGTTTGATCAAAATAGGCAATGCAGCCATGGGTCTCCAATGCGCAGTGGGCTTGTGCCTGAGTCCGAAATTGGTCTTCAAAAATGTAGTCAGATTCCTTGAGAGCGCTCTCAATGTCTCCGTACATCCACGAGCGATGGTATGCAACGTTTCCCTCTTCGTGAATTCCAACCGCCCCTGGTTTCATTGCCTCGAGGGGGTCAAAAACGGGGGGCAGTTCCTCATAATCCACCTCAATCAGGTCCAAAGCCTCCTCAGCGATGCTTTCTGAATCGGCAGCTACAGCGGCCACCTCATCCCCAATGAAACGAACGCGTTCCTCTGCTAAAGGGGGTTTATTGTCAAATCGGGAGAAGGTACAGAGTCGTATTCCTTTGGTATCATTTCCCGTGACTGCCGCCCGAACCCCGGGTAACCTCTCGGCCCGAGAGGTGTCTACCCTGAGAACTCTCGCGTGCGGATAAGGACTCCGGAGAATTTTCCCGTACAGCGTCCCCGGGATTTGGAGGTCTGGTAGGTATCTGGCGGTCCCCGAAACCTTTTCTTCAGACTCGAGGCGGGGCAGCCTCTTTCCGATCACTGTATACACATCCTGCGCCATTTCTGACTACTTCCTTTCCATTTTGTTTGCTACTGACGATATGGCCTCCAGAATCTTTAGATACCCAGTGCACCGACAGAGATTCCCTGCGAGCGCGTCCTTGATTTCTTGCTCAGAAGGCTGAGGGTTTTCATCTAGCAGAGCCTTACTAGCCATAATCATCCCCGAGGTGCAGTACCCACACTGGATCGCCCCGTATTCCACGAAGGCCCTCTGCAGAGGGTGAAGTTCCCCTGTCTGGCCTAGCCCCTCAATCGTCCATATCTCTTGATTGCGAGCATCCAGAGCGAGCATGATGCACGATTTGACTGCCTCGCTATTTAAGATCACAGTGCAAGCGCCGCACTCTCCTCCTCCACAACCTAGCTTCGTTCCCAGGAGTCCCAAATCTTCTCGGATCACTTCAAGGAGAGTCCTGTTGGGTTCAATTAGAAGAGTGTAGTCTTGCCCGTTCACTTTGAGTTTCAACTCGTGTTTCATGATCCCTTCCCGCGTCTTGCCCATTCAACGGCCATTTGAATCCCACGTTGCACGAAGACTTCCGTCATTTCCATGCGATAGTCACGTGAGCCCCGGATGTCAGTAACCGGTTCGAGTCCCTCAATAGCTGCCTTCGCAGCTTCCTGAATAGAAGATGGGTTAATGACCTTCCCGCGGAGGGCGTCTTCGGCTTTGAGTGCTCGAACAGGTTTGGTGATGACGCCACCTAATACGATCTTCGAATCTTGGCAAACACCACTACGGGAATCCAGGTGCAAAGCTACCGCCACCCCCAAAATGGCGATATCGAAGGCCGCTCGCATGGCGTGTTTCAAATAAACAATTCCAGAATTTACAGATAATGACGGAATCTGAATCTCCTCCAAAATTTCTCCCGGCTGCAAAGCAGTTTCGTAGAAACCACGAAAGAAATCTTCTACCCCAACAACCCGCTCTCCTTTCGAACTCACTAGCTTTAATCTAGCTTCTAAAGCGATAAGGAGTGGAGGGGGGTCTGCCGCTGGATCAGCCAGACAGATGTTTCCTGCTAACGTCCCGACATTTCGGATCTGTTGAGAACCAATAAGATGAACCATCTCGACTATAGGTTGAAACTCCTTCCGAACAAGAGGGCTGGCTTCCACCTCTCGCAGAGTTGTCAACGCCCCAATCTTCAAATCCCCTTTGTCGGTCCCGAGAAAATGGAGGGTGTCAATACTTTTCAGGTTCAACACATATGCAGGGTGAATTAGCTTTTTCTTTATTAGCTTAACAAGGGCCGTGCCGCCAGCGAGAATCTTCGCATCTTCTCCGTGTTCGGAAAGCATTTGACAGGCCTCCTCCACGGAATTCGGCTCCAAGAACTCAAAACTCCTCATGCATCTGCTCCTCGATTTTGGATTGCATAACTATGAAAGCTTGATCGACTTCTTTTTTCACAATCATTTTGATCAAGCTCTGTCCCACCGATGCCAACCGCCCACTGATCTTCACATCCGCCTTGTATTTCAACAGAGTTTCTCTTTCCGCCAGGCAAACCAGATTTACGTGATTGGTGAACCCAAAAGAACTGCCCATTAAAGTATCCTTTCCCTTGCCAACTGCAGTCAAGTGGCTGCAAGGTTGTGTGTCTTCGAAGCGGATCCAGGTTTCAAAGGTGGCAGAAACCGGCCCGACCTTTTGGCTGATTGTTATCGCGAAATTTCTGTCGTCAAGAACTTCCACCTTTTGGCAACCGCGGATGCAAGAGGCTACTTCCTTTATGTTAGTCAAGAAACCCCAGGTATGCTGGATGGAAGTATGGACATGGAATTCACCTTCAATGATCATGATCTCTCCTTAAACATCCCGCCTTGAAAGCAATCACGCTTCTTTCTTTGGGGAAAGTAAAGTCTTGTAGAGCTACTTTTTCATCCGGTCCAACACGGGTCTGTAAGCCGGTTGCCCGCCTAGCACACTCTCGTTGGCCATCAACCCTTCGCGGATGATCATAGCCATCTCGACTGCCCGCCTCGCTAAGCTCTGAGCCGAACGTACTGCGACCTTGGCATCTGGTTTTCCTTTTTCGACCAGAGTCTTTAATGCGCTTACCTTTGGGCTAGCTTCCGTCCAACCGCCGGCTCCAATGTACGATTCCCACGTATCACCCGGGACCGGAATGCAGCGCATGAGCAGGGCATGGATATTGATAAAGGCCTGAGCGTGCTCTTGGCCGGCAAATATGTGTATTCCCTGGGTGATACCGGCAATGACTTTCAGCAAACGAGGCATATTGTAAACCGGCTTTCCGCGGAAAGAGGTTCCAAAACGAAAGCCCAATGAATTCCCCAGTCGATCAATAAAGCATTTTACCTGACCCGGAATGCCAAAATGATAGACCGGAACGGAATACAGAATCACGTCCGCAGCTATCCATTGGTCCCGCAACTCCTGAAATCCATCTTTGATGCGACATTCGCCTTTTAGCCGAATATGAGCACGGCAAGCGTCGCAAGGGGCGAAAGGGGTTTGGCCAAATAAGTAGGTTTTGATCTCTACCAGATTCGGAAACGCCGTCTTTGCAGCTTCGAGTGCCTGCTCAAGTAGGAAAAGACTGTTTCCCTTTCTTGGACTCCCGCAAATTCCCAGCACCTTTATTTTCGTCTTGAACTCGCCTCTGAGCCTCACCGTGGTCTCCTTTCGTTCTTCAGTACGTTCCATTGGTCCCGTTTGGTAGCAAGCTCTCTGCCGTATTTCTTGGTTTTCTTTGCCTCCTCATTCACAGAACCTGCTCAATTCCTTGGACATTCCCCAGCAAACCCAGCGAAGACAGCAATTTCCGCGTTGGCCTTCCTCTCACCAGATCGTAGCCTTGCAATTCGTAGTATCGCGAAAGCATCTCTCTAAGTTCTTCCACCGAATTTTTCTCCCCTTTAAAGGGTCCTCCTTCGACTGGTTCGTTCATGAGCCTCCAAGGCAGAATGTCTTGGTGATTTGGGTTTTCTCGCAGGTTGAAACAACGCTCAAGCACGACCGTTCTCTGACCTTTTTTAAGAAGTTCTTCTTGAGATATTTCAATTCCAAACGTGGCCCACAAAAAATTAAGAATGCTGGACTCATCAATGACGTAAGAAGTGGTCGTTGCAAAAGAACAGATTCCCAAAGAATCCGTTATCGCAAACATGTCTTCGTGCCAGCGCACAAGCTCAGGCTTTTTGTCTGTGGCCATTGGGTCACAATATTTCTCACTCCCCAGAAGTCTTTCCACCAAGCGCCGCGATTCGGGAAAGTATCCAAATTCGGCTATAGGCTGAGCATGGAGGTGGTCTGGGCCACGTGGATTGACTGCAAAAGCTAGGGCATAAGCCTTGGAAGTCCGCGTGTCGACCCTTGATTGCTCCAGTCCGTGGGCTTGCACTGCCCATTTCCAGGACTCTCCGCCCACTTCTTGTGCTGCTTGGCGAGTTCCCTTTGCCAAAATATCCCCCACACCGATCCGGTAGGCGATACTATCAATCAGCGAAACCAAGGTATCCCCGTTTCCCCAGCGGAGGTCCAATCCTCCTCCTATATCTTTGGGTACAGCTCCCCGTTCCACGGATTCGATGAGAAATTGAATGACCCCGCCCGTGGATATTGTATCCAATCCCAAATCATTGCATAGCTCATTTCCTTTGAGCACTGCCTCTACATCAATAATGCCGCAGCCTGCGCCAAGGGCAGCGAGGGTTTCATACTCAGGTCCACCACTGAAACCCTGATATTTGCCACTCCTTACTGTCGAAAACTTATGGCAAGAAATAGGACAGGCTGAGCAGGCTCCGCCATTTCGCATATAGCCATTATTAACCAGATAGGTTCCGCCTAGGTTGAACCCTTGGTCTATATGGCTTTTCTGGAAGTTGTTGACCGGTAGGTCCCAACTCTCATTGGCGTACTCGATAGTAGCAGCCGTTCCGTAGCGCAAATAGAGCTCGGCCTTCTTGCTGCGTTGGATTCTCTCAAAGACCTTTACGATCTCCGATTGAAGCGCCTCTTGGTTTTCCACTCCGTGAGAACCCGATCCCCGGACTGCAATAGCCTTAACCCTTTTCGATCCCATTACCGCCCCCATTCCTCCCCTTCCAGCAGCATGGTAATTGGAAGTCATTATGGTGGCGAAAACTACGAGATTCTCTCCAGCTGGGCCAATAACAGCGACATCCAGTCCTCGGGATCCAAGCTGCCGGTGTAACTCTCTAGTCGTCTCACGTACAGATTTTCCCCAAAGAGAAGACGCATCCCTTATGGATATCTGCGAATCCTCAATGTAAAGATATACTGGCTCAGGCGATATACCCGAGAGCATCACTGCGTCCCACCCCGCGCGTTTGAGGGCTCTGGCCCAAGCGCCTCCTGTATTACTCTTGAAATAGAGTCCGGTAGCTGGGCTTTTGGCCGTGATTGTAAGTTGGCCCGCTGTGGGAACTGGCACTCCAACAAAAGTCCCTGCACTCAGAATAAGCAAATTGTGCTCCCCCAAAGGATCGATTCCGGGAGGGACTTCTTCAAAAAGAATCTTTGCGTTAAGTCCGCGGCTACCTAGGTAAAGATCGAAATCTTTTCTCGAAGTGGTCCTTATTCGAATTGAATGATTCGAGAGGTTTACATCTGCAATCTTAAATTCTATCTCCCTGGCCATGGGTGTCATCCCGTATCTTTTTAAGTTTAGTTAATTTGTGTTCGAGATCAGCAAGGATAGCTTCCTTTGAAACATCCACGTATCGCAGAGCCCCAGGGTAGCATATCTTTACACAACGCGGTTCCCCACCGCACAGATCACACTTAAGGGCAACTCCATCGGAGACAAAAATGCCCTTGTACGGACAAACTCTTTCGCAAGCTCTGCACCCCGAGCAGGATTCTGCGTCCACCCTAAAGATCGAAAGCTCGGCATCGTAGCAGATGGCCTGTACCGGGCATGTGTCGACACATGGATGTTCTCGGCATTGTTCGCAGATCAAGGGGTAAAAGGTACCTCTAGCCTCGTCCTTATCGATTTGGATCCGTGTTCCTTTTTCAGAATAAGAACCCGTCTTCTCAGCAGAGCAGACATCCACGCACATGTCACATCCAGTGCACTTCGTCAAATCAACGAGAATGATCTTATCCAAACTACGTCCCCCTCGAATTGATCAGCAAACTGTCCCTCTAATAAACCCGAAGGGCCAGAGTTCCACGGGCTATGCCCGTGGGTATCTACTCTTACGAGAAAATTACCGATCTCCCACAGGCCCGCCTCGAAGAGGGTTTTCTCCTGGGATACCCCGAGCCGACCTTAATGTTCTTCTTCATTAGGTGAGCCCCATGTAACTATGGCGGAAGGACTCATTTTCCATAAGTTCCCTGCTGTTCCCAGCGATCA
>Ga0079037_100002571_pt1 | contig 10098 bp, 11 predicted proteins | sample Mud3Dept4metaG_FD_71479 | JGI IMG/M metagenome (GOLD analysis project Ga0079037, IMG submission 71479) | Freshwater wetland microbial communities from Ohio, USA, analyzing the effect of biotic and abiotic controls - Mud 3 Core 4 Depth 4 metaG | ecosystem: Environmental > Aquatic > Freshwater >... | reverse complement strand
CCCGAGACTCGAAGAAAACACCGCTTCTCCGAAATGGGGGGCGGGAGGCCTTGGCCCCCGCCCTCTCCACGAAGATCCCAGCGCCTTATGATTCCAGCGGACCGGCCGGGCCCCCAGGCCGGGGCACCTCTTGGCCTTTGCGCCGGTCCTCCATTCATAGAAACTGGCCACCCGTAACTGAAGGGGTACAATCTCCCTTGGTCGCGGTCCGGTAACTCTCCCAGGCCGGGAGAGGTCCTCCGACGAATTCCTACGGACCGATGCCGGCGCTGGATCTATAAAGGGCCACGACATCCTGGGGATTGCCGTCCATCCGGACGGTTCGCTGGTCGAACCAGATCACCCGATCGCAAAGCGTCTTCACATTTTCCATGGAATGAGTGACCAGAACCATGGTCACCCCGCTCTTACGAAATTCCCACATCCGCTGAAAACATTTCTTTTGGAACTCGATATCGCCGGCTTGAAGAATTTCGTCTATCAGCAAAATATCGGGGTCGAGGTGGGCAACCACGGAAAAACCCAACCGGGCCAGCATGCCCGAAGAATAAATGCGAATAGGCTGATCGATAAAATCCCCGATTTCAGAAAACTCAATTATTTCATCGGCCTTTTTTCTGACCTGGCTCCGCGTCATACCCAGGAGGACCCCGTTCAAGATGATGTTTTCGGCTCCGGTCAGATCAGGATGGAAGCTCGCCCCAAGTTCGAGAAAAGGAGAAATCCTCCCTTTGACCACAACCTTCCCCTCCGAAGGTTTCAGGACTCCGGCCATCAGGCCCAGGGTCGTGCTCTTTCCGGCCCCGTTTCTCCCGATGATGCCCAGGGCTTCGCCCTTGGCAACCGTGAAGGAGACATCCCGCAGAGCCTCGAATTTCGAATTTTTCAAGGTATTCCAGGCCTTGGGGAGATGAAAAAGAAAATTCTTCAGCCCTCCGGTCATATGATGGTACAAAGGAAAAATTTTGGTGACTTTATCGAAGACGATAACGGGTTCGCTCATAATATTTCCGCAAATCTCCAGGAAAGACTCCTGTATACCCGGTACCCCAAAACTAAGGCGGCCAACGCATATAAGAGACTGACGAAGATGTCCCCCGGATTGACCGCCCCGGTCAAAAACAGGTTTCTCCAGCTCATCATGATCGGGGCGACCGGATTGAATTTCAAAAGCGGTTGAAAGTTCTGGGGAACCATGGTTTCCGGGTAAAGGATTGGGGTGAAATAAAAGAGAAGCGTCAGTAAAATACTGGCCATTCTTTCCAGGTCCCGGAAAAATAAATTCACCGAAGAGAGCAGAAGGGAGAATCCGAAAATCATGAAAAATTGGATGACCATCAGCAGCGGGAGGATATAAATCCACGAAGGCGAAGGGGATTTCCCATAGATAAAAAGAAAAAGAACGATCACCGGAATGGACAAAAGAAAATGGAACGCGTCCTGAAGGATGACCGTTAAAGGGATCACCGTCCTCGGAAAATTCACTTTTTTTATGATGGAGACGTTGTTCAAAAAAGCCAGGGGGGAACTGCCCAGCGAATTGGCGAACCACTGCCAGGGGAAGAGTCCGGCGATCAGGAAAAGGGTGTAGTCTTCAATCTGCACGCGCATGACGATTTTAAAAGCCAAAAAAAATACAAAGGCCAAACACAGGGGCTGGGCAATCGACCAGAGGTATCCCAAAAAGCTGCTCTTGTACCTGACCTTCAGCTCTTTGTGGGTTAGAACGATGATTAAGTCAAGGTAATATTGAATTTTTTTTCTCATAGTTTTGCAGGGAAATGATGCTTATTTTGCAATTCAGTTTGGCAGAGGACCCTCTTATAGTCAATCCAATTCTAAGCCGATTCTAAGGGGGGCTGAAGGTCTACGCCTTTCAGCGGGTGGGGATACAATAGGACTTCTCCAATGGCGAGATCGACAAGAAACCCGAATTCCGCCGGCTATTCCACTTCGATGCTTTCCATATAAAATTCGCGGCCGCTGATAATATCCGGGCCGGCCGCGCGGCAGGAAGGACAGGTCCAGGTTTCCCCTTGAAACTCGAATTCTTCTCCGCAACTTCGGCAGCGAAGGCGGGCCGGCACCCTCTCGAATACGAGCTGCGCCCCTTCCGCCAAAGTTTCCTTGCTCACGAAATCGAAATAGAACTGGACGCTCTCGCTGACAACCCCCGAAAGGCCGCCGATGACCAAGTGGATGCGGTGGATCTTTTTGGCTCCCGCCTTCTGCGCGTGCTCCACCGCGATATCCAAAATGTTCTGGGTGACGCCTAATTCGTGCATGCGCAATACCGTGTAAGGGTCCGGGTGAATTAAGAAATTTTCTTACTCCAGCAAGATTCCCAGGACCGTTTCCATTGCCCGGGGGATTGCGGCTTCGACGGCCGGAGTCATCTCTTCCCTCAAGGTTTGCACATCTTCCGCCTGGATGGCAACGATTATTATTTCCCGGTCCTCGGGGATCTTCATCCCCAATTCCCGGCCCAACGCGAGGGAGGCGGTAAGGGAAAGGTCGTGGGCGGAACCGGAATGGAGGGACGACGGCAAATCGCCCGGCTGCAGGAGGCTGATTTCGCCGGCTCTCCCGCCGGGAGACAAGATCGCATCCACCAGGATGACCCTCTCATAACCGGCGATCATCTCCAGCAGCCGCAGCCCGCCGACGCCGGCCTCGGCAATAGACACCTCCGGCGGAAGGGCGCGCCGGCTCAAGGCTCGCCCAACCCGGAGGCCCACACCGTCGTCGGTCAGAATCGGGTTTCCCAACCCAAGGATCAGGGTCCTTTTCATGATCTAAGAAAAACGGCTCCTTCTTCCCCATTAAGAACAAAGAGCGAAAAGAAGCGCCTCCAGTTCGGCTTCTTGTTCAACCCCGTCGGTTACCCGGGCACGGGACCCCTGGCCCGCAGGGAACTGTTTTTTCCGCCGAGCCCGCCGAAAAAAAGACGAACAACGGCGATAGAAATCCCCACCGTTGTTCGTCCCGGATGATCCGAAAAATTACCGCCGCGGCTTACGCCGCCCCCCGTTTCCTCACGTCCTGGAGATTCCCCGCCTCGTCGAACAGGCGGATTTCCAGGGGCATCCGGCCCGGGAGGGCGTGCGTGGCGCACCCGAAACAGGGGTCGTAAAGGCGGAAGGCCATTTCCACCCGGTTGAGCATGCCTTCGGAAATGGGCTGCCCCTTTCGGATCACCGCCTGGGCCGCCTTCTTGACCGCGAGGGAGATCGGGGCGTAGTTGTTGGTGGTGCCGACAACCATATTGGCCTTCTTCACGATCCCCTTTTCGTCGGTTAGGTAATGGTGCGTCAGGGTGCCGCGCGGCGCTTCCACGGTCCCTACCCCTTCGGTCGGCTTTTCGGTGGGAATATTGCGCACCTTCGGGTCGGTGATCTCCGGATCCGTAGCCAGCTCCAAGAGCCGCTCGGCGGCGTAAAGCAGTTCGATCAGGCGCGCCCAGTGGGTGGCCAACAAATTATGGACCGGTTTCTTGCCGAAGGTCTTGTACATCTCCTCGTACGCTTCCTGAGCCCGGGGCGTGGCCATGCCGTCGGCGGCATTGAGTCGGGAAAGCGGCGTGGCCTGGTAGATCCCGTTGTCCTTTCCGGGCGTCAGGCCCTTCCAGCCGACTTTCTTGAGATAGGGGAATTTCAAGTAGGTCCACGGTTCCACGCGCTCGGCGATCACCTCGAGATAGTCCTTGGCGTTGTATTTGACGAATTCTTTCCCTTCCGGGTCCACGACGCGGATCTGGCCGTCGTAGAAATTGACCCGATTTTTCGGATCCACCATGCCCATGTAATACGTAGGCAGCGTGAAGCCTTCGGAAAGGATCAGATCCATATAGCCCTGGTTCTTGAGCACGAGGTCCCGGAAGAGCTGAAGGGTGAAGAGGGCGAATTCGATCTCCTCGCGGGCTGTCGTCTCCACCTGCTTCCGTTCCTCCTCCTTGAGCGCCTTGGCCACGCCGCCGGGCAGCCCGAAGGTGGGGTGAATCTTCCGCCCTCCCAGCATGCCGATGATGTCCATGGCCTTGCCGCGCGCCTGGATGACCTTGGTCCCGGTCTCGACGCCGACCTTGTGGATCACGCCCAAGATGTTGCGTTCCGCCACCGGGGCATCCGGCCCCATGACGAAATCCGGCCCGCCCAGGATATAAAAATGAACCGTGTGGTCGGCCACGTAAAAAGCCGAGTAGAAGAGTTCGCGCAGCTTCTTGGCCGCGGGCGGCGGGTCGACGTGGAAGACCGCGTCGCAGGCCTTCGTCGAGGCTAAGTGATGCGCTTCCGGGCAGACGCCGCAGATCCGCGGGGTGATGTCCGTGAGCTCCTCCACCCGGCGGCCCTGAGCGAACTTCTCGAACCCGCGCAGTTCGGGGATGACCATGTAAGCGTTGGCCACCTCGCCCGCGTCGTTCAAAAAAATATCGATCCGCCCGTGCCCTTCCAGGCGGGTGACGGGATCAATGCTGATCTTTTGCATGACTCTCTCCTAAATTTTAGGCAATCGTAAGGGCCCGCTGCGCCTGCCCGATACCGGGCGCGAATCATCGCGCCCCTACAAATTTTCCGGCATCCCTTCCGCTCTTCGGCCGTTGCCTTTGCTCCCGGCTCTCGGCTCCCTGCCCTATGCCGTCTTTTTCTTCAGCTGCGCCCGGTGCAGCAGCGACGACGGCAGGCCGAAGCGGTAAAAGGTGCCCACCGGGTCGGGGATCTCCCCCACGATCCGCGCCGCCTCTTCTTCCGTTTCCGCATCCACCACCGAAGCCACGGCGGAGAGAAGAGCGGCCCCTTGGTCGACTACGTGCGGCGGCGGACCGTAGCAGCCGCGGCAGGGGATATCGACTTTCGTGCAGAGGGATCCGCAGCCGCCCCGAGTCGCCGGACCGGCGCAGATGATCCCCTGGTCGAGAAGACACTGGGTGGAATCGGGGATCATCTCGTAGATGCGGTAAAACTTCTTGATCTTTTTTTCCTGCCGGGTGTGCTTGCATTCTTCACACACGGTCTTTTCGTTGGCCCCCACCACGCTTCCCTTCGGCGGCAGCTTGCCCCCGAGGATGGCCTCGATGACGGCCCAGATCTGGTGGGGCTGGGGCGGGCAGCCGGGCAGGAAATAATCCACATCCACGGTCTGCCCCAGAGTCTTGACCGTGTTGTAAAATTTGGGAATCCGGATTTCCCCTTCGGGCATTTGATAAGCGGTCTGGGGAACCACTTTTCCCGGATTATCCACGGAGGGGGATTCCAAATAGACGTAATCGAAAATCGACTGGCGGTCGTAAAGGTTAGCCAGGCCGGGGATGCAGCCTTCCGTGGCGCAGGAACCGAAGGCGACCAGGACTTTGGATTTTTTCCGCATCAGGTGCGCTAAGTGTTCGTTCTCGCTGGTCCGGACCGCTCCGTTGAATAGGCAGACGTCGATGTTCTTGTCCGGCATCGCCTCCACGTCTTTGTATTTGACGTCCACGGCCACCGGCCAGAAGAGGATCTCCGCCACCTCGTCCACGACGAGGAGCTTTTCCCGCAGTTCCACCATGGCGATCTCGCAGCCGCCGCAGGAGGCGGCCCAGTACAGGGCGAGTTTGAGTTTCGGTTGGGGGGCCATGTCAATCCTCCTTGCTCGCCAGCTGGCGGCTCCAGTCCAGGGGGCCGAGGGAGCGCACCTGCTCCGTGAAATCCCTGGCCAGCTGGGCCCACTTGGGCGCCTCGGCGCCCGAGATCCAGCCCCAGTGAAATCTTCCCTTCTCGATGCCGAACTGGGCAAGCAGGGCCTCCACCAGGGGCATGCGGCGGAAGGTCTTGAAGTTTCCATTCGTGTAGTGACAGTCTCCGGGCGGATGGCAGCCGGAAACGATGACCCCGTCGGCTCCTTCGGCAAAGGCCTTGAGGATGAACGAAGGCTCGATCCTCCCGGTGCACATCACCCGGATCACGTCCACGTTCGCCGGCTGCTCCATGCGGGAGACGCCGGCCGTGTCGGCAGCGGTATAGGTGCACCAGTTGCATAAAAACCCGATGATTCGGGGTTCAAAGTTTTTTTCGCTCATGCGGACACTCCTTCCGCGCTTTTCTTCCCCGGTTCGCGCAAAAGCGCTTCGATCTGGGCGTGGATCTGCTCATCGGTGAAATGCCGCCCCTGGATGGCCCCGGCCGGGCAGGCGGCCACGCAGGTCCCGCAGCCGCGGCAGAGGGCGTCGTTGATCTTGGCCACGTTGGCCTCGGCGTCGAAGGTGATCGCCGTATAGGGGCAGATGGAAAGGCAGGTCTTGCACGCCGAGCAGAGCTTTTCGTCCACCTGGGCGATGGTGGGGGATATGGTGACTTCCCCTTTGTCCAGGAGGGCGATGGCCATGGAAGCGGCCGCGCCGGCGTGGGCGACCGTGTCGGGGACGTCCCGCGGCCCCTGGGCGCAGCCGGCGAGGAAGACCCCGTCCGTGTTCGTCTCCACCGGCCGGAGCTTGGGATGGGCCTCGGCGAAGAACCCGTCCGGTGACCGGCTGATCCCGAAGAGCGAGGCCACCGCGGCGGAGTCGGGCTGGGGCTCCAGGCCCGTGGACAGGACGACCATGTCCACCGGGATCCGGCGCACCTGGCCGATCATGGTATCTTCCACGCGGAGGACCAATTTCCCTTCTTCCTCGGTCTTGATGGCCCAATCCGTCACTTCAGCCACGCGCCCGCGGATGAAGAATACCCCCTCTTCCAGGAGCCGGTTGTAGAACTCCTCGTATCCCTTGCCGGGGGTGCGCATGTCGATGTAGAAATTGTAGACCCGGGCGCCCGTGTGGTCCTTGAGCAGGTGGGCGAGCTTGAGGGAATACATGCAGCAGACCCGCGAGCACCAGCGGTTCGTCTTCTCGTCGCGGGATCCCACGCAGTGGATGATTCCCACGCTCTCCGGTTTGCGGCCGTCCCTAAGGACCACCTCCCCGCCCGTCGGCCCGGTGGCGCTGACCAGCCGTTCCACCTCCAGGGCCGTGTAAACGTTGGGATATTTCCCGTATCCGTAATAAGGGGTCTTTCCCGGGTCGACGGTCTTGAACCCGGTGGCGACGATGATCGTCCCCACCTTCAGCTCCTGGACCTCTTCCTTCTGCTCGAAATCGATGGCGTTCCGGTCGCATTTTTCCGCGCAGCCCCGCTTGCATTTTCCCGTTTTCAACTGTAAGCAGTTTGCCGGATCGATCAGCGGAACCTGCGGGGTCGCCTGCGCGAAGGGCAGGTAAATGGGTTTTCGCTGGTTCAGGCCCAGGTTAAATTCGTCCGGGAAACGGGGGGTTTTGAAGATGCACCCCTCGAGGCACTGAAGACATCCGACACACAGGTCTTCCCGCACATAGCGGGGGTGTTTCTTGACCGTAACCTTGTAATTTCCCACATACCCGGAAACCCCGGTCACTTCGCTGTAGGTCAGGAGCGTAATGTTGGGATGCCGACCGGCATCCATCATCTTCGGACCGAGGATTCAGGTGCTGCAGTCGAGGGTGGGGAAGGTCTTGTCTAACTGGGCCATGTGCCCGCCGATCGAGGGCAGCCGCTCCACCAGATACACCCGGTAGCCCGCTTCGGCGATGGTCAGGGCCGCCTGGATCCCGGCGATGCCGCCGCCTACCACTAAGGCCGCCTCCGTCACCGGCTCCTTCCGGGCGAAAAGCTCCTCCTGGAGGACAACGCGGGAGACGGCGGCGCGGACCAGGCGTTTGGCCTTGGCCGTGGCCTGCTCTTTGTCCTTGATCACCCAGGAGACATGCTCGCGGATGTTCGCCATGGCGAAGTAGAAGGGGTTCAGCCCGGCCTTGGCCACGGCGTTCTGAAAGGTGGGTTCGTGCATGCGCGGCGAACAGGAGGCGACCACCACCCGCTCCAGTTTTTTCTCCTGGATGTCCTGGCGGATCAGCTCCTGCCCCGGCTCCGAGCAGACGTACTTATATTCCCGGGCCAGGACCACGCCGGGAAGCGCGGCCGCATCGTCGACCACGGCCTTGACGTCCACCGTGCCGGCAATGTTGGCCCCGCAGTCGCAAATGTAAACCCCCACCCGGGGGTACCCGTTTCCGGCTTTGCCGGACTTTTCGTTCATGGAACTTCCTCCTTAGGGCGCCGCGGCTTGCAGCTTCATGGGGATGAAGAGCCTCTGCGCGCCCACGTCGCGGTCCGAAAGATTAAAGGCCTTGCCGATCAGTTGGGAAAAATAGGCTACCGGCATATGAACTTTGTATTGGAAGCGACTGTTCATATCGTCCTGAAAACATTCGAGGTCGAACTGGCAGAGAGGGCACGCGGTGAGCAGCAGTTCGCCTCCCTTGCGGCTGGCTTCTTTCAGGAGGAGATAGCCCAGCCGCAGACCCACGCCCTGGATCGTGCCGGAAAGGGTTCCCCCGCAACAGCGGGTTTTTAAAGGCCAGTCCACGAGGTCGGCTCCCAGGGCCTGGATTAGCCGATCCATGGAGGTGGGATTATAAGGGTCGTCAAAGGTCGCATAGGGCCGGACCAGGAGACAGCCGTAATACGGGATCACCTTCAAACCCTGAAGCGGTTTCTTGACCTTCTCTTTGATCCGCTCGGGGCCGACGTCGTTCGCCAGAACGTCCAGGGGATGGCGGATGCGAACCTTTTTCGCCAGGCCCTCGGATTCATATCCCACTTCCTGGAGAGCCGTTTTCACCACCCGGCCCACGTCCGGGTTTTCCTCGATGTAGTGTTGCGACTTGAGGAGCAGGGAATAACAGGCCGTGCACGGAACAATAAGCTGAACCGGCTGGTCTTGGCCGCCGCCATACTGCTTCACGGCGAGGGCTAAGTTGCGCGCACAGAGGGAAAAGGATTTCAGTTCGTCCACGGCCATATACGCGGTGGCGCCGCAGCAGTTCCAGTCTTTCAACTCTTCGATCTCCACGTCCAGAGACCGGAAAACGCTCAGGATGGATTCTTCATACGGCTTGCCGGTGCTCTTCAGCGAGCACCCCGGGAAGTAAAGGTATTTCATTTCGTTGCCTCCTTGCCGCGCTCCACGGCGCGCAACAGGGCCTTGAGTTCTGCTTTATTCTCTATGCTCTCCTCATGGAGGGAGGCTCTCCCCGTGCGGAACAATTTCAGCCCCACCTTCGCATAACGCAAAAGCCGGAACGGATTCGTCTTCATGGCGATATTCATCATCAGCCTTCCTTCGCTGTTCCGCCCCTGCTTCTCCACGATCTTGTAAAACTCCCGGGCCATCACCGGGATCGGGAATCGTTTCGGATACACCCCCTCCTTGATGGCCATCTGTTTGAGGGCGTACATGACGTCCGTAATCTTGATTTCGCGGGGGCAGTCCGCTGTGCAGGAATAGCAGGAGGCGCACAGCCAGATCGTGAAGCTCCGGAGAACCTCCTCCTTGAAACCGGCCCGCACCATGGCGATGATCCGGCGCGGGGTGAAATCCATGAAATGGCTCACCGGACACGTGGCGCTGCAGGTCCCGCACTGGATGCAGGTATAAAATTTTTCCCCGTGGGCCAGGCGGGCGATCGTGTGCCCGAACCCCTGGTCCAGTTCCGCTTCATACTTGATCAGACGATGGACGTTCTCCCCCAGATCCGTCAATTGGTCGGGCAACAGATCGCGTGTTTCCATAATTCTGCGGCTCCTTTCCTAATCTCCCGCCGCCACCCCGCAAAGGGGCGCAAGATTACCGGACGAAAAACAATTTTCCTGAGTGAGAAATGAGAAGGCAGATTTCTTGCGGACTTCAAAGGATTGAAATTGCATGGCCTATTAACTTTATATATTCAATTTTGTATACATGTCAAGCGATCAAATCATCCCCGGGCGTCAGCTCCTCCGCCTTCCGAAAATCTTAGGGGATCGAATTGTTGCCTAACCATAGAAAATTTTCGGGAAAAATGTCAACAGAAATCCTTCCCCGTGGGTAACCATTCAGTCACGGGTGCCAGTTGCTATGAAGGAGGACCGTCGTAAAGGCCAAGAGGTACCCTGGCCTGGGGGCCCGGCCGGTCCGCTTGGAATCATAAGGCGCTGGGATCTTCGTGGAGAGGGCGGGGGCCAAGGCCTCCCGCCCCCCATTTCGGAGAAGCGGTGTTTTCTTCGAGTC
>Ga0079037_100002570_pt1 | contig 10098 bp, 11 predicted proteins | sample Mud3Dept4metaG_FD_71479 | JGI IMG/M metagenome (GOLD analysis project Ga0079037, IMG submission 71479) | Freshwater wetland microbial communities from Ohio, USA, analyzing the effect of biotic and abiotic controls - Mud 3 Core 4 Depth 4 metaG | ecosystem: Environmental > Aquatic > Freshwater >... | reverse complement strand
GATTCAACTGGAAGCTAACGCCAAGGTGATTCTTACCGATTCAGGCGGCGTTCAGAAGGAGGCCTACTTTGCCCAGGTCCCTTGTGTCACCTTGCGGGATGAAACGGAATGGGTGGAGCTACTGGAGCATGGGTTCAATATGCTCGGAGGGCATGAACCGGAAAGAATATGCAAGGCATTTGATGAGATCGTTGACAGGGGTATTCCTTCCAATCAGGATCTTTACGGCGGCGGCAAGGCCAGTGAAAAAACAGTGACCCTTCTCTCTTCTCTCTCAACCGCCGCATAGAACGTTTGACGATTCATGTGCCCTATTGATGTCCTATTGAGCTCAGGGAGAAATCCTTCACAGGCTGGGTATTGCGGCAAGATCGTACGCAATAGTTCAAAGGGAAAAGTATGCTGAAATTCTTCACGGCTCCATTCCATCTTTTCTGGAGCCACCGGATGCTCATTCTTCAGACCACTCGAAACGAAATAAGTAGTCGTTACGCCGGGTCGGTCTTGGGGCTAGCTTGGCTGGTTTTATACCCTCTTCTTTTCCTATCTGTGTACGCCCTCATTTACCTGTACATCTTCAAGGTGCGTTTCGGTCTTTTTGATTCCAATGAATACGTTGTCTTGATTTTTTGTGGCCTCATCCCGTTCCTTGGATTTGCAGAAGGGCTCAGCTTGGGGGTCGGGTCGGTCACCAGCAACGCCAGCTTAATCAAGAATACGCTCTTTCCAATCGAGCTGATCCCTGTAAAGGCGGTGATGGTCACTCAAAGCACACAGGTGGTTGGGACCGGGCTGCTTATTGTCACCCTAATCTTGCTGGGCAAGATCTCCGCATGGGCGCTCTTATTCCCAGTGATCTGGCTCGCCCAGATTTTTTTTACCATCGGTCTCGTGTGGATCCTTTCGAGCCTAAACGTTTTTCTCCGTGATCTTCAGAACATGATCGCCGTGCTGATATTGATGCTGATGATGATCAGTCCTATTGCCTATACAGCAGATATGGTGCCGGACGCCTTGCGCCCGTACCTGGCGCTTAACCCCCTTTATTATATTATCATCGCTTATCAGGATTGCCTTATGCTGGGCCGGTTCCCCCGGGAAGGGATCTTCTGGGTTCTAATCCTTATTTCGGGTGTGAGTTTTTGGACCGGCTACTGGTTTTTCAGCCGGATGAAGCGGGTTTTTGCTGACAATGTCTGATATCGCAGTCCACATGCAAAACCTTGGTAAGATGTACCGTCTCTACCGAAGCCAGGGGGACAAAGTGCTCGATGCCTTTGGCATCAACCGATGGCTTTTCTGGCGGAAGAACTATTATCAAGAATTCTGGGCGCTTCGGGAGATCACCCTCGATATCCGAGTTGGGGAGAGACTCGGCATAATTGGCCGCAACGGGGCCGGAAAAAGTACACTCCTGAAGATTCTTTGCGGAAATGTGCTTTCCACTGAGGGAAGCTATCATGTCAACGGAAATGTTCAGGCGCTTCTCGAACTGGGGACCGGTTTCCACCCGGAGTTCACGGGAAGGCAAAATATCCGGGCATCTCTCGCTCTGCACGGATTCACTCCCGCTCAAATCGCCGAAAAGGAATCTGAGATTGTGGAATTCGCAGAACTCGATGAGTTCATCGACCAGCCGATTAAAACCTATTCTGCCGGGATGAACGCCCGACTGGGCTTTTCCACTGCCACAGCAGTCGAGCCCCAAGTGCTGATCATCGATGAAGTGCTGGGAGCAGGGGACGCCTACTTTGCCGGAAAGTGTGTGGAACGGATGAGAAAACTAACGCAGGATTCCGGTATCACGGTTCTATTTGTGAGCCACGATTTGAACAGCGTACAGCGCCTCTGCGACAAGATTATGTGGATCGAGCGAGGGCGAATCCGGATGCTGGGTCTAAGTCTCGATGTTATCAAAGCGTATTCTGAGAACATCCAGGTACTGGAAGACCGGCGCCTCAAGGCCAAGAATCGCAAAAGGCTTACAAACAGCTATCAGCAAAGTCGACTTGAGGGTTATGGGGACGCGATGGTAGTCAGCCTCCATCTCACAGGAGAGCCCGGAATCTACTGCGACATTAATGAAATCTCTCTCCTCAAAGATGGAGAAATCGAGGAAACACTTAGAGTTGGAGATGTCCAGGACGCCGATCCATCCCAATCATGCGCAGTGTCACTTTATGGGGGTCAGTGGTCCGAATCGAAAAGAGATAGTGACGGCTATTACCGAAGTTTGAACGTGCCTGGAGGAGAGGGGAGAGCTGCAGGAGCGCTCGGGCAGGCGGTTTTCTATCTGTTCACGGTGTATTCCGAATCGAGATATTCATTCCGAATTCGGTATCGGATGGAACCTTCGGGCAGCCTAAGCCTGTCCGCTTCCCATAATGGAGCTTCAATTCAAAATCCCGTCGCTTTGCCATGCGGTACTTCCGGATGGGTAGAATGGGAGTGCGGGATTCCTGTATTAAAGCAGAAAGAGATCATTCCGACTAAGGCCTTAGAGGAGAATGCTGCGCCTTCATCTTCTGCGAAATCCGAGATCCCGAAAGAAAAAGAGAAACATCGAGTTGTCAAATGGCCTGGGGAAGGGAGTTTGTCCATCGAGAGCGTCCTCCTCTTGGGAGAAGGGGAATTGGAGCAAACTGTCTTTCAGGCCGGTTCGCCTCTATCCCTCCATATTTTAGTTGCCGCGAACAGATCCGGAATTTACGACGTTTTGCCAACCGTAAGCCTATATAGCATCGATGGAATCCTGGTAACCAATCTCCAAGGCCCTGTAAGCACCGTCCGCCTCGAAACGAAAGATCGGTGCCTGTTTGCGGTATCATTCGGAAAGATCAATCTAGGGGACGGACACTACGTCTTTTCAGTCGCAATTTACAAAAGTCTAACTCATCTTGGGAAGTCTATCTGCTATGATTTGATCGACCGGAGTTTTCAATTCCAAGTCGTTGGCAATCCTCCTTTTAATAACGGTATCTTTCGGCATCCCACCGAGTGGCGCTTCAGGTCTTTGCCAGGAACAAGCGGGTAAAAGCCCGTGCAAGAGGTAAGGGAACTCATCAAAGTGGCATATCAGGCGTTGATTCTCTGGGAAGAATTATTTGAGAGTTCCTATGTCCGTGATTGTTTTAGAGAGCCATTAATTTAAGTCAATCGATATCTGGGATCTTTCATGAGCTGGACTTGCCCGATTTGCGGGGTGAAGAATGAACAAAATGTATTGGATCTTTGCCTTACGTACCGAGACCTTTGCACAACTTGTCGAAGTATGTCACATGGGGTATTGGGGTCTAAATTTGGAAGTTCGCGGAACTGCTGGGAAACTGAGATATCAAAAAAGTACGTTGCGTCCTTTGGACGGAGAGACTTATATAAATACAGTAATCACGATCCGGATATGATCATGTTGTTCAACATGGAGATCAAGAAATAGTGAAAATCAAAACTAGAACTACTTGTCGAATTTGCAACAGCGCCCTTGACCCAATTTTGGCTCTGGGCGAACTTTATGTTTCCGACTTTCCTGGCCCTGATCAGCCCGATGGTATCAAAGGTCCGCTAGAGCTAGTGCTTTGCCAGCGTTGTCATCTTTTACAATTAAAGCATACTGTTCCAGCTATCAAACTGTACCAAAACTATTGGTATAAATCGGGTACGAATCAAACAATGTGTTCTGCATTGGCGGATATTGCCCATAGCGGAGAACAACTTGCCCATTTGCAAAATGGGGATGTCGTCCTCGACATTGGTTGCAACGATGGCACTTTACTTCAAGGGTATCGCATGGGAGGCTTGTATAAAATTGGCATTGACCCTGCAGAAAATATGGCACCATTTGCGCGCCAGGTGGCTGATAAGGTGGTTGCAGACTTCTTTTCGGCCGATCTCTTTCGCAGAGACCCGGAACTGGCAGGAAGAATTCCTCGCATAATTACAAGCATTGCTATGTTCTATGATTTGGATGAACCTGGAAAATTTGTAACCGATATTAGAGAAATAATGCATCCAGATGGAGTCTGGATTGTGCAAATGAGTTATTTGCCGATGATGCTAAAGAGCAATGAATTGGGGAACATTTGCCATGAACACCTAGAATATTACTCTCTTCACTCTCTGGAATATTTGCTAGGTTCATATGATTTTGAAGTTGTGGATGTAGTACTTAATGATGTTAACGGCGGGAGTTTCAGAACGTATATCCAATCTAAATCCGCAAATAAGGAGATGTTTGGAGACCCCACTTATCGCAGACTGGCAATGGAACGTGTGAATGCATTAAGGGAACAAGAAACGCGGATAGGCCTGCACATTCGAGAAACCTATGAAGAATTTGCATTATGGGTCGAACGTGTCAAGAGTGATGTCGTGAAGTTTATTAAGGAGCAAATAGGGCAGGGAAAGAAGGTTTACGTTTATGGGGCATCAACAAAGGGAAACACTGTCTTGCAGTATTTCGGCTTAGATCATACCCTTATTACGGCTGCGGCAGAACGTAACCCGGGAAAGTGGGGTAAAGTTACTGTCGGGACACGTATCCCCATTGTTTCAGAGAAGGAAGCTCGGGAAGCGAATCCAGATTACTTTTTGGTGCTGCCGTGGCACTTTATTGAGGAGTTCAAAGCTCGGGAGAAAAAGTATTTACTTTCGGGTGGCCGCTTCATCTTACCCGCACCATACTTCACTCTAATATGATCATCCCTGAAAAAATGTACTCTCAAATTGTTCTCCTAATGCCGATTCCCTGTGTCGATATCATTGTGGAGGATAGTCGGGGAAAGATTTTGTTAATAAGGCGAGCTGACGAACCAGCTAAGGGACAGTGGTGGTTTCCTGGCGGAAGAGTCCACTATCTGGAAATGCGCAGGCAGGCAGCTATTCGTAAGCTGAGAGAGGAATGCGGGCTTGAAGCTTGTCACTTAGCAGACGTTGCCACCTACGATATCATTCTCGAAATGCCCGGTAATATAGCCCCACGGCACGGCATCACAACGGTGTTTCACGCAAAAGTTGGAATGCAAAATGATTTGTCATTGGATGTTCATGGCTCTGCTGCGGAGTGGCGACTCCCGGCGGAGTGGCTGAGTGCAGGATTGCATTTCTTTGTCCGGCAAGGGTTGAGTGTTTTGTCGAAAGATCAGGATGAAGCACAATGAGGTTAGGGTGGAAATAATTCGTCTGACGACGATGGATCCCGAGGTTTACTATACGGCCATTGCAGGCTTGCATATTGGCGAGATTCATCATGGTGTTCTTCCACTGCTTGGAGAGAGTTACCTATCTAAGGTCTACTTTGAACTTGCCAGACTGCCTGAGTCGGGAGTTTGGGCGGCAGTAAATTCAAATGGAGTAGTTGGCTTTTTGACAGGCTCTTCTGATATAAGAAGAAGCTACCGCTCAGTGATTTGGAGGATGCTGCCTACGCTGGTAGTCTTTGGATTGCGATCAGCCAAGGATTTGAGAATTGTGAGGAAGTTAGTGAGTGTGTTGATTTATCCATTTCAACAACCGATGTTAACGAGTCATAGCATCGAAGAATGCAATGATGTAAATTCAGAAATATTGGCTATTGCAGTTAGCCCTGCCTATCAAAGGCGAGGCATAGGACAACTGCTCATCAAGAGTTTCGAGAGAGGATTGCAGCAACGTAATATTAGAGGTTATTACAGGGTCGCGACTAATCTTGCAGAACCGAATTCGAATGCTTTTTACCGGAATGCTGGGTTTATTCCGTGTCATCAAGTAAAACACAATGATTTGATCCTGCAGATCTACGTGAAGAAGGTTAGCGAAGTGGGGGTATGGGCATGATTAGGGGGGATGCTCAATATGTCCAATGAATCAATTATTCCATGGGCAAAGCCTGAGTTTTGGGGCAATGAACGGAACTATACAGATCAAGCGCTGACCTCCACTTGGATTTCGGGCGGACCGTTTGTGGATCGTTTCGAACATGACTTTGCCAAGCATTGTGGTCGCCGCTTTGCCCTGACGGCTTCTAATGGAACCACAGCGCTGCATATGGCTTATCTCGCTTTAGGTCTCGGGCCAGGGGATGAAGTTGTCTTCCCCGGCTTTGGGTTTATGGGCGCGGCGAACATGGCGATTTATGTTGGAGCAAAGCCCGTCTTTGCGGAAGTTGATTGCGAAACCTGGTGTTTAACTGCAAACGAGGTTGAGAAGGCGATATCTCCTCGTACAAGGCTGATTGTGGCAATACACACTTATGGGAATGTTTGCGATATGAATGCGATTATGGAATTGGCGAACGATCAAAGTATTATGGTTGTAGAGGATACTGCTGAAGCATTCGCTTCTCGTCTTCGTGATCGATTGGCAGGAACGTATGCTGAAATAGGCACTTTTAGTTTCCAGGCAACGAAGACCATTACCACTGGCGAGGGAGGGATGGTGATTACGAATGATGAGGATCTTTACGATCGCATGGCCCTCTATCGAAGCCATGGAATGAGGAGAAAGCGATATTACTGGCACGACCTGCCAGGGCATAACTTCCGGCTAACGAATCTTCAAGCGGCGTTAGGAGTGGCCCAGTTGGAAAACCTTGAATCGATAATCCATAAGCGTAAGCATATTCATCGCCAATATCATGACCAATTGTCGGATGTGTCGGGGATTGTGTTGCAGTACTATCGACCAGAAGTGGATGCGGTACTCTGGGCACTTGCGGTGAAACTTGATCCGCGCGCCTACCCTCAAGGGCGTGATGCTGTCATCCAGGAAATGAAGGAGGCGCGGATTGAAACACGGCCGGGCTTTGTCGCACCTCGCTTTATGGAACACATCTACAATTGTCCTGCGCTTCCGGTATCTGAAGAACTAAGCAACCAGGTACTCAGTTTGCCAACCTATCCCTCATTGCAGGATGAGCAGATTGATTTTATCTGCAAACAACTCAGGCGGTCGAAAAGATGAAGTATGAAGATGCTGAAGGTTAATGATGATGTTCTATTGAGCTACATGAGTATGGCTCCTCTGGCGTTAGCCTTTGAACGGTATCTGGAGTGCAAGATTCTCAAGGGGATGCCGTTTCCTTCGCCGGTTCTCGACCTGGGTTGCGGCGATGGAGTATTCGCGCACGTGTTGTTCGCAGATCAGATTCATACTGGTATTGATCATAACTCGCGGGAGTTAGCGCGAGCACAGCAACTAAATGCGCATGATGAGCTTCTTGAGTGCCCGGGGCACGCTGTTCCTAAACCGAATGCGTATTATAGGACGATCTTATCAAATAGTGTTCTTGAGCATATTCCGGATCTTGAACCTGTTTTAAGAGAGATCCATCGGTTACTAGCTCCGAATGGCAGATTTTACATGACTGTACCGGCTCCTAATTTTGAGCAATACACCGTGCTGAATCAAATTCTGCTGGCGTTCGGTTTCTCGAGGCTTGCAGCCTGGTATCGGCAATTCTGCAGCAACGTCATTTGGCGGCAGTTCCATTATTACAGTCGGGAGGGCTGGGAAAAGGTGGTCTCTGATCATGGTTTTAAGGTTGTAGAATCTTTCACCTATGATCCTAAGGCTATGTGCCTTCTGAATAATTTTCTTTACCCTTTTGGCATCGTTGGAATTTTCAATAAGAAGATCTTTAATAGATGGACGCTTCTGCCATTCTTCAGGCAGGTACTATTTTATCCGTTATATATAGTCGCGCGGCGAATTTTTGAGAATCTGGAAAAAGCGGAACGTGGCGGGCTGGTCTTTCTTGCTTTGACAAAGTGAGGAGCAAGTACTATGAAGCTGTCTGTCATTTTGCCCACATACAATGAGGCGGAGAACATTGTAGAACTGATTAATACAATCATCAGGAACATTCCCTCTTATTGGGGCCATGAAATTATTGTCGCGGATGACAATAGTCCGGACGGTACATATTTAGCTGTTCAGGATTCGTTCAGGGATAATGAAGCGATTATCCCTCTTCTGAGGACGACTGAGCGGGGATTGGCAAAATCGATCCGAGCGGGTATCGAGAGAGCTCGAGGCGATCAGATCTTGGTGATGGATACAGATTTTACTCACGACCCGATAGAGGTCCCCAAGATGTTGCATGTGGGACAGGTATACGACATTGTCAGCGCCTCAAGGTTTTGTCAAGGGGGGAATATGGAGGACACCCGGCACTATTTGGCAAGCTTGGTTTATAACTGGATGTTGCGGATCATCCTGCGCACTCAAATTCAGGACAATCTGGGAGGGTACTATACGATCTCTCTTCAGAACCTGAAGCGGTTGCCTTATGACAAGATTTTCTATGGATATGGGGAATACTTTTTCCGCTTGTTGCATTATGCACAAAAAAATGGAATGACACTTGTTGAGGTGCCAGCTCGATATAGATTTCGTCGCAAGGGAAAGAGCAAGTCAAGATTTTTTAAAATGTTGTTTTCCTACCTAGTGGCGGCGCTTGCGCTATCTTATGATAGAAGAAATGATTCAGTTTGTAAGTCAACATAATGGATATTTTGGTGGAGGAAAGGTTTGTTTAGGAGAGACAACCTGATAGTAAGTAAGGGCTTTTGGGCTGGGGTCATTTTTGTAACGGTATGTTTGTTTTGGTTAAAGCTGATGCCAGGCCAAGCGCCTGCGTATGCAGTAGGAGAACCCGATGCCTTTGGGCGTATGACATGGTTTAATATCTGGTATTGGACTGATTTAGGATCCTATCATCGCTACTCCTTAACGGCTTATTTTCCTGTAGGCTTGATTGATGCTCACATAATAACGCCGTTATATGGCATTGCTTTTCCAAGCGAAGAATTTCGGCTGGCTGCTCGGTTTAAGCCATACTATATATTTATGATTGGGCTAGTGTCTTGTTTGGCGTACTTTTTGGCGTTACGCCTCTCTCTTGATACTTTGCCTGCTCTCGTAACAGCTTTGTACCTTGGTCTTCACAAAGGTTGGTATTGGGGGTTCGGAGCGATGAGTGTTGTAGCGGTAATGCCACTACTGCTTATTTATGGGATGATGGCTCTATTTTGGTGGATTACGTATTTGCGGACGAGGAAAAAGGTAGGCCTGGCAGGATTTATGATCTCTTTTCTCCTGCTTATTGGTGCGTGGGAGCAATGGATTAATTATCTATTCTTCTTTGTCCTCTTTAACATGCTTCTATGGTTTGTGCCTAGGGCAAGATCAGCTTTGGTAGATGGATCGAGCAGGAATGAGGATATAGATAGGACAGGAGGACGGCGGCGGATCTTTACATGGGGAGTTGTTTTTCCAGTTATACTCTTCTTTATCTACATGGGTTTTCGCTCTACCACACTTGGTTCCCAAATGCTCGCAAGTACCGGCGAGGATGCAATGGTGTTTTCTTATCCGTATTCATTGGGTAATTCTCCCGGAGTTTGGAAGCTTATGCTGGAAGATATGTATGTGAATGGTACTTTGCACATTGCCAGCACGATTGAATCATTATTGTTTCCTTGGAGGATGCTTTCACAGGCTGTAATTAGTCAATATGATGTTGGCGTATTTAATCCTGCGCATGCAACGTACAGTAATGTGGAGCATTACCTTTCTTTGACAGATTGGTACGCAGGCCTTCTCTCCGGGTTTTTCTTTTGCGCTACGATATGGTTGCTCTGGTACCTGAGAACGATGAGAAACGGTCGTGATATATTTATTTCCAGTGCAGGGCTTCTACTCACCTATACCGGTTTCCTTGTTCACTTACCCATTGTCTATCGGGCCTATTTTGCTGCATCAGGTTTTGCTGGATTGTTGGATTATAAGCATATTTTTTCTGTTTTGGGGTTTTCCTTACTTGTCGGATGGCTATGGGAAAAAATAGTGGCAAAAATAGCGAGAGGTCGGGATAAATTTATTGTGACCATTATTTTGGCGTTTTGGCTTATCTTTACTAATTTTTCTAAAATTACTAAGTTAGCCTAGTCTCTGGCGGACTTTGTTTACAGGGGGTTTCGTCTTTTCGCGACCTTTGCACAACCAGCCTAAGAAGGTGATTTGGGATTTGGGTCTAAAATTAGGAAGTTCGCGAAAATGTTTAGGAGCCGAGAATTGGCATCGGAGAGAAACATGCGGAAAAGGTGAAATGGGAGTGCCATC
>Ga0079037_100002569_pt1 | contig 10098 bp, 2 predicted proteins | sample Mud3Dept4metaG_FD_71479 | JGI IMG/M metagenome (GOLD analysis project Ga0079037, IMG submission 71479) | Freshwater wetland microbial communities from Ohio, USA, analyzing the effect of biotic and abiotic controls - Mud 3 Core 4 Depth 4 metaG | ecosystem: Environmental > Aquatic > Freshwater >... | reverse complement strand
CGATGACGGTGACAGACGACGATGGCGGACCGGGAACGGCATCTGCGGCGATCACGATCAGCCCGCAAGCGCTTCAGAACGGCCTTGTGGGCTTCCTCGACGATCTGGCGCCGTCGGGCGACAGAGGCACCGACGGTCGCGTCAACAACGCGATCAAGGATCTCGAGCAGGGCCTGGGCGATAAGCTGTGGCTCGATGACACTCATCTCTCCAAGTTCGGGGCGCAGGTGTTCATCGAGCACAAGCAGGCCGTCGAGGACTTGCTGAAGATCAAGTTTCCGCCCGAGTTCGTCACCGCCGCCACCGACACGATCGCATCGATCGTCGCCACCGACCGGATGCTGGCGGCAACGTTGATCGCCGACAATGCCGCCGGCAAGGCGGGCGAGATCGCGAAGGCGAACGAGGAATTGGCGAAAGGTGATGACGACGCTGCCGCCGGCAATTTCGCATCGGCGATCGAGCACTACCGCAAGGCGTGGGAGCATGCGTACAGAGCCGGGGCTTGACGTAACCGCCGTTGCGTTGCGCGTGATCTAACGCCGCGGTTGGATGTAGAGGCCCGCTGGACGGTTTTCCGGCGGGCTTCCTTTGGCGTCAGCAACCCGCGGTAACGCGACTATGAACCGAGCGGTCAACAAGATGTCCGCGTGGAGGGCGGCATCAATATCTGTGGATTGGTTGTGGATTCGCCGTTCCCCAAGATCCACTTCTGACCGAGCACCCAATGTCGCGAGCGTCCGGTTCTGGCGAACACGAACGGCAGCAAGGGGTCGATGGCGGTCGCCCGGCCGAAACAGATCAACGGCCGGCCTCGGGCGCAGCGCAGTCCCACCCGTCCGATCGTTGCGAACCGACAAGCCCTGCGGAATGGAGCGTGCCCGGCGTCGTCCCGCCACGATGAGGCGCTTTCAGCACCCCATTCCGGGCGCCCGATGAAAAAGACCCCACGGTCGCCCGTGGGGTCTGCCTGGGCGCCGCGATTGCCGTGAATCCGGCCCGCGCGGTTGCGGCCGGGGCGTCTACATCCGCTCGATGATGCCGGCGATGCCCTGCCCGCCGCCGATGCACATGGTGATGAGGCCGTAGCGCCCGCCGGTGCGGTGCAGCTCGTACATCGCCTTCACCGTCAGGATGGAGCCGGTGGCACCGATCGGGTGGCCGAGCGCGACGGCGCCGCCGTTCGGGTTGACCTTGGCGGCGTTCATGCCGAGCTCCTTCGCCACGCCGAGCGCCTGCGCGGCGAACGCCTCGTTCGACTCGATCACGTCCATCTGGTCGAGCGTGAGGCCGGCCTTGGCCAGCGCGCGCTGCACGGCCGAAACCGGTCCCAGGCCCATGATCTTCGGGTCGATGCCGGCGTGGCCGTAGGCGACCAGCCGCGCCATCGGCTTGAGGCCGCGCTTCTCGGCGGCCGACTTCTCCATCAGCACGACGGCGGAGGCGGCGTCGTTGATGCCGGAGGCGTTGCCGGCGGTGACGGTGCCGTTGTCCTTGATGAACACGGCGCGCAGCTTGGCCATGCTTTCCATCGACGACTCGACCCGGACGTGCTCGTCGGTGTCGAACATCACCGGTCCCTTCTTGCTCTTCAATTCGATCGGCAGGATCTGGCTCTTGAAATGGCCGGCGGCGATGGCCGCGGCCGCGCGCTTGTGGCTCTCGACCGCGAACGCGTCCTGCTGGTCGCGCGTGAGTCCGCACTTCGCCGCGACGTTCTCGGCGGTGACGCCCATGTGCACGGTGTCGAACGGATCGGTCAGCGCGCCGACCATCATGTCCATCATCTTGGTCTCGCCCATCCGCGCGCCCCAGCGCTGCGTCAGCGACGCGTAGGCGGCGCGGCTCATGCTCTCGGCGCCGCCGGCGACCGCGGCGACGGTCTCGCCCAGCAGGATGTACTGCGCGGCGGAGACGATGGCCTGGAAGCCGCTGCCGCACAGCCGGTTCACCGTCAGCGCGCCGGTGTCGTGCGGCAGGCCGCCGTTCACGCACGCGAGGCGCGAGATGTACATGTCCTTCGGCTCGGTGTGGATGACGCTGCCGATGATGCACTGGCCGACTTCCTTCGGATCGACCTTGGCGCGGCTGACCGCTTCCTTGACGACCCGCGCCGCCAGATCGGAAGGCGCGATGTCCTTCAGGCTGCCGCCGTAATCGCCGATCGCCGTGCGGACGCCGCTAAGAATGACGACTTCTCGTTGCTCGCTCATGGGGGTCTCCTCGAATGGGGGATCAATTATCCGACGATTCGGGTTTTTGTGCACCGGGGGGTGGCGGCGGTCGGATCAATGGCCGTGCGGGCGATCGCCGGCCCGGGGCGGCCCGCTCAATCGCGCTCGGTCTCGCTCGTCGCGCCGACGGCGGCCGGATCGCCGCGCACCTCGAACGCGACGCGCGACAGCGTCCGGCCCGACGCGTCCTCCAGCGCCAGCGTGTGGCGGCCCGGGCGGGGCGTCCACAGGGCGCGGCCGCGCTCGTCGGCAAGGACGGTATCGCCGAGCCGCCAGGAGAGGCCGGGAACGGCCGGGGCGGCCTCGAACACGACGCGCTGCCGGCCCGGCGGCAGGTCGGGGTCGACGGCGATGACCGTGTCCGGCGCCGGATAGCGGATCCGGGGTGTCGTCCCGGTGCCGGCGTCCGTGCCGCGCACCAGCGCCATCTCGGTGCCGCGCAGGAACCACTCGCCGCGCTCGGGCTCGACGGCGGGATCGAAGCGCACCGTCGCTCGGACGAGGCCCGGTGGCGGCGCGGCGCCGGCCGACGCATCGCCCGCCGGCGCGTCGTGCGCGTGCAGCAAGGCAACGAGCTCGCGAAAGATCGGCGCCGCGCCGGTCACGCCGGAGACGTCGCGCATCGGCGCGCCCGAGAAGTTGCCGACCCAGACCCCGACGGTGTAGCGCGCGGTGAAGCCCACGCACCAGTTGTCGCGCATGTCCTTGCTGGTGCCGGTCTTCACCGCGCTCTTGACCCGCGTGGCGAGCGGATTCTCGAGGCCGAACGCCAGCGCGCGCGCGCCGCGGTCGGCGAGGATGTCGGCCACGACGAAGCTCGCTTCGGCCCCGAACACGCGCCGCCGGTCGGCGGGCGCCGCGGCGGGCAGCACGCGCGCCGGCTGCCAGACGCCGCGATTGGCCAGCGCGCGGTAGGCATTGGCGAGGGCGGCAAGGGTCACGTCGGCACCGCCCAGCGCCAGCGCGGCGCCGTAGTGCTCGTCCGGCTCGGTCAGCGTGTCGAAGCCGAGGCGGCGCAAGGTCTCGTGGAAGCGGTCGAGCCCGGCGAGCCCCAGCGTCCGCACGGCCGGGACGTTGAGCGAGCTGCCGAGCGCGGTGCGCACGCTGACGAGGCCGTGGAACTCGCGGTCGTAATTCTGCGGAGCGTAGATGCCGCGCGCCGTGGCGATGACGAGCGGGCTGTCCTCGACCAGCGAGGCGGCGGTGAGGAGCCGCGCGTCCAGCGCCAGCGCGTACAGGAACGGCTTCAGCGTCGAGCCCGCCTGCCGCGGCGCGGCGACGCCGTCGACTCGCGCCGCGCCGGAGCGCTCGCCGCTGCTGCCGACGTACGCCAGCACGTCGCCGCTGGCGTTGTCGAGGACGACGATCGCGCCGTCCTCCACGCCGTGGCCGGACAACTCGGCCAGCTGGTCGCGCAGCACGCCGATGGCGTGGCGTTGCAGCCCGGCGTCGAGGGTCGTGGCCAGGTGCTCGCCGGGACGCGTGAGCAGCTTCGCCGCGAGGTGCGGCGCGAGGTTCCACCGCGGCGCCAGCCGGTAGCCGCCGGCGAGCGCTGCCGCCGCCACCGCGCGGATCTCCGCGCAGGGCACCGCCGGCGACGCGTGGGCGGCCACGCCGCACGCGCGCTCGGCGACGACCCGGGCCGGCGCGTTGGTCCCGCGCAGCAGCGCCACCAGCACCGCGGCTTCGCGCGCGTCGAGCCCGGCCGGCACCTTGCCGAAGAGCCCGCGCGCCGCCGCGTCGAGCCCGCGCAACTCGCCGCGGTAGGGCACGAGGTTGAGGTAGGCCTCGAGAATCTCGCCCTTCGACCAATGCCGCTCGAGCGCCAGCGCCATCTGCGCCTGGTCCCACTTCTGCGCCAGCGTGCGCCGCGCGCCGCCGGGGGCGAGCGCCGGGTCGAGCAGCCCGGCGAGCTGCATCGTCAGCGTCGAGCCGCCGCGGACGCGCCGGCCGTCGAGCGTGCGCCAGACGCTGTCCCAGGCGGCCCCCGCCAGCGCCTGCCAGTCGACGCCGTGGTGCTCGGCAAAGCGCTTGTCCTCGGCGGCGATCAGCGCATTCGACAGCGCCGGCGAGACCTCGGCCAGCGGCACCCAGTCCAGCCGGCGCACGCGCCGGTCGACGCGCAGCTCGGACAGCGGCACGCCGTGACGGTCGACGAGCACCGCTTCCGACGACACGAAGGCGGCGCGCACGCCGGCGAAGGTGGGCAGCGCTTCGGGCGCGGCGGCGGATTGCGCGATCGGAGCGATGGCCAGCGCGATCAACGCGACGATGCGTAACCCGGCGTGTAACCTGGTATGTAACTCGGTATGTGGCCCGGAATGTAGCCCGGCGTTGAGCGAAGCGAAACCCGGGTGGGCGCTTCGGTCGGAGCTCGACCCGGGTTTTGCTTCGCTCAACGCCGGGCTACGACCCGGGCCACGACCCGGGCTTCGTCCCCGACTTGATGGTGAGCTCATGGCTGCACGGCCCAATCCGCGTTCGGCGATTCGCCGAACATCTCCGGCGCGTACATCGCCTCGACCCGTGTCGGCGGCAACCGGAAGCTGCCGGAATTGTTGAGCCGCACGGTGTACTCGACGACGAAGCGGCCTTTGGGCACGTAGCGGTAGTACGCGCGGAAGCCCTCGAAGGTGCGCTCCTCGAACGCCGGCCACACGGCCCCCTGCTGCCGCTCGCCGGCCGTGGCCAGCGTCGAGTCGCCGCCGAGGCCGCGCCCGAGCACCGTGCTGCCCGCCGGAATCGGGTCGCTGACGACGACCCACGTCATGTCCGCCTGAGCGTCGATCGCGAGGCGCACGCGCGCGACGTCGCCGCGGCTCCAGCGTCCCGGCGTCTGCTGCTGGACCGGGCTGACGCTGCGCGCGACCTGGCAGCCGGAGGACAGCGCCGTCGCGAGCGGAATCGCGGCAATGCTCGCCACCGTCACCCACGGCGCGCCGGCGCCCTCGTGCCGCAGCGCGAGACCCGCGCGTGCCGGGGGCCACGGGAGCCTGCGGCCGAACGGCGTGGTGCCGGTGTCGCCCGCCCAGGTGTGCCCGAAGCGCTCGCCGCCCAGCGCCGCGGTCGTCGTGCCGGTCACGGCCGCGGCCTCGAAGCGCCGGGCGAAGCGCTCCAGCGCGAGCACGCCCCAGGCGTTGGCAACCGTCGTGTTCCAGTGGCCGCGCTGCATGCGTCCCAGCGCCCCGGTCGCGAGCCGCGGCAGGTCCTCCTGCCATTGCGGCGCGTCCATCAGCGCGAGCAGCAGGCGGTTGGCGTTGACGTCGGCCGACACCATCAGCCACCACAATGCGTCGCTCTTCTCGGTCGAGAACCCCATCCGCGTGCCCTGGAAATTGAGGCGCGAGCGCAGGATCTGTTCGGCCTCCTGCAGGCGCTCGGCCCGCTGCGGCAGCGCGGCGGCGCGGGTGAGCAGCAGGTGCCAGTCGATGACCGCCGAGGTGGGCCACAGGTTGGGCTCGATGGCGATGCTGTCGAGCCACGCCGGCTTGATCGGCTCCTTGCCGCGGGACAGCGCGGCGAGCGCGGCGAGCTTGCGCAGCGCGAGGTCGGCGGTCGGCAGCGGGGAATGACGGACGACGCGACCCTCGACGAAGGCGACCAGCGCCTGCTCCATCCGCCGCCGCGGCTCGTCGGGAAGCGCGAAGCCCGCCTCGTCGGCCACGGCCAGCAGGTACGCGGTGAGCGCGTCGTCGCCGTCGCGCAGCAGCGTGAAGTACTTGACCATGCCGTCGCGGTCGAGGTGATCGGGCAGCGTGCGCATCAGGGCGTCCCAGCGCTTCCGGTCGGCGAGGCCGATCGCCGCCGAGGCCCGCTGCTCGAAGCAGGTGAACGGGTAACGCCCGAAATAATCGCGCACGCCGGGCAGATCCCCGCCGAGCCGGCCCTGCACTTTCACGTCGATGCCACCGCGGCTCGGCAGCGCATCGGCCGGGCGTTCCACGGCGATGTCGCGCGGCGCGTCGAGCTGCAGCAGCGTGGCCTGGACCGTGCGCTCCGGCACCGCCGCGATCACCTTCTGCGCAACCTTGAGCGCATCGCGCACCGGCGCGGCGGCGCCCTCGATCCGGGCGGTCGCGCTGAACTGCCAATCCAGGCGCTCGGCGTTGGCGGGAACGGTGACGTCCCAGCCGAGGTCGCGCGCTTCGCCGGCGGCGAGATTCGCTTCCTGCGCCGGCAGTGCCGGGCCGGCGCGCCCGGCGCCGGTGGCGAACTGCGCGGCGACGGTGACGGCCTGCGCCTGCGGCGACGCGTTGCGCACGGTGACGCCGGCGCGAAAGCGGTCGCCGTCGCGCACCAGCGGCGGCAGGCCGGCCTGCAGCATCAGGTCCTGCGTGGTGCGGATCGACGCCTCGCCGGTGCCGAAGAGCCCGGCCCCGGCGCTGGCGACGGCGACGATGCGGAAGCCGGTCAGCGCGTCGTTGAGCGGAATCTCGACCGTCGCATCGCCGGCGTCGTCGAGCGGCACGCGCGCCTTCCACAGCAGCAGCGTGTCGAACAGCTCGCGCGTCGCCTGCCGGCCGCCGCCGCCACCGGCGGGCACCGCCTTGCGGCCGAAATGCCGGCGCCCGATGACCTGCATCTGCGCGGTGGCGGTCTCCACTTCCTCGCCGCGGCGGGTCATCATCGCGTCGAGCAGCTTCCAGGAACCGTTGGGCAGGAGCTCCAGCAGGCCCTCGTCCACTGCCGCGAGGGCGATCTCGGCGCCGCGCGGCGGGGCGCTGCCGTCGGCGCGCCGCACGGCAATCGCCACCTTCGCCTTGCCGCGCACCGGATACGCGGCCGCGTCCGGCGCGACCTTGACGTTGAGCTCGTGCTGCGCCCAGCCCACGCGGATCTCGGCGAGCCCCATCTTGTACGCGGGCTTGGCGAGGTCGAGCATCGCCGTCGGCGCGACGCCGCCGATGCGCCCGCGCACCAGCAGCGCCGACACGAACACGTTGGGCGCGTAGCCCCCCGAGAGCGGCACCTCGATGATCGGGTCGGTGCGCTTGACGGTGCGCACGAAGGCCTCGAGCACGCCCTCGCGCTCGACGGTCACCAGCGCCGTGGCCTCCTTGAACGGCGTGCGCACCTGGAAGCGCGCCGTTTCGCCGGGCTCGTAGCGCTTGCGCTCGGGCAGGAGATCGACGCGGTCGTTGTCGGAGCCGGCGAACGACCACTCTTCGTCGGCCGCGACCCAGGCGTCGGCGCGGGTGACCGACGACCGGCCGTCGGCATCGACGGCCTGCGCGCGCAGGATCAGGTTGCCGGCCGCGGGTGGCGTCACGTCGCAGAGGAGGAGCCCGTGGCGGTCCGTTTCGCCTGCGCAGAGGTCACCGGTGCCGACGCGCGTGGTCTCGGTGCCGTAGTCGTAGGCGTAGAAGCCGCCGATCAGGCGGCGGCGGTGGGAGTAATACTCGCGCTTGAACGCGTCGGCGCGCACGCGCACGCCGGCCACCGGCTTGCCCGCGAGATCGGCCGCCGCGACGGTGAACCGGAGCCGGTCCTTCGACGCCGCCCAGCCATCGGCCTTGACCGCGAGCAGGATGCGCGACGGCCAGATCGGCACCCGGGTCGCGGCGGTCAGCGTCTCGCCATTCGGATCGCGATACTCGAGCTCGGCGACGAGCTCGCGCGGCGCGTCATCCGCGGCGGGCGCCTTGCCGGGGTCGATCCCGGAAGCATCGACCGTGATGCGCCCGCCTCCCGCAGCGTCGAGGGTGAATCCCTGCTCGCGGTGGCCGGCGCGTGCGGCGCCGCGGGCCGGGGCGCCGTCGTCGCCGCCGGCGCCCTCGTCGTCGGCGGCCACGTAGGACTCGAAGCGCGCCGCTGCGTCCCCGCGCTCCTCCCGGCCCGGCGTCACGCCGCCGGTCGCGAACAGGTAGTCCTCGAAATCCGGGAACGTCGTCGTGCGCGGCTCCGACGCGGTGCGCAGCCGCACCGGCAGGCCGCCGGCGCCGCCGCCCGCGAGATAGCCGACCTGCACGTCGAAGGCGATGGCGGCGGGCCGGACCCAGGGCGCGGCCACCGGCTGCAGCCGCGCGCGCAGCAGCGGGACGCGAAACGCCTCGACCCGGAACTCGCCGGCCCGCCGCTCCTGCGGCTCGCGCCGGTCGGCCGCGAGCGTGTCGCGCAGCAGGATGTCCCAGGTCCCGGTCAGCGCATCGGGCGGCACGGCGAACGTCGCCTCGCCGTGCTGCGTGCCCTGCCACTGCACCGGCACCGTGTGCTTGCGCTCCGAGCCGCGATGACGGACTTCGAGCGTCGCGGGCAGCGGCGGACGGGGTACCAGCGCGAACCCCTGGCCCGTCTGCCGGCGCACGAACAGCTTCATCGACACCGTCTCGCCGGCGCGCACCAGCGAGCGGTCGAGCACCGCGTGCGCGACGAAGGGACCGGCATAGTTGCCCGTCGGCACGTTGAACCGCCAAGGGGCGATGCCTTCGCCCCAGTCGGAGAACGCGAACGAGAGGTCGTTGCCGACGCGCGCGGTGACGAAGTACTCCTGCCGGTGGTCCTTCGCGCAGTCCGGCAGCGCCTGGCGCCCGGGCAGCGCCTGGTCGACGCGGGCGATGCCCGCCGCGTCGGTCGCCCCCTTCCAGTAGCTGCGTCCGGCGCAGTCGCGGACGTTCACCTGCGCGCCCTTCACCGGCTTGCCGTCGGTGAGCCGCGTCACCCAGACCAGCGACGATTCGCGCCCCAGCTTGAAGTGCACGGCGAGATTGGTCACCAGCGCCGCCGTGCGGACGTAGTACGGCTTGCGCGTGCCGAACAGCGCGGTGCCCAGCCGCGGGCTCGCCAGCTCGACCACGTAGAAGCCGGGGGCGGCGAGCGGAATGCCGATGACCTCGAACGCCCTGGCGCCGAGCGGCTTGGGCACGCCGATCACCTCGCGGGCATCCCGGGGCGTGAAGATCGACTGCGCGCCGCCGTGGCGCACAACGGTCGAGCGGCCGGTCTTGTCGTCCCACTCGCGCTCGATGCGGCTGCCGGTGTCGATGCGGCGCAGCCAGTCGACGATTTTCATCTCCTCGCCGGGCGCCACGCGCGCGATCGCGCCGGGGATCGTGTCCGCTGCCGCCGCCGTCGGATCGGTGGCGTTCGCGGCCGTCTTCGGCGGGGACTTGCCGAGCGTGCCGACGGCCCCGGCGATCGTCGGCTCCAGATTGCGCACCGTCACCGGCAGCAGCGGCGGCGCGCCGCCCGGCAGCCGGCTCTCGAGGATCCCGAAGTCGGCGGGGAACTTGGCCAGCGGCGGCAACAGGTCGGTGGCGATCTTGAGCGGAAAGGTGGACGCGTTGGTGAGCGCCCGGCCGGCATCGTCCTTCAACCCGGCCGGCAGCTCGATCCGGAACGCGGTCTTCTCCGGCAGGCCGGGCCCGAAGGTGACGCCGTCGACGGTGTCGCCTGCGTTCTCCTTCGGCAGCTTCGGGGGGTAGGCCGTACCCGCCGCGTCGACCAGCCGGATCGCTGCCGCATCGCGCCGCGCGATCGGCGCCGTGAACGACAGCGCCAGCGGCCGCAGCGACAGGCACTGCGCGTCCCGGTTCACGCGCTCGCACGAGAACGAGGCGCGGAACGCCGGCCGCACCTGGAAGGCCAGCGCCTGGTCCGTCGCGACGGCGACGCCGCTGGCCGCGGCAATGCCGCGGCCCCAGACCAGCTTGACCTCGGCGCCGGCCGGCAGCGTGCGGGCGCACGCGAGGGTGACCAGCGGCGAATCGTGGGCGTCGCGCAGGCGGCGGAAGCGGTCGTCGTCGCTGCCGGTCGCCGGCAGGGCGAAGGCCAGCGCCCGGCTGCGGCCCGTGTTCGTGTCGAGCAGCAGCAGGCGCAGCCAGCTCGCCGCGAACGCCTTGCGGTGATCGAGCAGCACGCGCCGCTC
>Ga0079037_100002568_pt1 | contig 10100 bp, 7 predicted proteins | sample Mud3Dept4metaG_FD_71479 | JGI IMG/M metagenome (GOLD analysis project Ga0079037, IMG submission 71479) | Freshwater wetland microbial communities from Ohio, USA, analyzing the effect of biotic and abiotic controls - Mud 3 Core 4 Depth 4 metaG | ecosystem: Environmental > Aquatic > Freshwater >... | reverse complement strand
AGGGCACCCGGAAGACCTGTGCAGTACGCGCCGCTCGCTGTTCGCGCGGCCGCAATCTGGCGCTGCGCCAGCGCTCGCATCACGCTTCGGCTTGCCTGCCGGCACCTTTGGCGGCGTCGGCGTTGGCACAGCTGGATTGAGGCAACGAAGGGCACACAGCGAAATTGGAACTGGATGTATTGGCGAGACGCGAAGCTACGACTCGGCTCGCACGTGCCCGGTGAGCCGGGCGCAAACGCCATGTTCGTGACCGGGGCCTTCTTTCCCGGGCCGTCCGCGACAAGGACGTCGCGGCACGGAGCCTCCACGGATGGATTTACGGCGTCCCGGGAAAGAAGGCCCCGGTCACGAACGTGGCGATCCGGCGGCCATGCTGGCGCGACGAATTATCGCTCGTCCCAGGGCTCCACGGCGCTGTCGGAGGCCAGGTCGGCGCCAGCGGCACGCAATGCATCCAGCGCCGCAAAATCGAACGCGGCCGGATCAGCGAGATGCGACGTGGCGACGTTGCGCATGGCCGAGAAGATTGTCTCCGTGCGACCAGGGAATTCGCGCTCCCAGTCCGCGAGCATCTTCTTCACGGCGACACGCTGCAGGTTGTCCTGCGAACCGCACAATCGGCAGGGGATGACCGGGAAGTTGCGCGCGCGCGAGTACCGCTCGATCTCGCGTTCGGGCACGTAGGCGAGCGGCCGAATCACGACGTGGCGCGCATCTTCCGAGAGCAGCTTCGGCGGCATCGCCTTGAGCTTGCCGCCGAAGAACATGTTCAGGAAAAGCGTCTCGACCATGTCGTCCCGGTGATGGCCGAGCGCGATCTTGGTGATGCCGTTCTCCGCGGCGTAGCGATACAGGCGCCCGCGGCGCAGGCGCGAGCAGAGCCCGCACATCGTGCGTCCTTCCGGGATCACCCGCTTCACGACGCTGTAGGTGTCCTGCTCGAGGATCTCGAACGGCACGCCGAGCGCGGCAAGATACTCGGGCAGGACGTGCGCCGGGAACCCGGGCTGCTTCTGGTCCAGGTTGACGGCGACCAGTTCGAACCGGATCGGCGCGCTGCGCTGCAACGACAGCAGCACATCGAGCAGCGTGTACGAATCCTTGCCGCCGGACAGACAGACCATGACCCGGTCGCCGTCCGCGATCATTCCGTAGTCTTCGATCGCCTTGCCGACCAGGCCGCGCAGGCGGGCTTGCAGGCGCTTGAAGGTGGTGGACGGGCGATCGACGACGGTGTTCATGGATGGGGCGGTGGGCTAGGGACTATGGGCCATGGGCGATGGGCTGGGGTAACGAGGAGCCGTTGCCGCTGACTGCCTGTAGCCTACGGCCTACGGCCCATAGCCTGCAGCCGGCAGCTTTTCGCCGCCCGCTATCCGCCCTGCTCCAGGTACTTGCTCTCGGCGTAACGGAGCCAGGGCGCCGCGGTCAGGGCCTTGCCGGTCGCCTTCTTGATGAGCTCCTGCGAGCTCAGGCTCGCGCCCTGGCCGTGAACGTTCTTGCGCAGCCACTCGAACAGGCTGCCGAACTGGCCGGCCTCGATCTCCCGGTCGAGATCCGGGTGGTCGTTACGCAGCGTTTCGTAGAGCTGGGCCGAGATAAACCCGCCGAGCGCATAGGACGGGAAATAGCCGAACGACCCGACCGCCCAGTGATGGTCCTGCAGACAGCCTTCGGCATCCGCTGAGGGGCGCAACCCGAGACGCCGGTCGAGGCCGTCGCGCCAGGCTTCGGGCAGGTCGCGGACCGGGAGCGTTCCGTCGAAGATGCGTTTCTCGAGCTCGTAGCGCAGCATGATGTGCACGGGGTACGTGAGTTCGTCGGCGTCCACGCGGATGGCGCCGCGGCGCACCCGTATCAGCGTCTGGTAGAGGTTCTCGACCTCCCATTCCGGTCCGGTCACCCCGAAGTGCTTTTCCAGCAGCGGCCTGAGGTAAGTCAGGAATGGCCTGCTGCGCCCGATGATCATCTCGAGCAGCAGCGACTGGCTCTCCTCGAGCGCCATGCCGCGGTCGCGTCCGACGGGCTGGTCACGCCATGCCTCCGGCAGCCCGAGGTCGTACATTGCCTGTCCGGTCTCGTGCAGGACGCCCATCAGTCCCGTGAACGGTTCCTTCAGGTCGAACCGAGTCGTGACGCGGACGTCGCCATTCACGCCTTCGGTAAAAGGATGATCGCTTTCGTCGAGTCGTCCGCGGTCAAACGGGAACCCGAGCGCACGCATCACCTCCACCGCGAGCGTGCGCTGCTTGGAGGCACCGACCTTGCCGAGCAGCGGCAGCGGCGGGCGCGTCGCCTGAAGCTCGATGACCTCGCGGATCAGGTTGGGCAGCCGCCGCGACACGACGCGGAACAACTGGTCGATCTCCGCGCTCAGGAAGCCGGGGCTGAACCCGTCGATCAGCGAATCGTAGGGTGAGAGCCCGAGCGCCTGCGACAGCACCTGGGCCTTGTCGCGCGTCAGGGCGACCACTTCCTCGAGGTGCGGCGCGAACAGCGCGAAGTTGCTCTCCTGCTTCGCCTCGAGCCAGCGCACTTCGGCGACGGCCGTGGCTCGCGCGAGGCGCGTCACGAGCGACAGCGGGGTCGCGATCGCGTGGTCACGCTCGCGGCGCATCTCCCGCAGGTTGGCGAGTTGCCAGTCCTCGAGCTGCGCCGCGCCTGCCTGCGCCCGCTCGATGAGGCGCGAGACCTTCGGCGAGGTGAGCAGTGCGTGGCACTCCGACTCGAGCACGGCGAGTTGCTCGCCGCGCACGTCGGCGCTGCCGCGAGGCATCATCACGGCCGCGTCCCAGCGCAGCAGGCTCGCCGCCCCGCGGAAGGCGTGAAGACGGCGGAACTCCTGTTCGAGTTGTTGGTAGGGAGACAGCGCCATGACGTGGACCCGCGGCCGGATGGCGGCTTGGGATGCTGGATTCTAGCAAGGTGCCGACGTCACGGCCCGAAAGCGATTCGCTTGCCGGGTACATTAAGCATATATAACAAACGCTTATGTAAACTTCATAGAATCCTTCGACCTGATCAGACGCCGCCCGCATCTCCCGCACTGTCTGCCACCCGGCCTGGTACGGCCGCGCGCAGCTTTTCCAGAACCTTCGCCACGGCCTCCGGCGACTTGGTATTGCGCGCTACGATGGCATAGACGGCGGGCACGACCAGCAGCGTCATGAACACCGAGATCATGACGCCGTAGAAGACCACCACGCCGATCGCCTGGCGCGATTCCGCTCCCGCCCCGGTCGCGAACAGCAACGGCAGCGCACCGAAGGCCGTGCAGAAGCTGGTCATCAGCACCGGACGCAGGCGGATCGCGGCCGCCTCGATGACGGACTCGCGGAACTCCACGCCACGGTCGCGCAACTGGTTCGCGAACTCGACGATCAGGATGCCGTTCTTGGCGGCCAGCCCGACGAGCATGATCGCCGCAATCTGGCTGAACACGTTGATCGACATGCCGTACATCCACAGCCCGACCAGCGCCCCGATCACCGCGAGCGGCACCGTCGTCATGATCACGAACGGGTGCACGAAGCTCTCGAACTGGGCCGCCAGCACCAGGAACACGACGATCATCGCGAGCAGGAACATGACGTAGAGCTGGTTGCCGGATGCCTTGAACTCGCGCGACTGGCCGTCGAAGTTGAGGCGCACCGACGGCGGCAGGTCCTCCTTGACGACCTTCTCGACGAAACCCAGCGCCTCGCCCAGCGTGTAGCCCGGCGCGAGCGCCGCGCTCACCGTGATGGACCGCAGGCGGTCGAAGCGGTTCAGGCGTATCGGGCCGCCAAGTTCCGAAAGTGTCACGAGGTTCGACAGCGGTATGAGTTCGCCGGTGCGGTCCGAGCGCACGTAAAGGTTATCCAGGTCCGCTGGCGTGGACCGGTCCTCGGCGCGTCCCTGCAGGATCACGTTGTATTCGCGGTCCCGCTCGACGAACGTGGTGACGATGCGCGAGCCGAGCACCGTCTCGAGCGTCCGCCCGACCGTCTGCAGCGATACTCCGAGATCGGCCGCCCGGTCCCGGTCCACGGCAACGCGCAGCTGCGGCTTGCGTTCCTCGTAGTTCGACTGGACGTTCGCCAGCCCGGGGTTCTCCTGCATGCGCGACATCAGCTGGTCGCGCCACCTGGCGAGGTCGGCGTAGTCCGTGCCGCCGAGCACGACCTGCACCGCGGACCCGCCGCCGCGAGACCAGCCGCCCATGGCGCCGACCGAGGTCCGCACTCCGGGAATCTGGTTCAGCTCCATGCGCAGCGACTGCGCGATGCCAGCCGCACTCCTGTCACGCTCGCCCCAGGGAGCAAGAACCAGGAAGCCGCGCGCCTGGTTCAACTCGGCGGCTCCGCCGAAGCCTCCCGGGATGCGCATGATGCCGCGCACGACCTCGCCGGTCGCCACTTCGCGCGCGACGAGGTCCTCCGCCAGCCGCGCCTGCCGGTCCATGTAGTCGAGCGTGGCGCCCTCCGGCCCCGTCAGCGAGTAGAAGATCATGCCGCGGTCTTCCTCGGGCGTGAGCTCGCTCGGCAGCATGCGCAGCAGAAACGTCGCCAGCGCAACCGCGGCGAGCGTGCCGCCGACGACGAGCCACGGCCGCTGCATCACCCGACGCAAATCGCGCTCGTAGCGGGCGGCGAGACGCCGGAAGAAATCGTCCACGACCCGCGAGAAGCGCGAGTGCTGCGCGCCGGCGCCGAGCATCTTGGAACACAGCATCGGCGTGAGCGTCAACGCCACCAGCGACGAAAACGCGACGGCCGCCGCGATCGTAAAACCGAATTCACGGAACAGTTCGCCGATGTTGCCCTGCAGGAACGAGATCGGCACGAAGACCGCGATCAGCACCAGCGTGGTAGCGATGACGGCAAAGCCGATCTCCCGGCTGCCCTCGACGGCCGCGAGCAGCGGCGGCTCGCCGTGCTCCATCCGCCGGTAGATGTTCTCGAGCACGATGATGGAGTCGTCCACCACGAGACCGATCGCGAGCACCAGCCCGAGCAACGTCAGGATGTTGACCGAGAATCCCATCGCCGCCATGACGATGAACGCGGCGATGATGGACACCGGGATCGTGACCGCGGGAATCAGCATCGCGCGCAGGTTGCCCAGGAACAGGTAGATGACCACCAGCACCAGCGCCATCGCGATGAACAGCGAGACGATCACCTCCTTCATCGACTCTTCGATGAAGACCGACCGATCGATGTTGATCTCGAGCGCCGTGCCCGGTGGCAGCTCGGGCTGCAGGCGCTCGAGCTCGGCGCGAACCTCTCGCGCCACCTCCAGCGTGTTCGCCTTCGAGATCTGTTCGATGCCGATGCTGATGCCGGGCACGCCGTTCGAGCGCGACAGACTGCGCTCGTTCTCGGCGGCGAGGCGCACATCCGCCACTTCCCCGAGCCGCACCAGGTATCCGTCCGGGCCGCGCCCGATCACGAGCGCGCGGAAGTCCTGTTCCGTATCGAGGCCGGTCTCGGTACGCAGCGTGAGTTCGCGCTGCGAGGACTCGAGCCGGCCGGCGGGCAGCTGGACGTTTTCCCGGCGCAGCGAGTTCTCGATCTCGACGACGGTGAGTTGCCGCGCAGCGAGCGCCTCCCGGTCGATCCACACGCGCATCGCGTACCGGCGTCCGCCGTTGATGCGCACCCTGGCAACCCCTGGCAGCACTCCGAGCCGCTCGACGAGCACGCGATCGGCATAGTCGGTGAGCTCGAGCACGTTGAGCGTGTCGCTCGAGAGGTTGATGTACATGATCGGCTCGGCGTTGAAGTCCACCTTGCCGATCTCGGGCGGGTCCGCCTCCTGCGGCAGCTGCGCCGCCACGCGCGCCACGCGGTCGCGCACGTCGTTGGCCGCCTCGTCCACCGGCCGGTCGGGCGCGAATTCGATGTTGATGCTGGAACGCCCGTCCACGCTCTGCGAGTTGATCTTGGTGACGCCCTCGAGCCCCGAGACGCGGTCCTCGATGACCTGGGTGATCTTCGTTTCCACGACGTCCGCCGAGGCGCCGCGGTAGATCGTCTCGATCGAGACCACCGGCGATTCGACGTTGGGCAATTCGCGGACCGGCAACCGCGTCGCGGCGAGCAGTCCGATGATCACCAGCAACAGGCTGATGACGGTCGCGAAGACCGGGCGCTTGACCGAAACCTCGGAGAGTCTCACGGCTGCTTCACCTCGGCCGGTGACGCATCCGCGTCGCCCTTCGCGACCAGCACCGGGGACCCGTCACGCAGTTTCTGGGTGCCTTCGGTGACGACGAGGTCGCCGGCCGCAAGCCCCTGCACGATCTGCACGTTTCCGACGCGGCGCTGACCGATGCGGACCAGCCTTTTCTCCGCCGTGCCGTCCTGCACCACGAACACGAACATGTCACCCTGCTCGGGCACGAGCGCCTGCTCCGGCACGACCAGCGCATCCGTCGCGTCGCGCGCCAGCCGGACGTTGAGGAACATGCCCGGCTTGAGAAGACCGGCCGGATTCGGCACGAGCGCGCGGACGGTGATCGAGCGCGTGCTCGGATCGACGCGTGAATCCACGCTCGCGACCTTGCCCGAGAAGACCTGGTCCGGATAGGAGACGCTTCGGGCGGAGATTGCGAGCCCCGGGGTGACGGCGGCGAGGTAGGCTTCGGGAATCGTGAAGTCGACCTTCATCGTGTCCGTGTCGTCGAGCGTCGTGATGATCGTACCGGGGCCGACGAGGCTGCCGACGCTGATCCGGCGCAGGCCCACGCGGCCGGCAAAGGGCGCGCGTATCTGCAGGTCACCGAGCCTCGAACGCGCCGCGGCCACGCGAGCCTCGTTGGCCTTCAGCGTCGCCTCGATCTGGTCGAGCTGCGACTCCGAAAGAACCTTGGTGGAATAGAGTTCACGGCTGCGGTCGTACTGACTGCGGCTTTCCTTCAGCGCCGCCTCGGCGATCGCGACGTCCGCCCGAGCCTGCTCACCGTCCAGCTCGACCAGCAGGTCGCCCCGACGCACTTTCTGGCCTTCGTCAAAACGCACCGCGACGACCAGGTTCGAGACCTTGGACGCGATGTCCACCGACTCGTTGGCATTCGCCGTGCCGAGTGCCTCGAGTTCCACGGCGAGCCTTTCCATGCGAGCCGGGGCCACGACGACCGTGACGGGCCGCTGGCTGGCCCCACCTCCCGCCATCCCGCCAGGCGTCGCCTTGCCTGCCCCCTTGCCATCCCCGGGGACTTGCCCGCCTGCAGGGCGCGCGCCGCCCGGAGGCCCCATCGAGGCTACCGGCTCATGCTTCGCACGCTCGTTGCGGATGTGCCATGCAAATCCGACCAGCAACGCGCCGACGACGGCGCCTATCAGCACCTTTTTGAAGGAATCCGGCATTGGGAAGGTACGCCGCTCCGACGCAGGTCAGTGGCAGAGGTGGAAAAAGATTATCCCACCGTTTCGCATGCCGGACGACAAAGGATGCAAGGCGGTCCGTCCGCCCAGGCATCAAGGTTCGGGATCGGACCCCTCCGCGATCCCCTCGAAGAGCGGCGTCGAGAGATAGCGCTCCGCCGTGTCTGGCAGCATGGCGAGGATCACCGAGCCCTGCGGTGCGTCTTGTGCGACCTTCAGTGCCGCAGCGAACGTCCCGCCAGCCGAGATGCCGCAGAAGATCCCCTCGCGGGCAGCCAGCGCGCGCGCCGCGGCAATCGACTCCTCATCGGTGACGGGAACGATCTCGTGCGGTACCGAGCGGTTCAATACCTTTGGCACGAAGTCCGGCGTCCAGCCCTGGATCTTGTGCGGCTTGAACTCGGCGCCAGCCAGCAACGACGCGCCGGCAGGCTCCGTCGCGACGATCTTCACGTCCGGCCGGGCGAGGCGGATCATTTCACCAGCGCCCGTGAGCGTGCCGCCCGTGCCCCAGCCGGTGACGAAGAAATCGAGACGACGACCCGCGAAGTCACCGAGGATCTCGGGCCCGGTCGTCTGACGATGATAGGCCGGGTTCGCCGGGTTCTCGAACTGGCGCGCGGCGAACCAGCCGTGCTTCTTCGCCAGCTCGTCGGCCTTGCGCACCATGCCGCTGCCGCGCTCCGCCGCGGGCGTGAGGATCACCTTCGCGCCGAGCATGCGCATGATCTTGCGCCGCTCGACCGAAAACGTCTCGACCATCACCGCAACGAACGGATAACCCTTGGCCGCGCAGACCATCGCGAGCGCGATGCCCGTGTTGCCGGAAGTTGCCTCGACGACAGTCTGCCCCGGCTGCAACGCCCCCGACCTTTCGGCGTCCTCGATGATCGCGATGGCGAGACGGTCCTTCACCGATGAGAGCGGATTGAAGAACTCGCACTTCACGTACATCGTGACGTGCTCCGGAGCGATCTTGTTGATGCGCACGATCGGCGTGCGCCCGATCGTCTGCAGGATGCTGTCGTAGATCATGCTGTCCCCTCCGCCCTGGAGCGATTCTGGTTTGAGCAGACTATAAGCCCTGACACGACCGGCCGCACATGCCGAGCAGGAATCAGCAGAAAGCGAATCGTGATCAGCGATCGGCTCACTGGAAGTACGCCCGCATGATCGCCTCGGCGACGCAGGCGGGCTTGGGCTGGCCCTCGACCTCGACCGTGTACTGTTCGGCGATCTGCAATCCGCCGGGGATCTGCTCGACCTTGAGCAGTTTGCACCGCGCGCGGATGCGACTGCCGGCAGGGACCGGACTAGGAAATCTCAGCTTGTCGAGGCCGTAGTTGATCGCCTGCTTCACGCCCGGATAGAGCGCCTGCCCCGGCGCCACCAGGCCGCGCAGCATCGGGTACAGCGACAGCGTGAAGTAGCCATGGGCGATCGTGCAGCCCCACGGCGATTCGCGACGGGCCTTCTCGACATCGACGTGGATCCATTGGTGGTCGCCGGTGGCATCGGCAAAGGCGTCGATGCGCTGCTGGGTCACGTCGAACCAGTCGCTGAGGTGAACTTCCTCGCCGACCCGTCGGCTCAGGTCATCGAACACGTCCTGCTGCGACATGATTCCTCCCCCTCCTTCCCTTCGAGATCGACCTCGAGTCTACGCGGTCACCAGCGCACGCAACCACCCCGGCAGAGCGACGGCGTTGTTGCGGCGCAAAAAGCCGCTGGCTAGAATCAGGCGCACACTCAAACTCCGGGCCAGGATCTCAAGCCGGTTCGTCGAGTCAAAGGCCGTATGACCGCACGACGGGGCAGGCTGAATCAATGACGCAGGAACGCCTGATCAAGAAGTATGCGAACCGTCGCCTGTACGACGCGACGCAGAGCCGGCACATCACGCTCGACGACATCCGCACGCTTATCGTCAAGGGCGAGAAGATCAAGGTGGTCGAGGACAAGACTGGGCACGACATCACGCGCCACATCCTGCTGCAGGTGATCGCCGAGCAGGAGCAGTTCGGCCGGCCGATCCTGAGCACTCCGGTGCTCGAGGCGATCATCCGCTTCTACGGCAACGCGATGCAGGGGTTCCTCGCGGGCTTCCTCGAGAAGAGCGTCGAGACGTTCCTGAGCCAGCAGGAAGCGGTGCAGGCGCAGATCACGAAGATCGTGGCCAACACGCCGCTCGCCACGGTCGCGGACATGACGCGGCAGAACCTGGAGACGCTCGCGAAGGTGCAGGAAAGCATGCTGAGCGCGTTGCTGCCGAAGCGCGACAAGGGACGCGACGAGGACAACGGCAAGTAGCCGCCAGCGCGAACGGAGACTGGGCGCTCGCGACGGCGAGACCGCCCGGAGTTGTTTCAGCCTTGCGTCAGGCCCCGGCCGCAACCGTCTGCGACAACTCCCACGCGAGCATCGCCCGCTTGCGCTCGACCCCCCACCGGTAACCGCCCAGCGCGCCGTTGGCCCGCAGCACGTGGTGGCAAGGGATCAGCCACGCCACGGGATTGGCGCCAACGGCTCCACCCACGGCGCGCGCAGCCGAGGGACGGCCAATTTCCCGCGCGATGTCAGAATAATCCACGGTTAAATCGCGAGCACGGCGCAGCAGCGCCTGCCAGACCTGGATCTGGAAGTTGCTGCCGTGCACCCACAGCCGCAATGGCTCCCGTCCGCGCGGCAACGCACCCCAGACGCGCCTGCCAACTTCATCGGCCGAAGCCT